>SDBT01012841.1_pt1 | contig 13441 bp, 16 predicted proteins | sample 2277101 | NCBI WGS metagenome assembly SDBT01 (sample SAMN10404973, study PRJNA504765) | marine sediment metagenome | isolation source: marine sediment core GS10_PC15, 103 cmbsf | place: Arctic Ocean: Southern Knipovich Ridge | collected 2010
CTATATATTGGGATTCCAATTATACTATATAAGAAAATAACCAATATCAGAATAAAATTGACATTCATTAATTTTTTTCCGATTTTATTTTCTCTCCAAAAACCAAGTATATTTACTAATATAGCCAGAGGAGTGAGAAAAATAAAAAAAACTCCTGTTAAATAATTGATATCAAACCATAATTGGAATACCCCGTTAGATTGAATTCCCCAAAAGAATAGCTGTTTATCTTCATAAGTGAATAATTGAATGGGGATTCTTATATAAGAATTTACAAACGGGTTTTCAAATTGAAAAAAAAAACCTACAGGAATGAATTGTAATAGGAATAAAACAAATGTAAGGATTAAGGATATTAAGCCATATTTATTCATTAAAGAGATCCAATTTCAATAATTTAATTTCTTTTTATAATAATATAGTTTTGAATAATTATATGAGAAATGTCAATACAAATTCATGATTATTTGTTAAAAATAACTCTAAAGGTTATTCTATAAAGAGTTTGAGAAAGTAAAAAAGGTTTACCTAATATTTTAAAATTGATATGTGAGGAATAGGGAAATAAAGCAAACTTTTAATAATGGGAAATTCAGAAATCCTAAGCTTTATGGGTGGTTTATGATTGATTATGGATGGACTTCACTTAATTATTTAAAATGCACATTTCCGATTAATAATTGAGTTTTGTTTAAGAATTTAGGAATTAGTAACCACCATAACTATACCAACTGCCCCTATATGACCAACTTGCGTTAGTAAATATTTTAATGTTTTCTATTACATCTAAAATAAAAAAATCCAAACACCAAATTTCATCATAAGGCACATCCCAAGTTCCGTTATCAAAAGTTTTCCCAATTGATAATATATAATGTTCCACATAATTAGCCCATACTACATCACGTCTTATTATATCCCCGTTATCACGATAATATACTAATTTTTCATATATTGCCCATTGATGTTGATCCATTATTATTACTACTGTATTTACTGTTTGAAGTGTTATCCAATGATCGCCATAATAAATACCACTTCCTCCTATACTAAAATTAAACTCCCAAGAAACTCTTTCTTTTGCATAAGAATTACCACTCGGAAACACATTATAATTATACTCAAGAACAATATTATCATCTTTAGGAATATCATCATTAATTAAAATAAAAGCTATATAAACAATTGAAAAACTACTAATAACAACGATTCCAATCAACAACATTATTTTCTTTCTCAACATTTAACACCTTTCATTTCTATTTCTTTTAGTTGATTAGCCAAGTCATATTGTTTTTTGTTTTTCTTATACTTTTCCAAGTATGAATATCAAAAAACTGGCCTATAAATATTAATCAATTATAATATCATAATAATATTATATTCTAATCTAGTATTATTTTCAATACCAGGAGAAGAATCATAGTGGAAATTAGGATATTTTACAATATAATCCCTTACCTAAAAATTGTATATTGGGGATTTTTGCTAGTACGTGTGAAATCCGGGTAACAATAGACCTATAAATCTTATTATAATTGTAGAAGGCATGAGATATGTTAAGTTCATTTTTAAGATAAGCCTTACAAATATGTTGAGATCTAAAATGACGATTTTGCTTGGAAATATACTCCTTACTATATTGAACTATGGTTTTATTAGGGATTTCTTTTACTTCATCAAGAGAAATGTTAGTATAATACATTATTACCCTCATTTTCTAAAACTATAAATTGGCTTAAAATAGCCTTTACCAATATGCTTGTAAATAGTTAAACTTACAACATTCTCAGGGATTAATCTTTTCTTAACCTTCAGGCATTTTTTAATTTTGTAAAAGTATTGTCCGTTTTCAATCCTAACGATCTTCTGTTCTCCAAGTAGTTTCTTTAACCATTGAATAACCGTTTGAATGTCTCTTTTCAAGTAAAATGACAAATCCAAGCTTGTTAATGGCCTTTTACGTAATTGCCTAAGAATTTCCTCATCAAAAGCCTGATCTGGTCCTAGACATATATAATCAAAATACGGTTTAGATTCAATCATAGAAGGAAATGTTCCTCATGCATATTTGAATTGAACATTATTCAGAAAAAGCATAATTAATTAAACAATGTTCAGAGATAAATAAAAATCTAACTAATTTGTTTAGTAAATATCAATAACTTTATCTAATCGTTCAACAATATTTTACATAATGAATTGCCATTATGTCAATATGACAAAAAAGTTGATTTAAAATGGAATCTTTAAGACAACAAGTATTTCACTTCTTAGATGATAATCCTAATGCTAAAAATAAAGAAATTTATAAGAAATTTAAAGATAGGAGTGAAAGTTCTTTAAGGGATTATAAAGGCCAATATTTAGAAATAGTTGCGAAAAGGGAAGAATTGAGACATTTGTTTGGGCAACAAGGTCAGCTTGTTATATCCACTAAATTGGATTTAATGAAGAGAGCCGGTAAGAACATATTTTATGAAGATATACCTGAATCTTACAGTCTTCCAAAACAATATGACAAAGTAGCTAAAAAGAATAAAAGATCAGGTAGAGAGGGTTTTCATATATTCCCCTTATTGAAAACTTTTAAGCTCTTACCATTATATATTTTCTTAAAAGTGTATGATATATATCATGATATAAAAGAATCTGAGTTTCCTATAACTGAGATCTATAACTCCTTAATAGACATAATGAATGCTGGTATTTATGATATTGATGAAATTTCCCAATTTAGTTATAATTGTAATGAGGAATTAAAGGAATTTCTAGATCATATTTCTTGGAAAAGAAATACTATAATACATGTTAATAGTTTACTTGGAATACATAATGAGCTTATAGTCACTAACTGGAGAACCGGAGAAAGAAGAAACGTAACAAAATATAGAACAATTGAAGAAAGACAATTAGAAAAAGAATATCTAAAAATTAAGGGTAAGATTCTAATTGAGTTTATTCCGGAATTCTATGGGATTTATCTTTATTTCAGGAAAAAAGAAGTTATAGTAAGAGATTTTGGTAAAGCTTGTTTTCTTAACAATTTTGGAGATAATGAACCGGTAGGCATAACTGAGCTTATCAAAAGGTTTAATGATGATTTAGAGTATAGGAAGAGGAATGGTAAATATCATATTATATTTGAATATAATGAATCCCTTGAGTTTCTAGATAATAATTAGTTGTTGCAACTGTTGATGCAACCGGATGCATCTATTAAAAACTGTAAAATAATTTATTTTTACACTATAACATTTGAGAGTTTCAGGTGTTTCATTTGATTTTAATGGTAATATTACCAGTAACATTACTTTTTAATTTCCCAACAAAATCCCAATATTCCCATTATTCAGTTATAATATTTTTATGTTTACAAAATAAATATTTAGTATGCTAGAAGATATTATTATGTTTTTTGTGGTCATATTTACTATTGTTATAATAATAGCTCTATGCTATCAACAATACCAAAGACGGAAACAATTAGAGGAGATGGGGTTAAAATGAAAAAAGTAATGTATACATCAGCTAGGATAAGAGACACACTACTAGCTAGGATAAATAAAATATTATCGAAAGAGCCATCAGCCGAATTAGTAGCTGTGGTAGAGAGAAATAAACTTTTTACAGCCTTTATCCAATATGAGATTTAAATCCCCATAAATTTATTTGTCTATAAGTTCGATAAGTACTATCGAAAAAATCGATAAGTATAATATTTCCAAGGGGGAAACTCCAAGATTAATGAGATATCACTAGTGATATCACGAAATAAGATAACATTAATAGTGATATTTCTTAAAGCTTGAAACATCAAAATAAGGGAGATATCACTATTAATAACATAAAAGAAGACTGATATAAGGGTGATATCAGTATCTTAAAACATCATTAACAGAGGATAATCCGAATGAATCCGGAAAATCCTAACCTGAAGAAAAAAGGAGTAAATGACAAAAAATGATATTGACAGTTGTCAAATATATCAGGTGATATCTCAGTAAGAAAGTAAGATCTTACTCCTAAACAGTAAGACAATACATTTTTTCAGGTGTCCGATCAAGTGTCTGATATGTCAAATCCGAATATTGACATGTCAAAAATATTCCTGGTCCTAGTAAAAATAATATAAATCAATTTATCATATATTTTATCCCAAATATATCATAAATTATTCCACGGATTATTATTTTTGAGTTTTGATATTTTACGGTCTATACTCTTATTCTATTAAGTAATATCATATTTTAAAAGAGTGAAAAATTACATAAATTACACGATATTACACGATTATGTAATAGGCAAAAATGTATTTGGAATGCTTGAGGTTCTAATATAATATAAATAAATAAATAAATTACATAAAATAAAATATATATATATATTAAGAGATATTTTTACCTCTTTCTCCATGTATAAAGATGAAGATGAAATTACATATATATATATATACTTTTTATTTTTCGTGTAATGTTTTGGGTGAAATCAAGTCTTCTTAGTGTAGTAAGCCGGAACACTCATTTTTACCATTACACGCCCCTGTAATTTCGTGTAATATTTGTCTCAGAAAAAAAGGAGGAAATCGCCCTTAAATACATCTCAATACTAATAGAGAGCAAAATCAAAAAATTACACGCCGTGTAATTTCGTGTAATAAATCGACAAAAAAAACCTCTCATGTCCTACCCCTCAATAATGATGAAAGAACAAATTAATGGATACCTTGAAGAGATTATAAATGCTCATTATGTAATCCACTAACCTAAAAATCAGTAAGAGTAAATAATTTTTTTTCATTTTTATTTTATGGCCAGGTGATCAAATTAGCAGCACATATCTATGTTTCTGATTTAAACATTCTATTTATAAAGATTCTGTATTTAGATTCTTCTAAGGCGATTAATTCTCCCCTAACAAATCCATAAAGCTAGGAGATTTATGATTGATAGGTGTTATAACTCAAGAATTAGAAAAATTTACTAGTTATTCCGACGAAACTAAAATATAAGTTGTTTTATAAAAAATTAATAATGTGTTATGATTAAATATTAATAATTTAATTTTCTCTTGATATATGACAAGAATTAAAAAACGAAAAAATGAATAATAATAAAAGTGCTCAAGAAAATTTAAATCTCTTAAATAATTTTCTAATAGAGTTTAAGTTTAAGGATAAGAATATAAGAGAAGACTTAGACCATATATTAGTAGAGATTAATTCATTAAAGCTTTCTACGTTTAAACCTAAGCTTGAATTAAAATCAACAATCTTAGAGAATATATTACCCGATTTAAAAACAAATCTCACTCTTAACTTTGAAAATTATGAAATACGAATTGAAAAAAAAAAAATTGTTGTCTCTTATCCTCAAAGAACTGAGAGATTATTCTCCGAATTCCGTTTTATTCCAAAATTCTTCTCGAAATTTGGTGATTCTGAAGAAAAAAGGGAGAAAATTGAAGTTTCAATTAAAGATATTAACCAAATAGATGAGATTGTTAAATTGAATTTAATGCAAAAATTAATAGAAATTAGGAAACCAATTGAGCTAGAATCAATTGGTATTTTTTCAATGATAAAGCCCTCAAATGATATTAATTTTGACCATTTAAATCAAATAATCGAAAATCAAATTAAATCAAATAAAACATATAGCTTACATAATTTTGAAATTAATATTAAGGAAAGAGAAAATTCTTATACAATTCATTTAGAAAAAAAATTTAATTTCATTGTCTTCTTTTCCAATTTAAAATCAAATATCACCTGGTCAAGATCAATTCTAGATTTATTAAATAATAACATCAATAAAATTAAGGAAATTATGGAGGAATTAAAATTATGAGTTTAGAGAAGTTATCAAAAGAGCGTATTCTTTCAAATCTTTTTAAGGGCTTATCAGAGAAAAGGGAACCCTTATATTACAATCTAAATGAAATTTTAAATAAAGTCGAATTTCTTAAATCTTTAGGGTTAGTTACACAACCAACTCGATTAGAACACATAGAATCTAGAAGAAGTAGGGATCTTGAATTAGAACTTGTTAAAAGATTAGATCATATTACACTTATATTAGAAGAGTTTTTAAATTCAAATAGAGAAATTTTAAAAAGAATGGAATTATTAAATAATAATTCTTCTGACCAAAAAACAATAGAAAAAATTGAGGAAATGATTGAAATTCAAGATTTATCTGATGAGATTATTGAAAAAATAATCTTAGATTATTTAAAAAAGAAAAAAGGAAAAACTCATTATCCTAGTGATATAGCATTTGCTTTTAATTTAGATGCTGAAAAGGTCTTTAATATATGCCAAAAATTAATAGAAGAAGGTAAATTAGTTGACTGATTATACAGAAGAAGGAGATGCTGTTGTTGGTAAGCGGTTAATTTTTTCAGGTCAGAGAGTCGGTAAAATACAGTTAATACAAGGGAAAAAGAAACATAAAAAACAAAGAATCAAATTGGATAATGGTAGATGCTGGATTGAAACTCCAATAGATTTACCATAGCTTTTATTCTTCCTTTATCCAATAATTCAATCTCCTTAGTTCATGAGTTATTTCTAACTCAAAATCTAATTCTTCAAATATTTTAACTCTCACTTAATTTTCTTCTTACCTCTTATCTTAAATAAAAAAAGGTAGGAAATAGAGAGTATTAATAGGCTTAGAATATATATTAAAATTCTTGTTATAACCTCTCATATCTCCCTTATTAGTTTTCAGCTTCTTTTAATTTACTTGCAATTATCCAATCTTGAATGGTTGCAGTTTGTTCTATATCTTGTTTATGGATAATATCAGATTTGAAACACCCATTAGGAATCCACATTTCAATATTCTTGTAGTTAATTAGTTGTGCTTTCCCTGAGTCTGAGGTTTTGATCCATTCAAATTTATAATCAGATTTAGAAGGATCTCTTTTCTGAGTTGGTTTAGAACCTTTTTGAATAGAATTGAATAGATTAATCTCTTTAGCATAATCCATTAATTCTCTTCCAAGTTTAATCCAAGTTTCATAATATCCAGTTGTAATTTCTACTTTAGAATTATTTTGTTCATTTTTCTTTCCTTTTTCTTTAATCACCTTCATAATTTTAACCTCTTTTTATGTTTCTTTACTTTTCCATTATTATTTTTAATAGTTTGAATAATTTTCTCTCCATTCTTCCTTAAAGCCTGAATATATTCATTAGAGAGATAAAACTCTAAGGCTATTCTCAAAACCTCACTTCTATTATGGTAAATCTCTGCTTTTACCAATTCATTAAGTATATTTACTTGATGTTTATAGAGATTTACGCAAATCTGTTCTTTTTTCCTTTTATTTTTGTCAAAATGTTCATAGTATCCGTTTTTATTCATTCTTAGATATTCCTCTTAATGATTTGATGAACTTTTAAGCTTGAATATAACTTGGTTAATTTCAGAACATCCTCTGTTCTAATTATGACTACTCGGAGATTTAGATTCTTGTAAATGGTTTTCTTCTTTTCAGAAAGTTCTATTTTATGTATAATTTCAATAACTAGGACCGGCTTACCATTGTTGTTTAAAATGGCAATATCAGATATACACCTAATATATGTGTCCGGAATATAGAAACAATCCTCACATATTTCCTTTTTACATATATTACAAACCTTTACTTCAAAATCTCTGAAAAATGGATACTCCATTTTAACAGTAAATTTATCATATATTTGAATACAATTATCATATTTTTCAAAATAGAATCCCCTGATCTCTCTAGATTTCAGGCCATTGAAGATCAGTTTTTTAGTAAATTGATGTGCAAAACTCTCATTGTTAGTGAGTTTGTACTTATTTACTGTTTGAATAATAATCCCCTCAATCTAGATACTCCTTTCTAATCTTAATACATCTAACTGATTTACCCTTTAAAGAAACAACACCATATTTAATTTCTCCATACTCTTCAAGTGCATCTTCTAACAAATCACCTAATTCTTTTAGGTTATAATCCCTTCTAATGAATTCATTAAAATCTCTTAAGTTAATAATAGTAAAGATATATTTTTCCTTATTCCTTCCTAAACCATGAGTTAGATATTTAGGATTAGATCCCTTTATTAATTTAGAGTGTAATGTACCCTCTTTATCATAATAATCTTCAGTAGTATCCTCTTCAAACTCTTTTGCTATCATACAAAAACCGTAAAATTGATCTAATAGGCTTGAAGGTAAATTTCTCCTAGCATTTACCAAATAATTTAATAGTTCTTCTTTCTCAAGCTCTATTCCAAATACATTTTCAAATAAATCAATCCCAAATCTTATTGTTTGATAAATTGAGCTTAATCTAGGCATTTTTATATCATACTCTTGAATCTCAAAAACATCTTTAATATTAAGGTAAATTTGTTCTAATTGTTTGAAAATGGTTTCATTCTTCCATTCTTTAGTGAGTTCATAAACAAATGTAAAGAGCTTTTTACCCTTCAATTTCCTATATAACTTTTTCCATTCCTCACTTGGTTTAATTAATTTTTTAAACTCAATCGTAATAAGTTTAGAATTAAAAGCCGAATCCCTAAAAGACTTGATTACTTCATTTGAATCAAGATTTAACCCTGCTATCTTAGGTTTTTTGAAATTTAATCTTTTCCCATCTTGGTTTTTTCTTTCAAAATCAGAAATGCCGGTTGCGTGATCCTTTAAAATTGGTAAGGTATTGAAGTTCTTTACTTGATGTACCTCTTGGATATTAATAGGAAAAGTTGAAGTACTTAATTGATCCTCTAATCGTGAGGAAAATTCTAAGGTTAATGGTGATAGATGTTTGGCATGAATCCCAAAAAAATGAACAGTAAAGAAAGAACCTAAAATAGATTTACCGGTATATCTACTTCCAAATGTATATAAATGAGGAAATAGATTGAAGTAATCAATAAAAGCTAGCCTAAAAACAGAAGCCACATTCCAACCTATAATTATGGCTAATTTTGTTTTTTCGATTTGAGTTAATTGAATTAACTCTCTTAAGTCTTTTATGATATCTTCTTTTTCTTGTTCTGAATAATCTATAATTATACTTTTTGAAGATCTGTAAGCTAATTTTTGAAAATCAGTATGGAGAATAATCATATAATTATTTTGATCTTCTAATTGAGGAAGAACCCATCCATTATCAAATCCTAAGATGTACTTAGGTATTTTAGGATCTAACCTTTCAGAAATAACATTAAAAACCCTTTTTACAATATCCTTACCATTACTACCCTTATAGGTATAAGGATCTAATAATCTTAGAATCTCAGGTAAAGGTAAAGTGTGATATGTCTTATCTCTAAAATAAAATGTGAATAATTCTTTATTATCTACTGCAATATCATTAGTCTTTTTGATAATCTCCAATTTCCCATCTAAAATCAATTCTCTTACAATGTAATATTCTTTTTTTGCTTTATTGTATTTGGTTATAGCTTTATATAAACCGTATTCCCTAACCTCAATAAAACAATTATTAAAATCAATTTCTACAAATATCTCTCCGAATTTCTCAGAATCAGTTTTACCATCAATTTCCTCTAAAGCTTCCTCTTCAACTACAATAGGATTATTAACTTTTTTATCGGATATTTTAGGGGAAGTATATGATTGTTTGGTTTTAGTTTGAGTATAATAGTCAGGAAACAAATCTTTCAGTTTACTATTTGTAATTGGCTTATCTGTATAAGGATGATATTGTAATTGTTTTTCTGTTTCCTCAATATTAAAATTAGGTTGATTCTTCTCCAAGCCTTTAAATAATTCTTCTGGAGTTAAACCACAAACATTATAGACCTCTCTAAATAGGAATTTCCAATATAAAAACTCTTCAATGCCGGTTTTATTGGCTTGATCCTCAATCTCAATCTTACCGTTTAAAATGTCTTTAAATGGCTTTCTTAAATTTAATGGTTTTTCCAATAAGAAAAATTCATTAATCTTGAGGTAATCCTCTATTGTTATTTGCTTGAGATTCTCCTTATTATGATATTTATAATATAAACTATTGATTCTACTAGGGGGGATTATAGCATATCCCCCTTCTCCTTTACAATCAAACCCTTTTAAGCATTCTTTAAATTTGGTTTTTGTTTGGCCTGAAAATACTAATTTATCATTATAACATGCATTTTTCCTATTCTTTGATGTTTCACTAAAACCTTTCATTGAATAGTATAAATGAAAGCCATGAGGAGTTTCAACAATAAGAGTTTTTGCGATCTCAGGAAAGGACTTGATTAATTTACCATAAATAATTTCAAAAAACTTCTTATCTTTTAAGTCTAAATCTAAGATCAATAAATTACTACTAATCTCACCACAAATTACTGCATAATTACCATTATCTTTATGCAATTTGACTTTTGGATACTTTTCTTTTTGGTATTTCTTCCATGATGTACTAGCTATCTTGGAATTTCTTGATATGGGGAATACATTCCAATTATCAGGAAAGTTTAATCCTTCTCCATTTAGTTTTTTAATTCGATTAAGAAATTTGTTGTTAGTGTTATTCTGACTCAATTCTTTACTCCTCTTGTGATTCGTTAAGACAAATACCTATATTAGAATCTTTTACACATTTCATCACCGGATCAATCCCCTCAATGTAATATTTACACGTCTTAGGATTAGAACAATATGGAGAACGTGATTCTAAGGGAAAATATATATAGTTCTTTTGTTCTATATGTAATTGAGAACTCATTTTTTTTACATCACCATGTTTTAAAAATTGTTCTTAAGTAGAGATTCCAGATGGAATCTCTACTATACCCTCTTTACACTCATCCAATCTAGCTTGAAGTATCTCTCTCTCTTTAGTAAGTATATCCTCCTCTCTTGATAGGGAATCCAGTTTCTCTTCTAAAATCTCAATTAGATCCATAACCTCATTAATATCTTCAGGCATAACTTAGGAATCACCTTCATTTTGACTAACAAATTCTTTTAATATGATCCTAATTAATTCAGATAGAGAAATTTCAAACTTACTTGACAATACTTCCAAAGAACTCTTAGTATCATCTTCAATTTTTGCACTTAACCAAACAGTCTCTTTTTTTTGTTGTTTATGCTTTTCTATCAATTCTTTTGCTAACATATTTTATAGCCTATTCTTGTTTATTATATTGTTAAGATGTTTATCATTAATTTTATATGGGAGCTTGATAATATATCTATTATGAATAAAAGAAATTGTGTAATAATATACAATTATCAAATAGAATTGTATAGTGAAGTAGAGATGTATAAAAATGAATGAAGAAAGTAAGTTTACGGTTTCAGAAACTACACATGATATTATAGAGTATATTTATAATAAGCCAAATTGTTTAAAAAGCCAAATTAATAAGGATTTAGCTAGAGATTATGATTCAAAAGAACATATAAGAAGAAGATATACAAGAAAAACTATAAATGAAAATATTAATCTTTTACTTGAAGAAAAACAAATTATAGCTCTTGATTCTTATAAAAGAGGATCTAAAGAATACCCTGATAAATTTAGGGTTAGTGAAAAAACCTTAGAATTATATCCGGATATTAGGTATAAAGAAATCTTAAGATTAACTCAAATTAAAGAGGATTATGAATTAGGTAAATTAAGATCTGAAATATCCCATGAAGATATCAGAAATCAAGCTCTTTTAAGAAATGTTCATTTTGATTTTAAGTCAAATATAAAATACTATTTTTCAAATGAAATGTATAGCTTATTAGAAAGGTATATTTATCAATTACTAGGAAGATGTTATTACAACAATCCGGATAATTGGAAAAATATTAATAAACCTGAAGATATGGATTTCACTTTAACAATTAAAGTCAATTGGAGTAAAGACACTAGAATTTTTGAAAGATTTAAGAAAAGAAGAGAATTCTGCTTAAAAGAACAATATTTACAACCATTTAGTTTAATGGGCATAAAAAGTTATGATAGAGATAAAAGAATTGAAATTATGAAAGGTAAAGATATAAATGATCATTTTAATAAAGCTTTTAGTGAGACTATGCTTAGAAGAGAAAATTACCAAACGATTAAACAGAAGATTAGCCAAATGAAACCAAAATATTTAGAATCTATTGATAAGGAATTACAGAAAGTTAAAAAAAATTCTATTAAGGTTAATGCTCTAAAAGATTTAAGATTAGATGTAGAGAAAGAATATAGCTCTTTTTATAAAAATCAGATTAATTTATATTGGTATAGGGACAATACGGTAGGTTTCATTAGTGATAAGTCTAAGAAAAAATTTGAATTTGAAGAACATCAAAGGGAGTTTGTATATTGGGAAAATAAAAAATATAGTAATAAAAAAATAGCTTTAATTAATGAGGAAGTGGAAAAAGGTATTGGATCAGTTAGTTATAATTCAATTCAAGATAAAACCCTGAAGTTTATTATTAGACAAATATTATTACGTAATGTTAGACTTTCTAAAGAAAGAAATGAGACCTATAAACCTTTAGAGAAGGATCTAGAAGATAGAATTGATAGATTAAAAAAAAAGAATAATTAACTTTTTAATCATATAATTTTGAATAAATAACATTTTATTTTTTCCTACAATGATCATCAAGAATTTGATATCCAGAACATTTTGAACAAAATCCTTTTCCATTTTTATCATTTAACCCATCATTCCAACATTTGGGGCACATATTATAACTAATAGATTTAGTATTTTTTCTTATGTTTATTTTGAAAACATTAAAACCGCAAATTGAGCAAATAGACTTTAAAATTTTAATTCTTCCGTTTTTTGGTACAGTTAAATAAGTTTTACATTTTTCATCAGAACAGACCAAAAATCTCCTCTTTTTATAAGGGGTGATGAGCTTCATTGTATAGGTTTTACAAACAGGGCAGTGAGCAGAAGTAGAAGGAAATTTTTTACCATAGTTTTTATTTATGATGCTACTGTTTTTTTTTTGAAAATCATCAATTTTTAAGAGGATTCTTGGTTTATTTGCTAGAAATTTATCAAATAATGCTAAGAATACGTTTTTAACAGTAGTGACTACTTCATTCATACTTTTCTTATTTTCTTTGATGTCATTGAATAGTTCTTCAACGCCTTTCGTAAATTCGGGTTTAAGAAAAGGTAACCATATAACTTTTAAATTATCAATCAAAAATTTCCCTAATTCTGTAATTAAATATTGACGTTTATTACGGTAGATCAAATCTCGTTTGATCAATATCTCAATAATACCAGGACGCGTTGATTTAGTTCCTAATCTATTTCTTTCCATCAATTTTAATAAATTGGTATCTGAATATTGTGGGGGTGGTTTTGTTTGTTTTGTGTCAATTAGAATTTTTTTTACGGGGATCTCATTTCCAACGATCTTTATCTCAGAATCGTATGGCCTTTTAAGAAATGGTGCGATCTCTAAAAACCCATCAAAAATGA
>SDBT01012842.1_pt1 | contig 13440 bp, 14 predicted proteins | sample 2277101 | NCBI WGS metagenome assembly SDBT01 (sample SAMN10404973, study PRJNA504765) | marine sediment metagenome | isolation source: marine sediment core GS10_PC15, 103 cmbsf | place: Arctic Ocean: Southern Knipovich Ridge | collected 2010
GTTGAATCATGCAAAACTCCAGGGAAAAAGAACCCGATCTGGAGGAACAGGATGGAAGCCGAGAGAGGGAGAGAATCATGTTCGGATCCTCCCTCCCACAGCAGACTATTTCGAGAATCCGGAGGATCTTGAAGATCTCGCAGTCAGTTACAAGATCCATTTCTTCCGGATCGAAGGGAGGCCCACAGAAGTCTCCAGATGTCTCAATGATCTCCCAGTGAGACAGAAGTGCCCAGCCTGTGATGCTTGGAGAGCCCATCGGAAATCTGAGGATCCGGGGCTGAAGGAGATGGCCAAGGATATCTCCCCGAGCGATCAATATTTATTCAACATGATCGATCTCAATAATCTCCCGGCAGGCCTCCAGATTTGGACCAGTAATTGGACATGCTGGGATAAGATAATGGAAATCGGTGCAAATCCTGCTTGGGGCGATGTTGTGAGCCCGAGCGAGGGAGTCAATTTCATTGTGAACAAAACTCCGGGCAACAAAACTCGGACAGGATATCCTTCCTACTCAGTGATGCCCGATCCCAATCGGACAACGATTGTGCCTGTCTTGGATGAGATCGAAGGCTGGAAGGAAACGCTCGACAACATCAGCTCTCAGATCAGCGAGGCCAAGACTCAGGAGGAGATCAAGAGCCTTCTCGCCGAAGTCGGAGTTCCGGGCTATGGCGCATTGACAGGAGGAGGCGCATATCCAGCCGCTCCGGCTGCCGCTCCAGAGGGTCCAGCGATCCCTGGCCCCGGATCTCCTGCCCCTGCTGCTCCAGCTGCCGCCCCTGCTGCTGTCGCAGCTCCAGCAGCCACTCCAGCAGCCGCTCCTGCTCCTGCTGCTGTAGCTCCAGCCGCTCCTGCTGCTGTAGCTCCAGCCGCTCCTGCTGCTGTAGCTCCAGCCGCTCCCGAGACTGTTGAGCCAGCCGCTCCGGCTCCGGCTGCTGTGGCTCCGGCTGCTGTGGGATCGACAGATGCGGAGAAAGGCCCCAAGCCGGAATGCTTCGGAGGCTATGATCCTCAGATTCATCCCTGTCCAACTTGCCCCTGGCAGGCGGAATGCCAGATGCAATATCTGGGATTGGAAACGTAGATGCCCCCCAGGAAAGTCTCTCCCCCAGCATCTACGGGGGAGAGATGGATGGAGGCTCTTCAAGGAGCCGATCTCGACATCAAATCCTCTCGGGATGCTCTCGCTACTCGGGGCTATTTAGACAGCGGAAATTATGGATTGAATTGGGCCATCTCCGGACGCTTCCTCCGGGGATATCCTCTAGGCCACACTGTCGAGATCTTCGGAGATCCTTCGACTGGAAAATCTTTCTTCATCACTCGGGCTCTCGCCATGGTTCAAGAGCAAGGCGGAGTGGCCATGCTTGATGACACAGAGGGAGCCTACAATCTGGAATGGATCGGGAATCTTGGAGTCGATGCGGATCATCTCGCATTCAAGAGAAGTCGGACAGTCAATGATCACTTGGCTGTTGCTCAGGCTTTCATCAAGGCCTATGCCGATCTGAAACTGACTGTCCCTGGAGTCCTCGCCTGCGATTCTCTCTCCCTCCTTTCCACAAAGCATGAGCTTGAAGTCGGGCTGGACAAAAGGGACATGACAAAAGCAGCGGAACTCAAAGGATTCTTCCGGATCATCGGGGGAGATCTTTTCGAGATCCCTGCTGTCTATCTCTGCACATCTCATACGATTGCTCAGATCGGAGGCTATGGCCAATCCCGAACGACTTCAGGAGGGGGAGGACCGAAATTCCAGGCCTCCATCCGCCTAGATCTCCGAGCCATATCGAAGATCAAATCCGAAGGCCAATTCACAGGAGTCATCTGCCGAGTTGTTGTCGCCAAGAATCGGATTGTGGCTCCCTGGAAGGAAGCCACTCTGGCGATTCCCTTCTATAAGCCCCTCTCCCGATACTCAGGCCTCATCCCGATCCTCCTCCAGCTGAATCTCCTGGGAGTCCATGGCCAATATCTGACTTTTGAGGGGGAGAAAATTCCGATCAAAACATACAAGACAAAAGACAATTTTCTCCAGCAAGATGAATCAGCAGAAGAGCTGCTGGACAGCTTCCCTGATCTCCTCAAGAGATGCGATAAAGTCCTAGCTCTCCGAGACAAGTCCGGGGATCCCTGGAGCGGAGCGAAGCTGGAGGATGTCCCCTCAGATGAGTGATCCGATCAGCAATCATCCTCTAGTCATTCTCTCCGATCTCCATGCCCACACATGGAGCGCCTTCGCCTCCGGAGATGGAGAGAACAATTCTCGGCTCATGCGATCCCTTCAAGTCCTCCGAGCCTCCCTAGAAAGAGCTAATGATCTGGGATGCCCTTGGATCTTCGCCGGGGATATTGTCCACACAGCCGGCTATGCCCTCAATCCGGTCATGCATGGGATCATCAATGTCCTCTCGAAATTTCCCGCTGTCAAAAAAGTCGCTGTCTGGGGAAATCATGATGTGAGAGGGAAGGGAGGGAAGATCATCCTCAATCAGACTGTCTTCGGATATCTCCTCCATGCTGTCGAGAATCTCACAATTATCGATCCCTCCGCTTGGCCCACTCTCGACATGGACGGAATCATTATCGGGGGAGCTGGCTATCAGCCGAGAGCGGATCTTCTGGATGTCGGCCCCGGAGGAAACATCGGGCTCTTCCATCAGACTGTTCTGGGCACAGTCGCTCCCTCCGGACATGAATTCACAGAGGGGATTCCTGGCTTCCTCCTGACTGATAATTATGACATCTCCATAGTGGGGCATGTCCATCATCCTCAGCATGGAGATCACAAGGGAAGGATCATGATCCCTGGCTCTCCCGAGCATCATAATTTCGGGGACAAGGGAGATCATGGATGGTGGGTGCTTGATGCCCTAACTCATGAGCTTCATTTCGAGTCTGGAGGCTCCCCCGAATTCCTGACTGTCGAGTCAGCGGAGGAGATCAAGGATGATGGAAATTTCTATAGAGTGAAGATCCTCAAGTCGAAGGAGGATCTCCCCTCCAATGCGACTTTCATTGCTCCCGAGCCAACAACAGTAGAGAAGCGAGATCTCCTGAATGGGATCTCTCAGCCGGAGGAGATTCTTGAGATCTGGATGAAGGAGAATGAGCCGAAGGAAGGATCCTTCGGCTTGGGGCCATGGAAGGCCTATCTGGAGATGGGCCTGCTCCTTCTGAGCGAGCAGGATCCTGTTCGCCTTCGGCCTTACAAAGCCTGCTCTCTCTTCCTCCATAATTTCTGCTCCTATGAAAACACCGAATTCCATATCCCTTCAGGCACTTGGCTGATCATCGGAGAGGGGAGGGATTTCCCTTCCAATGGAGCAGGGAAAACAACGCTTGTCGGAGAGGCTCTCTATTGGCTCATCTTCGGGAAGAATACAAAGGGGCTGGCAGCGGATGAAGTCATTCGCTGGGGCCAAAAGAAATGCTCTGTCATGGCGACTCTCACAGAGCATGAAGGCCTGGGCTCCAGCCTAGTTGTGACCCGCTCCAGAAGCAGCGATGGATCCTCTTCCTTAAAAGTCGTTCAAGATGGAGAGGATTGGGAAGCCGCCTCTGTCTCGGAGATGACTCAGAAGCTCTCTCGGCATCTCGGGCTCACTCCGGAGATCTATCAGAATCTCGGATACTTTTCCCAGGAGAAAGTTCTCCTCTTCGCATCCGCAACAGATGGAGAGAGGAAGGGGATCTTGGCCGATCTCATTGGCCTCTCCGGATATCAGGAAGCTGCGACATCCGCTGCCTCTCATCTCTTCGCCTCTGAGGAGCAGAAGCAGCTCCTTCAGGCCAAGCTGGATGCTCATGAAGAGCACAGGGCATCCCTGGATGATGATGTCGAAAATATCATCTCTCTCGGAACGGAATGGGAGCAGGAGCAGGGAGGAAAAATCACAGCTGCTACGGAAGCCCATAGGGAGGCGAACAAGGATCCGAAGCCCTTGGCATATCCCGATAGACTCAGATCGATTCAGACCCGCATCAAGGAGCTTATTGGGGCCAAGGAAGTCTCCCTCTGGAGCCATCAAGAGATCATGGAAGAGCATCTCTATGATGCGATGTCCAAAAAGGTCGAAGAAGCTCTGGCCTTATCGGAGGAGCATCGGGAGAAATACGCTCAGACTCTTCTAGGCCGGGGAGGGGATAGGCCGAACGCATCAGAAGAGAATCTTGAGCATGTGAGAACAACTCTCCAGAAAGAAGTTGATCTCCTCCCGGCTCTCATCGAAGGGATCAAAGGCCTCCATGAAAAGAAGGCTCATTCTGAGCAATCTCTTCAGGAGGCTTCCTCCGCTATGGTGCGAGGCGGAATGCTTCTTGAAGGCATCCAGAAAGATCTTGAATCTCCTGATCTCCTCCCCCTCTCTGCCAAGGGCAAATGCCCGACATGCGGAAAGCCTCTCGGGAAGGAAGACAGCAAGAGGATTGGAGCTGAAAGAGAGAGCTTCAGAGGCTCCCTCATGGAAAGGCAAGTCTCTGCTCAAACAGAATTTGATCATCGCATTGAGTTGAAGACAAAGGCTCAGAAAGAAGACTCTGCAATCGCTAAGAAGATCACCCAATTCACAGCCCGGAAGGGAGATCTTGAAATGCTTGAGATGGAACTCGACACTCTCTCCCAAGTCGAGAAAGAAATCATAGTGCATCAGGAGACACAGCAGAGCCTCCGGGGAGCTGCATCCAAGCAAGCAGAGGCGGAGATTCAGAGAGACATCCAGGCCTTCAGAGTTCGGCTAGATCGGAGAGAGGAAGCTGCCCGATCTTGGATTGAGCATGCCCTCTTCCAGCACTCCCAGGAGCTTGCTCGACTCCTCTCCAATCTCTCTCAGCTGGAGAAGGAAACGAATCCCCATGAGTCGGCTCTCACAACAGCGAGAGAGCGGCTCGGATCCCTGGAGACAGAGATGGGAGGGATCGCCAATGATCTCGACTGTCTCGGGGATGATATGGAGATCTATGAATACTGGAAGAAGGGATTCTCCAAGCAGGGGATCCAGAGCCTCCTCATGGAAGAGATCTCCACTCTGTTTAATCGCAATCGGGGAGCGATCTTCCCTCTCCTCACTCAAGGAGTTTTCGATGTCCAATTCTCCACGCTATCCAGAACGCGAGCCGGGGAGCTTCGGGAGAAGACTGAATTCCTAGTGACAAAGAGAGGCCTCCCTGTCCCTTATGGATCTCTCTCGGGAGGAGAGCGGAGGAGAGTCGATATCGGAATCATGATCACTCTCTCCATGGCTGTCTCTGAGTGGATGAAGATTCCGGGGATCCTGGGGATGCTAGTCCTTGATGAAGTCTTCGGCTTCCTCGACTCCTCCGGAGCAGAGGGACTCTTGGAAGCCCTGGAGCAAGTACAGGAGCAGATCCCGAGCCTGTTTGTGATCACTCATGACAGCCATCTCCAGAGTCTCTTCCCCAAGACAATTCTGATCAAGCAAGATGAAGATGGGATCTCTCATCTCTCCCCCATGGAAGGAGCCTGGACATAATGCAGAGAGTCACTCCGAAGATCTATGCTGTCGCTCAGACACAGACAAGCCCCGCAGATCTGATCTCATATCTGAATCACATCGGAGCCCCAGGATGGACAACAGATGCCCCGAGCGAAGCAGAGGAGATCATCGAATTCATGGGACGCTCCTGCTACAAAAGCTTCGGCACAGAACTCAATCCGAACATCTCCAAAGTCCGGGAGGGGAATGAAGCCTACATCAAAAATATCTTGAAAGTCCAGCATGGATCTGTCTTGGAACACTCTTCGATTTCCTTCATGTTCTGCGATGTCTCCCGAGTCTTCACTCATGAGCTTTGCCGACACAGAGCCGGAGTAGCGATCTCCCAAGAATCCCTCCGCTTTGTTCGCCTGGAGGAGCTTCGCTTCTGGCTCCCTCAAGCCCTCTCAAAGAATGATGAGGCTCGGGGCATTGTGCTCGGGGCTGTCGAGTATCTGGAGGATGTCCAGAGGCGACTCGGGGAGCTTCTGATCACAGATGATATGGACTTCGGGGAGAAGAAGAAAATCACTTCGGCCATGAGAAGAGTGGCTCCCATCGGCCTCGCAACTAACATCGGATGGACAGCCAATTTCAGAACGCTCAGATGGGTGCTCGAAATGAGAACTCATCCAAGTGCAGAGGAAGAGATCCGCCTTGTCTTCGGAGCTGTCGGAGAGATCGTCATGACTCGCTTCCCGAATGTCTTCGGAGATTTCCGGACAGAGATGATCGATGGCCTCCCCCATTACATCCCCGAGAATCCAAAAGTATAATGGTGCAAGCCAGCCATAAGGGAGGAGCTTTCGAGCGACTCATGGCCAAGACTCTCTCCCTCTGGATGACAGAAGGGAAGGAGTCGAAAGCCCTCATGAGATCTGTTCTCTCCGGGGGATGGGACATGGCCGGAACTCAGGGATGGAGACAGGCTGGAGATCTCGCTCCCAACACTCCGGATGGGGAGGAATTCCGGAGGCTCTTTGTTGTGGAGTGCAAGCATCGGAAGGCCATCGATTTCTGGCATTATTTCACAGCCATTCCAGGGGAGAATATCATGGGGTGGTGGGATAAGCTGATCGGAGAATGCCAGGAGATCCAGCAAGAGAATGGAACTCTCTATCCCTATCCTCTTTTGCTCTTCCGGCTGAACCATAGGCCCATCATGGCTGCCACTATAAAGGAGATCCTTCATCCTTCGATCCCTTTAGTCATGACTCTCAATTCTGGATATCAGCAAGGCACTCTGGCCATCATCACTCTGGATGATTTCCTGAGCCGATCCTTTGAGGGCTATTCCTATCAAATCCTCCATGGCGACTCCGGCATCTGATATCCTCCTGATCGGAGATGATCGCTTCCCTCCCGGAGCTTTCCTGAAGCTCCTTGAGGAGAATGATCCCTGCTTCGGAAAGCATTGGGCCAAGACTGTCCCGGAGTGCAAGAGCTGTCTAGCCCCCGTTCTAGTGGAAGGGATCGTCTATCCCCTCCGGAGAGTCTGTGAGGCCCGATGCAAGGGAGCCTCCTCTCCGACTCGCCTCAATTCTCTCAGTGTCCAAGAAGTGATCAGGCGGATTGAGGATGGCCGGAATGTCCAAGAGATCTTCGCCGAGATCCTGGGAGCAAATGATCCGATCCATGCCGCTGAGGATGCCCATCACATGCTCTCTCTTCGCTTCCGATACATGCGCCGAGAGCTTGAGCTTCCGACTCCCCCTCTTCCCTCTGCCAAGGAGCTTCTGAAAGATGTTCAAAGTCAGTAAATATATTGAGATCGATGCTGGCCATCGGGTTCCTTATCATGACTCCAAATGCAAGAACATCCATGGCCATCGATATCGGATCACACTGACAGCGGAAGCTCCCGAGACAGTCCCTCCTGATGTCTTCCGATCCGACTCAGGGATGATTGTCGATTTCGGAATCCTCAAGGCGATCATGATGACAGCGATTCATGAGCGCTTCGATCACAAGCTGATTCTCTGGATCCAAGATCCGATCCTCTCCGAGACAGATATCACTCAGCCGGAGCTTCCCCAGTCAGTCAAAGATTCGATTGTCATGATCCCCTGTGTCCCGACAGCGGAGGAGCTGGCTCGCTTCTGGGGAGGCCTTTGCAGCTCTCTTCTGGAGGGGGCAAGCTTCGATCTCTACTCCTGTGAAGTCCGAGAAACTCCGACATCCACAGCAACATTCTATTTCCAATGATGGGAGATGGAATATGATCAATTCCGCACCGGAATGTCCTTCGGAGAAATCCGGGATCAGCTCTGGGAAGAGAGGCGGAGAGACTATCGGGAGACAGGGCATTACAAAGGCTCCCCTTCTCGGGCAGCTGTGCTCGGGAAATGGAGAGCGATCAAGCTGGAGATGTATAACTCATATCTGAGCCGGGAGAATGGAGAAGATGTCAGAGACAATATTGGAATTCGACCGAATGCGTTTTGAGCAATGGACGAAATATTTCAGAGTGATGGCAGAATGGAGCAAGCCCTTCCAGAATGCCACTCTCTCAAGCCGGCTCAGAGATGGACTCTCCTTGAGTGCTATTCCGGGGACAGAAATAACAGGGGGCTTCTCAGATCTCCCCGAGATCATGGATGAATTCAAGACTCTGATCTCCGCTCTCACTCCCTTCGATTGGGTCGATCAGCCCTATGATAATGGGCAGGGAGTTTATAAGACATTGGAGAACAAGCCCAAGCTCATGAGGGGCCTCGCTCTCTTCTTCTATCTCCATTTCAAGATCCTCTGGGGCAGCCATGCGATAGAGCATGAGATGGGGCTCCAGGGAGGGGGCCAGATCGCTTTCTCCGAAACAAAATCAGGAGTCTTCCTTGATCGCTTCGCTGTCTCTCCGGAGAGGATCAATAAGCTGATCCAGATCATCAATGAAGGATCCTCCTTCCCCCAATCCGCTCTGGAAGTCGTTTCGGAATGGAGACACAATCTCCTGAAGAGCGATCACTCCCGGCATTTCATCGCCTATAGATGGTTCGGAAACTCGGAAGGAATCCTCCCGGATCTTCATGAAGAGATGGCGGATCGGCCCCATACATCTCTGCTTGATCAGATCTGATCATGGCTGATCAAATCACATTCGCCTCCGGCTGTCCTGTAGATGAAGAGAGGGCCTGCAAGATCCTGGGGATCGCTGCCGAGTTCATTGAGAGGGGATGGACGATTGAGAAGGATGTCAGCTCCAGTCTTCGCAGCATTTCGGAATGGATTCGCTCTCGCAAAACATCTTGACCTTTTTTGCTTCGCAGCGTATTATTCTCTTATCACGTTTGATAGGAGATTCATCATGGATTACACAGGCAACTACAGAGACAAACACGACAGCCCAGCATATCAGGCTGCGATCAAAAGGCGGATCAAACGAAACGCCTTGATCGGAAATTTCCGGAGGATGCCTCCCGAAGTCCGAGCCCTCGCCGATCACTTGGATGCCCGACAGACTGAGAAGTTCAATCGGACAGAGCGGCAGCGGATGCTCGACAGCTATGAGCCCTATCCGGATGACATGACTCCGGAGGAATATGTGGACTCTTGGATCCCCTCCTGGGCTGGCCCAGAACAGCATCAATGCTCCCATGCTCAGCTGATAATCGACTGCGCTGATTGGAAAGACTTCGGAGACAAATTAGTCGCCTCATGGATCGTCTTCGGGAAGCTCTCAGAGAAGCAGATGGAATGGGTCAAAAAGCTCCCCAAGAAGAATCAAGAGAGGGATCAAGCTTTCATCGATGCCCAGGAAGCTCGGAAGGGAAGCGAGTACATCGGAGAGATCGGAGAGAGGCTCAGAGATCTATCCCTGACAGTGACTTTCGAGACTCGGATTGAGACTGATTTTGGAGCATCGAAATTAGTCAAATTTGTGGATGCGGATGGGAATGAATTCGGAACATTCGGCTCCGGCAATTCTGTCTGGATTCTGGAGAAAGGAGATGAAGTAATTCTGACGGGGACAGTCAAGAAGCATGAGACATATAAGGAGATCAAGCAGACAATGCTGAGCCGCTGCAAAGTCGCCGAGCCGGAGGAGGCTTCCAATGAATAAGTATGGCCCGAAGGATCGGACTAGCGATCTAGTCCGAGTCCCGAAACGTTTCTATTGGGATCACATGGAGCGCATGCTCCCGACTCCTCCAGCGATCAAGGAGACAGTCCATCATGTTTGGCTGGAGATGGATCATCCTGATCTTCCGGAGTTGAAGAGCGATGCTCTCTATTATTCGGATGCCTATGGCCCGGAGGCTGATGATCGCTTCTCGCGTCTTCTGAAGGCATCGGCACAGAAGACAGTGGATTCGCTGGAGGCTGTGCCCTCCCCGGAAAAGTTCAAGAGGCTGACATCATGATTGCTCCGGGGGATCAAGTATTAGATGCCATTCTGGATAAGATTTGCATGCGACTTCTTGCTCTGAATTTCTCTCTCCAAGATCTCGGAGATGATGCTGACATTATTTCTGAAATGATCTATCCCGCAGCGCAAAAAGTTCTTGGGGCTGGATTGCTTCAGGATGAGATGCTGGATGGAGTTGTCAGTGAAGTTCTGGATCAGTATGTGGCTCATAAGAAGGAGGCTTCCTGATGGCGAACGCTAGAATCACTCAGGATCGGGATGGGCATCCCTGGAAGGCCTACAGCAATGGCCGGCTCCTCTGCGCTGTCTCACAGCCTCTCCATGAGGCCTATGGCCCAGACAATCAAGAGACAGATGGCCCCTGCGATTGTGTGAATCGAAAAGGAGAAACAATCGCAACTTACTCCCTCACATCCAGAGGATTGAAGAAGACATCATGACAACAATCAGAGAGGAGGAGGAGGGGGCGAGCCGGCTCATCAAGGCTCTCTTCCCTGGAGTGAAGATCAATCAGCCGGGGCCGAATAAGCAATTCCAAGATCACACAAAATGCGGGAGCTGCGGAAGCACAATTTGGATCCGACTTTGGTGGGGCTACAAGTTCTGCAAGCGCTGCAAATCCTCCCATCCTTCGACGCCATAGATCATGACAAAGAAAGAATATCTGACTTGGCTCGGGAGCGAGGATGATCTCCTCCCGGAGCATCGAGTTTTCGATCAGCATCTCTTGATGGGATGGGACATGACAGGCCCCTTGAAAGGGCATCCCGAGCAGCAAGGCCTTCTCCATTGGAAGGAGATTGCTCGGGCGATCAGAGGAGGCCAGGAGAGAGCCAGAACTCATTGCTGGAGTCAGCCGATCCATGTTGTCTCCAGGCAAATCATCACAGCAGGAAGAGGGAGGAAGCGTTGGAAAATAGCAGTCACAATCATCATCTCTTATGGGATCGATGATGTGAAGAAAAGATGGAAAGCGAGCCAAGTAGAAAAAGCTCGAAACGCGAGTGGAATCGAAGGCTCAGAAGAGGAGTAGATCATGCCACACATTCAATACATTTCTTGGGAGCCGGCTCGGAAGAGTCAAGAGCTGATCGCCGGAGCCAATACGATCATCGAAGAGTATGCCGCCCAAGGATTCGATCTGACTTTGCGACAGCTTTATTATCAGTTTGTCGCTCGGGGCTGGATGCAGAACAAGCAGAGCAATTATAAGAGGCTCGGGGACATCTTGAATAAGGCTCGACTCGCCGGCCTGATCGATTGGAATGCAATCGTGGATCGGACTCGCTCGCTTCACAAATTGGCCTCCTGGGATGATGAGGGAGAGATAGTCCAGGCCTCCGCCAACAGCTTCAGAACAGATCGCTGGGCTCGGCAGGAGTTCCGGATCGAAGTCTGGATTGAGAAGGAGGCCTTGGCCGGAGTTTTCCAGAGAGTCTGTGATGAGCTTCATGTGCCCTTCTTCGCCTGCCGGGGATATCCGAGTCAAAGCTCTGTCTGGAGAGCAGCCCGGAGGATCAAGCAATGGGATCAAGAAGTTGTTGTCCTCCATTTTGGAGATCATGATCCTTCCGGAATCGACATGACTCGGGACATCAGGGATCGGCTCTGGACTTTCGGATGCGAGATGGATCTTCAGCGACTCGCTCTCAACATGGATCAAGTGGATGAGCATCAGCCTCCTCCCAATCCAGCGAAAGTCACTGACTCCAGATATGAGGGATACGTTGTCGAATATGGAGAGGAGTCTTGGGAGCTGGATGCCCTGGAGCCTTCCATCCTCGCCGATCTAGTTCGGAGCAAAGTGGAAGAGATCAGGGATCAAGATCTCTGGGATGAAGCGACTGAAGAAGATGAAGAATCCCGGAGGATCCTTGGCCTAGTCGCCGATCATTATGAGGAAGTCAAGGATTGGGTCATAGACAGAACTTTCGATGAGATCGATGACTAAGCCTCTTCCCAAATCTGTCGCCTTCTGGAAGCGAGTTTATAAGCATGCCTTAGAGCAAGGAATGTCTATAGCTGATGCTCGGGAATGGGCGAGAGCTGCTCTGCGAAATTTCTTCAAATAAAAAGCTCAAGGGATACTCCTATCTCCCTTGCGCTTCTCCCCTCCGCTTCGATTAGGGAGGGGAGTTTTCTTATGAAGAAAGGTGTTGATGTTTCGGTGCCCTCTCTGCATATTTCTAATATGGCTATTCAATCTGATAGGAGATCGAAATGACTAAGGCCAAGAAACGGAATCTCAGGAAGGAAGTCACAGACACGATCATCAAGGCTCTTGAAGCCGGAACAGCCCCATGGGTCAAGCCCTGGACTGCTGCGAACTCAGGCCTCCCCATGAAGCAGGACACAGGGCAGGCATATCGGGGGATCAACATCCTCCTTCTGACACTCGCCGGATTCGCCTTCACATCGAATGAATGGTACACGTTCAAGCAGGCGAAAACTCGGGGCGGAAATGTCCGGAAAGGCGAGAAGGGGACGATGATCGTTTTCTGGAAAATGCTGAAGAAAACGGAAGAGGATCCTTTCACTGGCGAAGAGACTGAGAAGATCATTCCGATGCTTCGCCAGTTTGTTGTTTTCAATCGGGATCAGATCGAAGGGCTCCCCGAATTAGAGCTTGAGGAAGTCCCCGATTTCGAGAGGCATGAGGAAGCTGAGATGACTATCGCCGGCTCCGGAGCCTCCATCAAGTATGGAACGAATGCGGCATTCTATCGCCCCACTTCGGACTCCATCGGAATGCCGAACAGAGAGGCCTTCGACAATCCCGAGAGCTTCTATGCGACTTCCTTCCATGAGCTGACTCACTGGACTGGATCCAAGAGCCGGCTGGATCGGGATCTCCATAAGGGAATCTTCGGAGGCGAGGAATATGCCTTTGAGGAGTTAGTCGCCGAGATCGGATCTGCCTTCCTGTGCGCTGAGCATCGGATCGATGGGCAGCTCCAGCATCCTTCCTACATCGCCCATTGGATCAAGGGCCTGAAGGAAGATCAGAACGCGATTTTCAGAGCCGCCAAGCTTGCTCAGGCAGCTGCCGATCTGATCAATGAGGGAGAGGAAGCCCTCAAGCTCCAAAGCGCCTAGAAAGGCGACTGAAGAATCCCCTCCCCACTCGGGGGAGGGGCCACTTGATAGGAGAAAGAAAATGACTGAATCAGAAAGACTCACTCCGGAGCAGAATCATGATCTCATGGAGATCGCAGATGGCATCGATGTCGGAGATTTCAATGCCGAGCATCGCCGGAGGAGAATCGATCTCGCCGATCTCCAGAGGAAGGGGATGATCGAATGGAATCAGAGGCCTTCACAGGCGGAAGCTGGCGGGAGATGGCAGCTGCTAGATCATGGCCGGCTGGCCATCCATGGCCTGACTGTCTGTGAGGCTCAGGGATGCACTTCCAAGCATTCCTTCGATTATGTCGAGAGGCCCAAACGGAATCATCTCGCCAGAGCCCTGAAGAGCCTGATCTTTGAGGCTCAGGGAATGCTGGATGGAGTTGAACTCCATCCCGATCTCTTCGATGAAGAGGGCATAGAAGATCTGAAGGGATCCCTCCTGAG
>SDBT01012843.1_pt1 | contig 13439 bp, 15 predicted proteins | sample 2277101 | NCBI WGS metagenome assembly SDBT01 (sample SAMN10404973, study PRJNA504765) | marine sediment metagenome | isolation source: marine sediment core GS10_PC15, 103 cmbsf | place: Arctic Ocean: Southern Knipovich Ridge | collected 2010
GTGGTGCCTTGGACGCCGACGCTGCGCCCTCCCCCCGCGCTGACGCCAACTCGCCACAGCCGCCGGACTCGGCAGACCCGCCGAGCTCGCCAAAGCCGAGCTCGTCGAGCTTGCCGGTGCCGGGCTCGCTGCCAGCGCCGAGCTCGTCGAGCTTGCCGATGCCGGGCTCGCTGCCAGCGCCGAGCTTGCCGGGCTCGCTGCCAGCGCCGGGCTCGCCGAAGTCGACGCGACCAAGCCCGCTGAAGACACCGCTCGCGCACCCGCCCTCCCAACCCCAAAGCCCAAGCGTCGTCCCGCCCTCGGGTGTCCCAAGCGACGCCCCGCTCTCGGGTGTCCCAAGCGACGTCCCGCTCTCGGGTGTCCCAAGCGTCGTTCCATCCTCGGGTGTCCCGAGCGTCGTTCCGCCCCCGGGTGTTCAACTGCGCACGCAAGCGCCGCAGCCGCCACCCGTCCATTCGGCCACTGCCCGCCCAGCCGCCCAGCCGCTCGCGCGAGCCGTGCAGGCCTACAGGCTCGCAGGTCCTTCGAGCCCGCAAACAACAGCCGTGCAGGCCTACAGGCCCTCGCCTCCTTTGGCGCAAACCTACGGGCCCCCGCCCCCTTTGGCGCAAACCTACGGGCCCGTAGCTCCTTCGAGCCCGCAGGCCCACCACATGCCCGCGAGCCCTTCGGGCCCGCAAACAGCAGCTGCCGTCCGCGGGCCCTTCGGGCCTGTGCCGCCCACGCACGTGCCCCTTCACCCGCAAACCCAGTCGAACGCGGGCACGCAAACGTTCCACCGCGAAAGTCCACGGGCGACCAGACACCGCGAGCGACGCGAAAGAACGTCGCCCCGCAGCGAAACGGATGGAGAGCTGTACCCGTAGACCTACCACATCTCTCGAAGGATGGTTTTCCACGTCTAGCGCCGTCCTGCACGCGAACCAGGTTAAGCGAAGCGGAAAACAGAAAAACAAATGGACGCGAAAAAACGGACCAAGCGCTCGGACATCCCCCCCGAATCAATCAAACGCCTCATCAAGAAGGGCGCAAGCTCGACGGTGGAAAGAAGGGGCGGAAAACAAGTCCGCGTGGCCAAGCAGACGACCGCGTCCGTGCAGACCGCGGCCGTCAACCTCGTCGCAAAACTGTCGGACGAGTGCCGCCGGTACCTGCGCGGCCACAAACGCGGCACCACCACCCACGACACCCTCGCGTACGTGGTCGGCAATTTCCGACCCCGCGGCTTTGACGACGTTTTGATTCAGTCGGCCGCGATGAGCAAGAAAAAGTCGACGCTCTCGCGTGCCGGTCTCGTCCGCATTTTCAAGAAGAACGGGGGCTCCAAAGAGTTCCGTATCACCGGGAAAGCCAAAATGGTGCTGGTTGCGATCGTCGAACACTACATCGTGCATCTCAGCAAGATCGCCGGCCGATTCGCGTCGGCGGCTGGCCGGTCGACCATCAAGCCGGTCGACATTCAACACGCGCTAGAGGACATGCACGATGCGTGACTTTTTTCTTCTCGCCCTTGCGAGGTCGAGCGCGAGAGGCGACGCTTCCATTTCCTTTCGCCGTTGCGAAAGGAAATACGTCGAAGGTTTACCCCTGGAATCTCGCGATTAAGCTTTCGGCCAGCCTGTTCCGCGCGACGATGGGCGCCCGGCACAGCCGGGCAAGTTTTGTCGCCGGGCAGTTTGTGCGCGCAGCTGGGGCACTGGTAGATGTGGCCGCCACCGCCGAACGACTTGTAGCAGATCGGGCAGGTGCAATCATCCTTCTTCGAAGGTGCTGCACAGCCGGGCGACGGCGCTTCCTGTGGGGCGTGTCGCGCGTGTATAAGCGCCTCGAACCACGTCGCCGCTTTTTCCTCCATTCTTTTGCACCGCGGGTGGTCGGTCTGATTTGCGCGGTTCTGGGCATCGACGATCTCTCTGGCGGGCTTGGCGCCTACGTCAACTGAAAATAACAAAGAAACTTTGGATTGTTGTTCGCCCAGGTGTCTTGGTGCTCGACGTAACAAAAATCGGAGTGCCACTGCGTAATGGTGAGTTTGGAGGCACTCGTTTGCGGGGCGTGCGTCTCGATGGAAGCAGCAATTCCTGGAATTCGAATCGTAAGTTGTTGCCACGCGCGGAGCGTTACATTCTTGTCGCACACAACCCACTGCCATTTCTTCATCAACGCACGGCCGACGATGGATTTACACTGTGCGGCCGTCAAACGAAGATAGGGTTCGCGGATTCGGCCAGACAACGGCCGCATTTGTCGACAACAAGGTTCGAGCAGTTCTTCGGGGACAAGCTGACAAAACAGACTACCAGGCCCGTCGAGCGAAAACGCGTGTTCCCACAGTTTGGGCGGTACGGTTTTGCGTTGTCGGTTCCAATTTCTTGCATGACGATAAAAGAGCGGCATCTCCGCGATATGAAGTGCGACGGCCCCCTCTAACGGAACCTTCGCGGTGGCTGCACGATTCGTAACACCTTAAGCATTCTTCTCGCCTTGTACACATGCCTGAAGTACTCGAACTTCGCCACGAGAATCTCGTAGGCGAATTTCGCTGCACAGGGGATGCCGGGCCAAACAAAGTCCGTCGCCCTTGCGGATCGACATTGCGCGTGTTCGACGACGACCTTTACCGCTTCGTCTACCCGGTGTACATGGAGTATCCGCCGTGCGTGTATTTCGAGTGCCCGGTGTGCGGCGCCTTCACACAATTTTCGACTTATGCCGGGGACCCGGACCTGTTGCCCAAGCACGGAAACTCAGAACTAATGACAGAAAATGGGGTCAAAATGATCCACCCAAATTTAATGTCAAACAGACTCACCAACCACAAGCGGGTCCAATTTTAGAATCTCAGTAGTGTGTTTCTTTTCGTTCCAACGAGAAGAAAAGAAAATTCCGGATCAACAGTCGCTCAACTTGTCTTGAACATTCGTTGAATAGACGCGGTAGCGGCGGATATCTCGGCGATCTTCCAATTTCAAGCGCACGTGGTCCATGTGGTCGTTGACGTCTGTTTCTGTTCGAAACACGCGTTCTATCGCGCCCCGTTGGGAGTTTGACACAACAAACACGTGATCACCCACAACAACATTAAATTCCACGTCGACGTGTTTTATACATCGACCTCTTTCGGATCCAGTACGCAAGCACAAACTCGAAAAGACACGGTACGTTTGTTTCTCGAGGCGGTGGCTCCGCGGGATTCAAGGGTCAATTTTGTTCAAGATGCGGGGCGAAATTACGAGGCGCCTGGTCGAAGGTCCCCGCAGATGTTTTTTTCTTCCACCGCGCGAATTCTTCGCCCTCGGCGGCGCCCAGGTGCCGCCCGTTGCTGAGCTCGACGAACCAGCGCCGCGCCCCGGCGGCGGTGAACCCGTCCCAGTACAGCCGGACCACGTAGGTTTGTTTTTTGCGCTGGACTGTGGTCCAGTGCGGCCGGGCCGCTTTTGGCGAAGCCGGCGGTGACGACGGTTCCTGTGGAGGTGTAGACATTTCTGCGTACACGAAGGCGGGTCATCTTTTAGATGTGTCCCCGGCCGCGGGGACATTTTTCACCTCACATTCGAGGTGAAAACATCGCATGACGGTCAGTTGGCACGAACCACAACACTCGTATTTGCGATGCGTATGCGACATGTGTTTCGAAAACGCGGCGGCATGGACACGCAAACGCTGTTTGCGCCTCGCCCAGCTCGTTCGCCAGGTCCGGGGGCCACAGTGTTCTGCGAGGATTTCTTCTCGCGTCATTGTGGACCAACGGTTTGTCTTTTATGCGGGAAGAACACGTCGCCGCGAGCCGTCAAAACGCCGCGCGGTACGACGGGCGGATGTAGCGCTGCACGAACCAGCCGTTGATCCCGTCGCGCCACACGAAGTCGTTTGCGTCGCGCGCGAAAATCTGCGGCTTGCCGACCTGCTGCGCCGTCGCCGGATCGAGCGGCCACATGAACTGCGCCGCCTCGCCCTGCGAGTTGATTCCGAGGTGCCGCGTTTCGCCGGGGTACACATAGAACCGGATGCTCGGCGGCGTGCCCGAGTAGTACGTCGTCACGCCGATCCCGATCGGCCGGTACGACGAGTTCTGCACCGTGACGTGCCGGTATCCCACGTCTCGGATGATCTGCGTCGACAAGTCGGCCGGGTGGTACGTCCCCTGCAGTTTGTTGTAGTCCAAGACGCGGTTGAGCGGCGCCTCCTGGGCGGCTTGTTCCCACACGCGCGGGAACGCCGGAGGCGGGGGGGTCAGCGTTCGGCGGTGGTCAGCCACCTGGTCAGACGGATCTATCGGCGGCGGGGCGGCGTACATCGCGCCCGACCAGCCGTACGCAGAAGTGAGCGGGTAGGGCTTGGCCTCCTTCACCGTCGTCATCTTACCAGGGCCTTCAGAAAAAATCTTGCGCGTCCATCACTTCTTCTGAAAGCGCAGCACAACGAAGAAAAGCACCAACAAGACGACCATCCCGCCAGCGATCAACATCCACGGCGAACCGCCCCCGCCGCCCCCGTCGCCCGCGTCGCCCCCGCCGCCCCCGTCGCCCGCGTCGCCTGCGTCGCCTGCGACGCTCAACGGATCGCCTGCGGACGGATCGCCGCCGCACACGTCAACGTAGAGTTGGTTGAAAAACAAGTCATTGAGCTCGGCGAGCTGACCGCCTTCGCAGGAGCCCACGTCAAGAGGAGGCGCACTGTCGGGGCCCGGGGCGACCACGTTTTCGTACGACCGCTTTTCCCCCGACGCATCCATTTCCTCAACCACGCCTTTCACACTTTCGCAAAACTCGCTTATTTCGTTCGCAGGAACGGCGTCGACTTGTGCCAACATTTCCGAGTACAACTGGATGTACACGTCGCAGGTCGGGTCCATTTTGATTAGTGTGTGCGAAAAATCGGCGCGATTTTGCGTTAAACCGCGGGGTCGTCGACGGAAAAAATGGGTGAGCCCGCGACCGATCCGACGCCCAGTCCAAAGACTTACACGCGCATCGTCCTGAGCGGCGGGGAAACGAAGGGAATCGCCCAGCTCGGCGCGCTGCAGCACTTTTGGGAAGAAAAGGCGATCACGCACGAATCGGTGACGCACTACGCCGGCGCGTCGATCGGCGCTTTGCTTGCGCTTCTCCTGTCGTGCGGGTACACGCCGCTCGACATCTGGAAGGAGACCTGCGCCATAGACACGCTGGCGGCGCAAGTCCGCACCAACCCGGTCACCTCGATCCTCAAAGGAATCGGGTTGATGCCGATCCGCGGCATCGCGGCGATCGAGAAGGCGACCGCCCTCGTCGAGCGCCGGTTCGGCAAAATCCCGACGATGGCCGAACACCACGCCCTCACCGGAAAAACTTTGGTGATCAGCGTGTCGAACCACACGCGGAACCGCGTCGAATACTGCTCGCACGTGCTGACGCCCGACCTGCTGTGCATGGACGCGGTGATGGAGTCGTGCAGCGTGCCCGGGATTTTCCAGCGCATCCGCCGCGGCGGGTGCACGTATGTCGACGGCGCGATCCTCGACAACTTCCCGCTCGCGCAGGTCGACGACGGCGCAAGCCGCGTCCTCGGCATCACGACCGGCGCGTCCGGCGACCGGGACGACGACGACATTATCCGGTACCTCTTGTCGGTCGTCACCCTGCCTATCGCGGCGCAGACCCGGCGCGCCGTTTGCGGCGCGGGCGCGAACTGCGACGTGTTCGAGCTCGGGGTCCAGGCGATCGGCCCGTTCGAGTTTCTCGCCAACTACGGGCGCCGGCGCGACCTGTTTGTCGAGGGGTACGCGCTCGCAAAGGAGATCAAAGAGGTGAGATTCGTGACCGTCGCGGGCGCAGTTCTCCCGCTGCCGCCGGCGGCGGGTCCCTCCGCCTTCGAGACCCCCCCGTCGGCGCCGCAGACCCCATTGCCGCAGGCCCCGTCGGCGCCGCACGTTCCACCGCCTCTTCTGCCGCCGCACGTTCCGCCGGCGCCCGATATCCACGCCCTCTGTTTTTGACGGAAATGGAAAATGGGGGGCGCGCGGACGCTCTGACGAAGATTTGTTTCTTCTTGCCTACAGGCGAGAAGAAACAAAAAAGGACCTCTGCCTACGGGTGGTAGCCGTTCACCAGGACGCGCAACACATGTCTGATGCCGGCGGTACTCGTTCGACCAGAGATTAGTTAAATAAAAAAAATCCAAACACAATGACTCGCACGATGATCGGTTTTCTATTTTTTGTGGCTACGGTGTTGGGAGCGAACCTTGACGGGTCGGTGATCACCGGGGGCGTCACAACATCAACCGCCAAGGTCTCGGTGAGAACCGATGGATCGGGCGACGTCGAAATCGAGTATGATACTGCTTCAGATTTCAGTTCTTCAACAACAACTTCTTCGGTGACAACGGTGTCAGCTGACGACTATACGACAACTGTGGAGCTAAGCGGGTTATCACCCGATACGATCTACTATTACCAGATTCATGTCGACGACGTCTTGCAGTCGACCGGTTACAGCAACCAGTTCCTGACCGCTCCTTCCGGATCCCAGACATTTTCTTTCGTGGTGTTTAGCGATCTGGCAAAAGCCGCAAACAAAGCAAGCCCGGGTTATGAATCGGCCTCAAATGACGACCCTTCTTTTATGATGCAACTGGGAGACTTTCCACACATGACGGGAGCATCAACTTTAGCTGAAAGTAGGGCCGGACATAAGAAAATGCGCGACACGGGTTTGAATCATGGCGCTGCTCTAGCAGAGTTTATCACAAGTCAGATGGGTTTCGTTCACACGTGGTCGGATCATGATTACTGCGGAGACGACGAGGACCGTTTTTGTTCTAATCGCGCAAATGCGTGGAAGGCCTTTTACGAATACTACCCAAATCACGACGGGCCTAACGAGGCCAACGGAATCTGGCACGGATTTGTGTGGGGAGACGCCGAGTTCTTTATTCTTGATGATCGGAGCCAGCGTGATCAAAACAGCGACACCGACAACAGTGACAAAAGCATGCTGGACGGCGCGTCAATTTCTGATGACCAGCTCTCGTGGTTGCTCGACGGCCTAAACGTCAGTCTTTCGAAGTGGAAGATTATTGTTTCCGACGTCACAACGAATAAGGATGCACGAGCGAACAGCGATGATCCGTGGCATTCGTTCAGCTACGAGGCGGAGGTAATCGCGGATTTCATCTCAGATAACTTCATTGAAGATGTTGTAGTGATCGCGGCGGATTTGCACTGCGGTGGGCTAATCGATGGTGGAACAAACGGCTGGTTTGGTATTCCAGAAATTAATGTCCCCCACACCAACCTCGCAGGTGGAAACGACAATCGATGCGGAACATGGGACGAATACTCACTTGGGGGCCGCAATAATCCCGGCTATGCTCTCGTGACAGTGACTTCCACAAGTCTCACTCTTGCAGTCAAAGCCGAAGATGGAACTTCTCGACATAGTTTGGTTTTATAGTTTGATTCCAACTCTCGCCGCCGACGCGACGTTGTGCGTCGCACGGCCGGGTTTCCTTTTCCGAGAACGGAAAGGAAAGTACCAAGGACACCGCCGCATGCACATAAGGGAAATTTCGGGATGTTGGCGCGCGGGAACTACTGCGAGGTCGGGGGCAACGTGAGTCCAGAAGGACGCGACGATTCAGTACCTTTTTCCTTTCGCAATCGCGAAAGGAAACCGCGCTCTCAAACGCCTGCGGGGAAGTAGGTGTACTGCGGGGGGGGGGTGAGGGCGCAGAGTTGTTCCTCGTCGGCGGCTCTGCAGGCTTTGATTTGGGGGAGGAGCCCGCGGAAAGCCGCAAACCACCCGCACGCCAGGACCAGGAAAATCGCGCCCACCCACAAACACCAGATCAGGAGGGTGCGCCCGCCGTCGACGCCGGCCGCAAGCAGGATGGCGCCGACGACCGCGTCGACCGCCGCGATCACCAGCGACCCGACGACCAGGCCGGTGGTCATCCACCGGCAGGCCTTCATCCATTTTTCGACAACGTCCGGAGAGCTTCTGCTGACGCACGCGCAGATGATCAGCGTGTACAAACACACGTATCCGAAGATGAGCACCGCGTATATAAGGGCGGCCGCCTCCGTGCCGTCTGGCAGGAGGTACGCCCACACAGCCAGCCCTAGAGCCAAAAAAAATCCACCCGAGGCAACGAGACCGAGTTTCGCCAAACTACGCATCTCCAATGTGGCGAAACCCGACTCGAAGCCCCCGACGGTATTCATTTTTGTGCACGGTCCGATCTTTCCTTTCGCCCCTGCACGCGAAAGGAAGCACATGTCACGACTACACGGGCTTGTACGGGCCGCCAGCTGCTCGCGGCGCGACAAAGGCTCCGACCCGAATGTCGTAGAGGTCTTGCGACTGGTCGACGGGCGGAAGGTCTTGTGCGTACGCGCGGCGGTCGCGGAAGTGCACCCCGCCGGCCGCGTCTTGCCACCCGAGGAAGATGTCGCTGCCGGTCATCGCGCCCGTCGGGGAGACGCCGAGGCCGACCCACCCGGCCGTCGCCGTTTCGGTCGCAAAGCGGATCGTGCCGTTCGCGTGCGTCCAGTGTACCTTTCCTCGAACACTCTCGTGCGGACTTTCCTATTTCTTGGCTTGAGGAATTTATTTCGGTTTTGTCTTGGCGGCAACATGCGTACAAAATTAAACGCGCGCCGCGCGGGACTATTAAAGCCAGTATGGCGTCGAAGCCGCACAGCAGGAGAAAGCGCCTAACGCTGCGGGGCCTCCAGGCGTCGGCGCTCGCCATCATCCGCGACCACTACCGCCCGGCGCAGTCGCAAGCGACCGAGCAAACGCTGCTCCAAGACGCGGGGTTCGACCAGACGTACAGCGTCGGCGAGCTCACGCACAACGAAGACAAGAAAAACACGCTCTACTTCGTCGACCCGCACAAGAACATCACGAAATACTGGGTGTACATGGTCGACGCGCACGACCACGGCGCGCTCCCGCTGGCGTCGCAAAAGCCGTGCATGTGGGACCGAAACCCGTTCCACACGCGCCCGATCGGCATTCCGATCGAGTACCACCAACACGAAGCCTCCGGCCCCAAAAAGCTGGCGCGCGAGGTGGCGCTCGTCGAGTCGAACCTCCCGGCCGACACGAACGACTTTTTCGTGACGACTGGGATCGTCTGCTCGTTCCCCTGCGGCATGGCGGTCGTCAGAGACCGCGCCAACGACGAACGGTACCGCGACTCGGCGACTCTGTTCACGCTGCTGTACCTCAAGCTCATGGGGGGCGACGGGCCGGCCGTCATCCCGACCGCCGGGCCCTGGACGATGATCAAGCCGTACGGCCATTTGCACGTCGACGAGTTCCGGCAGACGTTCGGGAAGCTCGAGTACATCGAGACGCCCAATATCCGCCGGCCGTACATGTATTCGTGCGCCGACGTCACGCAAGAGGTAGCCGCCGAAAACGCGTAGCTGCAGGTTCCAGGCCGGCCAGCAGCGCGCTCAGCACGGTTTCCGGCAGGCTGCGCACGCATTTTGGGTGCGCGATCAGCATGAGGTTGACGGCGCCGTCGCGAAACCGCTCCCTGACTTCCGCGGTCGGCAGGAAGTTAAGTTCATCGTTTGCGTACAGTTCCATGGAACTCTGCCTGAAATTCGAGGAGAGGAGGCTCGTGCCCCCCTCGACGAATTCCTCCGTCAGTCCGATGACGCCGGCTGAACTGTACCAGTCCGCCTCGTTGACTTTCGTGCGGAAGTGGCGAAGCCGGCCCGTCGAATATTCGAACGCAAAAATCGCGATGTCGGGCGGCATGTGTCGGACAAAGCTCTTCAGCGCAGGTTTTGCGATGAATCCCTGCATGTACGCTCGCTGGCGCTCGGCCTTGTCGCAGATCCCGGGCTGCCCGCCGAAGGAGAACATTTGCCGCGTGAGCGCGATCGCTTTCAGCGTCTGCGCGATCGGCCCCGTCTCCCGGCAGAGAGGGCCGGACCACGGCGTGCTCCACCCGCGGTCCATCGCAATGGCCATCATGGCGCTCACTTCCTCAAATGTCGTCGCGTTTGCCCAGTGGGCCGCGGGCGCCCGCTTCCGTTTGTGCTCCCGCGCGGCGGGGCGCCGTTTGCGGCGCCGTGGCTTTTGTTCGCGCGACATTGTTATTAGCGCTTGCAAAAAAAAACGCGGCAGTGTTAAACCTGGGCACAAACACACGAAAGTGATGGTGGGGCTGGTTTACGTGACGGCCGACAGAAACTTCACACCCGCGCCCCGCAGGATCGCCGCGCTGAGCGCGCACGGGCGCGGCGAAATAATTCCGGAGGCCTTCGAAGACTTCACTGGCAATTTTGAGAGTCTCGGGATCTGGGACACTTGCGCCGACTTGCACAATCGGAAGGTAGTCGACGTGAGAACCCGCATCCGGGGAATCCTCGAGCGGTTGAAAACGGCGGGGTTCCAAGTTGGGGACCGGTCGAACTCGATCAACGAGCGAGGGTGCTACACCGGATGGTGGTTTGGCCAGACCGAGAAGCCGAAAGGGAAGATTGGCCACAACGGAAAAAATATGTTCGACCTCCCCGTTCGAGATCGCACGGAAGTGCTCATGCTGCACCTCGCCCTGATCCTCGAATGTCTCGCGGAACAGGGCGAGGACATGTACTTACGTTCGTCGCGCCACATCGGACACGGATGAACCTTCGTCTTCGTGACGCCGGAAACTCCTTTCATTCCACTGGGGGCGTACGTCCCGTACAAGCCGTACTTCTTTTCGCATGTCGAGCGAAAAGAAAACAACACTGTTCTCAGTCGGCCTTTTTGTCCCTTTTGCTTTGGGGGAAGGGCCCGCGATTGATCGCCGCCTTGGCGTCGTCGAGGTAGGCCCCCCCGATCGCGGTGGCGAGAGCGTCGTAAATCTTGAGCTTCTCGTGGGTCACGGTCGCGAAGACGCTTCGTTCCTCGTGGTCGGCGTAGTCGTCGCTGGCCTTGAAGGACTTGATGTCGGCCGCGACATCGGCGTAGTTTCCGGCCGTCGCGTGGTGCGCGGCCTCTTTCGCCCCGTAGCGGTAGACGCTTTTGAAGCCGCCGATGATGGCCCCGACAAACGACAGGACCCCCGAAAAAATCATGAGGGCCGCGCTGCCCTCGAACCCCCACGCTCCGAGGTGAGACAGCGTGAGGACCGAGAGAATCGTGGTCTGAGCGAGCGTGGATTGCTTTTCCAGGGTCCGGTTGACGCCTTCGGCCGCGCCGTGAGCGGCGCTCGCGATCTTCGCCCGGATGAAGTACTCGCTGAGCAGGGCGGCTTGAAGTTCGTGCGCTTCAGATGCGCCGTCGCTCTCCATTGCTGCTTGTACTGCCCGGTTCACACCGTTTAAATTACAAGGCGGCGCTCATTGCGCACCAGCCCCTGGGTGCGTAAAAAGCGCGGTTTCCGTTTGGTAGAATTGCTTCCTCTCGCAGCCCGAGAGGAAGAGAGGATCGCAGCGAAGGACTCAAACTGTGTCGTGGAGACTGTACCGTGGTGTTTCGTAATTTGTTACCCATTTGATTCGCCCGGGGTCGCTCACGTCGACGATCCCCTCCCAAGCTTCGCTGTAATTGTTTCCGTCGAGAAACATGTGGAGTCTGTTGGAGTATGTTTTTGGGTCGTCTGGAAAGATTTGGACGAACCAGCCATCGACCTTTAATTCTGCCGCGTCGCAACCGATGGAACGGATGTCGCAAATGCGTCCGTTGCAGGCAACGTGAAACCGTTCGCCGTTGTGCCCTTTCGCTAAAATCCGCTCGAACTCTTTCACCATCAACGCATCGAACCGAGCTCTGAAGGCTTGCATGTCTTTCGACAAATGTGTTGTCGGCGCAACGCCGCGGGGCGTTCAGTTTTTTGTGGCGCGTCAATGCACCAGCGTCGTGCGCGCGGCGGGGCGGCGGCCGAGAGAGTACTCGGCTGGCCCGGCCGGGGCCCGCCTTCCCTGGGCTTTCAAGGCGCCGGTTGCGAGCCCCGCCTTGTTGCCGAGCGGCCGCAGAGCCACCTGGGGGACGTCGAGTCCCCGCCGCGGGACGTATCCCCCGGACCGGAAGCCTGCCGAGCTGACCTGCGACCGGATCGTGTCACGCATCTCGGGGGGGAGGTCGCGGTAGTTTGGCGCGCTCGCCTGCGACGCGGCCGGGTTCTCGAACGAGACCTGCGGCCGCGTGAAACCGGTTTTCGCCGTGAGGTCCGACTGGACGACGGTGTAGTCTTGGCCGTCGTACCCGTCCGCCCCGGGGTTCGTAAACAGCGCCGGGTCGAGCTGCGTCTGGAACGAGAGCTTGGTCGCGCGGGGGTCGACCGCCGAGAGCTCGGCGACCGTGTTCATCCCCGCGCCGGCGGCGTACGCGGGCCGAGACGGCGCGAGCGCAAGCTGCGTGAGGTGCGACTCGGCGTCCAAGGCCGCCGGAGTGTTTACGCCGGCGTGCGCCGCGTGCGCCGGGAGCGTGCGCGGCAGGTTCGCGATGCGGACGACGTCGCCGTCGATGTGGACCGGAAACGTCGCGCCCGCGTCGAGGAGCGGCGTGAACTCCTCGTGCAAAAGGACGGGCGCCTGCTGCGGCGCGTCGAGCCGGGCGGGCGTGTTCATCCCGGCGCCGGTCGAGTACTCGGGAAGGGGCGCCTTGAGGACTGGCAGCCGCGCGTTGTCCTCTGGCATGTCGATCGGACAGAAAAACGTGGGGCGCCATTCCCCGTGCTTGACGCGGTCCGTGAGGTGGGCCCCGATGTTGCTGGGCCGGCTGTTTTGCGTGAGGTATCCTCTGGTCGACGTGTCGGTCCCGGGGTTGACGCGCGGGATCGTGAGCTTGCGCCTGATCCGGCTCAGCGGCTCGAAATCTTCCGCGGTCAGCAAGGGCGGGCGGAAGTTTTTGTTGACGACGTCGCGGTGGCTGCTGATGCCGTAGACGGTCCGGTTGTAGTCCCTGCTTTGCGCCAGCACCGCGTCGTTGAGGAGCTGGTCGTAGTGCTCCGACTCGCGGAGCACCGCGCCCGTGTCGACCTGCCAGTGCTTTTTCGCGTCGACGAAAATGGGCGGCCCCTTCTTGATGTCGGGGTACATTGGGCCCTCGATGACGTTTTGAGGCTTTTTCAGTCCGTGCCCAAAGTGGTACGCCGTCATTTACCACTGCGCGTCAAAATATTCTGAAATTGGACCCCGCGAGGCAGCGGCGGTTGCAAGACCGGATGCGAAAGAGACGGGCCGACTTTCGCCGCGGCGATCGGGAGCGGCCTAGACTTCACCGTCAAATCGAGATCTCTCGTCGACGTTTTACGGCGCCAAAAACACTGCACATTTCGAAATTGGTTTCAAGGTTCAGCGTTTTGTACTTTTCCGACATGCCTCGGCGTGCCGACTTGAAAATGCGCAATTTCGTTTGGTGCACTGTCATCCCATTTGTCGACGTGGACTCTTTATTCGTTTCGAGGTCCGTTTCTCGAGAGTGGGAGTATTATATTCGTTTGTT
>SDBT01012844.1_pt1 | contig 13439 bp, 7 predicted proteins | sample 2277101 | NCBI WGS metagenome assembly SDBT01 (sample SAMN10404973, study PRJNA504765) | marine sediment metagenome | isolation source: marine sediment core GS10_PC15, 103 cmbsf | place: Arctic Ocean: Southern Knipovich Ridge | collected 2010
GCAGGAGGATACCCCTGGGTCCAGGACCATTCCCAGTTCACCTTATGGTGGCATGGAGGCCTGAGAACCTCCGTCGCTTTCCATAATATGATCGCCATTTTAACCGAGGCCGCCGGTGCAAACCTCGCATCCCCAATAACCCCTTCTGCCGCAAGAACAGAAAGAACCAGAAGAAGCAGAAGAACCACAAAAGACTCGAACTTGATTATGACTGTTGACTACCCTGTAAAGTGGAAGGGCGACCGCACTTGGCGACTGGCCGACATAGTTGAACAGGATAGATTAGCTGTTTTCGCCGTACTAAAAGCCGCCGCACGCAACAGAGATATGATACTTCGCAACTTCTACATTATGAACAAGGACGCCATCGAAAAAGGTAAAACCGAAAAACCGTTCGCTTATGTAATGACCGCCGGCCAGCACGACATCGGTGCATTTGTATATCTCCTCGAAGTAATGTTGATGCAGGACACCGATTTTCACATCGCCACAAAACCATTCACTGCAGGCGCAAAACAATACCCCACCAACAGCATAATACTTTATCTTGCCCAGCCGGCAAGGCCGAATATCCTGGCGCTTATGGAAAAACAAATTTTCCCATCAGGCAAGCGCCCTTATGATGTAGCCGGCTGGACTTTGCCGTTGTTGATGGGAGTTGTGTACGATAGAATAGACAAACCTTTCACCGCCGAAACTAATGCTTATACAAAAGCAGCCCCGATTACAAAGGTCGTATCGCACTCGAAGCCAAAGGCCTACTACATCGGCGTAAACTCCATCGACCACTTCCGGGCGGTCAATCGGCTCCTCGAAAAAGGACATTCACTCTCAATGCTCACAAGCCCTTCCACCATCAACGGACACAAAATTGACCCCGGCTCAATAGTTGTCAAAAACCAGAACAACGCCGCCAAAGATATTGAACTCTTAAAAAAAGACCTTTCACTTACCATCATCGAGGCCGACCAGGCCGGCGCTTCTGCCGGTATTGCTCTTAGAAAACCACGCATCGCCGTAGTGGATAATCCCCGCAGTATGCCTGTCGGTTGGCTGCGATGGCTCCTCGAAAAATACGACTTCGATTTCTCCCTCATCAACAGCAAGGACTTCGAACAAGGCAACCTCAATAGCAGATTTGACGTCATTCTATTTATCGAAAGACCGGGAAACGAAACTCGCGACTGGCGAGAACGACGACGGCGCTATGGCAGACGCAGCAGAAACCGCGATGAGCAAACGCAGGAACGCTCCGAGCAGCTCCGTCAATTTGATAAACAGAGAGAAAAATACGCCGAGCAGATTCGACAGTTCGTCAAAGCCGGTGGCACTGTCGTGGCTTGGTCTAACTTGGCCGACTATATGATTGAAACCCTAAACATGGATGTCACTACCATCCCGGCCTCTAAAGACAGGGAAAAATTCGGATGCCCCGGCTCAGTACTGAAAATCGAGGTTAATACCTCGCATCCCATAACCTACGGCATGCAGAAAAATGGATTTGCTTTCTTTAGAAACAACCGCGCCTTAAAAGCAAACCGGCATCGTGTACTCGGAAAGTACCCCAACACCAATCCGCTCGCATCTGGCTATCTTTTAGGAGCAAACGTTATTCAGGGCACCGACAACATAATTTATGATACCATCGGCAAGGGCAGGGCTGTTATTATAGGCTTTGAGCCTGTCTTCCGCGACCGGCCGGTTGGAACCTTTAAATTGGTCTTTAACTCGATACTGTACAGTGTTATCCCACCGGCAAAATAAATATGAAGACCTCTTGCAGCACGGAAAATCTTGATTTCTCATTAAAAATATATATGCTTCTTTTTAATATCAACGCTTAAGCGTCAGTACAAATGCAGGTTTTGACACAAAATTAAGGAGTTATTTTATGAAGTGGTGGTTCAGACAGCAGCTTTACACTCAAATCTTTATTTGTATCATTATCGGCGTTGCTCTCGGCCTTCTCTTGGGTGATAGAGTAACCGTCATCAAGCCTATCGGCGACATCTTTATCCGTCTTCTTATGATGCTTATCGTACCGCTCACCTTCCTTACACTTATAAGCGGTGTTACAAAACTCGATGACATCAAGTCCCTAAGCTCCATCGGCGGCGTAACCCTGCTCTATTATGCTCTCTCATCGCTCGTCGCAGGTGCTATAGGAATGGGCCTGGCGCTGTTCTTCCAGCCCGGAAAAGGTATGACCATCGACCTGACAGGCGGTAAGCCCGTTGAAGTTGCAGATTTCAATCTTATCGAAAATTTAGTAAGTTGGGTGCCAAAAAATCCCGTAGAAGCCCTCGCGACAACCAATATGCTACAAATCATAGTCTTCGCTATAATCGTAGGCGTCACACTGCTGGCTATGGGCAAAAAAGCCGAACGATTAGTAATGCTCGCAAATGATGGTGCAGACCTGATGATAAGAATCACCGAGGCTGTTATGAAAACCGCCCCTTACGGCATACTTGCTCTCGTTGCCAATATGATTGCCTCAATGGGAGTCGAAATGCTTCGAGAAGTAGGAACATTCCTTATCTCTCACTATATCGCACTTAGCATCCTTTTGATTTTTCTTTATCCTTTACTTATTAAGTACTTAGCCAAACTTGGTCCCCTTAAGTTTTACCGCAATGTAGCACCCGCTATGCTCGTAGCTGCCAGCACAACCTCCAGTGGAGCTACGCTGCCGGTCTCTATGAACGTGGCCGAAGAAAACGTGGGTGCCCCGGAAAAAGTATGGGGCTTTACACTGCCACTTGGCGCCACCGTAAATATGAACGGTATGGCCGCTTGTGTAGGATGTATAGCTGTATTTTCCTGCAACCTGTATAATGAGCCTATCACAGCAAGTCGTATGCTCCAGTTCCTTTTTCTCGGACTTGCGCTCTCCATCGGCTCAGCAGGCATTAAAGGTGCCGGGCTTGTTATGTCAACGGTATTGCTACAATCAATTGGCCTGCCGACAACAGTAATAATCCCAATCCTGGCCGCAATCTGGCCCGTGCTTGACATCGGAAACACCTGCTGCAACGTCACCGGAGACCTCGTCGGTACAACCATTGTCGCTTCCCGCTTCAATATGCTCAACAAACAAATCTTCAATGACAAAACCACTCACCTGAAAAAAGACGAATGAAACTAACCACAATATCAAAAAATTGCTCAAGGAAAGCAGGAATGAAGAAGTATTACACAACTCGCACAGCACTTACAGTTTTAATCCTTTTCTCCGCTTTGCTGCCACTAACAGGATGCTCAAAATCCTCTCAAAGCTGCCAAAATCCCCTCCCGGACGGCACCTTCAGAAACGCCGCAGTCGTCTGCGTACAGCCCAAAGCCGCACAGATAGGTATAGATATCCTCAAAAAAGGTGGTAACGCCGTCGATGCCGCAGTCGCCGTCTCTTACGCACTGGCCGTTATACACCCAAGCGCCGGAAACCTCGGAGGAGGCGGTTTTATGCTCATCAGAACCGCTGACGGTAAAACTACCGCCATCGACTACCGCGAAAAAGCGCCGGCTAAAGCACATCGGGATATGTACCTCGACAAGGACGGCAATGTAATCGAAGGACTAAGCACTTCCACTCCTCTTGCCGTTGGCGTTCCAGGAACCGTCGCAGGAACGTTATATGCACTTGAAAAATACGGCCGCCTCAGCAGAAAAGAAGTACTCGCACCGGCAATAAAACTGGCCGAAAATGGCTGCATCCTTAAACGCGCTTTCGATGAAGAACAATTCGACCGATTCCAATCAACAAAAAAGGTGTTTAGAAAACCCAATGGCGGCATTTACCAAATAGGCGATAAATTCGTACAGAAAGACCTCGCTAAAACGCTAAAGCTCATCTCCCAAAAAGGCCATGATGGCTTTTACAAAGGAACAACAGCAGACCTCTTCGTCAAAACAATGAAAGAATACGGCGGATGGATAACACACGAGGATTTAGCAAATTATCAGCCGGCTGAACGTACACCGGTTACCGGCTCATATCGAGGCTGCGGTATCATCTCAATGCCGCCAACAAGCAGCGGCGGAATCACCCTCCTGGAAATTCTCAACATACTTGAAAAATATGACATCGCAAAGAGCGGATTCAATACCCCGCAAACCGTTCACCTCGTAGTCGAAGCTGAAAAACGCGCCTTCGCCGACAGGGCTGAGTATATGGCCGACCCAGACTTTATTACAGTGCCGGTCAAAACACTCATCTCAAAACAATACGCTCATCATAGAGCAGAAGATATCAGCCCAGGCCGCGCTGCTCCCAGTAGCCGGATAAAAGCCGGCAATCTCAATGCCCTGCCATATGAAAGTCCTCAAACCACGCATTACTCAATAATTGACAAAGATGGTACCGCCGTTGCAGTAACTACAACACTGAATGATTCCTATGGCTGTTATCTTGTTGTCGATGGTGCCGGATTCCTTCTAAACAACGAAATGGACGATTTCAGTGCAAAGCCCGGTGCGCCGAACTTTTACGGCCTCGTCGGCGGCACCGCTAATGCCATTGAACCAAACAAAAGAATGCTAAGCTCAATGTCACCAACTATCGTTACCAAAGACGGTAAAAACTTTATCGTCATTGGGGCAATGGGAGGCCCCACCATAATCACAACTGTTGCCCAATGTATTATGAATGTTATCGACCACAAAATGGACATCGCCCAGGCCGTCGCCGCACCACGATTTCATCACCAGTGGCTGCCAGACGAAATACAACTCGACAAGTACCTCGACAACGTCCTCCCGGAAAAAACTGTCAAAGAATTAGAAGCGCTCGGCCATAAGTTCGGCCAGCCTCAGGGCGGAACAGCCCACGCAATCTTAGTAAACCCCAAAACAGGCCTGATTATAACCGCCGCTGACACCAGAGGAGATGTAAAAGGCAGTGGCATCGGTTATTAACTTAACGTATTATGAGGATGGTGATACTTCCCAATAATTTACACAAACTCAATCAAGGAGAAAAAACAATGAAAAATGCAGAGAAAAAAATTATTTCCGCACTTTTATCACTGGTGGCCCTGTTTGTCTTTGCCTGTGCTGTTTATGCAGACACTTCCATCTTCACCACAGAATCATACCTGACGCCGCCAAAAGAAATTGCCGACCTCGTATTGGCCCCGCGATGGAATAATAAAACACTTTCAAATCTCAGCCCTGACAACATTCACTATCTTACCGCTGTAAATCACAATATGCCACAAATCGAAGACTTGGCAAAACCCTTTTACATCCTTGCTGATACCGAATTTGACTACAAAGCCAACCGTCACCGTGACTTTACCATAAATACCGCTCTGCCGCCACGCAGACGCTCTATAAGTCTGGCTGATGAATATACAATTTTTAACTGGAAAACCCAAAGGAAAATAAAGCTGCAAGCCCCAAAAAATGCAAAACTAAGTAACGCACGCTGGTCGCCCGATGGCGGAAAACTGGCCTACTTCGCTCACTTTGACGACGCCACACATATTTATACAGCCGACGCCCAAACCGGCAAATCTAAAAAACTAACCAAAACCCCCGTTCTGGCCACCCTCGTAAAAAGGTTCAATTGGACCTCTGACGGCAAAAAAATCCTCACCGTCCTGCTGCCTGAAAACAAAGGACCTGAGCCTGAAAAATCACCAATACCAAACTCGCCGAAAATAAACATCTCCTCCGATGGAAAAACTCCCACTCGAACGCACCGTTTCCTGTTAAAAAATCAGCACGACAAGGATTTGCTCGAATTTTACTCGACGGGCCAGCTTGCGCTGATAAACGCCGAAACTGGCAAAGTTCAAAAAATCGCCGACCCAAATATGTATCTCACCATTAATATCTCCCCTGATATGAATTATCTGCGAATTAAAACTATGCAAAAACCATTCTCGTATATCGTCCCGCTGGCCGCTTTTCCAAGCACAGAGCAGCTTTGGGACCTCAACGGCAGCGTGCTCGCTGAGCTTATCAAAAAACCTCTGAATGAAATCGAGAACGGCGCCAAAAGCAACCAAATCAAATATCCCAATGAGCCGAAACCCGAAAAAAACGAAAAGGCAAAACGACTCCTCGCCTGGGCCCCCGACAGCAACGGTATGATTTTCTTACAGCAAGAATCTAAACCTGATAGTAATGACAAAAACGATAAAGAACCAAACGACCCATTCTCTACAGAGGAAAAACCAACCCGCAAGGACCGCGTAATGCGATGGCTGCCCCCTTATGACGAAAACAGCGTAGAACTGATTTATGCTCAGGAAAACAAACTCGATAACTACGTCGAATTCTCCGAAGATTTCAAAACCCTCTTTCTAAAAGAGACCAAAAGCAAAACCGAACATCTTTTTGTGGTGAATTTAGACCAGCCGGATACCAAACACACAATGTATAAATACAAAACCGAAAAATTTTACAAAAATCCCGGTTCTCTAATGACCAAAAACATTCCCACCGGCTATGTCATCCGCCTTTCACCCGACAAAAAATACACTTATCTGTCAGGAACGCAGTATTTCAAAAACCCCGATGTCAATGCCCCGCGCCCGTTTGTTGACAAAGTCTCAATCTGCGACAGTAATGATAAAGAACGGATCTTTGAAAGCGAACCGGATGTATTCGAAAGGATTACAGACGTACTGGATGACAACTTCGAGCAGGTGATGACAACGCAACAAACCGCAACAGACGTCCCAAACTCATACCTGCGAAATCTCAAAACAGAAAAGCTGCAAAAAATGACTGACAACATTGATTATGCCCCTGAAATTACCAAAGCTACTCACAAACGCATCGAGATCGAAAACGCCGATGGCTACAAATTATGGGTCACCGTAATACTGCCTGTCGATTATGTCGAAGGCACCAAACCACCGGCTATGTTCTGGTTCTACCCTCGCGACTATACAAGTCAGAAAGAATACAACAAAAGAAGCGTTAGGAGGTACAACAAAAACGAATTTCGGGGAATAAAACACAGCACCTCCAGCGTAGACAGCGTCCGCTCAATGATGGCCTTAACAAAGCTCGGATACGCCTACGTCAGACCCGACACTCCTTACTTCGGCGTCGGCAAAAAGGAAACCGCAAACAATACATATCCCCCCGAGCTCCGAAACAATCTATGGGCAATTATCGACACACTCGATAAAATGTCACTCATCGACCGTGACCGCCTCGCAATCGGAGGCCACAGCTACGGCGGCTTCAGCACCGCTCACGCAATGATTCATACGCCCTTCTTCAAAGCTGGCATCGCCGGTGACTCAAATTTCAACCGGACACTTACTCCCTGCGGCTGGCAAAGTGAGCGAAGACACCTCTGGGACGCACGGGAAACCTACGTTGCAGTTTCACCGATTATCTGGGCAGACCGACTCCACGGCGCTATCTTGATGTATCACGGTATGCTCGATAAAAATACCGGATGCAACCCCGTTAACTCCGAGCGAATGTTCCACGCACTAAACGCTCTTGGAAAAAAAGCGGCACTCTATATGTACCCCTACGAACATCATGGCCCAATCACAGAGCAGACCATACTCGATATGTGGGCAAGATGGATACCCTGGCTTGATACTCACGTAAAAAATCCTGAAAAACCAAAAGACAAAACCGACGATGAAGATAAGCAGGAAACTGACATTACTACAAAATAGCATTTTAAAATTAAACTTCTGTATAAAAAACAAAATAAAGGACAAAAAATGCTGAAAAAAAGAATTGTTATACCCTTAATGGCTTTTGCTGTTGGCCTCGCGATAATCCTCGTTGAAACTTCTACCGCCTGCACTATTGGTGTCGCTTCAGGCAGAGCAACTGCTAACGGCAGACCAATGATTTGGAAATCAAGAGACAGCGGCAATAAGAACAACGAGGTAACCTATTCTTCACGCTGGTACAAATACAAATTCATCGCCGTAACAAACGCCGACGATACAAGAACCTGGCAGGGCGTCAACGAAAAGGGACTCTGCATACTCAATTCCGTCTCCAGGGACCTCGGCAAACTCGTCGAATACCCCTCCGACAATGAAAATGGCGCCTATATGCGAAAAGCGCTCGGTTATTGTGCAACTGTGAACGAATTCGAAGAGCTTCTTAAAAATACAAATTTCCCCGGCAGAGAAACAATGGCAAACTATGCCGTTATGGACGCCACCGGTGCCGTCGCAATATTCGAGACCGCCAGCAAAAAATACTGGAAGTTCGACGCCACCGACCCAGGCGTCGCTCCAGATGGCTACATTGTCCGCTCAAATTTTGCCTTCAGTGTAGACCCCAACGGAAACACAAGCCGAAAAAAAAGTTTCAACCGTTATAAAAGAGCATCAGATTTAACTGCCAAGCTTTATGCCGATAGAAAGCTAACTTATAAAGACATCCTTCGCGTGCTGATGCGTGACTTCTCAGACATAAACAGCAGACCGATTACCATCCCCTTTGACGGAAAAGCTGACCCGAATGTACCGTTCGGCTATATCAATGATTACTACAGCATTTGCCGTGACTTCACCGTCTCTGCTTCTCTTTTTGTCGGAGTATTGCCTTCGGAAAACCCCCACCTTACGACAATGTGGACTATTCTCGGCCAGCCGGCAACATCCATCGCCGTCCCTTATTGGCCTGTGGGAAAAACTCCCACACAGGCCGATGGCAAACTAACCGCACCACTTTGCGACACCGCCCTGAAAATAAAGTCACTACTGTTCAACAGTAAAAAACGCTACATCGACACCTACAGACTTCGCGATGCAAAAGGCAATGGACTCCTGACTATGCTCTTTCCTGCAGAGGATAAAATCTTTGCACAGACCGAAGCAAAACTCGCAAAATGGCGCAAAACCAACCCCGAAGTAAAACAAATGCTGCAAACACAAGAACAGTTCGCAGCCGAAGCACTGGATGTCTTGAACAAAGCATATAACAAACTTAAAACCTGGACGCCGGACAGAACAAAATAGCCAAAACTTGATTTCGCAACACTGGTAGTATTGGTTTATAGCTCTTTCGCTGCCGCCTCCACCTCGCGCCAGACACGCAGAAAGTTCCCGCTCCAGATTTTGCAAATGTCCTCTTCGCTGTAACCCCGCCGGACAAGTTCAATCGTTACGTTAAGCACTTCGGAATGGTCATTGAAGCCCTCTATCCCCCCACCGCCGTCAAAATCACTGCCGATACCCACATAATCAATGCCGACAAGTTCAACCACATGTTCAATATGGTCAACATACGTCTTCAAATCAGGCTCAACGCCCGAAGCTGGCAGCAGAAACTTCTTAACAGAAGTAATTTGAATAACACCACCATTCTTCGCAAGCGCCACTAATTGCTCATCCGTCAAATTCCTCGGATGCTCGGCAAGTGCCCGACAGCTTGAATGAGAAACAATAATAGGCGCCTTCGAAGCCTTAATAAGGTCAAAGAATGACTCATCCGATATATGCGACGCATCACACATCATCCCCAGCCGATTCATCTGGCCGACGACCTCCCTGCCAAACTTCGTAAGTCCATTGTGCTCGGTTTTTTTATCTCCTAAAGCTTCTCTCGGTACGGAAGAGTCGCAAATATCGTTATGGCCGATATGGGTCAGTGTAATATACCTCGCACCAAGATTATAAAATTCCTGAAGCTTGCTGATGTCCCGGCCTATTGCATAACCGTTCTCCACCCCTATCATAACAACTCTTTTGCCCGTCTTTGATATCCTCTCAAAATCATCGGGACTGGTTGCCAGCTCACAGCGCTCAGGATACATCTGCCCCGTCAGACGCTTAATGGCGTTAAACCTCACCATCGCAGTTTCATATGCCTTGTTGTATCCCTCAGCATCTCGCTGTCCTTGCTTGGCATACACAATCAAAAAAACACCGTCCACCCCGCCTTTATTCATTTTAACAAGGTCGCATTTGAGTCTGGGATTGTCTATCCCGGGGTCAAGCTCCGCCGTAGCGTATGTGACCTTGATATCAACATGCGTATCAAGAGTCAACGCCCTCTCGTGAATCACCTTTGCTCTGTTAACAAGTTCCCGCTCAGCCACCATCTCCTGTGAACAACCAGCCAACACTGTCAATATCCCCGCCAGTAATAGAGTAATCTTCGCTGTTCTAAAAAACATTTTACCTCCTGCTCTGATAATACAATTATCGATTGATTCATCGAACCCATACCCCGATACCGTCCTTAAACTCTATTTCAGTGCCGAACGGCTCCGACAATTCAGCTAAATGTTTAATAATCTTCTCGGCCAATTTCCCCTTGGCCATCCGAGGCGTGCCCCTCTGCGAACGCGGGGCCTTATGAGCAAGTTCAATCGGGTACAGCTTCAACGCTGAAAGCCGCCACGCCTCAAACCTCGGCACCGCAATAACGCTCTCATACCACACAGAATTTTCTTCAAAGTTATAAAGGTCGCTTGTCTTGGTGCGCTTATCAAAAAATTCGCCCGCCAAAGCCGTGCGCGGAAGGTCATATTTCTCATAGTCATCCGCCGGCAGTGGGTCTATCGTCTCGTTTTGAAATATGAAATTGCCCAGGCTGTAAAAAATCGGCCTGTCTTTGTAAATCTCAATACCTCTAAGTTGATGTGGCCCATGTCCCACAAAAGCAACAGCTCCGGCATCGATACACTTCTTCGCAAATTCACCCATCCAGTTCGGCGGCAAAACACTCTTGTTCCAGGGCTGATGAGCATGACAGGTCGCAATTACAAAATCCGAAAGTTTAGTCGCATTGTTTATCTCGTGCAGTATTCTTTCTTCGTCCCGCTTATTAGGCGTCTCCTTAATATAATATCCTTCACCGGCCTCAATAAGAAGATGCGAATAGGGTGAGCGAACCTGAAAAGCCCTCAATGTCTTTTTGTCCTTATACAACTTCCCCCCGATTTTAGGTGCCAGCTCATAAAGTATCTTGAAAGTCTTTTCATCAACCTGATACTTTCGTTTCAGCCGTATAGCGTTCAGTCCGGGCCGGCCGGGAACATCATCGCGACTGGCCCCTGCACGTGAACTCTCTGTAAAACTCGACGCAAAGCTCACAAGCCCAACACGTCCTTTGATAGTATCAAAATAGCCGGGCCTGCTGGCCTGACCAAGATTCATCCCTGTACCGGCGTGCACTATACCAACTTCATCCAAAAGTCTATCCGTCAGCTTCATCCCCTCAACGCCGTAATCGGTTGCATGGTTGTTGGCTCTGGCCATCAGGTCAAATCCAATCTCTTTTAACTCACCGGCCGCCTCCGGAGGCCCCAGTTCCCACTGCCCTCCGGTCTCCGCCTCCGGCCAACCCTTAAATTCTGACATCCTGAAAAGAGACTCCTCAAGGTTCAGCATCGCAGCATCGGCCGCTTTGATAACTGAAATTACCTCCTGAAATCTCGGGTCGCGAGGGTCGTCAAAGGGTTTAAGACTGCGAGTAGGTATGGCATCACCTACAAAAGCCATTGTAATAGTATCCTCCGGGCCACTCTTAACCTCTGCCATCGCCGGCACTTCAAAGCAAAACATCAATAAAATAAACACCACCGATAGAATAGCTGCTTCTTTGAAATTCATTATTACCACCCATTATTTAACGAAATAATATAGCTTCCAGGCTTCTGCGGATATTCTATTCTTCTTGAAGTGATTTGTCAAACACAACCGACACTGCTCTAATATCGTCTGGTTGTGGCTTTGCTGCTGCGCTTGTAGTTGACAAAAAAGTATCGTAGAGCATCTATCGGATGGTCGTATAAACCGTCCTTTAACGGCAGTTCACCACCTCGCGCACAACCCGAATTGTCCGGATAATGATAGCACCGCATCGCCTCTATCAACCTGCTGCACCCTGGTGAGATTATCAGCCTGCTCCGACCCTCACCATTTTTGACGGCCCTGCGGATAAGTTCAATACCCTCCAATATCCCGCTTCGCCTGAACCTTGTTGCTATCCCCATCGACCGCAGCTCACGAACAATGCTTGTGCCCGTAACATCATTTACCCCCGCACCGGAAGGGTCGCAAAAGGTTGCCGTCACTTTAGACTCGCCGCCAGGCGTGCGACCCTTCAGTTCGGCTGCATGCACGTCAATCGTCGCCCGGCTGCGGATATACTCATCGAATACCCGCACAACACCACTCTCATCAACCTGAATCCACAAACACACAAACGGATTAACAAAACCAAAGTCGAGTGCCCGATACAAAGGCAGGTTAGGGTCATAATCAATAGGTATAACGTGAACTTCCAGGTCAAACTCATCAAAAACAACGTTCTCTAAACTCGGCCTCTTGCAGAGCATCTCCGATTCCCATCCTGCCCGGCTCACCCGCCGCATTTGCGTGATACAGTCATCAATTTTCAAATAACCGCAGGCCCGCTTTGCCCGCCCCTCGCAGTCCTCCCACAAAGCACACTGCGAACAGCTTCGCTCTTTGCAATTCTCAATCACCTCCCACAGACACCACTTAAAAACAGGCGTCCCGTAATGAACTGCCGATGAAACTGCCTTATGCATAAGACCGTATGGCCGATGCATTGTGCTGATTACCTCCATCGCCGCTAACAGACCCTCTGTGCTCTGCGTCGTGAACTTGGCCGCACCAAAAACATCCTCATCGAACAACTCAACCTCATCGCAACGCAGCTTCTGAATATGCTGGCCGCGAACACTCGTCGCCGACTGCGTCAGAACCTCCACTTCTGAACCGTTGACAAAGTGGCATTTTCCCTTCCGAATTGGCCCTGCCGCAAAATCCTCGAAACCGTCCTTCAAAAATCCAAGCAGATACTCATACATCCTCCCCGCCTGCTCGCCCGAACCGCCCAGGATTCGAACCCGGCACCTCGGCTTAAACACACAATCCAGAAGTGTTGCCACCGCAGCTAATTCGGTCTTGCCGCCGGAACGGTTCGCCCAAACCACCGCATCAGCATTTGTTTTTTTCTCACCCGAAAAGTCACAATTGAAACTGTGCCAAAGATAATCCAGAGGGCTGCAATGCTCCGGACAAATTACTTTATCCGGAATATCAAGCCCAAGAAAGACCTTCACATAATTTTTAAGGTCGCACTTTGTCATCGGCCGGCTCCGCCGAAGCGACGAGTAAGCCTGTTCAGCTTTCTTGATATCACGCTCATTTATCTCCCGACACTGCAAAAAAGTCATTTCCGACATGGTTGATACCGCCCCCTTATTGAAATGCATATTGTCCTGATACTGCTCTCTAATTTACAAAAAAGCAGCTACGTCTTTTTAGCTTTTTTCGATATTCTCGACACGCCGTTTATGTCGCCCACCTTCGAATGGTGTGTTCAGCCAGAGCTCTACTATCTCCAGCGCTTTATGAATTGGCATCATACGCTCACCGAGACTGAGCATATTGGCGTCGTTATGCTCCCGACTGAGCCTGGCCGAGCGCAAATCCCAGCACACCGCACATCTAATACCC
>SDBT01012845.1_pt1 | contig 13439 bp, 10 predicted proteins | sample 2277101 | NCBI WGS metagenome assembly SDBT01 (sample SAMN10404973, study PRJNA504765) | marine sediment metagenome | isolation source: marine sediment core GS10_PC15, 103 cmbsf | place: Arctic Ocean: Southern Knipovich Ridge | collected 2010
ACTTTTTTCGTGAAAGCTTTATATCATAATATGTCTGCTTTTTATTGGGATCATCATCCGTTTCCCAGAACCCCCACCCCGTCCACGCGCCATCTTCCTTTCTCAGACAGCGCGTATGAACTCGAACAGAACTATGATCTCGTGCCACCTCAAGCAAATTATACAGCCGCGGCGTGGACTCCGGCCGGTCATTCATAGGCGCACCGAAAGAGCCTGCGCCGACTGCGTGTATACTCTTACGATGCTGATAATACATAAGATCCGCCCGTTCTTCATGGACGTGACCATGCAGCACGATCCGGAAATTCGCCTTCCTCAAATGCTCCATGAAGGCATCTTCTTTGATCTTATCGTTCCCGGTCACCGGATGATGCCAGACGCCGATCCGCAGCAGAGGTTTACCTTCGCCCATCCGCCTAACTTCCTCCAGGCCATCAGTCAGAGCCTCCCGATGAATACTTGCCCGCTCCTGAAACCACTCGTCGATCTCCCAGCACGAATTCAGCGCGAGGAATTGAATCCCCGTGTCCTCGAAGAGATACTGGATAGCCTGTTTCTGGAAATCCATCGGATACGACAACTGGATCAGCGGATGATACAGATCATGCGAGAAATTCTGGAATCGACTCGGATATTTCTCATCGTCGCGGATCAGGTAGCCTTCACCTTGCTCTACGTATGTTCCGTCTTTCAGTTCACTTTCGTCAACCAGTCGCTTCGATTTCCAGGGATAGACCTCCGGATCCCAGAACTGGTCATGATTACCGGGAACCAGGATACATCGCTCCGCTGTGAGATCAAAGGTCTTGATTAGACCGGATATAAACTGGTGTGCCCTCCCAAATTCCTCTGGCGCAGCCGTGCTGCTCATGTCGCCGGAGATCACCAGGTAGTCCAGATGATCGAAGCCCAGGCCACCGTCAGGATCTTTGATGTCAGCAGTCAATGGACGCAACACCTTAGTGAAAGCTGTATCCTTCTGAAAATGCAGATCGCTCAAGTGGAGAATGCGAATGGGGTCATCAGTCGCAGACGTATCATCTTTGTTAGCGAAGTAGCGTCTGGCAGACTTCGCGGTTCTCTTCATTCGTTTCTCAACTTCGGTTCTTAAGGCAAAGGTTTGACTTTCCAGCTTCGGATCCCGCTCTCGCGCCTCCGCGGCTCCCTGGGCAAGTAGCACTCGCGTGTCGCACTCCACGCAGCCTATGTCGGTCTCACCTCTGGCAATACGTCTCTTGATATTATCCTCGGAGAATTGGTATCCACATTTCTGGCAAACCAATTTAATATACTCGGTGATCTCAATATCATGCCGGCGCAGGTGATCTTCCACGAAACTGATAAATTGATCCCGTATTCTATCCGACGTTGTCTTGCCAAAATAGACATCCACGTGAGCGAATCCCCTGCCCCTGTCTATCTTGTGGACGCCGCACACGCCTTTCCCCGGACGCTCAAACTCAGCCCGGTCGTGCCAGAGCCTAACGCTCCCAAAGCTTTTGCTCATGGCCAGCCACGCCACCAGGGACGAATAGACGTTATCAATGGCCCCGGAGAAATCGTAGTAGAGGGACACGGAATCCCGGGCAAAGCTACTGGAATCCGAAGCCGCCGCCTCCTGAAACAGGGATGGGAAGATCATCAGACCTTCGTGCTGAAAGCAGATCCCGCACTTTACCATCATCTGGATTACACATTCAAGAACCACCCGCTCCTGGAGCCGTGGCAGGCGATCTTTCTTCGCAATTCCCGGCAGCGGCACGTCAGGCGAAGCCAGTTGCTTTTCCTCCAGCGCCGGAACGCCCCGCGGGTTATTGCGGGCAGCAATGATCAACGAGCCTGCGTAGCGTTCGATCTCCTCGATCCTCAGCACCAGCGTTCGCTCCCCTGACATCTGCCTCGTGTCCGCGATCACACCCTGAACGGATAACTGCTCCGCCACTGCGCTGACAGCTTTGGCGTCATAATCCTCCGGGTTCATATCCCGAATAGACTTTTCCAGATCAGCCAGAGGCAGCACAACCTCGCCCTTATCTCTCCGGCGGTCGATCTCGTCCCTGATGCGCTGAAATAGTTCAGGACGGCTTGTTTTGGTCAGGGAATCCCAGTCCAGCAACTTGGCCATTGCCTCCCTCAGTTCAGGGACACCGCGGTCGTTATGCGCGCTCGTCTTATAATAGCCTGAAAAGCCACAGCTTTTGATAAGCTGTTCTATACCAGCCTCGTCCACAGTATCGCTGGGTTTATCCATCTTGGAGCCGATCAGCAGTTTTACGGTAGGTTTTCCGCCCAGTGATTTATCCAGCCGCTTGTTCCACGCTTCCACCTCCTCGAAGGCCGTGCGCCCGCGAGTTGGGTCCAGAAAGACCAGAGCCAGAGTGCTGTCGTGCATAAAAAGCTGATGCACCAGCCGGTATTCGTCCTGTCCGCCCATATCCCACAGCACCACGTCCCGCCGTTGACCTTCCGGAGCTGCGGCTGACGAATGCAACTGCTCCGGTTCCATCTTCCAGAGCTTCATGCCGTGAGTGGTGCCCTGTTCCGCGTCATTAGGATACTGATCCTCCGCCAGCCGCATCGCCAGGCACGACTTGCCCACATTGCTCTCTCCCACCAGCATGATCTTCGCGCTGGTATAGTGAATAGTTCGGGAGACTGCCGCTGCGCCCAGCAGCGCTTCCAGATCCAGTTCCCAGATGCGAATGACGTATTTTTCTTCTCCCGCATTGTTGACCGTTGCCAGGAGCGGCAGCGTGGGGTGGAATGCCACCCCGGGAAACGCCGCTCTACTATTCACAGCCGGAAGGGTCGCTACCGGTTCCCAGGTATCTGTGTGCCACAAGTGCACAAAATTCTCATAGTCCGCAGAAGCAAGTAGCGGGGCGTTGGGGAAGAAGGAAACATTGCTCACTTCTCTTGTATGACCCTCAAGTTCGTTTGTCGACTGGCCGGTCTCCGCATCCCAGATACGGATCATTTTATCAGAAGCCCCAGATGCGAGGATGCGCCCGTCTAATGACCAGGCTACGCATACAGCAACACTCTTGTGTTCCGCGCAGGTATGTATCTCTTGCCCTGTTTCGGCGTCCCAGAGGCGGACAGTCCTATCACCCGATGCAGATGCCAGCCTTCGCCCGTCCGGCGACCATGCTACGCTGAAGACAACATTATCATGCCCTTTGAGCGTCCGGATTGGCTCTCCTGTCCCGGCGTCCCAGAGGCGGACAGTCTTATCCCCCGATCCAGACGCCAGCCTTCCCCCGTCCGGCGGCGACCACGCTACGCTGTAAACAGGACCATCATGCCCCTTGATCGTCTGGATACGCTTCCCTGTCCCGGCGTCCCAGAGGCGGACAGTCTTATCCTCCGATGCAGATACCAGCCTTCGCCCGTCCGGCGACCACGCTGCGCTGTAGACAATACTATCATGCCCCTTGAGCGTCCGGATTGGCTTTCCTGTCCCGGCATCCCAGAGGCGGACAGTCATATCATTCGATGCAGACGCCAGCATCCGCCCGTCCGGCGACCAGTCGATCCGTTCGATGGGGCCTTCATGTCCCTCCAGCGTGCGGAGGAGCTTGACGCCATCTGGTATTCCGTCCCGCCGACTTTGCCGTTTTCCCTTCCCCCTACCCATTTACTCTATCCCCCCTCCATCGTCAATACCCATTAGCGTTGTAGTGGCGCACCTGTGTGTGCGCCCGGTATTGGGATTTTGGCGCACATGGACAGACACATAGGTCTGTCACTACAGTCTCATTTCTAACCGAAACAGGTATAACGCAAGCATCCTTGCCTGTGAGTCACTAATTTACCCATAGCCTGACGCACTGAAAACCTGATCCTTGATACCATTAAAGGAGTAGCAAAATCAAGGCTTTAATTCAATTCCTGGGCAGCGCTTTGGGCTGTTTTCCGTAGAACATGCCGCCGGCTTGTTTAAAAACGGGCTGGCAGCAGCGTTCTACGAATTGCCTGTCCTTTCGGTATCGAATGTGCCCTGGCAACTTAATTTGCAATGGAGATTGGCCAACCCACAGGGTGTAGATTGGATCGAGTAACACAAGCTACCAGCTTGTAAGAAAAGCGTTTACAGCACTATTTCGGAACAAGCTGGAAGCTTGTGGTACTATTGGAAACTAAGTTGTCAGTGCACAAGCCCTATCATCAAGATTCGCCCCTACTCGTTGCCCACAATGGAACCAAAATTTCGCAGCATCTGCAAGCCTATTTTCTGACTCTTCTCTGGATGAAATTGCGTGGCAAAGAGGTTATCCTTCGCGATCATTGACGTGAAGTCGATCCCGTAGTTTGTCGTGGTCGCTATGAAGGACTCATCTTCTGGATCGACGTAATACGAGTGAACGAAATACACATACGAACTGTCAGGAATGTCACGAAATATCAGCATATCCGGCTTCTTGATCTCGATCTGGTTCCATCCCATGTGCGGAACCTTCAACTGATTGGAAAACCGGGTGACTCTACCGGGTATAATCCCCAGACCATCGTATGATCCCCCCTCTTCGCTCTTCGAGAAAAGCAATTGCAGTCCCAAACATATTCCGAGGCAGGGCTTTCCCGACTGGACAGCCTTGCAGAAAGCATCGCCCAGGCCAGTCCGCTCAAGTCTCGTTATCGCGTCACCGAAAGCGCCCACACCCGGCAGAACTACTGCCGGTGCATCTGCTACCTTCTGAGGGTCATCAGTCACAAAAGCTTCCTGCCCCACGAACTCCAGCCCAGCCTGAACGCTGCGCAAATTCCCCATTCCGTAGTCAATTATCGCTATCATCTTACTCTATTATCCTCATGTTATTCTCGTGTAATATCAATTCCATAATATGATTGTGCATAAGCTTTCGAGCTTATCAACGGTCTTTTTGATCACCCCCATCCTAACCTTCCCCCATCAAGGGGGAAGGGATTTCGGGCTTGATCAAGAGTACTGTTCCTCAGTCATGAAGCAGTGAATAGGCGAACCATCAGTTCCTTCCCCCTTGATGGGGGAAGGTTAGGATGGGGGTGATCAAGCGGGCTTAAATTCGCCAGCAATATCTTTCCAATCTCGCCTGTAATGCACAGCAAAAATGGTGTAAATTCCTAAAGAGTTCCTTTCGTAGACAAAACACCTTGAATACGCTCATCCTTCGATGTTGCCTGATCCAGCGCTCTGCCCAGAGCTTTGAAAATCGCCTCTATGATGTGATGAGTATTGCTTCCATAAGGCACATTGATATGAAGCGTCGCGCCACTGTGATTTGTGAATCCGTGGAGGAATTCCTCTACCAATTCTACATCGAAATCCCCTACTTTGGCCTTCTCCAGTAAAACATTGAACACCAAAAACGGTCGATCACAGAGATCTATAGCCACTGTCGCCAGAGATTCACCCATAGGGATGGTGGAGTTTCCAAACCGCCTAATCCCTGCTTTATCTCCACAGGCTTTAACGACGGCCTGCCCCAGACATATACCCACGTCCTCAACTGTATGATGGTAATCTACTTCCGTGTCGCCCACAGCCTTCAGCTTCAGATCGAGGAAGCCATGCCGGGAGAAAAGCGTCAGCATGTGATCAAAAAAACCAATCCCTGTGCTGATGTCACACACGCCAGTTCCGTTGATATTTAGCTCCAGGCTAATATCGGTCTCTTTCGTAGTCCGTTTCACCTCCGCTATCCGATCCGCCATAAGTTTTTCACCCTCCTCGCTGTTAATCCGGCAGTCGCCTTGCCCACCGATATATTGCCATGTTCATCCCACAGATAAATCCGAAAATATACGATTGCAGAACCGGTAAAAAAGTTGCGTGAGACCTGAGAGCAAAGCTCATTATCATTGGCACACCCAGAGCCAGCATAGTGAACATTGCACTTCGCCTCCCCAGCGGTGTCCCCATGAGCTTTACGCGTCTCAGGAGAGACTGAACGTAATGCTTATCCCATAATTCTGAAGTCCATCCGCCGCCAACGTGCCCCAGGAAATAGCCAACAATAAAAAGTCCCATACACTCCCACTTGTTCCCATATTGCACACTCAGATATAGCCATATCAACTCACCCAGTATGCACGCCGCTGTCAGCAGAAGAAGCGTATACGGCTTCATGAGAAATGGTAACATGCGTTTATTAAGTCTGTTTCTGTCCTGATCCACAACACCTTCCCAGTTATTCTGTCACCTTCAGACGATGTATATATGCAGCTTCGATATAGACACCGTTTATGACTTCTCGATTGAGCCATCTGATGCCAATAGGATAAATCTTCTTCATCTTCAGCAGCACCTCGATTAGACGGTGTCCCGGGATTAAAACTGAAATATCCTCTAGATCTATTCTGGTTGATGACTTAATTTTTGCCAGTTCTGATTGGATGAAAATATAAGTCCTCTTACGCCCATTTTGATCAACAAAAGGAGAGGCGATTACCAGTTCCCATCTGTCAGGCTCAGATGAGTAAAGCCATAGAGCAGCGCGGATGTCAAGACCCGCCTGCTCCAATGCTTTTATCAAGTTCTCTCCGCCTTCTGTATCTATGCCTACCAGTGTTGTCTTATTCATGGAAATCCCTCAACACACCAAGAAAAGCGTCGTTTTCCTCTGGTTTTCCAATGGTCACGCGCAGGCAGTTTTGCAGCAATCCGGGTTCGTTCAGGTTTCTGATGAGTATTCCGTTTTCCAGCAGTTTCGAGAAGATGGCTTCAGCGTCCGGTTCTGCGCGGAAAAGTATAAAGTTCGCGTCAGAAGGAAACGGCTCAATGCCATCAAGCTCGTCAAGCTGCTGCGCCAGTCGCTTCCGCTCTTGCAGGATTTTCTCCAGGTAAGGAGCAATTTCGTCTCTGTGCTTTAGCAGTATCAATGCAACCTTTTGGGAGAAGCTGTTAATATTGTACACCATCTTGACCTTCATGATCTCGTTAATTATATCGCTTCCGGCGATCATGTAGCCCGTTCGCAGTCCCGCAAGCCCGAAAGCCTTTGAGAAAGTGCGGAGCAGAATCAGATTTTCATAATCCGCAAGCAGCGGGAGAAAAGTCTTGCCAGAGAATTCGTAATACGCTTCATCTATAACAACGAGTGCGCCGCTGTTTTCGACGACATCCAGTATAGCTTCACGGGAAAAACTGCTTCCTGTCGGGTTATTCGGATAACAGATGAATATAATATTCCTGTCCCTGATCTTCGACGCCGATATTATCTCGTCAGGCACTATATCAAAATCGCTGGAAAGCGGCACGCCCAGAGCTTCAGATCCCCACAGTTTTCCCAGTATTCCATACATAGAGAACGTGGGTTCGGGAAAGATAATACTGGCGTTATGCCCACCGAAAGCTGCTATGATATAGTTAATAAGCTCGTCCGAGCCATTGCCGATTGCCAGTTGATCTACATCCACGTTCAGATCAGCCGCCAGCGACTTTCGCAGATCCAGCGCAACCGGATCGGGATACCGATTGAATGGGTATCTGGCAATCTCACTGGCTATCAATTCTCTGATCTGATCCGGCATATCGAACGGATTTTCGTTGGCATCCATTTTTATCCGATGCGGGACATCCTTCACCACGTAAGGCTTTAGATCAGCCAGGTCTGGCCGAACAAGATCAGCGATTCTTGTTTTCACTCCGAAACCCTTTCTATATCTGCGCCGACGCCTGCCAGCTTCTTCTCCATACTCTCGTACCCTCGATCTATATGATATATTCTCGATAATACAGTCTGATTCTTCGCCGCCAGCCCTGCGAGTACCAGTGCAGCGCCGCCGCGAAGCTCTGATGCCATTATAGGAGCGCCGCTTAGCCTGGGAACACCTTTCACCACGGCGCTGTTCCCCTCGATCTTGATATTAGCGCCCATCCTGTTCAGTTCGCTGACGTGCATAAACCTCTCCAGATGAACGGTTTCAGTTATGACGCTTATTCCCTCAACGGTTGCCATAAGCGCCATCATCTGTGACTGAACATCCGTTGGAAATCCGGGATATGGCGCAGTTCGTATGCCCACCGGCTTCAGCGGATCAACAGCGGTTACCCTGATGCCGTTTGCTTCGTTTGCGACTTCCACCCCAGCTTCGCGGAGCTTCTCTATCACAGCGCCCATGTGATGAGCGATGGCATTTTTGATCAGGATGTCACCTCTGGTAATAGCGGCCGCTATCATATAAGTTGCGGCCTCCATCCGATCTGGTATGACGATATGCTCCGCTCCGTGCAGCTCTTCGACACCGTGTATAGTGATCATGGGCGTCCCAGCGCCTTCGATCTTTGCGCCCATCGCGCTGAGGAAGCTGGCGAGTTCTATTATCTGCGGCTCTGGAGAGGCCTCCCTGATGATGGTTACTCCCTCCGCTTTCACCGCCGCCATCATCACGTTCACTGTAGCGCCGACGCTTGATCCATGAGGCCCCCGGAGATATATGTCCGCGCCAACGAGTTTGTCGGCATGAGCAATTATATAACCGTGCTCTATTTCTATCTCAGCGCCCAACTTCTCTAATCCCATCAAATGCAGGTCAATAGGCCGGGTACCAATAACGCACCCTCCGGGAAATGACACCCTGGCTCTGCCCAGCCTGCCAAGAAGCGCGCCAAGCGCATATACAGAGGCTCGCATCTTTCTCACCAGATCATACGGCGCCTCGAACTTATCGCAGTTGGCGGGATCAATCCGCAGCCCTGCATCGCTCAATTCCGCTTTAGCTCCCAACACCTCCAGTATTAGGGTCATGGATTTCACATCCGCGAGAGCCGGGACGTTGCGAATAATGCTGACATTATCACTCAATATTGAGGCCATAATAAGCGGCAGTGTTCCGTTTTTTGAGCCACTGATCGAAAGCTCACCTGTTAATCTCTTATTGCCTTTGATAACGAATTTATCCATTTTTAGATTCCCATTTTGAAGGCGATAGTTATAGGTCTGCTGCCATCACCAATAGCAGACCCTCGATTTACTGCAAGATCAAGTTCCAGGAACATCTGTCGATCAGTTTCACGATATAAGCGATCAAATAGATTAGCCTCGGAAGTTCTATTGATCAACGCACCAATAAGATTTGAGATCGGGAGGCGTAGACCCAATCCGTATACTAGCCGATTTCCAGTTACGTTAGGGATATTTTCGTATCCAAGGCGAAACGCCAGAAGATCCATGACCCATATTTCTGCACCGATTTTCTTTCCCATGTTACTAAAGCTAAAGGCGTAAATGCCTATGCCTTCTTCCTTTTTGTCAATTTTTTTGTCATTCTCGGCAGCCCAAAGAAGTTCCTCTTCAGTTTCTTTAAATCTGTCTATGTAAGCCGTAAATTCCACTGATAGATGGAATCGAAACATGGCAAATCCTACAGGTGCATTGCTATTTGGGTCAAAATCACGTAATCTAAGGCAAGTATTGAGCGATGTACCGAAGCTTAGTTTTCTTGGAAGTGGACTTGCTTGAGACTCGTCCAACAACGATATTTTCGTTCCCCAGTTTTGGACAGCAGCGCCAACTTTCAACCCAAGGGTAGGATCATTGGCTTCAGCTAAGTTCCTACTGTGGAAGAACTTCAGGAGATCATATTGAAGTCCCATGTCCACTGCATAAGCGTTACCGCTCGCAGATCCTAGTTCCTGATGGATTAGTTTGAGGCTCAGCCCTGCCGCCAGATTGGATATCTGATCAGCGTAGGATAACGTCATAGCCCAATCCATACCCAGATCGTAACTCCCTCCAAATCCTAACACCTCTCCATTATTAGAAGCCTGTAGGCCCGCTGCTATGACACCCAGCGGGAGATCAGTCAATCCCAGATCTACAGGTGCGCCGGCCGCCAGAGAAAAGGTATACATATCGTCACCGGCATCTGCAAAACGCACTCCCGTATTAGTATAAGCTCCCATCACCTGTGCTTCCTCCATAGCACCTAGTCCACCCGGGTTGTGGAATATACATCCAATATCACCGGACATTGCGACAAAGGCTCTTCCCATTGCGTTTGCTCGCGCATCGTTTTCAAAATCTAAGATCTGTGCACCAGTACGTCCCACACCTGCATAAGAAACGGACAAAACAGTGAAAAACAGAATAAATATAAGCATACTGAATGTTTCATATCTCCTCATCTAATTTACCTCCTGTAAGGCGAAACTCCGCACCGTGTACAATGAAAAACTCGAGGTATTCCGGAATAATCCTTTATTATGGAGTATTGCGAATACTCCCCTATTTTATCTGCTATCCCTTGCACGTCCTTACTTTGCCCATATCCCATTTCGATGGTCAGTCGTCCGCCCGGCTTCAGCATTCTGTGAGCTTCTGAGATGATACGCCGGATCACATCCAGTCCATCCGTCCCACCATCGAGCGCCAGTAGCGGCTCATAATCCCGTACCCCGGCGGGTAAATCTGCCACGTCCTTCGCCGGGATATAGGGTGGGTTTGATACCACCCAATCAAACTCGCCCTGCGATGAAAGGGCACCAAATAAGTCTCCCTGAAGAAAGGAAATCCTGTCTATTACGCCATGACAGCGAGCGTTCTCTCGCGCTACCAGAAGCGCCTCCATTGACAGGTCTGTCGCCAGAATATGCCAGTCAGGCTTATATTTGGCGAGGCTCACCGCTATAGCTCCGCTCCCAGTTCCCAATTCCAGAACCCGGCTTCCTGGTATTCCCAGCCTGCACACAGTTTCCACCAGTATCTCCGTCTCCGGTCTGGGAACTAAGACACTCTCGTTCACCGTGAAATCCAGTGACATGAACTCCCTATGGCCGGTGAGATAGCTAACGGGTATATGCGCCGATCTCTTCTCAATTAGAGTTCTGTAAGATAACTCACGCTCCGTATCCACCATCTCCTCCAGCGCGAGGTATAACTGGAGACGGTCTTTTTCCATCGCATGAGCCAGGAGCACTTCCGCGTCCAGACGCGGCGTCTCGATATTGCATTTCCTGAGCTTATCAACAGCCCATTGAAGCAGATCTTTTGAATACATTTGAACACAATAATATCAGAGTTTCATCAGTTTGGCAATGATTTTCGTCGCAGGAACATGGCGTGACGCGCTTAGGCGATGGTGACGCAGAGCCAGAAGTCGGTGAAATTTCGGCAGGCCTTAAAAATGTCCACTCAGTGCCAGGTATGCGCCCGGACGGCCAGATGGGGATATAGTAGGATGGAAAGATACTTCAGCGCTGATTTTGTGGACTCGATTGTTGTAAACCGTAGCGGCGATTTTGCCATCAACAGCACTGACTATGTGATTGAATACTACCAGACCGATGAAAATCTTAGCCTGCTCGAACTTATCGTTTGACGAATTGCGTTTTGCACGGGCCTCTAAGCGGGCAGGAGACTGGAATTCGGAGATGGAGACCTCACCCGATTGGTATAGCTCATCTTTAGGCCGGTCGCTCCAGTCTTCAGGCAGATCGCTCCAGTAGTATTTCCCCACGCGCTCAAGTGGTTGCTCGTTACCTTCAGGGCCTACGGAAGTGTAGGTGTAATGCCAGTTGTAAGATTGAGTCGCGTGTTCATAGTCCTCCATCGTCCACTTCGCGGTCGAGTTTGCAGGGGAATCCTCCTCAAAGAGTATATGATTGTCTACGAAATTCACGTAGTTGTCTTCGAGTTCCGCCGCCCTGCCGTGGATCACAATATAGGCTGTCCAGAACGCGGCCTCCGCCGCCATAAAAAGCAATCCTCTCCTGGCTTTGCTGTAAAGCTCCCCTGTACCGGGCACGATGGCAGAAAAAAGGAATGCCTTCGCTGGGGACTTTGGCTGCGCGAGAGATGGTGAACCATTTATATACTCGTTTAACTCCTTGTTCCGCTGCAATGCCGCATTAGCATCCGGGTTGTGAATCAAGGAAACTGCCTGAACCGGGGAGGATACAACCACTATGAGGGTGAACACTGCAATGATTAAAACAGGAGGAAATATACTTCTTCGTCTCATATTTCGGCTTTCATAAAGGATTTCCTATCGGCACTTAAAATCTCAGCAAAATGGAAAATTCGTCAATGTTGCCACCATCGGGGGAGATATCGCTTACTCCGGTGATCCGGGCATAGTCAAGTTGGTATCCTGCGTATCTAATGCTAAATCCCACAGTATAATGATCGTCCTCCACTTCGGGTATGTATCTGTAACCGACCCGCATGCCCAAAACATTAGAATACCAGTATTCCGCCCCTATTCCCTTCTGGCTGTTTTCTGATCGGAGAGCATGTATTCCAATACCTGCCTTCTTGACATCCATCTCCTTGCCGTTCTCTTCCTCCCACTTTCTATCTTCATCAGTTTTACTAAACTTATCCACAAACGAGGTATAGTCAGATACTATCTGAAATCTGTGAGTAGGGGTATCCATCAACATAAAAGCCAATCCAAATTTCAGCTTTCTGGACAGCGGGCTGCTTTGGCTTTCATCTATCAGATAAATTTCCGTACCCAGATTTTGCAGTGCGACGCCTATCGTAAGTGGAACAACGGGCAGAATGTATTGAACTCCCATGTCAACGGCGTAAGCTGTGCCGGACTCGGGTCCGAGCGTTTGGCGTATGATCTTCCCATTGATCCCGGCTAATAAATTATCTCCGATCTCATCAGCATAGCATAGCGCCCACACCCAATCCATACCCAGATCGATAGTACCCGTGATGTCATCATAGCTCTTTCCAGTTCCAAGCACCTCTCCATTATCCATAATCCGAAGGCTTGTGCCGAATACTCCCCAATCTTTAACAGGCATGGCAAAAGCCATGAGGCCATAGTGCATATCGTCGGCAGCGTCGGCAAACATGGCAAAACGGGTGCTATATAATAACATTACCTGCTTTTCGGATATGGGAGCCAATCCGCTGGGGTTCCAGAATGCAGCGGCTACATCACCTGAAACGGCGGCAAAGGCGTCACCCATACCGGACGCTCGTGTCCCACCGCCCATGTCCAGGATTTGTGCCCCTGTCCGACCAACTCCGGCATAGGAGGCGGCTGAGTACATCAGGAAGATTAGAAGAATACTCCAGATAAATGCTTGTTTCATAGGTCATTATCTCCTTCACAACTGTCTAGAGTGTGAATACGGCTATAGAATTACCGACTAGTTATGGCAGTCTTTCCCTTTGTTTTCGCTTCGATCAAAACGAGTATAAACGACGAGAGGTTTACAAGCTGCTTCCTGCTTTGAGATATTCTACTATTGATTTTAGATCATTGAGCTTTAAAACGCAAGTGTAAAAGTAAAAATCCAAGCATAAAGTTCATGTCCCAAAGCCGTCGGGACAGGAATGTCCCGACTATCGTGGTTATGGAGAATATTACTACAGCCGATAGACCTATAATGTCAATCTCCATTTACAAAAGCTGGCTGATTGACAATATGGTTAGTAATGGAAGCCATGTGTTTGTTCTCATCATAGATGGTTTTACTGCGCCACATGGCAAATGTG
>SDBT01012846.1_pt1 | contig 13437 bp, 10 predicted proteins | sample 2277101 | NCBI WGS metagenome assembly SDBT01 (sample SAMN10404973, study PRJNA504765) | marine sediment metagenome | isolation source: marine sediment core GS10_PC15, 103 cmbsf | place: Arctic Ocean: Southern Knipovich Ridge | collected 2010
GATCATTACAGTGGCAGGGGTTTTTACCCTGCGGAAAAAGCAGCCCGACCTGCCACGACCTTATAAAACCTGGGGCTATCCAGTGACCCCCATTATTTTCATTATTGCTTGCATGGGGATACTAATCAATACACTGTTTGAGTCACCGTTAGAATCATTAGCTGGCCTCGGCATTACGGCGATTGGCGTACCTGTATATTTCTATTGGCGTAGGAAACAGGGACTTGGAGATCCAAGGATGGATAAAAATAATTGAAGTAAATATACATACTTGGTATAACGATCGTTTCCAGTGGATGCATTGACTACTGCTATAGTACAGTTTCAAGCGTGTCCACAATCCGGTTTTATTTGACTTTATTTGAATATGTTTGACTATTTCAAGTCACTATAATAAAAAGATAAACCCCGTCGTGAAACAGGGCTTATTCTCGGTGGGCGATGGGAAACTCGAATTCCCGACCTCTGCCGTGTGAAGACAGCGCTCTAGCTATCCTTTGCCGACGATATTAGTACTCTGTAACTCTAATTGTATACGATGATTGGTATACGATTCGATATGATTTTGAGGAAACACCCTCAGTTTCTCACTATTAATTATACTAGGTAAATCCTGTTCTAAGCGCTTGATATTAAAGTTAGCATACTTTTCTGTCATTTTTACTGTTGAATGTCCAAGTTCTTTGGCAACTAAATATAAATCACCCGTTTGCAAATATCTTCGTACTGCATAAGTATCTCTTAAACAATGGAAATATTTAGTAATACTAATAGTATCACAAGCATATCTAAACTTTTTACTATATGATTGGATACAATCTCTTTTGTTCTTAGCATCACTTGCAGTTACCCTTTTTTGCATTTCATTTAGGATATCAATTAATTCGTCAGGAATAAATATTTCTCTTGTTGTATTTACCTTTGAGTTATCTGCCTCAATTATTAGCCAATTCCCATTTAGTTGTCCATTAAATGGTTCACTCAATCTACAACCTGTTTCTCGGTAGAAGTAAAACGCTCTCTTCCAATGGTCATCAAATTTCTCATAGTATCCATAATGTTTTCTATAAACTGAATCAAGATTCATTATCCTATTCCATTCATCATCGGTTATATATGCAGGCAATTTTTTATTGACTTTAACTTTCGCTATTTTAGGAACAGAATCTATTTTATTTCTATCATAAAGCCAGATTAAAAGGGCATTAATCTTGGAAAGATTATTATTCAGCGTATTGGGTGAGTGTCTTATTACACTACTATAATATTGCTTAAACACATCAATGTTTTCGATTGTTATCTTTGCAACTGGATAGTTGCAACCTAATAAATTTTTAAAGTGATACAGTGCAATTCGTATTCTATCTAACGTAGTTTTCTTTAATCTTTCAGATGCCTTGAACTTTAAGTAATCATTAATTGCGTTTTCAATAGGATATCTCTTGATTTCAATTCTGTTTTTGTTATTTTGCCAAGGGAATGATACTTCTTTACCTAATTTTATCGAGGATTCCGCCTCTCTAATAAAAATCATTCTTGAATCCGCTTCTAGCTTATTGGCAGTACCTAAATGAATTAATTTTTCTTTCCAATTATTTTTACCAATCCGAATGTATATTCGGCTATAATACTTACCTTTCAATTTTATGGGTTTTCCTGCCATATTATTTAATATGTGTATTACAAAGTATTGTATTACAATGTATGTGATATATTACTGTTTTTTTATTTGAATTACAAGTCATATTTGTATTACATTGTATGTATGAGTAAAGACATTAAATCAGTACCTTTGAATTTTAGAACATCGGAAGAAATAAAAGCGTTCCTTGAGATACTTTCCAAGAAATATGATAGGTCAATATCGTACATCATCAATGATTTTCTTGAATACTTCGTTGAAAACCCACCAAAATCAATACCAACTGATAAAAAGAAGTAATCTTTTTCTTTATTTATACTTAAAAGTATAATATAATATATATTATTTAATTTCATTATTCTTTATGTTAGTAGTTGTTAAAGACTGTGTTAATTGAAGCCTATTTTCTAAGGGTGATTGGTGTGTTAGAAACTGTGTTAGGTCAATACAAAGGAAGGTAATAATAGAGCAATTATCCATTCCCTTTTGGTCTTTTATGGTTTCTACAGTTACTCTACCCCAATCCTTTAATTTTTTAATCAAAGTCTTAACCTTTTGCTCACTTACATCAACCTCAGCTGCTAACTTTCTATAAGAAAATATCCGTTGATTAGGCTTAACAGGATATTTGTTGAATGCTAATTTATCTTTTTCATTTAATGTTGATAATAAACGGACATATATACATTTTTGTTGATGGTCCAACGAATTATGATAGGGATCTGTTCTTAAATGTTTGCAAATCCCTATTGATCCAGAATCATAATGGTTATAACTATATGCAGATTCTACAGTTTTTTTTAATACGTGGATATTTTTAACAGGTGGTTTACAAGTTAAATTCCAGTCATTCACAATATAGTCTTTAGCTTCATTGATTTTTCTGCCTTCATCTTTCATTTGTATCGCAATTTTAAAAGCAGATTCATTTCTCTCGCCTTCGACTGCTCCCTGGTAATTAAAATTGATTATCCCCTTTGTTTGTTTATGTTTCGGACAATTGGTTTTCGGTTTATCCATTGGTTTAGAATCTTCCCATAATACAGAGAGACTATCTACGGTATCCCAATCGTTCCATGATGTAAAACTAAAATCATAACGAGGCTCATTTGCTAATTCCTTTATTTTATCATAACTCAGAGTAGTTAATTCATCATAAGTGATTGGTATTTTATATAACCCTGATTTAGAGTTAATTGAATTAGATAAACGCCATAGACAATTTTTATAGTATATTTTTGAATCAATATCTTCAAAACCAAATTTCAGTACAATATTCTTAAATCTTTTAGGTAAATCCTCAGATGGAACTATATCACCAAATAATATGGTTGGTATCTCTAAATGAAATCCTTTAGATCCACTGAAATATATTCTTAACGATTTGACAATTACACTGTGTTCATGCTCCAAATATTGAATTAGTTCTTTACAAGTTATCAATGACCTTTCTGGTTTATTTTTATTATCAATATCTATTGGTAAATAATCAGAATAACAGGAACTATTGAATCCTCTTAGGCTTCCTTCATTTTGAGTCTGATAATCAATAATATCTTTTTCAAAACGACACCATGTTCTAAAACAGTTTTGTTTATTAAAACTTGTACCTAATTCAGAGAACTTTATAACTACCCGTTTTTTCATTGTACCGCCTGTTGTAGTGGCAATATACTCATAAGTAGGGTGTTTTAACCTATCCAAACCCATAAAACCTCAGGTGTTTTGAAGTATGGTTTAAAAGTTCAATATGGGATAGGTTTTCTCTATTAATCTGCCCCATACAGTGCCCAATTTGACTATTTGATATAAACCCTTGCATAATCCTATTTATCCATTTTGGGATAGGTTTTTACCATAAATCCGCCAGTATCGGGGTCTTTTTCTAGCACCCCTTTTGTGAGTCTTTTTAGCGATTGTCTTGCCTTTTGAGGTGTTGAATATGTTGTAATAAACTCATAGCAATATGTATTCTCACACCAGCCTGATTTTATAAAGGTTTGACGTCGTTGCATTTTCCTAACAACCCTCGGATCATTACTATGAAATTTCCAATACGGTTTACCTCTTTGCTCTTGCCACATATAGGTTATGTAGCATTCATTTTTCATTTACTCTCCAAATATGCATCTAAAAAGTTTCTTTTTATCAAGGTTTTGCCAGTAACCTTACTCGCCTTGATTTTTGATTGTCTGATTAGACGGTTAATCGTTGAAGGACTTAAACTACAATACTCACTTGCTCTTTTTACCGATAACCACCTTGGCGTAAGTGGCTTCTCAAGCATCAACTTTTTAATTTCTTCTATTTTCTGTAATAGTATGTAGTAATCCATTTATTTATTATGAACCACACAACATTGTCCGATTTGGAAACTTTGATAAATAGTAAAAATTCTTGTTTACTATTTTAGGAAGGTTTAATATCTAACTGCTACGGAGGATATCAATCCTTCATTCAAAGCCCGTAATATCGGCATTCAATATTATGGGTTTTGCTTTATTTATTGCTTAATCTTCATATGAAATTTAGCTAGAAAACCAAATTAAAGACAAGCCATGCTATAGCTGTATGTTACTTTATATCAGGGTTATAGGGGTATTTATATACCCTATATAGGGTGTGTTTTTAATCGTTATTTAGGGAGCGACGTTTCCTTAGAATGTTTTCATTCGCCTTTTGAAAAGTTTTCCATCCTGCATTTATGTTTTTAAAGTCCTGTGAGTTATATCTTACATAGGAATTATTATCACAAACGACTTGGAGTACATTACAACAAAACGATTTTAATCCTTGAGATGGAATAGGTGATTTGCCCTTTTCCTTTTGAGCCCACTCCCATAATTTCAGGATTAAATTCTCGTAAGTCCCTTTTGGATCATCATAATCTAAAATGGCAGTTTTAATCGTGTTCGAATTAATATTTTTATTATTTCCCATCAAATACAATTGGAATATAATATTGTAGAACTCAGGAGAATAATCGCAGGCATATTCCATAATTATATTAAATTGAAGATTACTGTTTTCATCAGTTAAATCAACAATTGGTGATTTATACAAGAAATAAGTTCTGTACATATTTATTAATTTTATTTGGTCTGGTGTAAATTCCTTTTCCCATTGAGGGGATGCCATACAGGCAAATTCGATAAAAGTCATTAACAAAGAAAGGCGTTGTTGTGTATTTTTATTTGTTATTTCATTTCTAATTTCTTGTGACGCTTTGAATTGCTCAACTGTTATATTTTTTTCCCCCTTATAAGTAAGATACGACCTAATAATAGAATCGTAATCTTTCTCATCAATCGAATAATCATCATATCTTATAAAAAGATTTTTAACTATTATATCGACAAACTGTTTATATTGTTCATCTGCCCACATTTCCATATTTTCAATCGCATCATTAATTGAATACTTTACTTCATCTAAACATTTTTGAAATATTATTAACCGAATCTGATTGTAACACTCTAAATGATTTTTGGTATTTTGGTCATCGCAGATTTTTTTATACTCATCAAATAATTCATATTTATCAATATTATCTCCGAAGAAGCGTACAAATCGCATTTTATAATCTTTATGATAATCTTCGTGATCCACATGACCTAAGAGTTCAGCCAACTCTTTTGGAGAAAATTCACTCATAACTATTTCCTAATAATATAATAAAAGAACCTAAACTTAAGCACATTCTACCGTCAATAACTATATACGTCCATATCAGGCTAATTAGACCCCTTTAAACTGATTCTACGAGGTATTTTAACATACTCTAACCCCTATTATTACCCCTTTTTCTACTACATATACCCCTTAACAGTACTTTACGAATATCCGACCAATTTATCTGTTATATTTTGTAAGTTTTATAACATCTTTAAGGGTAAATATGAGATTAAAATATTTTCATTTGATAAATATCTTATTGTTATTCATTTCCCTTTTCTCTTTTTTATCAGCTAAAACTGTCGATTCCACCACCTCTAAAACTGTTGCTAAGAATTATTTTGCCTTAAAAGGTCAAGCAATAATACCTGACAAAGAGTTTGATGTAGTAATAGAGAACATGCTTAATCAGAATATTACTTATTATATTTTTGGATTCAATGATGGTGGCTTTGTAATTGTGCCAGGGGATGATTCTGTAATCCCTATTTTAGGATATTCTGTAGACTCAAAATTTGAAGAAAATAATATACCACCTGCCCTCCAAGACTTGCTTAATCACTACAGCGAGCAAATTGGCTTTGTAATTGAATCCAAAATTGAACATACAGAAAATCAACAACTATGGAATAATTTGATTAATTATGACAGTAAATCTTCAAGCAATAATGATATAAATTTAATTTATCAAAGCACTGCAGATGTCAATCCTCTAATTACAACCAAATGGAATCAAGGATGTTACTATAATGCTTTATGTCCAGCTGATGGTGGAGGACAATGTGGTCACGTGTGGACGGGATGCGTAGCCACGGCGATGGCACAGATTATGAAATATTGGAATCATCCCATAACAGGAAACGGTTCTCACAATTATAATCATCCTACTTATGGTACATTATCTGCAAATTTCAGTACCACTACTTATAATTGGTCAAGTATGCCCAATTCAATTTCATCAAGTAATAATGCAATCGCGATATTAATGTATCATTGTGGGGTTTCCATGGAAATGGATTACGGAGTCGCTAGTTCTAGTAGTGCTGGAATTCTTGCTGCTGCTGCCTTAAAAAAATATTTTAAATATTCAAATTCTACTACAATTAAATATAATTCTGACTTTGGTCCATATGCTGATTATACTTCTTATAATGAGTGGAAAAATTTAATGCATAATGAACTTAATAATTTGCGACCAATATTAATGGGAGGAGGAACACACTCATTTGTCATCGATGGAGATTCGGGTGACTATTTTCATATTAATTGGGGTTGGAGTGGCTTATATGATGGTTATTTTACTTTAAACGACCTAACTCCTGGGAATAGCGATTATACACTATATCAGGATGCAGTAATTGGTATTAAACCAGCTTCTGAAGACACAACTCCACCTTCAGTACCATCAGGACTGTCAGCGACTGCAGGTGATAGATATGTATCAATAAGTTGGAATGCAAATACAGAACCTGATATGAAAAACTATCATATATTTAGAAGAACCTCGCCATCAGGTCAAGAAATATATATAGCTAGTCCACCAAAAATATTAACGACATACACTGATAATAGTGTAACAAACGGCACTACATATTATTATCAAATATGTGCAGTTGACCAAAGCAACAATCGTAGCAAACTTTGTGATATGGTAAGTGCCACACCTAATCCGCCACTGGATATAACACCGCCTGCAACTCCAACAATTACTTCAACATCTGTTTTTCAAGGCGGTGTAAAACTCGAATGGATGCAAAATACCGAACCAGATTTAGCTAATTATTATATCTATAGAAGCACAATAAATGGTTTTATACCCAGTCTATCTAAACCAATGATTACTTCGAATAAAATAGCTACTGTTGATAAATCATTAACAGAATATAACGACATTGTTGGTGTAGAATCCCACCAAGTATATTACTATAAAATATCAGCTGTAGATAATTCAAACAATGAAAGTGGATATTCAAATCAAGCTACAGTAACTACCCTTAATATATTAAACGATAACTTGCCATTAGAATACACTTTAAGTCAAAATACACCAAATCCGTTTAATCCAATAACTGAGATAGAATTTTGGATACCAAATGATGAGAATGTAATTATTGTTATATATGATTTAATGGGTAATGAAATAAAAACCCTTGTGGATGAATATAAAATAGTTGGACAACATAAAGTTAATTGGGATGGTAACGATAATTCAGGACATTCAGTTAGTGGTGGTATTTATTTTTATCAAATCCAAGCAGGAGATTTTATTCAAACAAGAAAAATGGTTTTATTGAAATAGGAGTAATTAATCATGAAAAAGTTAATTGATTATCAAGAAGGGGATGAACTATTTGGTAGAATAATCACAAAGGTGTACGGAGCTACCAATAAATATATTGTGTACGAAACAGAGAATATGGGTAATGTCGCTTATCATACTGTTAATACAATTAATGCTATCGAATTATTAAAACCTATAAGACCAATATTAACCGACATTTTTGAATTAGTTACAACAAAAAAGGTACGATTAAAGTTCGCATTTAGAGTTGCAACTGCATATATGTGTTGTTTCAATGAAAATCCAAAAACAGCATTAAAAATTTTAGAAAAAACGAACGAATCAGTTATTAATTCCAAAAAATTTAGGTCAAAACTATTTTACCTTTCTAGCTGTCTTGTTCTAGTTATTTTAAATCTAGTTATCGCGTATTTAATTAATGATGTATTTGTGAGTTATTTGTCTTCAACTTGTATTTTATTATTTACTATTGCGACCTTTGGTAGCATAGGTGGATTTCTCTCGGTATCAATTAACATAAACAAACTTGATTTAGATATTTACAGTGGAGCAATTATTCAAATTGTTTTGGGATTGACGAGGATATTTATTGCAATGTTGTCTAGTTTGATTATTTTTGCAATTATCAAATCAAATTTGGTTTTAGGAATTATAAATGATGTAAATAATAATTATATTTTTTATACATTAGCAGTTGTTTCTGGATTTAGTGAAACATTTGTCCCAAATATTATTAAATATATTGAAAAGGAGAAATCTCCCAAAGAATAATTTGTTTTATACCGTCCTTGAATTATTGCTTCAATAAAGTCATTCATACGGATAAGTTATTAGGGATTTAGTTCACATATTAGGATTAATATGTATATCTTGAAAAATAATAGCAAAAATACTGTCAACGGAACCTCGACGAGAAATATATTGATATTTTTTATAGATATTTGTACACTTATCCACGAGAGAACGGCATTATACGTATATTATATTAACAAATAGGAGAAAAATTATGGCTGAAAAAGTAAAAATATGCGGAATAAAAAAAGAATCTGGCTATCTTTATTATTTAGATAAACAAGGTGATGTATCACGTTCAAAAATGGCTCGTGCTGGAAAAGGCGGAGGCGGTGCACAAAAAGTAGCGTCTACTAGAACGACACGTGAAATCGGATACTTATACTTTATTGATAAAGATGGTGATATTTCACGCGCCAAAATGGCACGTGGTCGTAAATAGTTTTAATCTTTGTTTATAAAAAAAGCCTTCTTTTGAAGGCTTTTTTATTAATAATTGTTAAATAATCATTAATTACATTATATAAATATTTTACATCCTATTAAATATTCCCAAAAAATTATTTAAGATTATGTGTGAGATTTTCTCACCAAAACTCTCTACCCCCCGTTCAAGTAAGTTGAAATTCCAAAAATCGTTGAAAAAACGATTTATATTGAAACCTATATTCGCTTGATATAAATTATAGAAACCACTCCATAAAAAGGCGGTTTTATTCAGTTTTGAAGACAAATTTACTACACTATGGCTACACCAACCTGTAAGTGCTGATATTGTTGACCCACTGTTGGGCTCATAAACGTATTCTTAAATTAACAAGATCATTCTATATACTAATATTTGTAAATTTTGTAATATTGCAATACTCCTTTGTTGCTTCTAATTGCTTATAAATTTATAAATAATAAGGATTGAGGTATCTAAGATGAAACTAATAAAAGTATTAGAAATTATTAATCAAATTGAGAAAAGTTCTTTTCTAAAGCTACTTGATGGATATTGTGTCGAATCAAGGAAAACCACACCAAAAATAAATAAAATACTTTCTGAATATAGTGGTCAAATAAAAAATATTGATGATGAAAACATTGTAAAAATCTTTAATCTATTAAAAGATTGCTACCGTACACATTTAACTGATAAGGTTAAATATTCAAACTATAACTTGGATATACTCGTTGATATAATCATTCGTGATGGAAATTCTATAATGAGTAAAGAATGGTTTTCAAATCTATATTCGAAAGAAATAAAAAAATTAAAAAAAAACGTTAGAAATTTTTCTTCAATGCTTAAAGAAGAGGCTAATACGCTTGATGTTCACCGAATAAAAGACTATAATATATATCAAAAATGTGTCAGGACTGCCTATGAAAATGATAGGTTAGAAAATCGAGAACCACGCCTTTCAAAAGATGAAAAATCTATTCTATTTACGCTATCAAAATCACTTGGACTATCAAATGAGGAAATCAGGTGGATTACATATACCGTAGTACCTATCCAAATTTTTGAAGTAGACGATTTAATTGCAGAATTAAAAGATATTGGTATTTTATTTTACAATAGAAAAACAAATACCGCATTTATCCCAGACGAAATTATATGGTTATTACGAGAAATTGAAGGTATCGAGTTACCAGATAAATTCTTAAGAAGAATTTTACGAAACTTAACTAATACGGAAATCTCACTAATCGCAAAAAGATACAATATTGAATACAAATTATCTCGGAATAAGAAGATTAATGGAATTATATCTCAAGGAGTCAGTGCAACAAATGTACTAACAAATGATATGTTTAGGGATAATGTTACAAAACCACAAAGGGCAAATAGAATATATGCTTTAATGTCAAAAGACTTGGAAATGGGTGTGACAAAATGGGGTCGTTCTTTAGAAGAAAGAATACATATTATAGTTGATTATTTTAATTCTATTGAAAAAGATGACTCGACAGTTCTATCTAAAGATGGGTATAATAGTTTACTTAGAGACTTGAAAAAAGTATATCCATTAATAAATAAATCAATTAAATCAACATTTCAGCTCCAAGATGAAAATGTACTGCTTCCGGACTACTTAGATAACTATAATATTAAACCAAGAGATGTGATTTATTTATTAAAAAAGGATGAAATAAAACAATTTTGCAACCGCATTAGTATTAAGACAAGTGGCAATGTGGTTAAAAATATAATAGATAACTACAAAAATATCGATGATATGCTAATTGAGAATTTTAATCTCGTTGGCAATCGAGATTTCAACGGATTGAGTGAGAAAGGATTAACAGTAAAGGAAAGTGAGTTAGGTATTATATATGAAAAGTTAACCAAAAAGTTATTATCTAATCTTGGATTTAATGTAGATGAAAAACTTAGAAAAAAACTAAACACCAAAAGAGCAAAGATTGATGTTCTTCTAAATTTAGGAAGTGATGAAGTTGTAGTTGTTGAATGTAAGACCAAAAAGGATATTGATTACAATAAGTATACTGCTGTATCTCGCCAACTTAACTCTTACGTTAAAATTTGCGAATCACAGGGATTAAGAGTTACAAAAGCAATAGTAGTATCAAGTGGTTTTTCTGAAGAATTTATCAGTGAATGTGAATATGATTACGAACTTAATTTATCACTAATAACTTCTAATGCTCTTGTTCAAGTATTTGAAAGATTTAAAGAATCTAAACTAAAAGAATTTCCTGTACGTCTATTTTTCAAGGGTGGGTTGCTTGACGCAAATAGAATATTAAAAATGTTAAATAGATAGTTCTAAAAGTGTCTTTTATATATTGGAAATAATAAATCGATAACTGAAGGAAAAATATTATGAATACTGCCTATATCACAAGTCTTGCGATACTAAAAGTTCATTATGACAGAAAAGAAGATTTTCTTGAACAATTTGTACCAATAGTTTCCTTCTCAGCATATTTGTTAGATTCGGATACAGTTTCTTTAATTGACATTAAAAATAAATTAAAATCAGAGTTTCATTTTGAAATTCCACAAAATACATTAAAAACAATTCTAAAAAGAGCATCCAGGAGAGGATATATAAATATTAATTACAAATTGTATGAGGTTATTAAGGAGAAAATTCAAACGTTAAATATTCCAGAGTTACGATCAAGCATTCAAAGAAAACAAAATGCGTTAATAACTGGTTTGATTAGATATTCAATTGATAAATACTCTAAATCTTTGAACAAAAAAGAGGCTGAAGACGCCTTACTATCATTCTTAAATGAATCGGATATTGCAGTGTTAATAGCGAACATTGATGGAGGTGAAATTAAGCCAATGGGTAAGTCAATTAATTATTCACCATTTATTGTAAGTAATTATTTAATTCATGTACAAAAGTCCGATCCAGAAAAATTCGAATTTTTCTTAGAAGTTGCAAAAGGCAATATATTAGCAAATTCAGTTTATTATCCAGATGTTGGTAAACTAAAAAGTTATTTTAAAAAATCTAAATTTTTCTTAGATACAGGCATATTATTAAAAGCGTTAGGTTATGAAGGCGAACTTATAAGACAACCTATAATTGAAATGATTGATTTATTGCTCATTAACGGTGCTACGGTAAATTGTTTTGATCATACACTAAGAGAATTAAAGGCGGTAATTAAATCAGCTGCTATTGCTATAAGAAATAATACATACGAAGAAGAATATCACTCAATCGATTATTATTTCTTAAGAAATAAATTAACATATTCTGACATTATATTATTTGAGAAAAATGCTGAAAAAAATCTAAATAAGTTGAAAATAAATGTTGTAAAAAAGGAAGCCTATTCTTTAACTGAACCAATTAATTTGAAAGATCTAAGTACATATCTGAAGCGTGAAGTAGGCTATCGTAGTGAACAATCATTAAGTAGAGATTGTAAGTCAATCGAGGGGATAATTCAAAATCGAGCAAATTTAAAAGCAGAATATATTGAAGATGCAAAATCAATTTTTGTTACATCAAATTTTGAATTAGCCTATGCGTGTAAGAAATATTTTGATAAGATTGGCTTCAAGAAAATGGCACCAATAATTGTGCCCGATGATCAGTTAACAACGTATGTATGGTTAAAGCAACCTTATCTTGCTCCTGATTTACCTCGTAAACTCATCATAGCTGAATGTTATGCCGCGATGAATCCAACCAGAGAAATGTGGGCAAAATACATAAATACATCAAAAAACTTATTGGAAAAAGGTGATGTTACAGCGGATGATTACATGTTGTTAAAAGGAGAGCAAGCAAAAGATATGTTGGTTGAAATATCACTTAACGAACCCGATAATGTAACTAAAAAAACATCTATGCGGATACTTGCCGATATTAAAGCACAACTCAAATATGAGGCACAAGTAGGATTGCGAAAACAAATATTAGATATTGAAACAGATCATGGCCACTTAATAGATCGCGTTTATAATCAAAGTAACCACTTCCATAAAATAAGTGATAATGTTGGAAAAATATTTACAATAATATTATACATATTGATTACACTAATAATATCTGTTTCGTCTTATTTTCTACAGCACAACGTATTAGCAAACCTTATTAAATCCTGTAAAACTAATAAAATGATTTCATTATGTTTAATATTAGTGTGCATAATAATTGCTGACACGTACTCTATAGTATTGTATAGCAAAAAAGTAAAACAACGTTTCGGAAAAACACGTAAAAACATTTCAAATAAAATTTATAATTATATAAATAAAAAATTTGGAATCACTTAAAAAACTAACTGATTTATAATCAAAATAGTAAGATTTTTATTGAAAAAACCGCCCCTTGATGAGGCGGTTTTCTTCCGTTTTAAAGGCAAATTTACTACACTATGGCTACACTAACCTGTAAGTGCTGATACTGTTGACACTTCTTTGGGCTCATAACCCAATGGTTGTAGTATCTAATTATAAGGACTTTAGTTCACATATTAGGATCAATATACATTTCAGAAAAAAATCCTAAAAAATTATTGTGATTATCTGTGAGGTTTTCTT
>SDBT01012847.1_pt1 | contig 13437 bp, 9 predicted proteins | sample 2277101 | NCBI WGS metagenome assembly SDBT01 (sample SAMN10404973, study PRJNA504765) | marine sediment metagenome | isolation source: marine sediment core GS10_PC15, 103 cmbsf | place: Arctic Ocean: Southern Knipovich Ridge | collected 2010
ACTTGATCAAGCGCATTATTTCGTATCGCCTGTTTCAATTCCATTGCAATTCTTCGGCCAGTGCTCAACGATTCGCCGTGTAAGTAGCGGGTATAGGGCGTAAAACAGATACCCGGACTTCCTTGCACCCGTAATGAAACATCAAACACCACAATATCTTTTTTGGGTGGCCCGGGGACAATAACTGATTGCAATGCAAATGGACCAATAATGCCCGGCTTATAGAGTTGCTGGGTAGTTTGTACAAATCGATCTCCATACTCAAACGCTTCTTCAAGCATAGATTCAAGTACCGTTACGGCAATGTGGCCAGACTCTTCAAATTTGGGGGTAAGATGTTTTTGTAGTGCAATTTGTCTGGGTGCCGTTAACCGCAAGATCCCATCCACATTTGTTTGGCGACGCGTATCAGTGCCAAGCAGCTCAATTTTTTGATGAACGGGTGAATAGAAGTAATTAAAATTAACCACCGGCCCAATCATAAACTCTTCAATCACTGCATCACCAACAACATCAGGATCAATCTCACCCTGTGCAATTTTTTGATCAAGAATTTGCTCATACTCCTGCGCTGAAGAACAGTAAAAGAATGCGCGTTCGAATTTGCGCGTTTTTTCTGGAAGCTTAACGAGGCATAACCGATCAATATCTGCAGGTTTTTGAAAAATGTGAGGCATCCGAATTTGGGCATGTCTGAGTAAGTCGTATTGATTGCACTTTTGATTACGTTCTTCTGCACGCAGCAACGTTCTTGTGCCAAACAATGGAACCAAAAAATCATTTTCTATCGCATCATAATTAAAATGCAAATGTACTTCAAAGGCACGATGAGGAACAAAGATCACATTTTTCATGCGCAATGTTTCCTGTATATCTGGATGTAACAAGTCACTGAATTTTTCAAGCACAATTACATCATCCACAATACCAACGCCATTTTGCGTGCGATAATGTTGACTATACGTTTTTTCTCTCCCTTTTTGGCACACCACTAAGGTCTTAAACCCTTCATCTTTAGCGCCACGGCACACATCAAGGGCAGAATGGCTCCCGAGCACTCCAATAGTTATGTTATCGGTGTCGTATGTATTAATAAGTTTTTGGATATCTTGTTTGCTAATCATCCCAGTATCTCACTCAGTCTGTTTTGAGTAATTGCATGTTTTATTTCGCGCGCAATACGTCTTCCGGTACTCATGGGCTCATCATATCGCAGATACGAGTATGGGCTTCCTTCCACGCTCACGTTGGTTCCGGCTACAATCCGGGCTGAAATTTCAAAAACATAAAATTTTAAATCTGGCGTCACCACCGTTTCAAGACAAAAAGCACCATAGAGTCCCTGCTTTGTTAGCTTTTTCGATTGTTGCACTACCGAATCGCCCATGGTAAAAATGTTTGGCAATAGTGATTCGCGTACTACAAGAGGAGTGTTACCTGTTACTGTATAAGACGTCGTGAGATTAAAGTTTGCTTGATCATTCACGGCAATTCTACCAATACCATCAACATTGGATTCGTATCGTTTATCAAAACCAAACAATTCTACTTCATCGCACAAAGGAGAATAGAAGTAATGAATATATGTTGGCACCCCAACGATATACTCTTGTATTTGATACTCCCTCCCTTTCCTGTCTCCCATTTTTGTATGAAACTCTTTGCTGTTTTTAGCCAAAAAGTATCCGCTTCCTCCTTCAGCGCCGTAAAACTTAACAATACATGGTCGATCAATATCTTCAGGAGACTCAAAAGTCTGAGGAATAGTAAGGCGAGAAGCAGCAAGCCATTTTTCTTGGCTGCTCCGATTTGCTTCCACTTGCAAAATCTTTTTATCACCAAAGTAGTTCATTTTAATGGCATTAATTTTATCAATACCAAAGTGAGCAATCAGAGACGCATGCGGGATAAGAATGGCCTGCTGATCAATGAGCTCTTGTTCGATAGCAAAAAAATCATCGAACGAATCAACGAGCATAATCGTATCCGCAACACGAAAACTCTGGTACGGTTTTTCTTTACCGCGAACACAAATACAGATAGTTTCAAATCCTTCTTGTTGCGCTCCTTTGAGAATTTGCAATGCAGAATGGCTGCCAAATGTGGCAATTTTATAGTTCATACGCGTGCTCCTTATTGAACAAGTTGTTGCACATCATGCGAATGGCTTTCACGAATTCCTGAATGAGTTATTTCAACAAATAAGCCATTACCACGTAATCGTTCAAGAGAATGCACGCCACAGTAACTCATACCTGAGTAAAAACCACCAAGCAATTGCGCAATCGTTTCATTCACTGATCCTTTGTATGGCTTAAGTGCTTCTACCCCTTCAGGAACGTACCCAGCTTTATTGTCAGTTTCTTTTCGTGATAAGTTAGCGCCGAATGATGCCATGCCCCGCACTACCTTATATTTTTTCCCACCTTTAATAAATGGTATGCCGGGACTTTCTTCAGTGCCGGCAAGCAAATTACCAAGCATCACAGTGGATGCACCGGCAGCGATTGCTTTAGTAATATCTCCGGAATAGCGAATGCCTCCATCAGCAATAATCGGCACATTATATTTATCTGCTTCACAAGCGCAGTTAATCACCGCAGAAAATTGCGGAAAACCACTACCGGTAACTTCACGAGTAGTACAAATTGATCCAGGCCCAACGCCCACTTTAATACCATCTGCTCCGGCTTCTATTAAGTTCCGTGTCCCTTCTGCGGTAGCAACATTTCCCGCAATAATATCAACTGAAGGAAACTCTTTTTTTACCCGTTTTACCGTGTTAATAGCCAAATCAGAATCACCATGTGCAATATCAACAACTAATACATCAGTGCCTGCTTCAACTAAAGCGCGCGCTCGCTCAATACTGTCTTCTTTTACGCCAATAGCCGCTCCTACCAGCAAACGATCGCGCCTATCAACCGCAGCATAAGGATATTCCGCCTTATTATAAATATCTTTGCCGGTAATAAGCCCCGCAATGGTCCAATCATTTTGCACTGTCGGAAGTTTTTCAATGCGATGCTTCATAAGAAGCTCTTTTGCATCTTTAATAGAGATGCCAACTTTCCCCACAATAAGTTGTTCTCTTACTGTCATAAGCTCACTAATACATTGATCAGAAGGAGGGCGGAATCGCAGATCACGTGACGTAAGAATACCAATAAGCTTGTTATTAGTATCAGCAACAAGTAATCCGCCAATATTGTATTGCTTCATTACATCGCGTGCTTGCTCCACCGTATAATCTGCCGAAATCGAAAGCGGGTTCTTTATAATTTCGCTCCGATATCGTTTCACTTTTTCAACTTCTTTCACTTGTTCTTCGATACTATTGAATCGATGAATGATACCAATGCCTCCCCGTTGCGCCATTGCAATAGCCATAGCAGATTCAGTAACGGTATCCATGTTGGCACTCACTAATGGAATAGAAAGCGTTATATTGCGTGTTAAATGCGTATCGGTTGAAACAAGGCGCCTTGATTGTACGGACGATCGTTGCGGAACAAGAAGTACATCATCATAACTCAATGCTTTTTCCAACAGCTCAACTTTTGCCTGTGCATAGGAAGTAGCAAGAGAAGAAATGAATAGCGTTACAACCAACATAGATGCATGTTTCATAAGAGTCTCCTTAGTAGGTAATTTGAAAAACAGTGCATGTTACTATGATATAGAAAGGAGTGCAAATTTTTCGCTATAACTGCTTGGCATAGGAAACAGCATTTGAAAAAATCTTCAAGCCCACCGGATCGGCATGATCTTTTGTTCGCAAAGGATACTGATAATCATAAATAAATCGTTCCGGATGGGGCATCAATCCAAAAACACGTCCTGAAGTATCAGTCACACCTGCAATACCATGAAGTGAACCATTCGGATTATAGGGATATTCTTCTGTGACAACATCATCATGCGCATAACGAAGCGCAACAAGATGTTCCGATTCAATTTGATTCAGTTCTTTTTCTTCTGCAAAAAATTTTCCTTCAGCATGAGCTACTGGTAACGTGATTGAACTATTCTCTAGTCCTTGCGTAAAGATGCACTTACTTTTTTCAACCCGAAGAGCAACCCACCTGCATTCAAACTTTCCTGAATCATTGGTGAGCAGCGTTGCTTGCTGCCTCTGCATTGATACATGAGGAAGCAGTTGTGCACGGACAAGCACCTGAAAACCGTTACAAATTCCTATAATAAGTTTCCCCTGATCAACAAACGCCTGCAATTGATCTTGCAAGAAGAGCATCAGCTCAAGAGCCAATATTTTACCACTTGCAATGTCATCCCCATACGAAAATCCACCCGGAATAACTAAAATTTGAAAATCATCCAGCAAATTTTTTTGCGCACGAAGCTGATTAAGCAATACAGTTTTTGCTTGCCCACCTGCTATGGTAAAGGCATGCACCGTTTCTTGATCACAATTAATTCCATCAGTTTTTAAAACACATACACGCGGCTTCATGTATTGAATACCTCCTTCATTGGTTTTTGCCATGCAGTATGTAACCGTTCCAATGAAACATCACATACTACTTGTTTTTCATTCATCACTTTAATTGCAGAAGTATCTGTTGTTTTTCCAATAACCGTATGAGCAATAGCATCAAAGTGGCCCTGATCATACCTATCGCGTGATACTTCTACCACAAAACATCCTGCTGTTTCATTAAAGAGCAGATGATCAAGACGTGTATCAGCAAACGGAGCACAATCAAGGACAGCTCCTTTTTGTCCGCCAAAACACATTTCAGCAACGGCAACCGCAATGCCCCCTTCACTAACATCATGACAGGCATTGATTATTCCTTGAGCAATAAGTGCATACAACTGCTCAAAACGTAACGCCGTCTTTTTCATATCAATGTGTGGTACGTTCGATGTGGCACCTCCCAACATTTGCTCATAGACCGAACCTCCCATTGCCTGGACATCCAGCTGCCCAATCAACACCAGTAATGAATCTGCCTGCTTAATATCCGAACTTATTGTTTTAGAAACATCAGGAATTTTACCAAACACTGAAATACACAAAACAGGTGGAATATGTAACTTAGTTCCATCCGGAAAACGATAGGTACTTGAAAGGCTATCCTTGCCAGAAATAAACGGAATCTCAAATGCCTTCATCGCGTCAATGCATGCTTCAATCGCTTGATCTAATCGCCACAAAAATTCTGGATTTGGTTTAGGCCAAATAAAGTTATCAATCAACACAGCATCTCGCGGATTACCGCCAACGGCAACTAAGTTTGCCATCGCTTCAGTAATCGCCCACACACTTCCTGCGTAGGTATCAATTCTGTTTAACAACGGATTGAGCCCATGACCAATAATAAGTGCGTACGGCTTTCCATATAATGGCGTAAGCACTGTTGCATCTTGTGGCCCATCAGCAGCTACGCCAGCATAGGGAGCAAGGGCATTCATTCCTTGCACGGTGTGATCATACTGCCGCACAATCGGTTCTTTCGAACAGATATTTCCATGCGCAAGAATCTGCATATAGCGCGCAAGCCATTCCTGCTCAGTTGCAGGAGCAGCATACGTCTCACTGATCGTATCTTCTTTTTTTTCGGGTGCCTTTGCATACAATGGTGCTATGGGGCAGCCATCGTGCAAAAAGATCATATCGAGATCGCATACCGTTTGATCATGATAGGTAACTAATAATTTCTTACTGCCTGTAAAACAGCCAATATCTGTCGCCTCTACATTATACGTTGCACACAATTGTATAAACGATTCAGCATCTTTGGGAGCAATAGCACAAACCATACGTTCCTGAGATTCTGAGACCCATATTTCCCATGGTGCAAGCCCACTATATTTCAAAGGAGCGCGAGATAATTCAACATGGGCGCCCAATTCTTGCGCCATTTCACCAACTGCTGAAGAAAAGCCACCGGCTCCACAATCAGTAATAGCGCGAATAAAATTTTCCTCTCGTGCCGCTAATAATGCATCTGCCGTTCTTTTTTGCTCAATGGGATTACCAATTTGTACCGCTGTTGCACTCACTGTACTCGTTTGATCGGTCATTGCGCCGCTTGAAAACGTTGCGCCATGAATACCGTCTCTTCCTGTTTTGCCGCCTACCGCAAAAATACGATCGGTAATGCGCGGCACTCCTTTTTTGCATCGCTCTTCTGGAATAATACCGTAGGCACCAACAATAACCGTTGGTTTTGCACGAAAGTCAGGATGAAAATGGAGAGAACCATTGTTAGTTGGAATACCCATACGATTGCCATAATCGCGCACACCTGCAACCACTCTTCGCAAAAGATAATCTGGATGCAAACAGCCCGGTGGCACATCAGCAGCATCTAACGTTGGCGGTGCAAAACAGAATATATCGGTTGAGGCAATCACCTGCGCACCTTGCCCGGTGCCCATAATATCTCGAAACACGCCGCCACTTCCGGTAGCCGCGCCGCCATACGGTTCAAGCGCACTCGGGCTATTGTGCGTTTCTACTTTTCCGGCAATGCCAAATCCATCATAAAAGCGAAACACCCCCGCATTATCTTCAAAAGCAGAAATTGTATGCGTATCAAATAATGCAGCCGTCTGCTGAAGCCTGGTAAATAATGGTAATTTTTCTTTCCCCTCAACGTTCAAAGGCGCTTTGAATGTTTTATGACTGCAATGCTCAGACCATGTTTGCGCAATTGTTTCGAGTTCTCCATCATACGGATCCCTGCCGAGATCTATAAAGTAAGAGCGAATTGCTGCAAGTTCAGCGTCATTCAAAAAAAGTTGTTGCTTGTGTGCGTAGTCAGCAAACTCTTGATCAGACATAGCACTGAGCGGGACAGTAGCCACGTTTGCCGATATACCCTCTATCAATAAACTTGACGGCTTGTGCGTTATGACATGAGATACTGTTTTATTTACCAGTAATCGATCAACAATACGCCCTAATTGCTCATCAGACAGATCGCCACAAAAATGATATTCCCAACTCGTATCAGCAGCAGCAAGGGAATTAATACCTAATGCATGCACAGCTTTAACTAACGAAGCAACTTCAGGATTCATCACACCCGGTTTATTACCAACTTCTATTACCGTATGCGCAGAAAAAGAAAACCCTTCATTACACACACAAGACTCATTAAGCGGATCGATGAGACATTGCTTGGCAATACGCAAAGCAGTGTTAGGATCTATTCCTTGAAATCGATATACTTTTGCAGTGCGAATCGCTTTGATTGAATAAATACCAAGGGTGCGCTTAACTTCACTCAAGAGGGAATCACCCCGTATATCACTGTTTTTACTTGCAACGCGAACTTCTTGAATCACTTCTTATCTCCTTTATGTAATGTGACAGTGCAACACATTGAGTAGAATGCTCAAAAATTTGAGCAAAGCTTACTACAAAAAGTCGAATCCGGAAATTAATTGAAACATAATCTACGTTGTATAATCATAGATGCTCTTATTGATTTAATTTCACGAATGAGCAGCACATGGTTGTGCCATCTCGCCTTTTAATAATGTTTCAATATCTATCTGATCATATGAATCAACGATAAGATCTGCTTTTGCTACTTTACTTTTATCTCCACGATTTAGGCCAATGCAAAACATGCCGGCAGCAAGAGCCGATTGAATACCGGTAGCAGAATCTTCAATAACAAGACATTCGTGAGGCTCAACATTAAGCTGCTTTGCTGCATACAGATAAATATCGGGGGCTGGTTTTCCTCTTTCAACGTATTTTACATTATAAATATGAACCCCAAACCTTTCCTTTAAATTAACCGACTTACAAGTTAAATCGGATGAACAAGGACCACAATTAGTTGCAATAGCAAATCGAAGGGGATACAAACGAACTTTTTCAAAAAAAGATTCAAACCCAGGAACAAATGTTATTTTTCCATGATAATAGATTTTTGAGTTTTCACGATATGTCTGTATTAATTCTTCAACTGATTGATCTAACGAATATCTCTCTATCATCCAAGTAGCCGTTTTTGCAATTGGTTTACCGAGCATAGCATTATACAGCTCTTTTTTTCCGTCATTATCAAGTGTAATATTATGTCCTTCCAGGACCTTTAAAAGCATACTAAACCAAAAATGCTCACTATCAACTATAGTGCCATCAAGATCAAAAATAATTGCTTTAATTGGATACACAGCTGATTGGATGACAGCGCAAGATAGATTCCCCAGAAATGAGATAGCACTCAACAAAAAAATCAGGCTACATATATTTTTCTTCATAATCGCTCCCTTGTACGTTATTTAAAATTTGAACCACTTTAAAAAAAAATGATAGGTTGTACAACTTTATAACACAAAATTAAAAGCAGGAGAATAACTCATGAATACGTCCAAAAGTCTTGATTACAAGAAAGCTGGAGTAAACATCGATGAAGGCAATGCGCTTGTTAAAAATATTAGCTCGCTTGTTAGCCAAACAGCACGGCCCGGTGCTCACACACAACTCGGAAGTTTTGGCAGTATTTTTGATTTAAAAAAACTTAATTACAAAGATCCTCTTCTGATTAGCAGTACCGATGGAGTGGGCACAAAATTAAAAATTGCTGCCGCCATGCATAATCACACAACTATTGGTCAAGATCTCGTTGCCATGTGCATCAATGATATTTTAGCGCAAGGAGCTGAACCATTATTCTTTCTCGATTACTTTGCCACCGGAAAATTAGAACGATCACAAGCATACGATGTCATTGCAGGCATTGCACGCGCATGCAAAAAAAGTAACTGCGCACTTATTGGCGGTGAAACTGCTGAAATGCCTGGCATGTATCAGCCCAATGAATATGATCTGGCTGGTTTCGTGGTGGGTATTATTGAGCGTGATCGTTTACTACCTCAAACTAATTCCATCAAGCCGGGAGATAGTGTTATCGGCCTAGCAAGTAGCGGAGCGCATAGTAATGGATTTTCATTAATTCGAAAAATTATAGATGATAATGGCTTCTCATTGCACGAAGCTCCTCCCTTTGATTCTTCGTATCGCACATTGGGAGATCTTCTTCTGGAACCAACGCATATTTATACAGAAAGCGTGCTTCCTCTTTGCCAGCAAAACATGGTTAAGGGTATTGCACATATTACGGGCGGCGGATTGCTTGAAAATATCCCTCGTATGCTGCCAAGCTCTTCTGCCGTTGAACTTGATATTACGACCTGGCAAGTGCAAGAACTTTTTAAATGGATCCAACAAACCGCTCATGTAGCAGAAAAAGAAATGCAACGCACCTTTAATCTTGGCATTGGCATGGTATTTATTGTTGATCCCCAAAAAGCGGATGAAGTATTAGCTCATTTTGCTGCTTCAAACTGGACGGCTTACAGCATTGGTATCGTTACAACTCGTGGTAAAGAACAACCGCAGGTTATTATAAACGGCACTATTTGATACTATATGTTATCGTAAGTTTAAATTTCGATTTCGACCAATTTATTAAACCAACTATATTATAAGGATAATTATGAAAAAAATACTTCTTTCAGCTGTTTTTCTATTAGGGACTCAAGCAATTTTAGGAATGGATAATAATATTGCAAGAATTGATATACACAATTGGATCTTGGAAAAATCGGTAAAATTCCATTCTCCCTCAAAAGATAAGCCAAAACCTAATATACAAAATTTCCAAACACCAACGAGGAACTTTTTTGCAAAAATAAATGCATTAGATCAAGATCCTCAATATTTTTCATTTAAAACCGATGATGACGTTGAAGCACTTGTGCAAGAAGCTCAACAAGGCGAGAAAACAATAGCTTGGTATTATTATGATTCTTTAGAGGGAGGTTTAGTGGAAACAAAAATAGAGAAAAATAAGATAACAATAGAACTGACGATGGTCCTTCCGATTAACGTTATTTGCAATGACGATAGCGACGATAGCAGTGATGAAGAAAGCGCTACTGTGGAAGAAAATTAAATTTGAATAATTTCAAAACAAATTCTTCAACCTGCATCGCCTTCTGATGTATTGCCATAACGTTCTGATTCAGAACTTGATTTTTCGCGCGTATCTATAATAGTTGATCGTGGCTTTGGTTTATTGCCTACAAAGTAAACCTTACTACCCTGCAGCCGAACGGCACATTCTCCGGAAATGCCATCGGTCGTTCCTTTATAGGTTTCTTGCTCTGTAGTTAGGTCATATAATTTTATAGTAGGGCGTTCGCTTTCATCGCCTGCTACTACAAGAGCAGTGCCATCCAAATCCCATGCATGTGGATCCATACTTGAAATCGAAAGCTTGCTCTTGCCACTTTCTTTATCTTCAACATGAATCCAGGACTTATGTTCGAACGTTTGATTATCACGAGCCACAACGAAATGGCCTCCTGGTGTTGTTTTTTTTAATATTTTATTAACATTCTCCGTTTTAAATGTTGCAATTTTTTTCCAATTCTCACTCGGGCTAAAAACGCTTATCCCTGAATCATAGCTGTAAATTAATTCACCGCTGTTAAGAAGGAAAATTCCAGTAACACCCTTTTGCCCATTTATATGTAAGCGGTGCTTATCAGCTGGCTTTCCTTTAGAATCAACAACTGTTACAAAAGAACTTGCAATTTTAGGCTTACCCTTAGTAAGTACTGCATATCCAGCTTCGCTCGCCGCAAATCTTTGGATCGGCTCTTTCATTTCATCAATTCTCTTTTTTTCAGATTCACTATTCATTGGATATGTTACGACAATCTTATTCCCTTGCACATAGCAATAATCATTCGTAAAAAAAACGTTAGATTTTTTTTCTGATATGTTCTCACAATCAGTTGCCTCGATACCTTCAAAATTCCATTTTTTTAATCTTTTTCCATCAAAAGAATAAACAGCATTATCCTCCGTTATATACACCTCCTCCCATTTTTTACCTCTAAATGCAGGGCCAGATTTATCCTGTTCCATCCCACTGCTGTAGCTTCCCCCCACAAAAAGCTCGGCTACTCCGATAAAAATAGTTAGTATGGTAAACCATTTCATAACATTCCTTGCATAGAATAGACAGACCATAAAATAGTACGACTAAAAATATATTTAATATAAAGAAACAAAAATAACAAGCTGCGCATGCACCCCCCTTGTTTGAAGGCTTATTTCAAACGTGCCGGCGCTTCAATTTTTTGTGCATACGTTTTGATACACGAAGATCTCTACGGCAAGAATATAATTTTTAGATATTTTTCATTCACTCTTGCTAAATAGTACGCTCCTATGATAAACGTTTTGTAAGTTGTTTTAATCTTAGTTTTTAGAGATAGAGTGGTTGATAATGAAGTTTTATTTAAAAAATTATATGCTGTCAACCTTACTACTGATAGCCAGCACTTATCTTAGAGCAGAAGAAGCAACCGAAGATGCACTTCTTTCGGATCAAGAAATTACCCTTATAGAGCAAACCCCCACTGCTCAGTTTGCCTACATCCCTGATCAAATACGCCAGATTATGCTTCGAGCTCTTGAATCTCGCGATTCCCACGAACCCTTAAATGATTTTTGGATTGATTTGCAAGAAGAAGCACGTATCGTTTCTTATGACCAGCTTATGCAAAAAATGCCTTTGCTCACCGAATATTTTGAACAAAATATATTAGAAAATGATGATAAATTTCAGCAAGCAAAAAGACTTTTTTTTGAATATAAAACATCACTTGATAACGGTGAGGCATTACTTAATGCTGATGCCGATACACGCTCACGAACTAAGAAAATACACAAGCTTTGTGTTAAATGTAAGTTAATAGCTGGATGTCTCGATGTTTGCGGTAATATTACTTTTGGTGGGGAGCTTATTGGTCCCGATGGTCCCATTACGGTATCCGAGCCAAGTAATTATTTGTTTGCCTATTCCACTGCTGTGCAAGCTATTTCGGTTGCCAATACATTTCAGACCATCATCTTTAGCACGGTAGGTGAATCTAGGGGTTGGGCTACCGTTGGTCCAGCAGGAAGCTTTACTGGATTTTGCCCAAGCATAACTGGCGTATATCAATTTACGTATACTGCTTCTGCGGAACGAATAGAAAATGGATCCACGGCTGATCGAATAGTAGAACTAAGAGCAACATTGAATGGAACCCCCATTGCCGGCAGTCACATGAACATTGATGTAGGAGAAGGCGTCACACTAGAAAACTTTAATTCGATTATTTCCAATTCATTTCAAGCGACAATTAATCCTATAAGCGTTATTGGGTTTCAAATTTCTTCTGCCCAAACTAATTCTCAAATTTCGGGAGAATCTTCGGCCGGATCAACAGTAAATCCAAGTATTACCCTCACTATTTCTCAGCTTGACTAAGGAGCACTATGATTTCTAAGAAAATATTATTGTATACATTCTTCTTAAACATCATCGTATTTCAAATAAGTTACGGCACTTTAGATCCAAGCTTTGGCTCAAGTGGTATAACTACATCCTCCGTCGCTCGAAACGATATGCTGTATAGTTCCATGATACAAACAGATTCTCGTGTAGTAGTAACAGGAGCAACGTCAACTGCAACGATAACGCGAGCAGTTGTTGCACGATATACGGTCGCAGGATCATTAGATACTTCGTTTAACACAACGGGCGTTCAAACAACGTTAGTTGGCTCGCGGACAGAGGGAAGAGCGCTTGAAATTCAATCTGATGGAAAAATTATTGTATCCGGCTACGCCATTCAATCACAAACAGACCTTATTCTGATTCGATATAATACAGATGGTTCTTTGGACACTACCTTTAATGGTGTTGGATTTGTAACAACTTCAGCTGGCAGTGGAGCAATGGTAAATTCCGTAAAGATAAAATCTGATGGCAACATTGTAGTAGGAGGAAGCTGCATAATTAACACCGCTCAATTTGTAGTAGCTCAATATAGTTCAGCGGGTACCCTTGATGTCTTATTTGGCTCTTCAGGAGTAACAACAACCGAAATCGGATCAAACGCGTCCCTTGCACAAATTGCCCTACAATCAGATGGTAAAATTATTGCTGCCGGTTTTGCGCTTGATAACAACACAAATAAATTTGCACTTACTCGTTACAATTCGAATGGATCCTTAGACAGTGGCTTCGGTACAGCTGGTATTGTGAAAACAACTATTGGTACCGACGCTCGTATTCATGCTATGACCTTACAATCAGATGGAAAAATTGTAGTTGCCGGCCAGGCGATTGTATCAGGAATAAAACAGCTCGTAGTAGCTCAATATGATACCAATGGTTCTTTGGATACTACTTTTAACGCAACTGGTATAGTATTAACCAATATTCAGGACCTTTCAGGAGCAAATTCTTTGGTTTTGCAAACAGATGGCAAAATAGTAGTGGGGGGATTTAGCTTAGGAGATGATTCTCAGCAGTTTGCACTCGCACGATATACCACCACTGGCACACTTGATGCCACCTTTGGAACAGCGGGAATCGAGTT
>SDBT01012848.1_pt1 | contig 13437 bp, 35 predicted proteins | sample 2277101 | NCBI WGS metagenome assembly SDBT01 (sample SAMN10404973, study PRJNA504765) | marine sediment metagenome | isolation source: marine sediment core GS10_PC15, 103 cmbsf | place: Arctic Ocean: Southern Knipovich Ridge | collected 2010
TGATGGTGACTTTATATATGACAGGGACAAGGCGCCTGTAAGCGGCGGGATATTAGAATATGACCGTGGGTTTTTGTATGACCAAGCAGACGGACCAAACGCCACGGACGCAGAGATAGACGCTGCCACAACCATAGTTAGGAATGTAGACTTTTAGGAGGCCACGGATGGCAACAGATTTAACATCAAATGACATATCAGAGATAACAAGGCAGTCGGACGTAAGATCAAAGGCTTTAAGGGATAACTTTACTAACCTTAAGAATAAAATAAACGAACAAAACACCAGTATATCCAATATTGGTACAGCCGCAAGTGGGGCGGAGATAACCAGTAGCCGTCCCAATCATGTAGATTTAGAATCAAGACTTGATAGCATCCAAAACGGACAACCTAATTATGTTAAAAACGGAGGCGCACCATCCGAAAGACTAACCCCAGATATGACGGTGGGGGTTGCGGCTACACAAGCAAAGACGGCAGGTGTAGATGTCCGCTTAGGCTTCGCTACCTGGACACGCTCAGGCACCACTATTACAGCGACAAGTGAGAACCATCCATTATCGAACACCGACACCATAGAGATAAAGGCAACGAGTGACGCCACACCGGTTCCTTTGGGTGATGAGGTGGTGTCAAATGTCAGTGGTGATGACTTTGACTTTACAGGTGTGGGGTCGGGTTGTACATCTGGCACCCTAGAATTTGCTATTATATCAGGCACCATCACGGCGCCAAGCGTAAACCCAAGGCTAGATTATATAGTCATGCAGAGCGATAACACCTATGCCATAGTAACGGGAGCCGAAGCGGTTGACCCAGTATTTCCTACTGTAGCCACCACACAGGTTGTGGTTGGGTGCCTAGTATTACAAACCGGCACAACATCTTTAAATGACAATGTGGAGATATTCACCCTAAAACACAATGACAATCTACCAGACCACTATATAGGGACGGCTTTAGATTTACCACAGGGCAATTATAAGTTTAATAATCTTATTGTCGATGCTCAGATAGACTTGGACTTTGTGCAAACAGGCGATATAACTAACCTGATTGGTTATGCGAAAGCCAAAATATTATGTGAAGGTAATTTCATAACCACAACAAGCGGTGTTATCATACAAAAGTCTGGTTCTGACCCAGCGGCAACGAATTGCTCGGCCAAAGACGGAGCGAATGGTTCAGACGGTGCCGGTGGTGCTGGTGCTGGTGGTGCCGTGGGTGTCAAGATTCAAACCGACAAGCAAAACTTAAATGGGGGCCATAGCGGTAAGGGTGGCGATCCCACCGGGGCCGGTTCCGGGGCTGGCGGTGGCGGTGGTGGTGCTATCTTTGCTGCTGGTGGTAATGGCGGTGCAGGGATAGGCGGTAGTTTTGGTGGTGCTGGGCAGGCTCTTGTCACGAGTGGGGTAGGATTATTGATTAAGGCGCAAAATATAAAGATGTTGGGTGCTATAACACTAAGCGGAAAAGATGGCGTTGACGATCCCGCCGCTGGCGGGGGTGCATCTGGCGGTAGCGGTGCAGGGTCATTGATCCTTATTGCTATAAAAGACATAGACATAAACATGACATTTACATCGCCAGGTGGTGATGGTGGAGACTCAGACGATGGCGGGGCCGGTGGGGGTGGTGCAGGGGGTAGTATTTTCCTTTACTACTTAACGATAACGGACAACTTAACAACTTCATTTGCGGGTGGATCGGGTGGAACTTCAACAAACGCCACCAACGGGGTAGCCGGTAGCACAGGGATAGAATCACAAAAACAATATGACGATGTTTCCACCACACTAAAAGATAACCTATTCGACTGGGAGGCGTTTTAAATGAAAAAAATAATAGTTTTAATTTTGATATGCTCTGTGTCTTTTGCTAGTTATCCACATGCCAAGCCGGGTTGGAAATACCTACATGATGTATGGGTAGAGAAATACAATAAAAAACAACGTGAGAAAGAACTAAGAGAAAACCTTTTTGCTTATATATTCGGGCCTATAATCGGTGGTACCATAATATATATGATCACATCATCAATAGAAAATAAAAAAAGAATAGATAGGATGAAATAATGGCACTATTCCCAACTAGAGACGGCACAGACAGCGCATCAAGCGCAGACCGCAACAGCGCAGCAAACCAAAACTTTGAGAATCCTGGTTCAGTAAGTAGTCAGCAAAACGTCCAAGCCACGGTAAGCGGTGCGGTGACTATAGACTGTGAGGATGGGGAAGCGCATGAGTTTAAAGATGTAACCGGCAATATCACCGGTTTAACATTAAGTAAGCCAGTAGGTGCGCAGGTTATTATTATAACTTTAACAGATGACGGTTCAGGCCCCTATACTTTCGCTTATACATCAACCGTGGAGGGTGTAGGCGGGACCACTTACAGCACAACCGTAGCAAGTCAGACCGACATAATAACACTTATGTTCAGGCCCAATGTGAGTAAATGGGTTGAATTAAGTGTAGGGACAGCTATAGCGTGAGTGGAGCGTATTATGCTGCTGCTGGTTCACTAATATCCGGTGCGCCACCGGCATACATAGAATGGCTACTTAACGAACAGTCAGGTACAACTGCCTTTGACACAGGCACAAACCCTACCACATATGACGGTACTTACACAAACACACCTACACAAATAAGCGGTGATGCTGACTTAGGCGATTGTATTGAAATGTCAAGGGCCACTACAGACGCTATTAATTTTGGCGTTATTACCCCATCTTTAACTTTAGCCACTTATGCCATTGCATTTAAAAGCAATGATGCTAGTAACTCGGGTGAATCTTTGTGGCATACGAATGCGGCAGGTAGTAATTCCGGTGACTCGGGTTTCACTATCACAACATCATCAACGGTGGCTAGTTTTTTTATTCAAAGTACAAGTGAATCCAAGTCTATTACCGGAGCCATTACTAATAATACTAAGCATGTAATTTTAGTAGCCTGGAACTCCACGGCTAAATCTATTACTATTTATGTAGATGATATGACAACAGCAACCGCAACGACCACATACGCAGGCACAGGCGTTCCATTTGCTGGCCCCGAGGCTTTCACCCTGGGGGATACGGCAGCCGGTAATACTATTTGTGCTGGCTTTAGGGCGAATAACTTCAGGATATATGATTCGATTTTAAGCCTGGCAGATCGAAACGCAGTAAAGGCTATAACATGATAGTCACAAAACCCACTACAATAGACGGTAAAACCTGTGATGTGCAGTATACGATTATATTAGACCAAAGGACGGCTAGGGGTGCGGCTTATGAGTTTATTTTAAATAAGATTTATGATGGATTACAGGCTGGTGGCAAAACTAAGATCATGACGGCCAACAGGAAACACGCTGCATGGCTAGGGTTAATTGGTGTATTACATGATGAAGGGGCTAAGATATGAGTGCTATTAAAAACCTAATATTCCACTGTTCAGACTCACACTTTGGTGATGTGTCAGTTATAAGGAAATGGCACCTCGATAGGGGATGGTCCGATATAGGATATAACGTGGTTATACTAAACGGGCAAAGGTCTAGTAATAAAGCCAAGGTCACGGCAGATGACGGCATAATAGAGGAAGGGCGCGGGCTTAATTTAGACAAGTTTATAGACCAAAAAGAGAAAGGCGCTCATGCCTTTGGGTATAATTCTAACAGCATCGGGGTATGCCTTATTGGCCAAAAGAAATTCACCATGGAGCAACTAACCGCTGCCGTTTATTTTGCCAGGACGTTTTTAAGGATTATACCAGGGCTAAATATATTCGGCCACTACGAAAAGACAAAAGGGAATAAGACGTGTCCCAATATAGACATGGATAAATTCAGGCAGGTAATAGACGACGAAAACACCCAATTATACCAAGCCATATTGGATAAACTAAGTTATAATGTAATGCCATGAAAAAAGAACATGTATTGATAGGTGCTATTACCATATTACTAGGTACTGTGGGCTGGTGGTTTTCCAGATGGTCCGATGGGGTAGATAGGAACCTGAGGCGATTAGATAAGAACGTAACAAGTATTAAGACATCAGTAGCCAGAATTGAGGCACACATAAACAGGGATCGAAATTTTATCACCAAAGGACCGAAGTATGATAGATAACGTAATGAAAGTAATCGACTGGCTTACTACCACAGTCCCAGGACAAATATCATCCAGGATAATAGCAGTTTTTTTTGTTAGTGAATTAGTATTTAGACAAGTAGCCTATAAGGTGCTTGTATTCGTTGACTGGCCGCATAAAAAAGAGGCCGCCGTCATAGACCTAGCTGGCTACCTAGCAAACCTTATTTTCGGCATCTTGTTTGCTGTAGGGTTTAGGGGTGAGCAGACACTAACTGAAGTGGCTATGTGGGGGATATTATATATAGGCGCCTCGCTACTACTACATATGCTATACATCAGCCGCCTAGAACCTTGGTTAAAGAACCGTGCTAAAAACAAAGGAAATAGTTAAGGGCCTATGGGCTGCCTTGAAATTCATGGTGGGCTTAAACGATAAGCTAATGAAAGACAACGCCAAACACGAGGCCAGGGAGTCTTATCTACGCAGGATAATAAGGATATGGAAAAATGCCAAAGGGGATAATTGATGTTATTTCTTTCTTTAAAACTGGCGGAGGTGTTGTTTTACTCATCTTTGCTATTGTTAGTATTATTCTCGGTGGGTTATATCTGGGATCAATCTCAAAGGTATCGGCAATCCGGAGAATCCTCACAGGCCAAACCACCGAAACGGAACAATTACGGGATGCCTATAATACATCCAAGGCAGAGATTCAAACGCATAAGAGCAAAATTAAGGCACTTAAAAAAGAGAATAAAAAGATAAAAAATGAAAAGAGAATCATCAGTAAGAAACAAATTAAACTACGCGCTACTATTAGCAATATCCATACTAATCAGTCATGGATGGACAGAGCCAAAGTCTACGCTACAATTAAAGATACTAAGTAACGGGATATTTATACCAGCTATACACGTCAATAGCGTTCTAATCGCCTGGGAGACCTACCCTAAATATAAAGAGCTTGACAAGCTAAGTCAGGCAAAAGACAACCTAGACAAGGTACTGGCCAACCAGGAAGCCGAGCTTCAAAAGACATTCACTCTGACACTAGGGTCAATCCATAACAAACACAACATAGAGACCACAATATTCAAAAAACGGATCAAAGATGGCACCCTCAGAACAATTGTTTTTACTGGTAGCGCTTTGGTGCTGGGCTTCATTTCTGGCGCTCTAATCGTCGCACTAAAGTAACCTTTAATAACACTTTTTTTATTCAAGTTTTACTTTATTTATTTTTTGTCATTATTTACTTGACAAATGATATTAAATCATGTATAATACTTACATGAACGATCAAATAAACAACAACTTAGCGGGAGCCACCATGAACGATATAACTAATATGGATAACGAAGAACTTAAGGACTTATTAAATACTTATGTAGCATTTGACCCTGCCGAGATATTGGGGAAAGAAAAGGTCGAAGTTCTACTGCCTGAATCATCTATAGAGAGAGAGCAAAGAAATGAAAAAATCCTTGCTGAGGCTAATGTTTATGAGCTTGGCATTGGTGAGCCAAACCCATTCAAGGGTAAATACTCAAAAACATGGTGGAAATAATGAATAAAAAGGAGGCAATTTTAGCCATGATGAGTGGTGAAAAAATTAGAATAAGTAGTTGGATAGACAAAACAAATTATATTATGTTCAAAGGTTCATCATTTATAGACAATAATTACAATCTAGTTAATTTACTTGGTGTTAATGACTATGATTTAGACTATGACTTAGATGGTAACTGGATAATATATCAAGAGCCAGAAAAAAAATCAGTATTACCAAAAACTGAAAATCTTAGGAATTACAAGATTGATTATGAGCAAATGATAATCACCAACGACAATCTAAAGGCCGAGCGTGATAAATATAAAACGGCACTCACGGAGATAAGACAAAGAAATTTTCATTCAACGATGGATGAATACAAAAGATGTTTAGACATAGCCATTGAAGCACTAAAGGAGGATAAATAATGAGAGAGATAAAGTTTCGGGCATGGCATAAGCGTGAAAAAGAGATGCTTGATGTTACTGCCATTGAAACATTCGACCATGAATATGTGTATTATAGGGATGGACTCATAACCAATAAAGGTCCGGTACGGGGAGAGTATATTGAACTCATGCAATACACAGGATTAAAAGATAAAAACGATGTAGAAATATTTGTTGGTGACAATATACTAATTCCATATGACGAAGTTGTGCCAGTTTTAGACGACGGTTCAGGCCCGCTTGAAACTAATAATATTATAGGTCAAGTTGTTAAGGATCATTACGCTTTTGGTGTAAACATTAAACAAGACTATTCGCCTTTAGAGAAAGGTTTCCATTCATTTTTATATATTAATGACGAATATGGTTTGGATCAAATAGAAATAATTGGGAATAAATATGAACTATGGAGATACAATAAATGAAAACAGAAGACAATAAGTTATTTAGCACCAGAACCACGGCGGCACTTATTAAGCAAATAAAAGACCATTCACAAAAGACAGGTAAAAAGATATACGCCATATTTGAAGAGATGGTTATTAAATACTTTAAGGAGAAGAAATGAGCTTTAGTTTTGCAACGTGTAACAGAAAGAGCGCATTGGGGTTTATACAAAAGGTATACCCAAGCAAAAAAATAACTGACACCAAGGATTCAGCAGGGTCACTACTTGACTTTGTTGAAAAGGATATTGTAAGGATTCAAGACCCACTGATGCATGGGGATAATATAGAGGTGATTCCTGGTAACAAGTGGGTAGAAGATAAAGTGACTAGAGAGGCAGTAATTTTAGCTTGTGAGGTATTTCATAAATGAGCATAGAACTAGACAAGAAAGAACACCAATTAAGATGTGATCTTGAGACTAATCATTTCCAGATTATAGGGATCATTAAGGATGTACTTGAGTTTGGCACAAGGTATGTTGAAGAGAACGAGGACAAATTAAGCAACCTCGTCGCTGGCTACGAGTCTCTAATGGAGCTAGACCATGATCTAAGAGAAGAGAGGATGGATGATTTCGCTAAGGTCGTAAAGGAAGTAGGCGCATGATACACACTGATAACCTAAAATACCACCGCGCCAATATTAATCTAAAGATGGAAACGCATGACGGAGAATATTTTGTCTGTTATGCCGAAGTACCAAACGGCGGTAAGTGGGTAAGGCTTGCCCCTTGGTTGGTAGATAATCATATATCATGGAAAGGGCCACACCTCAGAGCCATGGAAGCCTACAAACACCGTAGCATATACGACCCCATATTCTAATGAGTGAAGTAAACCTTATAGCCAGCGGGGAAGATGTTAAATTTTGGCATAGTATTGAACCAAGCAAACAAGAGCAAGAGAAGATACTAAACAGCGTGGATCGTATCGAAGTAAGCGTGGCAGCTAATTATAACAGCCTAAAAATAGCGGTGCCAGTAGACAAGACGATAGGGTTTTGGAAGACGTTTAAATATGTGCGATCTATGCTCTTAGAAGAGTTTAGCCGCATGGAAATAGTGAGGAGGAAATAATGGATACACCATTAATAATTATTAACATAATATTTACAATAGTAGCTGCTTTCCAAATACATTGGCTTGCGACTAGCAAAATACCTGCACTTTATGCCATATCTGGTATGGCTGGTTGGAGCATGTCTGTTTTATTCATTTGGGTTGGTAGCTTAACATAATGAACGAACTAAATATATAAAGGATAACAACGATGATAGTTAAATTGACCAAGGTAGCAATACTAGATAAAGACAAACACGGAAACCCATTAATTAATAAAAATAACAACCCTTATAAACGGTGTTTAATTAACACCGAACAACATAATCAGGCACTTAGCGGATTTGGTAACGCCACAACAGAGTCATGGCAACCAGGGCAAGAGGTATATATTGACGTTACAGAGTCAGGCAAATGGCTTAATTTCTCCATTCCTAAATCTGTGGCACCAACCAGCCAGGACACCAACCCCACAGTACCATCTAATGACCGCCTGAAGGCCATAGAAGACCGCCTAACAGCCTTAGAGAACGCCTCAGGTATTACCACACTAGATAGACCATATAACGCGCCAGTAGGCAAAGAGCTACCAGAAATAGACCTAAGTAAAGGCGAGATACCTTTATAATGTACCTTAAATCTTTACTACTTGGTTGGTGGCGTAAGCTGCAAGATCGCAAAGGATATAAGCATATATACTCAGAGCTTGCGGATAAACTAACGGCTGAAGAGCTATATGACAAATATCTACGAGGCACCGAAGACGATGAGTGACTTTAATCTAGCTGACTTCACATCTAAAAGCCCACAAAGTATTTACTCGGCTCAAAAGAAACTGGAAGCCGCGATTGAAGCTTACGGGATGGCCTGTGATGCCTATGGTATAGCTGAGGGTGAATATAGACTAGGGTTGTCTAAGGAAATAATGGCCCTAAAGAAAGCAGGTGAGCCGGTATCCATCATTGGACAAATGGCTAATGGTTTAGTATCAGCACTAAAAACAAAGTCTCTTATAGCCGAGGGGCAAGTTAAGAAATTAAGGTTTTTAATAGAGGCATACACACAAAGAATAAATGCTATTAAGTTTATTGCTAGAGGCGCTGAGACGCTAGGGGGATAGATGAGTTGCACACACAACCAAAGAACTAGATATACCTATGGGTTTTATTGTGAGGATTGCGATAATTTCTTTGGTTTAGACACCCCGGATTATAGGTATGATGAGTATATATGGAGCCTTGATTTTGTGGTTAACAATATGATTGTTGACCTAAAAAGGGCCAATAAAAAGATACCGAGTGATATGTGTTATATATTTGACCGCTTAGAGCATGCAACCGAGGGATCAATTGCTGACGAAAAACTAGTGGTGGATGCGGAAGCACTAATAAAAAAATATCGTGGCACACCAAACGATGCATCCATGGTTATTAAGTAAATGATTTTCGCTAATATCCGAAAGGATAAGGGAAGGGTAACGAGGCTTACAAAATCTAGTGAGCAAACAAGCCCTGGGTGCACCCCAAACACCTTGCACCCAGGCATGGCTTAACGAGCGCCGGCAGTTAGCAGCCAGGACATGGCCATAAAACCAACCCGTCCTGCCCAGACGTTAAATGGGCATGACTTTCTTTGCATGGATGGAGAGACTTAGACGTGCCTATGGGCCTATGAGGATACCGGATAGTCCCCTATGGCAATAATAGGCAGCAAGGCGGACTAGCGAAGGTGAAGCGTCCGCACCATGACGGCTCATCGGGGATAAAACCCCGGTGGGTTTGAATTATAATGAATATGAAAAAGAAACAAATAAAAAATTACCCTGGGTACCTTGTTTATTCTACTGGATTCATTTACAGTGAAAAAACAAAAAGATTTTTACGCCCGGCAAATAATGGGCGTGGATATCTCTTCGTCCATTTGTGCTCTCGCGGCAAAACCACAAACAAATACATACATCGGCTTGTTGCGGAAGCATTTATTAAGAATAATTTAAATAAATATTGCGTCAACCATAAAAATGGTATCAAAATAGATAATCGCGTTGATAACCTGGAATGGACAACCAGGAGCGAGAATCAACTACATGCCTTTAAGATGGGTTTGCAGAAATCGCCATGGGAGGGGAAGAGAGGGGATAGTCACCCATCATCAATAGGAGTATTGCAAATAAAACCCATAAATGACGTTATTGTGGGACGTTTTGGTTCCATAAGTATTGCGGCGGAAAAAACATTAAGTAGTCGGTCTGGTATATCTGCGGCAATCAATGGAAAACAAAAGATATATAATAATTATTTTTGGCGGAGAGAGCATGGCTTATGATAAGTAAAATACCGCACCATGCACTGATTTAAAATAAGGAGGATGTGATGGACCTAGGATACATAGAGTTTGAATCTAAAGAAGGCGTTAAAAGAAGATGGCACATAGACGCTGAGTATGAGGTCTATGGCGGATATTCACGAGCCACTAGACTAGACCCTGAAGAAACCCAAGATATTGAGATAGGCGAGGTCTACACAAGGCGAACGGGATCATGGCATAGGCTAAAGAACATCGAACCCATACGGGGTGAGATATTAAAACTATGCTGGGAAGACATGAGGCAAGGGGCGATGAATATATGACATACGAAACATTGGAAAAGGATTTTATTCGTGACCATGGGAATGTCATGAGATTATCGGACGAACAATACGATCAAGCCTTCACCCAATACCTAGCAGACCGCCTAATAAAACAATCTGAACAAATGGAATATATCAATGCTGAGATTGCCGATGAGTTACTTATCGAAGGATCAAAGGACACCAAGAAATGAGTGATGTATTAATCAGTTATTACCACGGGCTTTTTAATGGACTTTTTTATGGTTTTGTTTGTGGATTTTTCATTACAGGTCTTCTATTTTTATACGGGATATTTACTGTACCACCAAAGGAGGATTGAATGGGTATGTTTGATTCATTTTATAAAAGTAAAGAAGCTAAAGACTTTTACCGTGATGCAAAACTATTTGACGAAAAAGACCTTGAGCAAATAAAGGAAGTGGCTAGGCTAGAGGAAGAGGTTAAAAAACTACGTGAGGAAATAGAAATGATAGCCGACCAATATACCTTTTCAGAAGAGCCTATGACACCACAAGCTGAGTTGATTAAAAAGCGCGGCCTCATGGTTGAGGAGAATAAGCGACTCCGAAAGGCGTTGGAGGGAGCACGAAATAAAATACACTATTTCTTACAGATTAATGAGCCTGGGGTGCCGGGGATAAACGCTTTATTATTAGCCAAAGATTTTATTCATGAAGCACTAAACCTACCAAAGGATGATTGAATGACACTTATGAACATCGAAGGATTATGGAACGAAAAACACAGCGTACTTGTTGCTATGCTGCAAAGGATAGCCGCTGGCGAATACGTGGCTGAGGTGTTTGAGGATTATGGGTATGATTTTAGGCATAAAGAGAAACCAAAGGAGGATTGAATGAATAGATTTATACCGCTGGCCTTTGTTTTATTATGTATGGTGGTCGTATTTGCATATTTTATTGGACGCTTTAATGGGTATAACAACGGGTGGGATATTGGCTGGCGTTATGGGGTGACAAATGAGCATATTTATAATGTCGGGTATCACGATGGGGCTGAATGGGCAAGAAAAACAAACCCCGATTATATTAAATGGCTTTCAGATATTAATTCTAGGTAAGGAGGATTGAATGACACAGAAAGACTTTTATGAAAAACATAAGGACTACATACACGCTTACTTCAGTGGTGAGAGGGTGGAAATATTATATGAGGATGGTTCATGGGATGATTGTTCTTCTCGTTTCTTTACCATTAACGAGTTTTCTAAGCCTGGTACTGTACAGTTCCGCATAGTCAAACCAAAAGAGACACCCAAGCTACCTGATGAATGGGATGAAGATTTAAATATGTCTTGCTTAGAGTTTGATGATGTGCGTGATTACTTAGCGCACCTCATGAGAAACCAAAACTTATTTCGTCAATACATCAAAGCCAAAGAGGGGGAATAGTGATTGAGTTTTTGATTCTGTTATCCTGCTGGTTCCTTGGTATTGTCGCAGGTGTTTGTTGGGGCTTGTGGGCTGGGATAGATTTAGGTAGGGGGATACTCAGTCATCCACCCAAAAAGGACACCAAATGAAACTATCATTTAAAAAAGCAAAAGAAGCCAGTCTGATTAAATGGGAGTACGCCATGACTAAAGGGTGTGCTAATCATGTGCTTAGCGATTGGCTTTATAATAACTATAAAGATGTTTGGATTTATAAATGGGAGTGTGGTTTTTGTGAGAGGTGGGATATGGATTGTGTGAATTGCGAGCTTGGAATAAAACAAGGTGGGTTTTGTGCGGAAATTGGTAGTAACTTCAAAAGATGGAATGCCGCCAAAAGAAAAAATACCCGTATCAAATACGCTACTCTAATTTATAACGACATAAAATCATTAAAGGAGGGGAAGGCATGAGGTGGGTTGTTGTTGTCGTGTTTTTATTATTGTCATGCGCTGAGAAAAAACCAATAGTCCCACCTCCGGGCTTTTATACGGTTATAGATAGATTTAAAAAAGAACGAGCATTTAAAGAAGATCAATACATTGTTACCGTAACAAATTATAGTGGCAGATATGATGTAAGTGTATCGTTTGATGATTTCATAACATCTGATATTGGTAAGTCCTGTTATTTCGCAGGGTTTTATTATGTTAAATAAAGAGGGGGATGCATGAGTGAGTGGTATGACGCAACGGAAGATAATTTAAATATTGATCTTGACGATGACACAATAAACTTTCAAGCCGGCTATAATGATTCCGGTAATATATATTGGCAATTCCCTGTTGAAGTATTAAGGAAATTGATTGCTAAATATGACAAAGCTAAAACTAAACAGAGGGAGACAAAATGAGACTATTAATATTATTATTCCTACTGATTGGGTGTGCTAGTGAGACTAAGGATGGGCGCGTTAAGTATATAACAGGCACGGGCAACATGAGAATATATTTAGTTGATGACCATATATATATAGTTAATCGGCAAGGTGGGGTAATCCATTCAGAGTCATGCCATCACAAAAAACACGACGGTTATTTATAAGCAAAACAGGCGAAAAAGGCTTATAATGGTATATGGGCCCATTACTAGCCATCGTGATGATAGCGGCAGCAGACCATAATTTTGCGTTTACTTACTACAATAAATCCTTTGCACAATTCCATCAAACGCTGGGTCGCAGATATCAAACCAGAACGCATACAGTGGAGCTAGAGAGTGACGTATATAAGATAATGAATTTCTACAGCAACGCTAATTTATTTATTATAGCTGGCCATGGTGAAGAGAATAACAAGATTATCCTGTGTCCGTCTAACATCAATCAGGATAATTATGATTACGTTTACGGAGAACGCAGATATCTAGATACAACCGACTATGAATTATCTAATTATCTACCTAATGGTGTCGATATATTCCTGTTTTCCTGTTCGTCCGGGGCCAGTAGCAACAATCTGGTTGACTTTATTTATGACCTTAATACTAATAATCGGGTGATAGGCTCAACGGCACCCTTTACAGCGGAAGGGGTTATTTTAGAATGGCCGTTTAATGTCAAGATTTATTCCAGATTGCCTAGTTATGTGTACCTCAAAAACCGATATATTGACTATGAGACCATAGAGGCTTTTCTGGAATCGCCACTTAGAGATGTAACGTATACAAGACAATAGAGTATAATTAGTCATGTTAAATAAAGACAAACTTAAAGACCTAAAAGCACAACAGGATAGGATACGTAAAAACTCACC
>SDBT01012849.1_pt1 | contig 13437 bp, 15 predicted proteins | sample 2277101 | NCBI WGS metagenome assembly SDBT01 (sample SAMN10404973, study PRJNA504765) | marine sediment metagenome | isolation source: marine sediment core GS10_PC15, 103 cmbsf | place: Arctic Ocean: Southern Knipovich Ridge | collected 2010
CGTATAGAGCAGCAATGTCGCAAAGGATTGTTCTCACCACTATGGACAGTGGCGGAGTTGTACCGCCGAGCGCATGAATTTAGTGCGCCCGGCATAATACGAGGCGCACAAAGTAAATGCGCCCGCGTATAGAGCAGCAATGTCGCAAAGGGTTGTTCTCACCACTATGGCAGTGGCGGAGTTATACCGCCGAGCGCATGAATTTAGTGTGCCCGGTATTATACGAGGCACACAAAGTAACTGCGCAAGCGTATAGAGCAGCAATGTCGCAAAGGGTTGTTCTCACCACTATGGACAGTGGCGGAGTTGTACCGCCGAGCGCATGAATTTAGTGCGCCCGGCATAATAGCTCCCAGCCGGGTTCTCGGGCTTGGCTAGCGCATCCCCACCGGGCTTTTGAAAACGTCCAGGGGGGCCGTCGCCGGGCCGACGAGGACTTCCAGGTCGCAGAGCGGCTGTTCCCCGTACCCCCGAGGCCACCAAAGCTTCGGCTGGCGAACCAGCAGCTTCCGCCTGACGGTCTTCGCCCCAGCCGGGACGATCTCGATCCGCTCGATCCCTCGCCTGACCGGGCCGGTCAGGCGGTTCCATATCTCGATCGGGCGATCCTTCACGGCCGGATCCCACGCCAGATCGATCAGGATCTCCAGCTCCGCCAGGTCTTCGTCCGCCTTGGCGAGGAGCGGGCGCACCGAATCGATTCGGACGATGCTCCAGGCCTCCAGGCGAATCGGCTGCCAGATGCCGGCTGTGATCAGCGTCGGCCCCCGGTCCCGGTCGATGTTGCAGGCCATCTTGCGGACGAAATTGAACGGGTGACTGAAGGCGGGCGGCAGCGCGTGGAGCTTGGCCTCCACGTCCCGGGCGTATTGCAGGGCGGAGCGAACGGTGATGACCAGCTCATTCTCCCCGGCGCGCAGGCGGTCCTTGACGTCCAACCGGCAAGGGGCGTGCATCGTTTCCCAGCGGCCGACCCGCTCGCCGTTAAGCTCTATCTCGGCGACGGTATCCAGGCCTTCGCAGACGAGCTCCACGCGGTTCTCGCCCAGAAGGTCCGGGTTGGAGACGAAGCGGGAGGTGTACACCCAGTCCGTCAGCCCGATCCATTGGACGGCCTGCTCGTCGCGATCCAGGTACGGATCGGGAATGAGCCCGGCTGAGAGAAGGTCCGTGTGTACACAGCCTGGAACGGTCGCGGGAATGTCCCGCTCGCCCACGGCCGGCGGCGCCTCCCCGCCGGCAAGGGCCCGGACCGTCCAGTCTCGTTGAAGGAACTGCTTTTTCATGATTGGCCTGCCTGCAGTGGTTGTAAGAGTGAAATGATCTCCGGCATGGAATGCTCGTCAGATGGATACGGACTCACCCGGCTGGAGCACGTGCACTTTACAGCACGCCGCCTGGGCGAAGGCCTTGGCATCGGTTTCGCTGCCGACGATGTCGCCCCAGTGGTAGGGCAGGGCGGCTCGGCATCCTATGGCCTCGCAAGCCTGCGCCGCTTCGGAGGCATTCATCGTGTAGGTGCCCCCGACCGGCAGCAGCGCCAGGTCGATCTCCTCCAGGGCGGCCATCTCGTCCAGAAGGTCGGTGTCGCCCGCGTAATAGACGCGCTTGCCCGCGATCTCCATAACCGCCCCGATCCAGTTGTTGGCCTTGGGATGGAAAGGCTTGCCGGAGTTATAGGCCGGCACGGCGCGGAAGGTTGCGCCCGGCAGGGCAAGCTCCTGACCGGGGCCTAGCGTCTTGCCTCGGCCAAGCTGTGCGACCACGTCGCTTGGGGCGACGATCGTCGCTGCCGATTTGGCGCAGCGGTCAATATCGCCCGGTGAGCAATGGTCGAAATGGCTGTGCGAGACCAGGACCACGTCGCCGTCGCCCTCGGCGCGGGGGAGTTTCCAAGGATCAATATAGACCACAGCTTCCGGCCCCTCGATCCGAAAGCTCGCGTGATGGATCCATTTGACCGTGATGGCTATGTTATGGCTCCTTTCCGCTGGACCAAGCGGCCATTTTACAAGTCTCGGCGCAACTGTCGTGAAAATAAAAACCGAGCCCTGCTTGAAATCGTACTATAAAGGTGCTATATAGATAGTAAGATCAACGGATATCAGGACATGCTATCCCTTACCAAAAAAACAGGTTACGGACTGGTGGCCATGACACATCTGGCGGGCCTCGCCGAGGATCAGGTCGCCAGCGCCCGGGAGATCGCCGAATTGTTCAACGTACCGGCGTCGCTGCTGATGAACGTCCTCAAGGAGCTTGCCGCGGCTGGCTACGTCGAAAGCGTCCGCGGGGCCCGGGGCGGGTACCGCCTGGCGCGTCGGCCGGAAGACGTTGACCTGGCGGGCGTTGTGACGGCCTTGGAAGGGCCGATTCGCATGGCCGAGTGCGTCACCGGCTCGGCCGGCGGCGACGCCGAATGCACCTGCGAGGTGATGGCCCGCTGCCCGATCGTCGATCCGGTTCACCGGGTCCAGCGAAGGCTCACCGAGTTCTTGAAGAAAGTGACGCTGGCGGAGATCGTCGACCCGAGCTTGGCGGCGACAAAGAAATGAGGAGCGGCCCATGGCCGTGAAATTGCCAATCTATCTCGATCACAACGCGACCACGCCGATCGATCCGCGGGTCCTGGAAGCGATGATGCCCTACCTGACGACGGATTTCGGCAATGCAGCCAGCCGAAACCATGCGTTCGGCTGGAAGGCTGAGGCGGCCGTCGAGAACGCCAGGGAGCAGTTTGCCAATCTGATCGCCGCCCAGGCCAAGGATATCGTCTGGACCTCCGGGGCCACCGAGAGCGACAACCTCGCCATCAAGGGCGCCGCCGAGATGTACCGCGAAAAGGGCAACCACATCATCACCAGCCTCGTGGAGCACAAGGCGGTGATCGACCCCTGCGGGCGGCTGGCGGATATGGGCTTCGAAGTGACTTGGCTGAAACCCGATCAATACGGACAGATTCACCCCGAGCAGGTCGCCGAGGCTATCACTGACCGGACCATCCTGATCTCTATCATGGCCGCCAACAACGAGATCGGCACGATCAATCCGATCGCCAAGATCGGGGAGGTGGCCAAGCAGCAAGACGTATTCTTTCATTGCGACGCCACCCAGGCGGTGGGCAAGGTCCCCATCGATGTCGAGGCGATGGGCATTGATCTGCTGAGCGCCTCGGGCCATAAGATCTACGGCCCCAAGGGCGTGGGCTGCCTCTACGTTCGACGACGGAGCCCGAGGGTGCGGCTGGCCTGCCAGATGCACGGCGGCGGGCACGAGCGCGGACTCCGCAGCGGCACGCTGAACGTGCCTGGCATCGTCGGCATGGGCGCCGCCGCCGAGATCTGTCGGAAGGGAATGGCAGAAGAGGCCGAGCGGCTGACCGCGTTGCGCGACCGGCTGCACGAAGGCATCGCCGGCAGGCTGGAGGCGGTCTTCCTTAACGGCCACCCCACGGAGCGGCTGCCGAACACGGTGAATCTCTCCTTCGCCTACGTCGAGGGCGAGGCGGTTATGCTGAAGGTCAAGGACATTGCGGTATCATCCGGATCGGCCTGCACCAGCGCGTCGCTGGAAGCCAGCCACGTGCTTCGTGCGATGGGCGTCGGCGACGAGCTGGTCCACAGTTCATTGCGATTCAGCCTTGGCCGCGACAACACAGCCGAGGAAATCGACTATGCGATCGAAAAGGTTGTCAGGGCGGTCGGCGAGCTGCGCGAGCTGAGCCCGCTTTACGAGGCCGCCCGAGAAGAGGCGGGCAAGACGGAATGAAGTTGACGACCGGCGGTGCATCGCCGGCGGAAAGGCGCAACAATGCCATACAGCGATAAGTTGATGGATCATTTCAACAACCCGCGGAATGTCGGATCGCTGGACAAGAACGATGCCAACGTGGGCACCGGCATCGTCGGAGCGCCGGAGTGCGGCGACGTATTGAAGCTTCAGATCGAGGTGGACCAAGACGGACGGATCGCCGACGCGAAGTTCAAGACCTTCGGGTGCGGCTCGGCCATCGCCGCCAGCTCGCTGGCCACCGAATGGCTTAGGGGCCGGACCGTCGAGGAGGCCACCGAGCTTCGCAATACCGAGATCGCCGAGGAGCTGTCCCTGCCCCCGGTGAAGATTCACTGCTCGGTGTTGGCCGAGGACGCCATCAAGGCGGCGATCGAGGATTGGAAGAAAAAGAACCACAAGCCGGAGGAGGCCCGCCAGGCCGAGCCGGCCGCAGCCAAGAAGCCATAGGCAACTCGGCGGCGGCAGTGCCTGCCGGCGCATATAGAGGAAGGCGACATGGCTATCACATTGACAGAACGTGCGGCGGAGGAGATCAAGCGGATCTTCACCGAGCAGAAGATGCCCGAGGAGACAGCCCTGCGCGTCGGTATCAAGGGCGGGGGGTGTTCGGGGTTCACGTACAACCTCGGCGTGGCGAAGGAGCCGGCCGACGACGACGAAATCTTTCTCAGCCACGATGTCCGCGTCCTATGCGACCGGAAGAGCTACCTGTATCTCAACGGCACCGAAGTGGACTTCAATGACGACCTTATGAACCGCGGGTTCGTCTTCAATAATCCCAACGCCAAGGGCCAGTGCGGCTGCGGCATGAGCTTTTCAACCTGAGGCCGAACATGCCCGACGCCAGAGAGCCCGCCGAGCAGACCCTCCCGGCCAAGTGCAAGAACTGCAATCGGCCGATGTCCACGCCCCTGGTCTGCGATTCCTGCCACGCGTTGAATCCGGCGGGGACGGTGGCCGACTATTTCACTTTGCTCGGTCTGCCGCGTCAGTTCGAGATAGACGAGGATCAGTTGCACCGCAAATACCTCGCCCTGAATCGCCACGCGCACCCGGACTATCACATGGCGGCCGCCGAGGAGGTCCGGAATCTATCCCTGTGGGTTTCGGCGACGGTCAACGACGCCTACCGGACGCTCAAGGACCCGGCCAGCCGGGCAGCCTACCTGCTGGAGCTTCTGGGCGGGAAGAGCTCGGCTGAGGATAAGTCCGTGCCCGAGGGCTTCCTCGGGACAATGATGATGATGCAGGAAGAGATCGCCGACGCCCAGGCCGTCAGCAACGACCAGGAGCTTGGCCGCCTCGAGACCGTGCTTCAGACGCAGCACGACGGGCTGATGCGTCGGATCACCGGGCTGTTTGGGGATTACGAGGAATCGGTCATCTGCGAGGCGGTCCGGGGCGATCTGCTGAACGAGATACGCAAGCAGCTCAACGCCGTCTCCTACGTCAGGAAATTGCTTTCCCAAGTACAATGAGCGAACCATTCATACTCGGCATCGATCTGGGCACGACCAACTCTCTGGCGGCCTACATGACCCCCGGCGGCCCGGCGGTGGTGCGCGACGCCGACGGCAATGCCCTGGTGCCCAGCGTGATCGCTTTGGCAAGCGATGGAGCCGTCACGGTCGGCAGCGAGGCACGCGCCCACGCCGTGGAGAATCCGCTATCGACGGTCTACTCCGTCAAGCGGCTGCTGGGAAAGTCCATCGAGGACCTGCGGGCGGAGGTGAGCTTTCTGCCCTACGCTGTTGTTCCGGCCGAGCACGAAACCGTCCGCGTCAAGATTAACGAGAGGGAAGTGACCCCCCAGGAGCTTTCGGCAATGATCCTGCGCGAGGTCAGGGCCCGCGCCGAGGCCGCTTTGGGCCGAGAGATCGACCAGGCGGTCATCACCGTGCCGGCCTACTTCGACGACGCCCAGCGCCAGGCCACCCGAGACGCCGGGCGGATCGCCGGGCTGGAGGTCCGGCGGATCGTCAACGAGCCGACGGCGGCGGCGCTGGCTTACGGCTTGGACCGCCAGGAAGACGCGACGATCGCCGTTTACGACTTCGGCGGGGGCACGTTCGACGTCTCGATTCTCCGTGTCCGCGGGGGGGTCTTCGAGGTGCTCAGCACCGACGGGGACACACGGCTGGGAGGGGACGACCTCGATAGGGAGATCATCGAGCTGATCACCGGCGAGATTCGCAGGCAGTTCGGAGAAGACCTGACCTTCCCGCCCGCGACTCGCCAGGCCCTGCGGAACTTCGCCGAGGCCGCCAAGATACGCCTTTCCCAGGAAGGCCAGGCGCGGGTGGAGGTGGACCTAGGAGGCGGGCGGAGGCTGGAGCGGACGATTACCCGGGAGGAGTTCGAGGCTATCGCCGGCAAATGGGTGGGCCACACTATCGAGCACTGCCGCCGCGCGCTGGCCGCCGCCAAGGTCGCGCCGGAGGAAATCGACGAGGTCGTCATGGTCGGCGGCTCGACGCGCATCCCCCTGGTCCAGCGCCGCGTGGGGGAACTCTTCGGCCGCCGGCCTTACACGGCGCTCAATCCCGACGAGGTGGTCGCCCTTGGCGCCGCCGTCCAGGCGAGCATCCTCGCCGGTCAGCGGCAGGACACGCTGTTGCTGGACGTCACGCCCCTTTCGCTGGGCATAGAGACGCTCGGCGGGGCCATGGGCAAGCTGATCATGCGGAACTCGACCATCCCCTGCCGGGCCTCGGAGAGCTTCACGACGTACGTGGACGGGCAGACCTCGGTTGATATCCACGTCCTTCAGGGCGAGCGGGAGCTGGCGGGGGACTGCCGAAGCCTCGGAAAGTTTCAGCTTCGGGGCATTCCGCCCATGCCGGCCGCCATGCCGCGGATCGAGGTGGAATTCCTGATCGACGCCAACGGCATCCTGAACGTCTCGGCGCGGGAGCTGCGCAGCGGCAAGGAGGCGTCCGTCCAGATCACGCCTTCCCACGGCCTGGCGCCCGATGAGGTGGACCGCATGGTCGAAGAGGCCTACACGCATGCCATCGAGGACATGACCGCCCATCGCCTGATCGACCTGCGCAACGAGGCCAGCCGCATCCTCCAGGCGATCGAGAAGTCCCTCGTCCAGGCGCCGGACGCGCTGGACCCCCAAGAGCGAGCCATGCTCGACCAGGCGGTGGCCATGCTCAAGGCGAGGATGGACAGTGACGATCCGGACGAGCTGTACACCGCGATGCAACTGGCCAACGAGGTCGCCTTGCCCCTGACGCAGGCCCAGATGGACGAGGTCCTGCGCAGGACGGTCAAGGGCAAGAAGCTCGACGAGTTCTAGCGGTCCGTGGTGAAAGTGCTTTGGCGACGAGGTCCAGGGAGCAGCCGATGGGCAAGTTCAAGGTTACATTCAAACCGTCCGGCGTGGCCATCGAGGCCGATCCGGAACTGTACCCCTACGGCAGGGAGGGCCAGCCGGGCAGCCTGCTGGATATTGCCTTGGCCCATGGGGTGCACATCGAGCACGCCTGCGGCGGGGCCGGCATCTGCCGGACGTGCCATGTGGTCGTGGAGGAAGGTATGGAGAACCTTTCTTCGCCCCAGGACGACGAGCTGGACGCCATTGACGGCGTGCCGGGCAGCACGCTCAAGAGCCGGCTGGCCTGTCAGGCGGTCGTTAAGGACGATGTCACGGTGAGCATTCCTCCCGCCGCCGGCCCAACCGGCGCCGGCCATGAATGATACGAGGCGCACAAAGTAAATGCGCCAGCGTATAGAGCAGCAATGTCGCAACGGGTTGTTCTCACCACTATGGACAGTGGCGGAGTTATACCGCCGAGCGCATGAATTTAGTGCGCCCGGTATGAGGTGGCGTTGGCTCGTTGAGCTTGGCACCACCGGCCAAGGCTCGGGCGACTTGGTCTGAAGGAATCTTCCGATGGCCCTGAAATGGACCGACGCCGACGAGATCGGCTACCTGCTCAGCGAGCGCTTCCCCGATACGCATCCGCTGAAGGTGCGGTTCGCGGACCTCCATCGGTGGGTGACAGAGCTGACGGATTTCGCCGATGAGCCATCGGGGTCCACCGAGCAGGCCCTGGAGGCCATTCAGATGGCTTGGCTGGAATACTACCAGGAGGCCGGGCAATAGCCGGCGCAGGCCAACCCACGCCGGCCGCCTCCAACGTAGCCCCGTCAGACCGTCCGGCGCACGTCAGTTATCCATTTTGACGGGAATACCCTTGCCGGCGAGGTATTCCTTCATCTGCTGGATGGTGAAGGTCCCATAGTGAGCGATCGACGCGACCAGCACGGCGTCGGCGTGGCCTTCGGCGACGGCCTCGTAGAGGTGCTCGAGCGTCCCGGCCCCGCCGGAGGCGATGATCGGCACGGAGACCGCATCGGCGATCGCCCGGGTCATGGGGATGTCATAGCCCTGCTGGGTGCCGTCGGCGTCCATGCTGGTCGGCAGAATGGCCCCCGCCCCGAGCTGCTCGACCCGCTTGGCCCATTCCACCGCGTCCAGGCCGGTCGGCTTGGTGCCGCCGCTGACGACCACTTCGAAGCCCGAAGGCTTCTCGGCGGACTTCCGCGTGTCGATGGCCACGGTGATCTTCTCCCCGCCGAATGCTTCGGACGCTTCACGGACGAAGTCGGGGTTCTTCACCGCAGCCGTGTTCATGGACACCTTGCTCGCCCCGACGCCAAAAAGCTCCTCGATGTCCGAGACGGACCGTATCCCGCCGCCTACGGTCAGCGGCACGGAGATTCGCTCCGTCGTCCGCTTCACCGCGTCGATCAGCGTTCCTCGGCCCTCCAGCGTGGCGGTGATGTCCAGGAACACCAACTCGTCGGCGCCGCCTTGGGAGTAGGCCTCGGCGGCTTCGGCGGGGTCGCCAAGCTCCTTCAGCTCCACAAAATGGACGCCCTTGACCAGCCGTCCGTCCTTCGTGTCCAGGCAGGGGATGATCCTTCTGTAGTCCATGTGTTTTCTCCGCTATCCGGGCCGTCGACGGCGGCATCGGTTGGCGCAAACGACACCATCGAGGCGACACAGTTTAGGGCCACCGCCAAAGGCTGTCAAGCTCAGGCGAACAGGCCACCGCCGGGAGGGCGCAGGAACCCATTGGCCGAAAAGAAGCTCACAGCCTGATCAATGGATCGAAACACCCTCGTGGCGGTTTCGGTCACGAAGGGGGATGGATCGGCCTTTGGCCGCCAGATTACGAAGACGTCCTTGGTCGCCTCATGGGCATGCTGAAGCTCGCGCTCGACGCCGCTGGAGAGCCCAGGCCGGCCGTCCTCCAGCTCGGGGATCAGGGAGATGATCATGTCGGACTGGTCGATGAGCTTGAAGTCGCGTGCGTAGATTTGCCCGTCGATGTCGGCGATGATCTCTAAGAGCTGGGTGGTCTCCATGGTCACCCGCCGTCCGGGCGGCCCGACCTGAAGGGTTCGGTGGCCTTGCTCGGCAGCCCTCAGGGCCTCGGCCCCAAGGGCCTTCTCTTCGATATCCCCCGGGTCGAAGCAGACGAACATCTGCTTCATGCGCGACCGGAACGATTCGATCTCGGCAAGGACCGTCCCCAGGCTCGCAACGTGGGACATCGGGAAGCTTAGATAGGCCTTCTTGACCTCCGCGTGGAGGATCAGATTCGCCATCGCTGCAGCGGAAGAACCGTCATGCCCCCTCGCCATGATGTAGAAGCAGCCGTGCCCGCGGACAATCTGTGAGAGCAGCTCCGTGGCGAGGATTTCCTCCTCGCGCCAGACCATCAGGTCTTTGAGCGTGTGGTCGACGTGCCCGTCGCGGATCAGGCGGCCGTGCACCCGGTCGATGTTGTCCACCAGGACGATATACAGGTCGGCATCCAGGGCCTTCATCTGATCGTAGTCGAAGGCGTAGAACAGGCCGTGGCGCCAGCGGAACGTCGCGTGGGTATTGACCAAGACGTTGGCCTGGCGGCCGCAGAGTGCAAGAACATCCTTCAACACGCTGCGGCGCAGGCCGTTAAGCCGAGATAGCGGCAGGTCGAGGATTCTCCCCGGCGCCACGTCAGGGGCTTCGGCGTACATCAGGTCGCCGATATGGCAGACCGCAAGTTCCTGGTGCTGCTCGGCGACGATCTCGGCCACACGGCCGAGGAAGGGCTTCTTGTCCAGGCCGACCTGTCCGGTAACTACGATGCGCATGGAGGCAATCTACCGCCTATGGCAGGTGCGGTCAATCCGCCCGACACAACAACGGCGGCGGCGCAAGAAGTACCACAGCGCGTGGCGGCGTGACGCCAGGAACCGCAGCAGCCCCCACAGCCGGATATTACGCACGTAGAATCGCAAGTAGGTCTTGCGCTGGTACTTCGCCAGCAATGATTGGGGCAGGCCCTCGATCTCCAGCGCGCCCCCGCCGTACTTGTCATAGCGAGACCAATCCTCCGAGACGAGCCGATAGCCCATCTCGCCGCGCTTGGCCATGTCATAGACTGCCGTGCCGGGGTAGGGCACCATGGTTCCCACGGCGATGCTCGTCGTGTTCAGGCGCGCCGCCAAGCGCATGGTGTCCCGAACCGTCTCTTCGGTTTCCCCCGGGTGGCCGAGGATGTAATAGGTGGCGAGCTGGATGCCCGCCTCCTGAATGATCTGGACGGCCTGCTCGGCTTGGGCGACGGTGATGCCCTTGCGAGTGTTCTTCAGGATGCGGTCGTTTCCGGACTCGACGCCCATTTCCAGGCGGAAGCAGCCGGCTTCCTTTGCCAGGGCGATCAAGTCGCGAGTTACGAAATTGGCGCGGGTCAGCCCGCTCCAGCGAATGCGCCGGCTGAGGCCGCTATCGATAAGGGAATGCAGCAGGCGGCGGGTGGACTCGGCGTCGAACAGGAAGATCTCGTCGATGAAGTTGATGGTGTGCGCGCTATAGCGCGCGATGGCGTGCTCGATCTCGGCCAGGATTCGCTCGTTGCTGCGGCGGCGTACTTTCTGGCCAAGGACGCGCATGCAGAAAGCGCAGCGAAACGGACAGCCGCGACTGCTCATGAGCGGATACTCATCTCGTGGGCCGGACAAGGCCCCGGGCTCGTCGCCAAAGTACTGCTCGAACGCCGGCAGCGGCAGGGCGTCAAGCTCGTCCGGCGATAGCGGTTCCTCCGGCGGACAAAGGTGTACATGCCCGTCCGGCTCGTGGTGCGCGACGCGCGGAATTGCCGCGGCGTCCCCGGGCACGTTGCCGTCCAGATGCCTTGCAAGGGCCAGCAGCGGCTTCTCGCCCTCGCCGCAAACCGAATAATCGAACGTCGGGAACTCCTCCAGCGTGCGCTGCGGCAGGGCCGTGGCGTGCGGACCCCCAATGACGGCCTGACAGCCGTGGCGGCGTTTGATCTCGGCGACGGCCTGCGCCGCCTGCGCGACCTCGTGCGTCATGGCCGTCACGCCCACCAAGTCCGGCTCCCAGGCCGCGATGTCCTCGACCAGGTCTGCCAGTGACTGACGCGTGAAGTACGCGTCGAAGATGCGGCACTGCAGGCCGTGATGCGTCAGGAAAGACGCCAGGTAGGACAGACCTAGCACTGGGCGGTTGTACCAGTCGGCGTACGTGCCGGGCATCTTGGCGAGCGCGATTTTCATCGGGACCTCTAGCAGTTCGTGGTGAACGTGCTTCGTCGGCGAGAGCGCAGAATCTTGCTCGGGATCGAGGATCGAGGAGCGAAACGCCGGCAAATCAGTAGGCAAATCAGTAGATTTCTCGAGTATTCACGACGATGAGCCCCGGGCAAAGGGCTTGCCCGCAGCCAGAGGGACTTTTGCCACGGGCTGTTAGGGCGCGGGGACCACCCGGTGATGTATGTCGTCAGCGACAGTGGCAATCCAATGGGTTTGAACTGAGTCACGGATTCGGGGGTGTGACGGTCCCGGGGACTGCCTTGTTGTTCGCCCGACGTCGCGCCATAGGAGCCCGGCGCCGAGAGCCGGTGCCGATCGCTAGGACACACCAGAATGTTCGGCTTGGTGTTCTGCCCCGTCATGTCCGGCAAACTCCTTGTCGGGCTGATCGGCCTGCGTCCCATCCGGCCGACCTCCCGGCGACGGATGTCACGAGGAGGCGTTTTTCACTACACAGCGGGTGAAGGGACTCGAACCCTCAACAACCAGCTTGGAAGGCTAGATAACGAACATCCTAATACCCTACCAGAGCAAGCAGATACGATGCAAGCTGCGTCCGTGGTGCCGAGCAACCACGAAAACGCGATTGACTGGCCCTGTTCCGACGCCGACCGGCTGGCTGGTCGGCGCATTCAGGGCCTGTTGGATGACGGCCTCGAGATTCCCCCGGGCGTTGTCGGAGACGACCCGCCCATCCTTGCCGACCACCCAGACGGAGGGAATCGCCTCGACGCCGTATCTCTGGGCGGTGGGGTCGGCCCATCCCATGCCGCTGTAGGCATGAATCCACCCCAACTGCTCGTCTCGAACAAACTCCACCAGCTTCTGGCGGTCTTCTGGGCGGTCCAGGCTGACGCTGACAATCTCGACGTTGAGGGGCTTGTACTTGGCGTAGAGGGCCTTCATTTCCGGCAGGGACGCCACGCAAGGCTGACACCAGGTGGCCCAGAAATCGACCACATAGACCTGGCCGAGCAGATCGTCGGGAAGCGTCAGGCGGCTGCCGTCCAGGCGGGTTAGCTCGGCTTGGAAAGGCCTGCCCTTATCCGGGCTCCGGCCCATGCGGCGCAGAAATCGTCGGATCGTGGGGTCGTCCCTATAGCCCGCCTCCAGCTTCTTGACCAGCTCGTCGTGCAGTCTGGGATTATTCATGCGCATTGCCAAGAATGCGCCGTAGGCCATCGCAATCTGAGACACATCCGTCTGCTCATACTTCTGGACGAAGTCGCGGAGGTCCTTGGCGGTCGGCGGCGCCCCGGCCTGGGCAGGCAGCCTGGCGGCGGTGCTTAGAAGGAGGTAGTCGGCCGGCAACCTGTGGTCGGGCGGGGCGTTGGAGCTGGCCAATCGGGCGGCAATATCCCGAGACTTGAGCAGAGAGCCCTGGTCCCGCTTCTGTGCGCTCAGTTGCATCGCCGCCTCAAGCATAGACTTCTGAACCAGATAGAGATTCTCGGCATGTGGGTAATCGGCCTCGGCTTGGGCGCCCAGCGCCAGGACCGTGCTCATCCGTTCTCCGAGGAGCTCGATGGCCGCGGCTTGGCCCAGTTTCTCCCGCGGCGGCTGGAACTGCTGTCGAATCTCCTCGATGACCGCCGGGGGTACGTTGGCGGGCCCGGCCGGTTGGGTCGTCGCTCCCCCGAAACCCGAACCGGACGGAGCAACGTCCTGCCCAAGCGCGGGGAGAGTCATAACTACAAGCACAATCGCCGACATAAGGCTGATGTTTCGCATTGCCGTTTCCTCAGAAGAGGTTAGCTTGTCCGAATCCGTCGAGTGCTGTTGTGGAGTTCTGATATTAATGTTAGGGGCCTGAGGAAAAGATATAAAGCACAATCCCCCTCCGTCTGGATACACGGGGGGGGAGGCTTGATAGCGGCGGGGGCGGCCTGTCAGGCTCGTCTTCGCGGGCCGAACCTGAGGGCGAAGTCAATACGACTGGTTGCGCCGTGGTGAAGCCGAGGCCCGAATCGTGATGTCCTGATTGTCCGACCGAATCTTCAGTGTGACCGTGACCGTCTTTGTGTA
>SDBT01012850.1_pt1 | contig 13436 bp, 10 predicted proteins | sample 2277101 | NCBI WGS metagenome assembly SDBT01 (sample SAMN10404973, study PRJNA504765) | marine sediment metagenome | isolation source: marine sediment core GS10_PC15, 103 cmbsf | place: Arctic Ocean: Southern Knipovich Ridge | collected 2010
ATAGGGGTATTTAACTGAGTCATTCCGATATCAATAGGGCCTATCCCCAGCCCGAATCCAACAGATTGAATAATTATTAGATCAAACCTTGTATCCTCCCATTTTTCAACAAGGTCATTAAATCTTTTTACACCTCCGGGACTGTCATCGAAAAAATCTTCACTTGCTTCAACTTTATGAGGCTTAGCTGATTCAATCACCAGTTTTTTAGATTCCCCGAACATTTTTTTACTCGACTCGTCAAATAATAAACGGGACGTAAAACCGGTAAATCCGATTTTTAATGCTTTCATTTTTTTTACTCCTTTTTAAATCATTGCTCATAAAAAAAGTAATTGAACTTTTGATCAAAGTATTTGTTTTATCTTATTACGGTAATACTCGAAAATTTCGAAAGGCACGTTCGGTGGGATAAGATGGTCTGCCATGGGGATATAGCCTCCGAATTTAAGACATTCCTTAACAATGTCTAATTCGTCATCTATTTCTTTTTTAGATTTTATCAGCACATTTTTGTCAAAACCGCCCATCATTTGCAGTTTGGGGTATTTTTTCCTGAATGTCAATAAATCATTACCGGCCTGTCTCTCAAACGGGTATACACCTGTAATACCGGTCTCCAAAAACAACGGTACCAATTCATCGACTTTTCCATCTGTATCGACTATAAAGTGTTTTATTCCCCTGCTTTTTAAAAAACCGATCAATTTCCTGTAACATGGTGTCATAAATTCCCTGAACATTTTCGGGCTGATCAAAGACCCGTTCCTCCCGGCCATGTCCTCCCAGAAAAATACCGCGTCAACATCGAACCAGCTCAGCATTTCCTCGCAGCAATCGATCCAGAAATCAGTTAAATAGCTTGATATATCTTTTACCAACGCCGGATCGTCGTAATACAGCATGAAAAGATTGACATCCCCGATCAGGAACCTCAAAGAGCCGAAAAAACCCGCGGGATACCCGAGAAGCCCGACAGGATAAGTGCTGTTTTCAATATTGCTTATCATTGTTCTTTTATCCGTCAAAATTCTCTTTTCAACGCTGTCTTTTTTTAAATTTAACCGCTCCCTGCGGACCCTTTCCCACGATCTTCTGTCTTTCACGGGCCATTCCAGCCAGTAAGGCATTGAGGAATTGTCTTTCATGATTATTTTCCGGATGCCGTCTTTATCAACGATTTCTTTTTTTCTCTCACCCTCATCGATCACCCGGACTTCATACCCGGGAAAGATCCAGATATTCACCGGTGGTCTTCTTATGCCCTCATCAAAACCGAAATGTTCATCGACGTCCCCGGCGTAAATCCATGGGTTATCCTCAGACCAGTATAGCCCCGGGCCACCGATCGTTTCCCCCTCTTCTACCTTTTGCACAAGCCCGTTCACTTCGTGCAGCCCTTCTTTATACCATCTATTTATGGTCCCGCCCCAGTAAGCGAATTCCCAGTCAATACATCTGTCCGGTTTTTTAAAATCAAGTATCATTAAAAATCTTTCTTTTGTGTTCATTAAATTCCATTTTAGCATATTATAATGAGCTGTCAACCGGGAAAGATCGGCCGGTCACTATTTTCATTCAATATACTTGCTTTTCATAATGAAAAATGTAATATTCGGTTAACCATGAAATATAAAGGATGCAGATATAACAGATCAATAATAAATCCATGGAGGACATTTAAATGAAAGAGGGATGGATCGAAAAAGAAAGAGTGACCGAAGCCGGCAGAGAAAGAGAACTTGAAAAAAAGAGAACGATTTACATAAAAAGCGACCTGTACCCCGAGGGTGAGTTTGTACCCGAGCTCGAGGCACGGCTCTCAGTTTTTGACAGAGGATTTTCTGTTGGAGACAGCGCGTACGAGTATGCCAGGACATACGGGCACAAGCCGTTTCAGCTCGACAGGCACATGGACCGGATGTTCTCGTCATTGAAAGTTCAGAGAATAAACCCCGGGCCTGATAAAAAGGAATTCTGCGGATTGTGCGAAGAGGTGACAAAACGTAACATATCCCTGCTCGAAAAGTACGAGGATTACAACATTGTTTTTGAAGTGACCAGGGGAGACTGGGGCTGGCACGGCCGGCGGACACCTCCTCCGGAAGGATACGGGATCCCCACCCTAATAGTCAAGAATAATCTGAACGACCAGAAACTTTGCGCGTATTATTATTACGCTGGCGTGCATGTCGTTACTCCTTCCGGTAGGCATGTCAGCCCGCAGGCCTGGGACGCCAAAATAAAGACGTACAGCCGGTTGAATTATGTCATGGCCGATCTTGAGGCAAGGCTGGTTGACCCGGGCGCCACGGCGCTCATGCTGGATGAGTCCGGTAATTTATCCGAGGCAATAGGAGCGAACGTCTGGCTGGTGATGGACGGAGCTCTTATGACCCCGACCGACCGCAATATTCTCAGAGGCCAGAACAGAAATAATATCATATCTCTGGCAAAGAAGCTGGGCATCCCGTATATCGAAAAGGACCTACAGCCCTGGCATCTTTACAACTGCGAAGAAGCTTTTCTGTCAACAACCTATCCGGGGCCGATGGAGCCTATCGGACGGTTCAACGGTATCATGATAGGAAATGAGTTGCCCGGCCCGGTAACAAAACGGCTTGCAGGGGCAATGAGCGATTTGGTTGGGATAGACGTAACCGGGCAGGACCGCTTGAGCAATGAGGAGAAAACTGAATTGGAGAAAGAGAGGGCCAGGTTGAACGAGGAAAGAGGCGTGATGGCGCACATACCGTACTAGTTCCTGATTAGCTGCATGTAAAATAGAACATCATTTCGGGGCAGTGGATTATGAAAAGTTTTATCCTGACCCTTTTTACTGTACTGTTTTGGGCGGTTTCCGTAACTTCGTTTCACGGCCAGGGCAGGCGGACAACGCCCACCTCCCGGTACGGGCAGATCCAGGTTATTGACAGACAGCTGTGCAGCAGTGAAGGCATCCCGGTGCAGCTCCGGGGAATGAGCACGCACGGGCTTCAGTGGTACGGGTGGGGCGGCTCTTTGACAGGCAGATCTCTGGATGTTCTCTCCCGTAACTGGAAAGCCGATATACTCCGGCTTTCGATGTACCCCGATGAGGGCGGCTATAAGACAGATCCCGAACATTTTCGCGATATGATCGACACGCTGGTTGATGAGACGCTGAAGCGCGGTATGTACTGCATAATTGACTGGCACATACTCGATCCGGGCGACCCGATGGAGAACCTGGACGAAGCAGAGAAGTTTTTCGCATATATGTCGAACAAACATGGACAAAAAAAGTATATCCTCTATGAAATCTGCAACGAGCCTAACGGCCCGGGCGCGACGTGGCCCCGGATAAAGTCCTATGCAGAAAAGATCATACCCATAATCCGGATGAATGACAGGGACGGCATCATAATAGTAGGTACCCCTGAATGGTCTTCTCTGGGGATGTCCGGGTCTGCTTCGGGCAAAGAGATCCTGAAAGATCCGTTGACCGGTAATTTTGCCCGCAATGTAATGTACAGCTTCCACTTTTACGCTTCTTCACACGGAGACTCTTACCGTGAACAATTTCCCGCTTTTGCTCAGGAGATCCCCATATTTGTCTCCGAATGGGGCAGCCAGAACCATAAAGGGGAGGGCAGGAATGATGTTGCCGGTTCACAGAAGTGGCTCGACCTTCTTGACAGGTACAGTATAAGCTGGGTCAACTGGAATTATTCCGATGACTGGCGTTCTGGCGCGGTCTGGAAAAAGGGGACTCTTCCTGACGGGCCGTTCACACAGTACAATCTAAAGAAATCAGGGCGCCTTGTAAGGAAATGGCTCCGGGAGGGGAGGGCGCAGCGTTAGGTTTTTAACCGGGCATCACGGGATGCTTGTTAAGCGGTGAGCTTTCGGACCTTTACTCAGTCACTTCGACCTCGATGTACTTAGACCTCGACCGTTGCCTTGCGCTCAAACTTGTTCCATCCTACCATGGACCCTTTAATTATCAAAAGAATAGTTTTGATCGCGACAAAGGACAGAATGTAGCGATAAAAAAATCTCTGAAAAATAGACCAGACGATCATACGCTTATTTTCATCCTTTTCAAGGAAAAAGGAAATTGACGATAATAGAAAATCTATCGCGAGAAAAAGGGTGTAGAATATTATAACGGATTGCAACTGTGATATGATAGAGAACTCTCCCGAGGGATGATAGAATGTCTGCCAGATCGCTGACCCGACGGAGAACATGATCGTCATCTCGATGATAGGAGCGATAAGGGGAAATATAACCTGAAAGACCCAGATGCTCGGTAGAGTGAAAGTGCCCAGCCCGCCGTTCTGGCGTCTGAGGAAAATACTCCTGTGCTTCCAGGATGTTTGAAGCATGCCGTACATCCATCGTACCCGTTGTTTTACGAAGTCTTTTATTGTATCGGGGGCTTCTGTAAAGCCTTTGGCGCCTTCTTCATAAACCACTTTGTAACCTGCGCGTATCACGCTGAAAGTTAGGTCAGCATCTTCGGCAAGAGTTTGTTCGGAAAAACCTCCAGCCTCGACTATGACACTTCTTCTCCATGCGCCCACGGCACCCGGTACAACGGGGATGCTGTTCATAAGATCATACCCCCTCCGCTCGAGATTTTGGCTTGTTATGTACTCAACGGCCTGGCAGCAGGTAAGATAATTCACACGGTTTCCCACCTTTGCGTTGCCGGCAACAGCACCGATTTCAGGGTTCTGTAAAGGCGCGGTGAGCTTCTCTATCGTGTCAGGCAGAAATAATGTGTCGGCATCCAGAGTAATGATGATGTCTGCGTCGCTTTTTTTTATCCCGAAGTTGAGCGCGGATGATTTACCGCCGTTTGGTATTGAAAAAGACCGTATTTTTGGATTGACGGCAAAGGACTCCCGGAGTCGTTTAAATGTGTTGTCAGTCGAGCCATCGTCAACGACAATGATATCAAAATCATCGAGAGTGCTTTTAAGCAAAGAGTCTACTGTTTTGCAGATCACTTTTTCTTCATTATATGCCGGAATGATAACACTCACTTTTAACCCGGTGCTGCCTGATAGCGTGCTGTTCTTTGGACGATGACGTTTATACCTCACTACGGCAAGGACAGCCATCAGCATGGACCGGAGTATCCCTATCGCAACACAGGTTCCGAATACTATAAAAAGCACTTTTGAGAACGACCCCATGACTCTGAAAACAAAATTAATCAGATGGGAAATCGCGGGTCTGTTTTGTGCTACAGGCGGCATGATTTTGTCACGGCTGACACCTATGAGTGAGGCCAGAGGAGTAATCTGACGACCGCTATTTTCAAGGCCGGATATAATCCCGGGAAGAGCTTCGATAGTTGCCGATCGATCACCGCCCCCGTCGTGAAAGAGAATTATATTTCCCTTCCTGCCGGCAGCGCCGGCCGTGACGCGGTCTGTGATTTCGCCTGCTGTGATGCCCGGCTGCCAGTCCTTGGGATCGATATCCATCCCCACGGTATAATAGCCCAGATCTCCGATCGTAGTCAGCGGCAGGTAGCCGCTGGAACTGTTTGACGCTGTGTTTTCCCCGTAAGAAGCACGGAAAAGTACGGTATTCCTGTTGATAGTACCTTCCAGAAACAGCTGTAAAGCGTTCATCTCCAACCGAAGCTGCCTGTCAGAGATAGTTAATAGGGCCGGGTGTGTAAAAGTGTGATGACCGATCTCATGCCCCTCCGCGACGATGCGCTCAACGAGATCGGGGTAACGTGCAGCATTCGAGCCAATCAGAAAAAAGGTAGCTTTTATTCCGTGTTCACCGAGGATGTCGAGGATCATAGGTGTATATTTCGGATGGGGGCCGTCGTCAAAAGTAAAAACTATCTTTTCCGGGTCACCGGCCCCCCAGCGTGTTACCTCCAATGATGACGGATATTCAATGATAGTTTCATTCGTGATATACCCCGTTTCGAGGTCATATTCAAAAATCCGCGTCCCCTCTTTTGGTTTGTTTGTGACTTTCAGAACTTCACCTTTTCCAGTGTATATGATCCCGGCTCCGCCCGGTATGGTTGAGAGCTGACCGGCTGTTGAGGAGTTTAGTGCGTTTCTGTTTTCCAGAACATTCCAGATTGAAGGATCCTCGGATCCCAGGCGCCACAAAGCATAGCCTCGAGGCTGGTAATCAGCGGCAAATGCTATTTGATTGAAGGCCGAAACTGCGTCAAGATACCATACCCGGTGTTTTATATTGTCTCCATCGGTGTATGCGAACCCGGGATTCAATTCATCCTGATCCATCGAAATAGCGGCATTTGATTGTTCGGCAATAGTCATTGTTTTAGAAAAGGTAACCGTTGAACCCTTGGTATCGTTTTCTATCCAGTCATACCCGTAGTTTCCTACTGCCACGATATATTTATGGGAGGGTAATTGAGAGAATTTTTTATGAAGCTCCTTTTCATACCAATCTTGAGAAGCGATAGGCCCCGGTTTTGTAACATCGGGGACATGCTGATCATACGCTAAAAGGACAACAAAATCCAGGTACTGTCCAAGCTGTGCAGTATTAAATGCGGGATCGGCCACAGGTATGCTTTGTGATACTTCGAGACCGGACAAATGGAAGGCATCCGAAAGTTCCCTGATAAAAAGTACCAGGTTGTCCGAAGCATCCGGCGATATGTTCTCGAAGTCAATGTGGATCCCGGAAAATTTATTTTTCTTCACTTCGTTCATCAGGCTCTGAATCGCGTTTGAGCGCGGCCCGGGCTCGCTTATCATCTTTTCGAGAGCCTGGTCGTTCCACTTCATAGTATCGGGGTTAAAGTTGCTAACAAGAGGTACAATCCTTAGGTCCGGGTGATTCTCATTGAGATAGGACAGCATGTCAGTGTTTTTTACGGATTCAAACAGGGCGATCTCCCCCGATCCATCAACAAGGTAAAACCATTCAGTGATCACTTCATCTAATTTTCCCGCATGTTTTTTAAGAGAAACCAGGCTGTTCGGGTCCCAGCCGACATGAAAAGCAATTACTTCCGGCTCAGCATTCTGTCCGGTATTTTTTTTCTGCCTGGGACCGCCGGACGTGCCCGGGGCAATTCCCGGGGCAGCATTTAGTGTTTGAGATTGCATGGATCCGTTTATATTCATTAATGAGTCCGGATCACTCATTTTGCCCTTCGAGTGCACCTGAGAGCCGTCAGTGTAGCGGGAGATGTTTTCAGTAAGCGGCAGAGAAGGCAGCTCATTATACCGTAAAAGGTTCACAATAAAAATTCCCAGCACAATAACGCCCATCGCTGAAAAAAGGGAAACAGCCAGAATGAAGTGTTTCCAGCGGCTTTTATCCGGATCGTAGAATATTTGCTTTACAATAGATTTTTTGTCATTTTTATTTTTCATTTTAGGTCCCGGTGTCAGTCCGCGAATTTAATCTGTGGATATTAGAAAATTTTGAGTAGATGAAAAATCAGACCTTCAGTTTACAGAAAATGTTCTACAATAGAGAGTTTTAATTTTTCATACTTTTTTCATTATATGTGTAAGTATAACCCAAAAATAAAAAAAACAAATAGGTAAATAGTATGATTTATATTCGTATTTATAAAAATCAGGAACATAAAAAGTAGAAAAAAAGTATTAGAAATAATACTTTTCCTTGATTTGCAGGATATAAAATAATTTGTACCGGAGTTGCTGAGGGGAGGCGGGGGTCTTTAATTGCTTTATTGTTTAAAATCTGTGAGGCCAATTTACCTGGTTAATATTGATCATGTGCAGGAAACATGCTTTATGGGTATCGCCTATTTCATCAGCTGCAGCATGATGGCTTTCTGGACGTGAAGGCGGTTCTCGGCCTGCTCGAAAACGATAGATCGGCTGCTGTCGATTACATCGCCGCTTACTTCCTCGCCCCTGTGGGCCGGGAGACAGTGCATAAATAAGGCGGCCGGTTTTGATTCCCCCATCAATCGGGCGTTGACCTGATAGGGTTTGAATATCCTTTTTCTTTCTTCAGCTTCAGATTCCTGTCCCATCGAGGCCCACGCATCCGTATACACTGCGTCCGCGTCTTTCACCGCTTCGACAGGGTCGCGCAGTATACGGACCACCACTCCCTTACTTGATGCCTCTTTCTGTACTTTTGCTGTGATTTCACTGTCGGGCCCATACCCATCGGGAACAGCAAGATTCATATTCACACCTGACTTTACACAGGCCCACATGAGTGAGTGGGCAACATTGTTCCCGTCTCCTACCCAGGCAAGGGTCAGCCCCCGCAGGGTGCCTTTTTGCTCTTTCAGCGTAAAAAGGTCAGTAAGCGCCTGGCATGGGTGAAGTAGATCATCAAGTCCGTTTATTACAGGTATTTCGGCGGCTTCGGCAAACGCAGTCACATTGCTGTGCGAAAAGGTCCTTATTACGATGCCGTGGGCCCAGCGCCCCAGGTTCTTCGCTACATCGTGAACAGATTCGCGTTTTCCGATCTGGATGTCATTCGGGCCGAGGTAAATCCCGTGGCCGCCGAGCTCGTATATGCCTGTCTCGAATGTGACCCTCGTCCGAAGAGAAGGTTTCTCGAAGACCATAGCGAGTACTTTTCGTTCGAGGGAGTTTGAATGCCTGCCCCTAAAAGATTTCATTGTTTCAGCGAGGCTGAAGATCTCATCGATCTCCTCCCTGTTCAAAAATTCGATCGAAATCAGATCCTTTTTTCTTTTTTTCATATTTGTATCACTCAAACCTGAACCTGGATTTCATTAAGCCTGCCCGGTTTGCTCAAGATTTCTCCCGGTATCGCTATTTTTCCCAAATCGTGAATGATTCCCGCCATTCGGATCGATTCGATCTTTTCCTCGGGTAACCCCAGGTCCCGCGCGATCGCAGTGGCAAGCTCTGCAGTGCGGCGCTGATGACCTGCGGTATAGGGGTCCTTTGTCTCAACCGTTACGACCATTGCCTGGATAATTCCTTCCAGGGCCTTTTTAAGTTTTTCCATGCTGCGGTTTCGTTCTTCTTCTGCTATTTTACGCTCCGTTATGTCCTCACCGATACCCAGTATCCCGATCAGGTTATTATTCTCGTCAACCCGGGGTGTCAGCGTCATATTGATCCATAAACCGCGCCCGTCTTTTGTCACTTCCCTGATTTCCGCACTCAAGCCCTTCCGGTTGTTAAAAACTTCGGATCTTATCCTTGCTATTCTCTTTTCGGATTCCTCTTCAGCGTAGAGTTTGTTTATCTTGTGCTTTTGTCATGTCTCTGTCATCCATATGCAGACACTCCTTTGCTACTTGACTGATTTCTTTAATGCCGGGGATGTTTAAAGCCAATAATATCACCTCCCCGGGTTTTTTGAAAGGATATATTTTAAGATCATATTTTTAATATCTTTCTTGAAAAGCCGGAAAAAAAACGATATAATGTTTCTCTGACATAGACAAGAGAGAAAACCCCTAAAACCCCCATTCGATGAATTTATGGATATTTGTGAGAAATGGGGGGTAGAGATTGTTATGCCGGATATTTTGATACCAGCAGAAAAGATTGAACAAAAGGTTTTAAAGGAGTTAGCAAAGAAATGGTTTGAAGATATGATAAAATATGTTGTAGATGTAAAACGTGAGATTATTGCTATTGGCGGTGAACTGCATGCAGATGCTGAAGAAATATTAATTGAAGATGGGTCAAGGCAGAAAGATTTATGGGGGGCCAATTTTTATTTATGGAACGGATATCCCGACAGGATAGAATATACTGCATTGATAAATATAAGACCATCACAGGGGAACCCCGGTATGGAAATTATGAATGAGGGGATCAAAAAAAAAATAAGGATCATTTCAGAAAAACTCCTGCTCGGAAGCGATGAACATGTTACATAAAACCCTGAATATCCAAAAATGGATAAAGTTTAATTTTTCTCAACAAATCTTAATGATCGCAAATGAAATAAACAGAGCAAACAACTGTTGTTTAAATAGTGACATCAGAGGAGTAAAAAGGGCTTATGAACGGGCTCTTGAGTTACTATGGTTGACAATTGAGTGTACAGGTGAGAAAAACAGAAGAAAAGAGCTTTTGAGATGGAAGGAAGTCCTGCTGACTGAGTATATTGAGGAAAATATATCTTGTGAACGAAACTTGATCATCATGAAAAATCTGCTTTTTTTTACACCTGAAACTGCCAGGCAGATTAAATATTTAATTTGATATTCGGAACAAATGCAATTCTCCGGCTGTTTTTTTACAATCAGGCTGTCCGGAAGTAATAACCCTGGCTTATATGCCCTGCGGTTTTGTGGCTCCGCTGTCAAAGACAACGGACGTGTCGCCGAGTTGAATAAGATCCCCGGATCTCAGTACTTTTGTTTTAACCGGTTTGTTATTTACAGTAACCGGGGTTTCTGTACTTACAATAGTAAAGACTCCGTTTTTATTTGAGATCTTTACTTCGGTTTTCGCGATTTTGGGATCTCCCGCAATAGTGATATCCGCGGCCGTGCTTGTGCCGATCGTGACCCCGGTCTGTCCTGCCGCAGTAGGGAGCGTGTGTACCGCTGTTTTCTTTCCTGAAGATGTGTGTACGCTGAGGCTCGGGATCGCTTTCTTTTGCTGGAATTTGACAAGTGAAAGGAGCCAGAGCAGGACGATTGAAACCGGTACAAAGAGAAAGATCAAATAGTTTATCTTTGTCCCCGGAGTGCCGAATATAGTTCCGGAAAAATAATACCGCTGGACTTCTTCCATTCCGGCTTCATGCTGGTAGCCTACTTTTAAAAGTTTTTTTTCAGCAGGGACCATGCCCGCGGTATAAGTCAAAAGATATTCATTCAAGACCTGGTCACGGATCAGATTGTACAACTTTTCCAGCTGGCTTGGGTCATATACTGAAAAATACGCGCCCCCTGTTTCTTCTGCTATGAATTTCAGGTTTTTTCTGTCTGCTTTTTTGCTCAGCCCAATTGTGAAAATGGATATTCCTTCCCTCTGTGCAAAATACAGGGCCCCTTTCAACCCGTATCTTTCGGAAAAGTGCGGGTTGTTTTCCAGGGGAAAATTTTGTCCGTCAGAAAGTACAATGATGACTTTTCTCCCCCCTGCGGTCCGCAAGTAGTCTATTCCCTGATACAGAGTTTCGTAAAGTTCAGTGTATGCCTCTTCTTCGGGCGGTCTGGTTGTCCCGGCGAGAGCTTTTACTATTTGTACTTTGTCGTCTGTCAGCGCTGTTTTTGAGCCTATCTTTACATTAAATACAAACAGGCCGACCCTGTCCCGCGGATTTTTTATCTCTTTTAAAAAAGAAATAATGGCATCTTTTGCGAAAGTTATTCTCCATATGTCCTCGTTTTCCGAGTTTGTAATTTTCCCGCTGCCGTCCCAGTACATACTGCCTGAATTATCAAGGACAAGAAGCAGGTTGATTCCGCGGTTTATGTTGACACCCTTTTCTACAAGAAAGATCTCCCTCTCCTGCTCCGGCCGGCCCTCGGCAGTTTCGAATATTTTAAAATTGTCTTTGCCGAGATCTTTTACGCTGACCCCGTCTTCGTCTGTCACACTGATATAAACTTTGATCCTCTGGTTGATAATAAGTGAGGTGATGTCGATCTGAGAAATTCTCAGGGAGTCTGAAAATACCTGTGAAAATGAAGCCCCAAGGATCATAAAAAGAATACAAACAGATAGTAACGCCTTCTTTCTTTTCATCAGGTTCTCCCTACTTTTTTTTGTACAGGAACTGGGCATCACCTACACGAATAATATCGCCGTTTCTTAATTTTGTCCCGGCAGTTTTGTCATCATTAACAAATGTCCCGGTTTTTGATCCCGCGTCCGTCAATACAAAATCATTTTTTACTTTTTTTATCTCCGCATGGACATCGGCGACGTTTGTGTAACCGTTTATGCCTATTTCGGTTTTTCCGGACCTGCCTATACTTGTCATCCGGACCGTTAAAGGAAACTCTTTGCCCTTGAATCTGCCGTTCAATAAACTAAGAGTTGACCTGGCCAGCCTGTTTTCAACTAAACCGTAAAATATCCCGATCAAAAAACCTATTAAGACCAACCCTACCAGCCTGGCAAAAATGTTCCCCGGAGAATATATTTTTATAAATTCAACCGCAAGCCCGCCTGAAATTCCACCTGTAAACCCGCCGATAATCCCGTTCCTGACCTTGCCGAAAGACCTGCTTCTGATACCGTGGGCTACTCCTATGCATATACCGAATGTAGCCCATCCGATGGCCCTGGAGACCGGGATACCGATTCTCTGAAAACTTAAATTGGAATTAAAAAAGGTAGTCCCAATGTACAGTAAGGCAGCCTGCCCCGCGACAAAGCCTGCCAACCCGCCGATCACTCCGGTTGCCATCCCCATTACGATACCGTTTTTGATCTTTTCTTTCGAAACTGAAATGAGCCCCTCGCTTGCCCCGAAGCAACCTCCCATGAATAAACCGACAGAAATACCAAGTACGATATTGAACACCAGGAGGGTCCCGAAAGTTTCCTGATAATGGATTACCAGCTCGGTAAAGGGCCAGGAAAGTATCCCGGCAATAATCCCTGATAAGCCAAAAAAAATGATTCTCATAAATAACGACATGAGATCTCCCCGAAACTAATTAAAGTAAACGATACTTTAATACAGTCTATGCGAAAATTTTCTTGATTTTATTTTTTTAATATTTTCAGCTCTTTTTCCTCTGTATTATACGAGACATCGACAATGGTCGTCTTTTTTGAAGATATGCTGAATTGAAGGTTTTCCACATGGTTTTTGTCCTTTTCAACTGTCAATATGTAGTTACCTTCCGTTAACATGAACTCCCTCACTCCTACGGTTGTTTTACCGTACCTGACAAAATCCTTTTTCATTTCTCCGATATAATTCTCTTTGCGGTTATCGATCAGCAGATCGAGCCTTTCAAAATTGCTTTCAATCCTCAGTATGCCCGGTTCTTTTATAAGACTCACCTCTATCAATGCCGAATCCAGGTCTTTCTCGACATGAAATTTTACATTTTTCGGGTAGTATCCGGGCGTGTTAAATTTAAATGAATAATCTTCTCCTGACAACAATCGGTTATTTAAATACTTTTTTAATTTTTTACTGTTATTGTATTTCTTCCAGTCTATCCATTTTTTTTCATCTTCCAGGTAGAAGGATATATCCGCAATTTTATAAATCGACTCAGCTGACTGGCTGTCAAATACATCAATAGAAAAAGACACCTTTTTGGGGCCGGTATCAGCCAGATCGAACTGGATGGTTCTTTTTTCATAGGTTTTTATGTCCTGCTTCTGGATCTCTCTCGGGTTTAGATAGAAGGATTTGTAATACTTCTGGTTCTCCAGGTAGAACTCCATGTTGTAATTACCGGCCGGTAGGTAAAGTGTTTTTGTTGTTAGTATGTTTGTTTCGACCCGGGTTTTTTCTTTTTCTTTTTCTTT
>SDBT01012851.1_pt1 | contig 13436 bp, 10 predicted proteins | sample 2277101 | NCBI WGS metagenome assembly SDBT01 (sample SAMN10404973, study PRJNA504765) | marine sediment metagenome | isolation source: marine sediment core GS10_PC15, 103 cmbsf | place: Arctic Ocean: Southern Knipovich Ridge | collected 2010
CACCTCCCTGGTTGATTTTTAGTTTAACCAGGGAAGATTATATCAGATTTGGGTTACCTTTTATATGATTTAACCAATACCTCTTTAGTTACATATTAGATGATTCAATTCGGGGGGTTGACAAATCTTGAGATTGGTATATAATAGAATAAGTCCAATGTAGGATGTTCTACTTAATTATAGGAGCCGAAAATAAAGGTAAAAGCACTTAGAAGAATAACGGATGACAAATCAATTACCCAGAAAATCGTTGCTGAGTTTAGGGATGCTTTGATAACTAAAACCCTAAAGCCGGGTGATAAATTACCTCCAGAGGTGGAGTTAGCTCGTACATTTTTTGTAAGTCGAAATGCAGTAAGGGAAGCTATCAAGATGTTGGTTGCCTTAGGAGTAGTTGAGATAAGAAGAGGTGATGGTACTTACGTTACCCAAACCCTATCTTCTTCAGCGATTGACCCTCTAATTTTTACCTTAATATTAAACCATAAAATGCCTAAGCAATTATTCGAGTTTCGAAAGATGTTGGAAATCGGTATACTGGACATTGTTATGGCTGAGGTAACACCTGGGGATATTGAGAATATGGAAAGAGCAATTCAAAATTTTGAAAAAGACTGTAGAGAGGGTGTGACAGATGAGAAGAAGTTATGCCAGGATGACCTAGAGTTTCATTATGCATTCGGGGCGGCAACACATAACCCTCTTATTATTAAGCTTGCTTACACCATTTGGGAAATGTTTGCGCCATCTATAAAAAGGGCATCAGAGTCCTTCAAAAAAAAGAAAACCAGTCAGATAGAAAGAGGACCCGGTGAACATAGGATGATACTCGAAGCTATTAAAGAAAAAAATTTAGAAAAAGCTAAAAGGGCAGTATACAAATCCCTTGATTCTTGGAGGGAGGATAGCTGGAAAAAACTTGGGTGATATTCTTTTATCCGTAGAAGTAGAGAATTATTCAAAAGCTGAAAAGAGAAAGACATAAATATGGGAAAACCAAAATTAAGCTGGATGCCTGTACGATTATTAGCAGCAATGAGAAGTGGCGAACTGAGATGGGATGATTGGCTACGAAGCGCACCGAATTACGGACTGGATGGAGTAGAAATTTATCATAGGCTTCTCGAGTCACGAGATGAAAAATACCTAAAATGTATTAAGGAAATATTAGACAAGGGAAATCTTAAGATTTCCCTTCTTACTTGTTCACCGGATTTTGCTCATCCAGACGCTGCTGTTCGCAAGAAATATTTGGAGGAAATGAAGGCTAATATCCGAGCAGCCAAGTGCTTGAATGCCTTTGGTGTAAGAGTAACAACTGGCATGTGGCATCCTGTAGTAAAAATTGATGATGGTCTGGAGTGGGTAACTGAGTGCCTAACTGCCCTCACTAACTACGCCGAAAAAATGGAAGTTGTTCTTGCATTAGAAAACCATTACAGGGACAAATATTGGAAATGGCCAGATTTTGCCCATAGATCGGAGATCTTCCTTAAAGTATTTCATAGAATTGAAAATACTTCCACAAAAATTAACTTCGACGCTTCTAATCAACTTATGATAGGAGAAGATCCTATTGCTTTATTAACCAAAGTAAAAGAAAAAGTTGTCAGTATTCATGCAAGTGACCGCTTCCCAAAAAGTTATCAGCATTCTGTGATTGGAGAAGGATCAGTTGATTTTGATGCTATTTTTAAACTGTTGAGAGAGGAAGGGTTCAGCAGTTGGATCTCTATAGAAGATGGGAATCCCTATGGAGAAAGGGGGTTTGAAAAATCAATATCTTTCTTAAAGAATAAAATTAAAAAGTACTGGGATTAAGATTTGAGCAATGGGAGCACTCAGTGCAGCAACAAGTCTACTTTAGATAAATCCAAAAAAGGGGGAAGCAAAATGTTAGAGACGGAATCGGAAGAGAATTCAAATTACTTAGCCTCAGAGGAATATCTTAAACACATTGCGCTTGACTTAATGCAGATGCAGGAGTTTATTAAAGAACCACTCATAATGGCAAAAGCAGATCGAGTATGGTATGAGGATATTCATGGTAAAAGATATCTCGATGGTCTTTCTGGGATTTTTGTTGTTACTATTGGACACAATAACCCAAGAGTAAAAAAAGCAATTAAAGAGCAAGTAGAAAAAATTACTTTTGCTCCTCCTCTTTACGCTACCAACCCGGCTGCAGTAAAGCTAGCAAAACTGATAGCAAAAATTACGCCTGGTGAATTAAATACTGTAAAACTCTTTAGCGGAGGGTCTGAGGCTACAGAGGCAGCAATGAAGCTTGCTCGACAATATCATAGACAAACAGGTAATCCCAATAAATATAAGGTCATTGCAATGTATCAAGGCTTTCATGGAACTACTATGGGAGCTTTAAGTGCAACAGGAGTAAAAAGAAGAAAAGTGGTGTTTGAGCCAACTTTAACTGGATTTATCCATACCTTCCCTCCTATTTGTTTTCGCTGTCCTTATGAGAAAAAGTATCCTCAATGCAATATTTTTTGTGCAAAAATCATTGAAAAAATAATAGAGCTCGAAGGACCAGAATCCGTATCCGCTTTAATCATAGAGCCTATAGGAAATACCGGTGGAATTGTAACACCTCCGGATGAGTATTTACCCCTATTGAGAGAAATATGTGATAAACATAATATCATCTTGATATTTGACGAGATAATAACCGGATTTGGGAGAACTGGCAGCATGTTTGCCGCTCAAACATTTAATACCACCCCTGATGTTATTTGTATGGGTAAAGGGATGAGTAGTGGCTACTCGCCATTGGCTGGGATTGCCTACAAAGACAAGATAGCTGCTGCATTTTGGGGCAAAGAGGAGGATCACGTTGAATTCTCAGAGGGTCATACTTTTGGTGGGAATCCTCTATCAAGTGCTGTTGGCATTGCCTGTATTAATGAATTATTAGATAAAAATCTTGTCCAAAGAGCAAGAAAGCTTGGAGAGTATTTAAGAAACAAATTAAAAGCGGTTAAGAATGATTTAGGAGTTATCGGTGATATTAGAGGAAAAGGGCTTCTGATAGGAGTAGAATTTGTAAAGAATACCTCTACTAATGAGCCATTTGATGAAAGTGTGAAGTTTGGAATTCGAGTTGGTAGAGCTGCTTTGAAGAAAGGGTTGATACTAAGGTATGACCCAAATTGGATTGCATTCGCGCCACCTTTAATTATGACTAAAGAAGAAATTGACCAAATGGTTAATATTTTCGAGGAAGCTCTCAGGGAAGTAATTAATGAAATCAAAATGTGAGATGATAAAATGAGACGTAAGGTACCTTTTCTTAAATTGGCGTCCCAAAAAGAGATCAATAAAATTCATGAAGCTTCCTTGCAAGTACTGAAAAAAACAGGAATTAGAATTGCTCACAAAGAAGCTCTAAAAAAACTGAAAGAAGTGGGTGCCAATGTTGATCATAAAAGTCAAACAGTGAGATTCTCTCCAAAATTGGTAGAAGAAGCTCTCCGAAAAGTACCGAAAAAAATTAAGTTAGCTGCTCGTGATCCAGAAAAAGACGTAACCCTAGAAAGAGATACCATATATGCGAGACCTACTGGAGGTCCTGACCACTTAATAGACTTGAGAACCGACAAATACAGGGAAATTGTTGTAGCTGACGTAGTAGAATGGGCTATCCTCGTGGATGCGCTTAAAAATATGAGTTACGTTTTGGGTATTTATCCTAACGACGTGCCGCTAGCCACACGGGATGTTCGTGTTGCTAAGATTATGTTGGAAAATACTACTAAGCACGTTCAGCTCCAACCGTATTCTGGAGAAAGTATGAAGTGCATAGCTCAGATGGCTGAAATAATTGCCGGGGGGGCAGAGCAGTTAAGGAAGAGACCTCCAGTTAGTGTTTTTGTTTCTTGTCTCACTCCTTTACAATTCGGATACGATGATGTTGAAATACTAAAGGTATGTGGGGAGTATCGTATCCCGGTGATGTTGAACTCTTCTCCTATAGCCGGTGCTACCGGGCCGGTTACCTTGACAGGCTCACTGGTCTTGCTCAATGCAGAAATAATAGCGGGTAATGTGATGATGCAAGCTCTAAATCCAGAATCACCAATAGTTTATGCGATCCGGCCTGCAGTCTTTGATATGCGCACAATGATAACCGCTCATGGCTATGGAGAAAGTACTCTAGCTGCAGCTGTGGGAATCCAACTAGCCAGGGAAAAGTATAATCTTTATACTGATGTACATGGTCCCCGAACGGACTCCAAGGTGCTAGATGAACAGGCAGGCCTAGAGAAAGCGTTTGTTACTCCCGTTGTTTGCTTGGCTGGAGCCAACATTGTTGCGGGGGCTGGAATGTTAGAGTCCGACGGAGCAGTAAGTCCTGTACAACTAGTAATAGACAATGAGCTGATAGAGATGACTTTTAGAAATTTACAGGGATTGGAGGTGAACGATGAGAATTTAGCTGTCTCATTGATAGATAGAGTAGGTCCAGGGGGGCATTTTCTGGACAACGAGCATACTCTTAGGCACTACAAGCAAGAATTTTACCGATCAGCTATTTTAAATCGAGAGAGCCGCCAGATGTGGCGAAAAAAGGGTGCTAAAACTGCCAAAGAAGAGGCCCGGGACAAGGCTCTAGAGATAATAGAACGTCACAAACCTGCGCCATTAGGCAAACTTCTTCGAGAAGAATTAGAAAAAATAGTTTCAACGGTAGAAGATAAAGCCAAGAATGTTGCATAACGGAGAAAAAGACATGAAAGAGAAATGGCAGGTCCTTGCAACACATGATTTTCCGCAAGCAGGTATAGATTTTCTAAGAGAAAACAGATGTGAAGTAGAAGTTAGTGCTAAAGGTGAACCCTTGGACAAGCGGGAAATAATGGAGAAACTTCCCGGAAAACAAGCTTTATGCTGCGATGATGCGATAGATGCTGAGATAATGGATGCCGCTCCGGACTTAATAATTTTGGCTACTTACGGAGTAGGTTACGATCATATAGATGTTGACGCAGCTACTCGACGGGGAATACTAGTGACCAACACCCCTGGAGTGTTAACTGCATCTGTAGCTGATCTTGCCTGGGGCTTGCTACTTTGCATAGCTAGGCGTGTGATGGAGGCGGATGCTTTCGTAAGATCGGGCAAATTTAGATTTAGTGGGCCAAAATTCTTTCTAGGGCAAGAAATAGAAGGCAAATCCTTAGGTATCATTGGGGCTGGGCGAATTGGCACAGCCGTAGCTAGGAGAGCTCAGGGGTTTGAGATGAAGATTATCTATTATGACTTAGTAAGGAATAAAGAATTAGAGAAGTTAGAAGGTAAAAGAGTCGAATTGAATCGCCTACTTAAGAATTCTCATTTTATAAGTATTCACGTACCTTTAAGAAAGGAGACTAAGCACTTAATAGGAGCGAAGGAACTGAAACTAATGAAAAAATCAGCCTATTTGATAAATACCTCTCGAGGAGCAATAATCGATGAAAGTGCGTTAATGGAAGCTTTAATGGAACAAAGAATAGCAGGTGCAGCCTTGGATGTGTACGAAAATGAACCAGAACTTACTCCTGGACTCGCAGATATGAAAAATGTAGTACTGACCCCTCACATTGGGAGTGCAACCAGCGAAACTAGAGAGAAGATGGCTGTTATAATGGCCAGAAACTGTATGGCTGGGTTAAAAGGAGAAAGACCACCTAATTTGGTTAATCCAGAAGCCTTAAGATTGTCTCGTATTCAAAAAAGGAATACTTAAATCACTTTGTACGGGATGCTGAAAATCGGACAAGAGTAGGAGAGTGGTTTACCAGATCGAAAAGCTAAAGAAGACTACTATGATGTTATCAAGGATAAAGATTGACAAAAAACAGACGAGATGCCATCGAAATCTTCGATTAGAGGCCATTTTCTTTACTCAAAAAAGAGCTTAGCACCTTCGCTTTTTGAGAATCTGTGTAAGGCTGAGTGTTCTTTGACATGCTGTAGGCTATGCGGACGAGTTTCCTTGCTATCGCTACCACGGCTATCTTCTTGGGTTTGCCTTGGCAGAGTTTTTCCTCGTAATATTCTCTTAACGTAGGGTTACATCTCAGACTACTCAAGGCTATCTGATAGAAGACATGGGCTAAGAAGGATTGTCCCCTCTTAGCCATGCGATTTCGTCTAGAGGTAGTCGTTGTCGAACTTGAGGGTCCCAACACGGTTTTCCCTCTCATCCAGGCAGTAGACTAGATGCAAGAATTTGCCTACATCTATACCTACGTAGATAGACATTTTAATCCCCTGTTTTTTATTTTTCGATCCTTAATCATGCGGTCCATAGCCTCGTATGAGCAGTCTAGCTGCTAACTACTATTGGTGTGGTATCTCGCCTGATAAGGATCACTCAAGACAAGGTGGCGGTCTTTCGAGAAAGGTAGCCTTAAAGATCCTATAGGGAGGTGCAAGCCATCCTCACCTTGAGAGATGAGAAAGAACTTTTTGATTAGGTAGATTATCTAAAGCTCTTAGACTAGCAAAAGGGTCAAAAATTAAGTAAAGGAGGTGGTAATGGCTACTTTAAAAACATAGACCCTTAACTAAAATCCAATTATACGAGGGGGTGATGCACAGAAAAAACAAAAGAGTTTTCCGAGGAATATAACCTCAAGAGGGCAAAAACCTAAAATTTAGGAGGTAAACGATGAAGACAAAGAAGATAATTTGTGTCTGGGTGGCTGTTTTGGTAGGAATTACATTTCTCTTGGCGTCGGCGGGCATAGCAAGGGATAAAACTCCCATCGAGATTTATAATCCAGGATATGAATTTCCTACCGAGCCTATTACTTTGAAGTTCTGGGAGTTTTACGGGGCATGGCCCGGTTGGGTCCCATGGGTAAAGAATGTGGCGAAGGAGTATTCCCGAATTCATCCTAATGTGCGAGTTGAAATGAAGGACGTGAGCTGGACTGAGTACCCGATCCTCTATCAATCTGCGATGCAAGCAAATACGGTACCTGATTTGTTTGCGATGTTTAGCTATCGCCTCCACGAGTGGAATCTGGCTATGCCTGCCCCAGATTGGGCGGAGAGGATATTCGAAGAAGCGTACGTTGATGCAGCGAATCTGTGGCAAAGGTACCCAGAGGATGGCTCCCGCAAAGAGTATCAAGGTAAATATCTAGGATGGATAATATCCGGACTGGATTGCGGTCAAATGCTGTATTACAATAAGGACATGTTCAAAGAAGTTGGATTGAATCCGGACGAGCCCCCAAAAACTTCGCCTGAGCTACTTGAATATGCCAAAAAGCTTACTAAATTGGGTCCTACTGATAATGTAATTAGGGCAGGATGGGGTATAAGACATCTTGGACATAAGGCTGGAATTGAGGAGAAATGGCTCACGTTTCTTTCCTGGTGGCATGATTGCAGAAAAGGGCGTATCTTTACAGAAAACTGGGAAGGCATACAGGCATGGGATTCTCCTGAGTTTGTTGAAGCCTTAAAGTTTTACCAGGATATGGTCTGGAAATGGAAAGTTTCCAGTATTGATATGCCAAATCCTATGGATGTCTTTAAATTAAGGTTAGCTGCGATGATCTATAGAGAAGCGTTTTTCATAAATACACTTAGGACAGATGCTCCCTCGTTAGATTATGGCTTAGCTCCTATAGTTTACGGAGCCCCTCCCTATGGACAGTACAAGGAAGGAGTTTGGACATCTGTTCAGTTGTGCTCTGTCTCGAAAGACTCCAAATATCCTCAGGTGGCCTGGGATTTCAGTATGTTTCTAAACAACGATGAACATGACCTACAGGAAGCTCAAATAACCGGTGCAGTTCCACGAAGAAAGGCTAATCAAAACAGCGCTTACGCAAAAGGCATTCCATATCTTGAGGTGTTCAAAGAAACGTACAGCAGACCCAAGGTTAGATCTGAAGAGTTTGACCCCTATAGTTTATATGCTCGGATGGAGGATGTTCTTGGAAATGCAATTACAGCTTGTCTCGTGAACCCAAAGGCTGATCCAAAAAAGGAACTTAAGGCAGCTCGAACAGAAGCGCAGAAGATACTTGAAAAGGCTAAAGCTGTCGGTACCAAGCTATAAGAACGGTAGGTAAACAAAGCTGATTCTCGTATTCCCCCCTGCAATTCATTAATCTGCAGGGGGGATGTCAGAGTTAAAAGCATTAAGGAATGATAAGATGGGTATTAAAGGTGCACGTCAAAAATGGGGATATATTTTTGTATTACCTGGGATTGTGTGGTATGGCTTATTTATGGCTTATCCACTGTACTACGGTGCTGTCTTGTCTGTTCATCGATGGATGAGAGAAACTCAAACTACTTCCTCATTTATTGGTTTAGAGAACTTTAGAGCGGTTTTTACCAATCCACTTTTTGTCAAGTCCTTTATAAACACCTTCTATTTTACACTTATAAGCGTATCTCTTACTATTTTTTCAGCACTTTTTATTGCTATTTTGTTAACTATGATGACGAAACTTCGCGGGCTTTACAGAACTCTCTACTTTCTTCCCAGCGTGTGCGGAATTGTAGCGCTAGGTATAGTATGGACATGGTGTTATGAACCTTCTTTCGGAATATTCAATCGCATTTTGGAATTTTTACATCTTCCCCCTTCAAGATGGATTAGGAATCCTACAATAGCGTTATTTTATGTAGCTTTAACCCAGGCATGGATGAGGTTAGGACTTAATGTAGTTGTATTTCTCGGGGGACTGCTGAGCATTCCAAGGCAATTTTATGAGGCGGCGGAGATTGATGGAGCAAACAGAATTCGCCAAATTATTTACATTACCCTACCTTTGGCTATGCCGATTATCGCTTTTCTTGTGATATATAATAGTATATATGCCTTAAGGGTATTTGGAGAAATTTATATGATGACCAGCGGAGGTCCTGGGAATGCCACCTATTCTGTTGCGTATCTAATGTATGAGACAGCTTTTCGTTATTCCGAAATGGGAGAAGGAGCTGCTATGGCTCTTATCTTACTTGTTGTAATCCTTACGGTCACTATTTTCCAGATGAAGCTTACTAAGAGAGGGACAAAAATAGAATATTAAGTAATTCAAATATCCAGAGAGGAAAATAAAACTGTTACGAATAGTTTCTATTAGATGGGGGGTGCTGCTGCTATATTTCATCTTGACACTGGGAGTAATAATAATATTGCTTCCCTTTATGTGGATGCTAGCAATTGCCTTCAAACCTCTCTCTGAGATGTTTAGCCTACCTGTTTCTTTCCTTCCGAAGCACCCTACAGTGCAAAATTTTGTGGAATTAGTCCGCCTAATCCCCCTTCCTCGTTTATTATTTAATAGTTTTTTTATAGCCGGAGTTACCTGCCTAAGCGCCGTATTTGTTAGCACTACGGTTGGATATGGGCTGGCAAAGTTTCGTAGTAAAGGATTAAATATCATCTTTATAGTTTTACTTTCCACCATAATGATCCCTGATTTTGCTCGTGTCGTTCCCTTGTATCTCGCCATGACTAGGATCGGAGGAAATGATACCTATTGGGGTGTTATTTGTCTTAATCTTTCGAGCGTATTTGGTATATTTTTTATGAGGCAATACACAATGGCTATACCCGAAGAACTGTTGGATTCTGCTCGCATTGACGGAGCTTCAGAACCTCGAATCCTGGCGCGAATCGTATTTCCTCTAATGAGGCCGGCTTGTGTTATTCTTTTGGTGATTAAATTTATGATGGTTTGGAATGATTTTTTATGGCCCTTGATAATGTTAACAGAACAAAAAATGATGACTCTACCTATTGCCTTAAGCAGTTTTAAGGGCTATAATCAGGTCCGATATGGCCCTGTAATGGCTGGTGCCGTAGTTATAGTAATACCTGTTCTCGTATTATTTTTATGTCTACAAAAGCATATAGTCCGAGGAATAGCTTTAACGGGATTTAAATAAAAAAGAGATGATACAAGAGAAGAAATGTATGTCAAAACAATGGCGAGTTTCAGTCGCAAGGGATATTTCAGGAGGAGGTGTGGAAATTTTAGGTATGTTGAAGCTTTTCACAAGGTATTGGGTAACATAGATATGGTTGTAGAAATTGCCTGTTCCTAGGAAGAGAAGAGGTCTCTGGAGGGCGCGACAGAAGGAGAATAATGAGACAGGCTACTCAATTGACTTCAAATATTGTCGCTGGTTTTTTTGAGGGGAAGAATAAGGGTTTCAGAGAAACTGCAGAAATTATGATCGATAGTAAAGAAGCTACTATACCTGAAAAAAGGGGAGACATATATGATTGAAAGAAAACTATTGGAAAGAATTGAAGAAGAAATGAACACAATACCCATCGTGAACACACATGACCATACAGTGCCTCTAGAAAAAGCCATGAACGAAGACCTATCATATCTCTATGAGATTCTGTTGTGTAATTCCAACCATAATTTGCTAGGTTGGCTCCCCGATGAGTCTTGCAGAATAACACGGGAAACGACACGATTGGAGTCGGGAACAGCGGTTAGAGCTGAGAAACTAAATCTTACTAAAATGTGGAAGAAGCTAGAACCTATTATTGGCTACGCCAGAAGTTCCCCCCATCACCGAATGTTTATGTATGCCTGTAGGAAGTTATTTAACTTGGACTATGAGCAAATAGATGACGAAAAGAAGTGGAAGGATCTAAGCATAAAAATAGCCAAATCTAATAAGCGAAAGGATTGGTATCACTTTGTTCTGAAGGAGAAAGCCAATATTGAGGTTACTTTTGTAGTGAATCGACCAACTCCTGATGTGGAGAAAGAATTCTTCCGCTCAGTCATGAATCTCGACGACTTCGTACGCGGATATGATGGAGCAATTTTGATGAAACTTGAAAAAAAATACAATGCGAGGGTAGAGACTTTTGGTGACTACCTTGCCTTATTAGACAAAGCTTTTAAGACAATTACCGAGAGAGGAACGATAGCTATTAAATCAAATCAAGCCTATAGAAGGAGTCTGGATTATGAAAATGTCACTAAAAAACAGGCTGAGAAGGGATTTCAGCCAGTAGGTCATTTTGGTTGGGCTGATAGAAGCATTTCTCCAATCGATATCAAGAATTTCCAGGATTATATGATGCACGAGATCATTAGGAATACCGTTAAGTATAATGTTCCTATTCAAATTCACACTGGTTCACCAGCTCCTATACCTGGTTCGCGCCCCCTGAACCTACTTGAATTGATTGAAAGTCACCCAAATGCTGGATTTGACATTCTGCATGGAGGAGGACCATATACGGGAGAGATGGCCGTTATGGCCAGATTCTACCCAAATATCTATATCAATCTCGCTTGGATGCTCAATGGTTACCCCGGGCCTACAGGAATGAAGCGGGTTTTAAGTGAATGGTTAGAAATAATTCCTTGGAACAAGTTCATGTGGGGAGCAGATTGTGTTTGTGTTGAAGAAACCTATGGAGTAGCTTTAGCTGTGAGAAAGTTGATTGCAGAAGTTTTAACTGAGAAAGCTCAAAATGGTTGGGGTGAAGAGACAGTCATTAAGATTGGAAGGGGGATTCTCAGAGAGAATGCCGTAAGGTTTTATCGGCTGTCGTCGGAATGAGCTCCTATGCGCACAGTCCAGTTAATAATTAGTAATGAAATTAGGTTTTTTGTTAAAAAGGAAAAAGTTAGAAATAAAGAGCGAAAAGACATCATAATGTTAGTTTCACTAAAATACTTGAATATACAAAGACTTAGAAATTGCTAAATATCTTTGAAAATACCTCTGCAATCAAAAGGAGTTTAGATGATTTCTACTCGATCTCTCGAAGTGGATGAGATTTTAGCTTTGCTTGAGCCAGATACAGAGGTCATGGAAAAGGGTAGGCGGCGCCAGGAGGCTATCTGGCGAGGAGATGAACCAGATTTTCTGCCTATACTCATCGGAGGAATCAAGAACCTATATACTGAGAAGGGGGAGTGTAAGATAGGCTATGAGTGGGTTAGAGGATTTGCTCACGGGGGCTTGGTCGGGGGAGAAGAAATTCCCGAATTTGATCTGTTTCCTCACTATGATCTTAAGGAACAGTTCTACAATAAGGAAAAGATGCTTACTTTTTTTACCTGGGAGCTTATTGCCCGGGCTCGGTGTAGAAGTGATGCTCAGCTCTCTATCCGTGCAAATCATGGAGTTGTCACTCATCCCAGTATATTTGGGGTAGGGTACGAAGTTTTTCCCGATAAGTTACCTTGGTCTAAAGAACATCTATCCATAGACCAAATTGTCCATCAGGATTTAACCAACATCGGGGAAAGAGGTCTTTATCCTCACATTAGTGAGTTTATGAGATATTTTAAGCAAAAGTTACAAGGCAAAGCTCAGGTTTTTCTGCCTCTTATATTAGGTCCCTTTGATACAGCACATCAGTTGAGAGGCACCGATATATTTCTCGATATGTATGACCATCCTTCGTCGGTCTTCAAGCTAATGGAAAAAACCACGGAGAGTTTCATCAAGAGCAATCTCTTTTTTAAAAAAGTAATTGATGAACCTCTTACTGCGGGAATGTTTGATAGTGTCTATATGGCGGACTGCGGCGTGCGTCTTACTGGAGATAGTTCCATCTTACTTTCTCCAGAAATGTGGAGTAAGTTTGTTAAGCCTTTTATTAAAGAGGCTTTAAAGCCCTTTGGAGGGGGAGTGATCCATTTTTGTGGGAAATCCGACTACTTGTTAGATGCTTGTCTTTCTCTTCCTGAGGTTAAAGGAATCAACCTGGGTCAACCCGAGATGTATGATTATGAATCAACTATAAAAAAATTTATGGTTGCTGATAAGGTTTTCATCGGGAGTTGTTGGCCAAGGAAAAAAAATGAGTTGGCAAACGATTACTTCTTCCGGATTCTATATCCTTTAAAAGGTAAAAAGCGAAACCTCATATTTCAGCCGGCAGGAGAAGGAGAGTGGCCTGAAGCTCACAAGACGATTAATCTATGGCATTCACTTCAGGATGGATAAAGATCAACGATATTTCAACGCTTAGGTGAAAATTGTGAAACTGGTGCTTTGTCATATACTCCGCTAGGAGGCTGGTGAAAAACCCCTAATTGCTATTACAAATTTCACCTGAACTTTGCTCTTTCTTAAGTAAAATACTGTCGTTGCAAAATGATAATGTCATAGTATTACAAAGTGAAAATGTCACCCCTCCATATAGCTTTATCAATTTAGTGTAGGACTCGAACTGGCGTCCATATATGTCTTACCTTTGGATAAATAAGCCTATAAATACTAAATGGCTGGCCTACCCCCCATTAATAATACCACTTGTTAAGTCAGAGTCAATAGAACGATGGCCTTGTCAATGCAAAGTAATTATGTCACCCTTTGTGCAAAATAGAAATGTCACACCCCTACCAGTAAAGCTTCCTTTTGAGAAGGAACATATCTTCTCTCTTCTTGAGGCTCAATAAGTTTATAGG
>SDBT01012852.1_pt1 | contig 13436 bp, 15 predicted proteins | sample 2277101 | NCBI WGS metagenome assembly SDBT01 (sample SAMN10404973, study PRJNA504765) | marine sediment metagenome | isolation source: marine sediment core GS10_PC15, 103 cmbsf | place: Arctic Ocean: Southern Knipovich Ridge | collected 2010
CTTAAAACCCGGCATTTTCCCGGCTGATACTAGCATTTTCACCGGCAGAATCTCAAGGGAAAGGACAGAGGAGGAACATCCCTTGGAGTATGCTGAGCTTATAGACGCTAAAGCTAATGAGGAGGCAAGCGAATCTTCCGTGGAGTAGCTTTCACCAACCTTCTCCGGGGTATTGGCGGCATTATGAAAACAGACTTTTTTAACTCAGATCTCGGGTGGATATGGTTCAGACCGTCTTCCATTCGGTATCATAGCCATTGTTGAAGGTATGATGAGCGTATGAATAGGATAAGGGTACTAGTAGCCGATGGACAGGCCCTATTTCGTGAGGGTGTTTGCGCCCTGCTGAAAATCCACGAGGACATTGAGATAGTAGGGGAAGCAACCAACGGTATAGAGACCATCGAGAAGGTGCGGGAACAGACTCCGGATGTAGTATTAATAGATATAGCTATGTCCATCATGGATGGCATCGAGGTTACTCACCGCATCCATAAAGAAAATAGCGAGATCAAGGTGCTACTCCTCACCCAGTATGAAGATAGGGATCGCATCCTAAGTGGGTTAAAGGCTGGAGCCGATGGTTACATCCCTAAACGAGCGGCGGCTTTAGATTTAGTTTCGGCCATACTAACTGTATACCGGGGAGACTATTTTCTCTATCCGTCCGTGGCCAAGACGATGGTAAACGACTACCTGCAGCTCATCAGGCACCCAGAGAGCCCTGACCCCTATGACCGGCTGACTCACAGGGAGAAGGAAGTGCTCAAGCTACTGGCTGAGGGCCGTAAGAGTGGCGAGATTGCCAATCTCCTTGATATGGCCGTTAAGACAGTTCTAGGACACAGGACAAGTATGATGAGAAAGTTGGGTATCCACAATCGGACTGAGCTGGTTAAGTGTGCCATCCGTAAGCACCTGGTAAGCATAGATGACTAAGTGGCGAGTGATGGAAGGGCAGGTGGTGAAAGGTGTTCCTCTTGCGCTGTACCGAGCCGGACAAGCTGTGCGCAAGAACCTAAGTAGGCATTCTGGCCAAAGGACTACTGGAATTAACTCAGAGGTTGGGATTATGGAATTTAATATATCATCGGATACTGTTTCGGAGTTTGCCGATATTATTAAACAGACCAGCGGGATGGATATAAATGTGTGCTATCAATGCAAAAAATGCACCAGTGGTTGTCCTGTTGCCTATGCTATGGACTATGCACCGACTCAATTGATGCATGCTATCCGTTTGGGGCTAAGGGATGTGGTGTTAAACAGTGCCACAATATGGCTTTGCGCCTCATGCGAGACCTGTACCACGCGTTGTCCACAAGAGTTAGACATTGCCAAGGTAATGGATACATTAAGGATTATGGCAGTGCACGACGGGATAAAACCGAAGGTGCCCCAGGTTGCTGCTTTCCACCGCGTTGGTCTGGCCAACATTCGTTTTTTTGGTCGGATGTATGAACTGGGTCTCATCGGCATACTGAAGCTATCAACGGGTCAGTTTACCAAGGACATGGGTCTGGGAATGAAAATGCTCCAGAAAGGAAAACTTAAACTGTTCCCCAATTTTAAAGGGTCTTCAACAACGAGGAGAATATTCGCTAAAGTCAAGGAAAGGGAGAAGGTATGAAATATGCTTATTACCCCGGTTGTTCGCTTCATTCCACTGCCAAGGAATACGACAAGTCTTTGCGTCTTGTCTGTGAGAAAGTTGGCCTAGAACTGGAGGAGGTGAAGGGCTGGATTTGCTGTGGTTCATCATGGGCACATCCTACATCAAAATTATTGTCCCTGGCTCTCCCGTTGAAAAATTTGGCTGAAATAGAGAAAAGCGGTCTTAGAGAAGTCATCGTACCCTGTGCTGCCTGTTTTTCCCGATTTAAGATTGCCCAACATGAAATAGATAACGAGCCTCAACTGGCGGCGGCAGTGGAAGGGATAATTGAGCATAGATTTAGGGATGGGGTCAAGGTCTACCATCCCCTGGATATCCTCTCCAACAATACGGGATTAAGCAGGCTCACCAAGCTGGTGAAGAACAATCTCTCGGGATTAAGAGTGGCCTGTTATTACGGTTGTCTATTAACACGACCACCTAAGGCAACGGAATTTGACGATTGTGAATACCCACAGAGTATGGACAGGATATTACAGGCGGTGGGTGTGCCTACCTTAGACTGGTCATATAAGACTGACTGCTGCGGTGCTTCCTTTGCTTTGACCAGGACCGAGATAGTTTTGAAATTAAGCCGTGATATTCTGGAAGCGGCCAAAGCGGTAGGTGCTGATGCCATTGCCGTTGCCTGTCCAATGTGCCAGTCGAATCTGGATACACGCCAGGAGGAAATCGAGGAGAAGTATCAAACAACCTACCATTTACCCATCTTTTACTTCACTCAGTTGATGGGACTTGCTTTTGATATCCCGGCGGAGAAACTTCTGTTAAAAAGTCATCTGGTTAATACCGAAGACCTATTGGAGAAGGTGGAATGTCAAATAACAAAGTAGGGGCAGCACTGATAGCGGGTGGTGGTATGGGTGGTATGCAGGCCGCTCTGGATTTGGCTGAATCTGGGATTAAGGTCTATTTGGTGGATAGCAAACCCTCCATTGGCGGGGTAATGTCTCAGCTGGATAAGACCTTCCCGACCAACGATTGTGCCATGTGTACTATGGCACCACGACTGGTTCAAATCGGGCGGCATAAAGATATTGAGATAATTACCCTGGCCGATGTGCAGAATATTGAGGGTCAACCAGGTAACTTTACGGTGACTTTAAGGAAAAAACCTCGTTTCGTAGATGAAGACAAGTGTACTGGCTGTGGCACCTGTGTTACCAACTGCCCGGTAAGGGAGCAGATATACCCCGATGGCACCAAAAGGGTCGAGATAGAACTTAAGCCAGAAGACCTGAAAAAGATGAAAAGGATAATTGAGGAATATAGAGACCAGCAGGGAGCATTGGTGCCTGTCTTGCAGGAGATTAATTCTACCTATAATTATCTGCCGGAAAATATATTAAGATATGTCTCCCAAGAACTGGATATCCCTTTGAGCTTGATATATAGGTTAGCCACTTTTTACAACGCTTTCAGCCTGACCCCGAAAGGAAAATATGCTATACGGGTTTGCTTAGGTACAGCCTGCTATGTCAAAGGTGGCGAAAAAATTCTTCGGGCATTTGAAAGGAAGTTAAATATCAAGGTTGGCGAGGTTACTGAAGATTTGAGATTTAACCTAGAGACGGTTAATTGTCTTGGATGCTGTGGCCAGTCTCCCGTAGTGACGGTCGGCGAAGATATATATGGATATATGGCACAAGCCCAGGTTCCAGAAGTGCTGGAGAGATATAAATAAGGAGAGCAAATATGCTAAAAATTAAGCCTGGTGACTTGGACAGTATTAGTGAAAAGATAAAAAGGACAATTCTTTTGAGGGAAGGTGCTGGTCGGGCCAGAGTTATAGTCCACATGGGCACCTGCGGGATAGCTGCTGGAGCAAGACCCGTTATGAGTGCAGTGATGGAGGAAATTGAGACCAAGGATGTAAAGGATGTTATTTTAACTATCTCCAGTTGTGCTGGGCTCTGTAGCCGCGAACCCATGATGACAGTGGAATTACAGGACGAACCTCCGGTTAAGTACGTTGACTTGACTCCGGAAAAGGCAAAGAGGATCTTTGTGGAACATGTTCTTGGTGACAAGATAGTAACCGAGTATGCTCTAGCATTGGGAAGTGAAAGAGCATTTTAGGAGGTCTAAAATAGAATGGCATACCGAGCAAATGCAATGATTTGCACCTGTACAAACTGCATATCCAATGGAGCATTGCAGATAAAGGATGCTTTAGAGAGAGAAATAGTTAATCGGGGCTTGGAGGATGATATCCAGATAGTTCCAACTGGTGCCAGCGGTCTTTGTGTGAAAGGGCCGATTCTTATAGTTCAACCCGATGGAATTTTCTACCAATTTCTCAAGAAAGAGCATATCCCTCATCTGGTTGAGGAGCATTTCCTGAAAGGAAGACCGGTAAAGTCTTTGATGTATGTTCCGCCAGGGGAAGAAGTGCCCATTCCAAGGATGAGCGATATCCCCTTTTTCAGAGACCAGCGATTGATCGCCCTCAGAAACCGCGGCATGATCGACCCAGAGAAGATTGAGGAATACATTGCCAGGGATGGCTACCGAGCCTTAGCCAAGGTTCTTACATCAATGACTCCAGAAGAAGTAATAGGAGTAATAAAAGATTCGGGACTTCGTGGTAGGGGAGGGGCAGGGTTTCCGACAGGGCGCAAATGGGAAAGCAGAAAAGGGGTTAAAAGTGAATTTAAATACGTTATATGTAACGCTGATGAGGGTGACCCTGGTGCGTTTATGGACAGAAGTATTATCGAGGCTGACCCCCACTCTATTCTCGAAGGTATGGCTATCGGAGCCTATGCCATAGGTGCTTTCCAGGGCTATGTATATGTGAGAAGCGAGTACCCATTGGCCGTAGAGAGGATGGCTGTGGCCATTGAGCAGGCGAGGGAATACGGTTTGTTAGGAGAGGACATCTTCGATTCTGGCTTCAATTTTAATGTCCAGATTTTTAAAGGCGCTGGAGCATTTGTATGTGGTGAAACGACCGCATTAGTTCTTTCTATTGAGGGAAAACCGCCTGAGCCAAGACAAAGACCCCCACGCACTGAACTTTGGGGTAAACCAACTGTCATAAACAATGTCGAAACCTGGGCTACTGTGCCAGTTCTAATTAATTGGGGCGCGAAGTGGTTTTCTGAAATCGGGACTGAAACATCCAAGGGAACAAAGGTCTTTTCTCTGGCTGGGAATATAAATAATGCTGGCTTAGTCGAAGTACCTATGGGCATAACTTTAAGGGAAATCATCTATGACATCGGCGGCGGTATTCCTGACGGAAAGAAGTTTAAGGCTGTTCAGACAGGTGGTCCTTCTGGAGGTTTTATCCCAGCAGGCTTGCTCAACCTTCCTATTGATTACGAACGGTTAACTGAGGTAGGTTCTATTATGGGTTCTGGCGGCATGATTGTCCTGGATGAGGACACCTGTATAGTTGATATTGCCAAGTATTTTATCAGGTTTAGCAACGATGAATCCTGTGGAAAATGCACCTCCTGTAGAGAGGGCTCAGAAGCACTCCTTGAGATCCTCGATAGGATATGCAATGGGGAGGGAGAGGAAGGAGACATAGAATTTCTTCAAGAGTTAGGCGAGGCAATCAAAGACGCTTCTTTATGTGGATTAGGGCAAAGCCTCCCCAATCCGGTATTAAGCACCTTGCGATATTTCAAAGATGAATACGAGGCTCACATTAAAGATAAGCGTTGCCCAGCTTATGTTTGCAAGGCGTTAATCTCTTACTATATCGACCCCGTTAAGTGCAAGGCTTGTATGCTCTGCCTTCGGGAGTGTCCTGCGGAAGCCATCATCGGTGGCAAGAATCAGATACATGTGATTGACCAGAGCAAGTGCACCAAGTGCGGGAACTGTTTGGATGTGTGCCCTACTCGTTTCGGGGCGGTAACCAGACTGTCCGGTGAACCTGTCCCCGCGCCCCCAGCACCTGAGGAAAGGGTTCTGGTGCGGACGAAATAGAGCCGGGAGGAGGGTATATAGGGTGGAACCGGAATGAAGGGAATAGTTTAATGACGCTTGAAGAAGTAAAGGAAATCCTCAAAGCAGAGGTGATTATAGGCTCCAATAATTTAGAGATGGAAGTAAAAATGGGTTGCGGCTGTGACCTGATGAGTGACGTTTTGGCTTTTACCAAATCAGAATCTCTCCTCTTAACCGGGTTGACAAATATACAGGTTATTCGTACCGCCGAGATGGCTGACATTAAAGCAATATGCTTTGTCCGTGGCAAAAAGCCGGATGAGGAGACTATTAGATTAGCTAAAAGCAAGGGTTTCCCCTTGTTGACGACACAGCTACCGCTATTTGAAAGCTGTGGCCAGTTGTACAAGAAGGGACTTATCGGCTGCTCTGAATACGAAGGATAGTATCAGAGAGGATGTTCAAGTGGTTCAGGACAAGGAAATTACCAGGGTTCAGGAACTAACCTATGAGCTAAAGGTTGGCGATGTAATGACCACGGATGTTGTTACGGTTAGCCCAAAGGATACGATGGACGAGTTAAGAGAAATATTGCGTATCAAACGTATCTCGGGAACTCCGGTGGTAGATGGTAACCAATTAGTTGGTATTGTCAGCATTGAAGACCTGATTAAGTGCCTGGCCGATGGGGAAATGGACGCTTCTATAGAGGAAAAGATGAGTAAGGAAGTGGAAATTCTTTATGCTAATGAGTCACTCATTCTTGCCGTCAGCAAGTTTAATCGATATGGTTTTGGCCGCCTCCCGGTGATTGAGCGTGACCAGGGAAAGTTAGTCGGTATTCTTACCAAGGGCGATATCATCAAAGAGCTGCTTAAGAAGCTGGAGATTGAGTACCATGTGGAAGAGATTCACCGTTACCGGGCAAGTCATATCTTTGAGGATATCGTTGCCGATAAGACAAGTCTCCACTTCCAATATAACATAGTGGGCCAGGATTTCAATCGGGCTGGAGAATCGGCGAGTGGGCTTAGAAAGACATTGTTGCGATTAGGTCTTCATCCTCAAATAGTTCGGCGAGTGGCAATTGCGACGTATGAAGCCGAGATGAATATTGTTATCTTCACTAATGGAGGCCAAATTTCAGCACAAGTAGAGCCAGAGTATATCAAAATTGAAGCCAGTGATACCGGACCTGGTATCCCTGACATTGAGCGAGCGATGCAACCTGGCTTCTCGACTGCCTCAGAGTGGGTACAGGAATTGGGCTTCGGGGCTGGAATGGGACTGCCTAACATTAAAAAATGTGCCGATAAGATGATTTTGACATCACAAGTGGGCAAGGGAACAAATCTAAAGGCTACTATCTATATAAAAAAGAGAGGAAATTGATGCAACTTCAGGAGATAGTAAACGAGCTAGGTTTGGACGTTAGATGCGCCGCCCCTGACCTTAATAAGCAGGTAAGTGGGGGTTATGCCAGTGATCTCCTAAGTGACGTGATGGCTAACTCTAAAAAGGATAACATTTGGATTACCCTACAAATCCATCAGAATATAGTAGGTGTGGCCAGTTTAAAGGAATTAGCCGGGATTATTATTGTTAACGGAAGAGAACCAGAAGAGGCGGCTTTGACAAAGGCGGAGGAAGAAAATATCCCAATTATGTTGACTAAATTGCCTGCCTTTGAAATAGCCGGCAGACTTTATAAGCTCGGTATTCGTGGAACGGGGTGATGCTGAGGAGGTTTGAGGCAGATTTGCATATCCATACCTGCCTATCACCCTGTGGGGAGGCAAGAATGTCGCCAAGGAGAATAGTGGAGCAGGCGAAGTTGAGAGGGTTGGATATGATTGGGATTTGCGACCATAATTCGGTCGAGAATGTAGCTTGTGCCAAAAAGGTAGGAGCACGAGAGGGATTGGCCGTGATTGGAGGCATTGAGGTCACATCACAAGAGGAGGCTCATATCCTCGCCCTCTTTGATGAGGACAAAGATTTATTTGAACTGGCCAACCTCATTTATGAGAATCTGCCCGGCATAAACGAGGAGAGGGTTTTTGGAGAACAGATAGTGGTTAATGAGGATGACGAGGTATTAAGTTTTAATAAAAGGCTTTTGATTGGAGCAACAGTGCTTCCGCTTCAGCAGATTGTAGACAGAATACACTCGTTAAGTGGGTTAGCCATTGCTTCCCATATTGACCGGGAAAGCTTTAGTATCATCGGTCAGTTGGGTTTTATCCCTGACGAGCTAGACCTGGACGCTCTAGAAGTATCACCAAGGTTATCTCTAGAGAAGGCACAGCTTGAGTATGGCGAAGCCTTCGATTTCCCGCTGGTCACCTTTTCTGACGCCCACACTCTAGAGGATGTTGGTAAAAATTTTACCTGTTTCTTGATAGAAAAGGCAAACATTGAAGAGATAAGGAAGGCTTTATCTGGTGAGGATGGAAGGAAGGTAGTGATTTAATACCGTGGAGGATTTGTCCCTACATATTTTAGATATAGTGGAGAATTCAATTAGAGCGAAGGCTTCAAGGATTGAGATAAAGGTTATTGAAGATATAAGAAAGGATTTGCTTACGATTGAGATAAAAGATAATGGCCAGGGAATAGATGAGGAAACTGTCAAAAAGGTTCTTGATCCATTCTTTACCACCAGGACGACGCGGAGGGTGGGTTTAGGTCTTCCTCTGCTCAGCCAGGCAGCCAGGGAAAGCGGGGGAGATGTTGAGATAGAATCAAAGGTCAGTAGGGGCACCAGAGTTAAAGCTACTTTTGGTTATAGTCATATTGACCGTAAGCCACTGGGTAATATGGGAGCAACTCTGACAACTTTAATTGCTGGTAATCCAGAAGTGGACTTCATCTACGAACACAAAAATGATGAATTAGAATATCGTTTGGACACAAAAGAAATAAGAACCAGGATTAAGCGTAGGGCAATAGGTAGTAGGGAACGAAAACAAGGTAGGCAATCAAATAATGAGGGAGACAAACAGTGACAACCTTAACTATTGATGGGCAAAGGGTTCAGGTAGAGGAAGGGACTTCATTGCTTGAAGCGGCTGAAGGTATTGGCATAAAGATACCAACCCTTTGCTATTATAAGGCATTATCGCCCTATGGAGCCTGTCGGCTTTGCCTGGTAGAAATAACCCAGAACGGCCGGAAAATGATCCAGGCATCCTGTCTCTATAAAGCTGAAGAGGGGATAGTGGTGGAAACACATTCCGAGAGGGTTATTAAGGACCGGCAGATAATGATTGAATTACTACTGGCCCGATGCCCCGATTCCGAGGAGATACAAAAATTAGCCGATGAGTTGGGGGTTAAAGAAACTCGGATTAAAAAGAAAAATAAGGACTGCACCCTCTGTGGCCTTTGTGTCCGAATGTGTCAGGAAAGGATGGGAATAGGGGCGGTCAGTTTTGTAAATCGTGGTTCAAAACGAGAGGTAAAGCCACCCTTTGAAATCCCTAGCGACATATGTCAAACCTGTGGTGCCTGTAGCTTTATCTGCCCTACCGGAAGAATTAAGCTTTCCGAGATTAGCAAAAATAAGCCTATTCCTATCCCCTCTGAATATAATGCGGGACTAATTTCTAGACCCGCTATCTACATTCCTTATCCTCAGGCTATCCCGAACCGGGCAACAATTGATGAACGATATTGTGCCCATCTCCTTCGTGACAAGTGCGAGGTATGTAAGGAATTTTGTGAAGCAGACGCAATCGATTTTGACCAGAAAGAAGAAAAAATTGATTTGAATGTGGGTGCGGTCATTCTTTCACCGGGCTATGAACTCTTTGATGCCAATCTTAAGGGAGAGTTTGGCTATAGTCGTTATCCTAATGTAATAACCAGCCTTGAGTTTGAGCGCATATTAAGCGCTTCGGGTCCATTCGGAGGGGAACTCCTCAGACTATCAGACAGAACGCGCCCGCAAGAGATTGCTTTTATTCAGTGTGTTGGCTCCCGTGAGGTGACAGCAAACTACTGCTCGGCAGTATGTTGTATGTATGCCACCAAGGAAGCGATAATCGTTAAGGAGCATCACCCTGAAACCGATATCACTATATTCTTCACCGACCTTCGTGCCTTCGGGAAGGGGTTTGAGGCTTACTACGAGCAGGCCAAGAAAATGGGGATAAAGTATATTCGGTGCCAGCCTTCTTCGATAAAAGAAGTACCGGGAACAAAAGACCTGAACATTCAGTATCAAAAGGAAGACGGCGAAATAGTTAGTGAGAAGTTCGGCCTGGTCATCCTTTCCTGCGGCTTAAGACCCCCCACTACGGCTGGAGAATTAGCCGAAAAATTTGACCTTGAGCTAGATGAATTCGGTTTCTGTCAAACTGGGCAGTTCAACCCGGTTGAGACGTCTCAAGAGGGTGTGTATGCTTGTGGTCTATTTACCGGGCCCAAGGACATTCCAGAGACCGTTATCCAAGGGAGTGCTGCCGCCGCCAAAGCCCTTTCTCTCCTTGCCACGGAGAAGGGTACACTGCTAAAAGAAAAGACATACCCGCCGGAGAAGGATGTCAAGGGTCAGGAAACACGAATCGGGGTTTTTATCTGTCATTGTGGGAAAAACATTGCGGGCGTGGTCAATGTCCCCGAAGTTGTTGAATATACCAAGACATTGCCTAATGTGGTCTATGTCGAGAGTAATCTTTATACCTGCTCAGCTGACACAGGAGAAAGAATCAAGGAATTAATAGAAGAGCATAATCTAAACCGCGTGGTTGTTGCCTCCTGCACGCCAAGGACACACGAGCCTTTGTTCCAGGATACCTTGCGAGAAGCCGGGCTCAATCCTTATCTCTTTGAGATGGCTAATATTCGTGACCAGTGCTCCTGGGTGCACATGCATGAGCCAGAGAAGGCAACTCAAAAAGCCAAGGACCTGGTAAGGATAGCCATGGCTAAGTCAAGGTTACTGGAACCGTTATATCCAGAATTTGTTGATGTCAACCATGATGCCCTTGTCATCGGCGGCGGTGTAGCCGGTATGACAGCCGCCCTTGAGCTAGCGGAACAAGGATTTGAAACCTACTTGCTGGAAAAAGATGACCTGTTGGGTGGCAATCTAAGAAGGGTGGAATTTTTGTTGAATGGTAAGAGTCCTCAGTTAGAACTGGAGTCATTAATTCAGAAGGTCCAGAACCAGCCCAAGATTCATATTTATACCGGGTCGGAGATACTAAACTTTGAGGGTTCGGTTGGTAATTTTAAAACAGAGTTCAGCTCTAACGGGGATATTCATGTAATCAACCACGGAGCTGTCATTGTCGCCACCGGGGCACAGGAATATAAACCGACGGAATATCTCTATGGTCAGGATGAAAAGGTGGTGACCCAGTTAGAATTGGAGGAGAAATTGGCGAACGGAGGTATTGGGGTAAAATCGGTGGTGATGATACAGTGTACGGGTTCACGCCAGGAAGACAGGATCTATTGCAGCCGAATTTGTTGTTCCCAGGGAATCAAGAATGCCCTGAAGATTAAGGAGAAAAGCCCTGATACAAATGTGTTTGTCCTCTACCGAGATTTGCGAGCCTATGGGTTTATTGAGGCTTATTACCGTAAGGCAAGGGACAAGGGCGTGAGGTTCATTAGATATGAACTCGATGAGAAACCGGAGGTCTCCCGGGATAATGGTCGGCTAAAAGTATCAGTGCACGACCCTATCCTGGATGCCAAAATTAATATTAACTGTGACCTCTTAACCCTGGCGGCAGCTACTATCCCAAGAGATGGTAATAAAGACCTCGCTCAAAAATTTAAGCTCCCCCTCAACGAAGACGGTTTCTTCCTGGAAGCCCATATGAAGCTACGCCCGGTGGATTTCGCCAGCGACGGTATCTTCCTATGTGGCCTGGCTCATAGTCCAAAGTTAGTTGATGAAAGTATTGCTCAAGCGAGTGCGGCTGCGGCAAGAGCTTCGACGATACTTTCTAAGCAGCAGATTCAACTGGAAGCAACTATTTCCGAAGTGGTGGACGAGAACTGTGATGGTTGCGCCTATTGTATTGACCCCTGTCCCTATGATGCGATTACCTTGATTGAGTATATGAAAGATGGTGCCGTCAAGAAAACAGTGGAATCCGATCCGGCGAAGTGTCGTGGCTGTGGGGTATGCCAGGCTACTTGTCCCAAGCTAGGCATCTTCGTGCGCAACTTTAGACTTGAGCAAATATCAGCCATGGTTAACGCTGCACTCGAGGTAGGATAAGAGGTGAAAAATGACGGAAAATAGCTTTGAACCTTTAATTATAGGCCTTTGCTGTAACTGGTGTTCATATGCCGGAGCGGATTTAGCTGGTGTCTCCAGGCTACAGTATCCGCCCAATATACGCATAGTCCGGGTAATGTGTTCGGGTATGGTTCACCCCAATATAGTGATTGATGCCTTAACTAAAGGAGCTGATGGGGTGTTAATGTGTGGCTGCCATCCCGGAGACTGCCATTACCAAGAGGGAAATCTAAAAGCAGAAGCCCGGGCGGAGGCGATTAAGCTTATGCTGCAAGATTTCGGTATTGAGGAAGAAAGGTTCCGGTTAGAATGGGTTTCTGCCTCCGAAGGGGGGAGATTCGCTCAGGTAGTAACCGAAATGACGGAGGAAATCAGGCAGTTAGGTCCTAGTCCTTACAAAAGCTGATGGGGGAAAATTAAATGGAGCTAGCGCGGATATTCAACGGGAAAAGGTTTATGTGGGATGGGGAAGTGTACGCTGATGAAAAAGGAAGGAGGGAAGTCAGACAAAAATATAAAGACGACGGATTTGAAGTTGAACTAGTTGAAGAGGATAACCAGTACTTCCTGTTCACCCGAAGGGTGGTCACGGAAGTTATAGTCGAAGGACAACCAATATAAAAAAGGAGGTTAAAAATGGTTCGTGTAGCTGAAGAATGGCTGGCGACATGTGGTGGCTGTGAGGTAACAGTGTTAGACCTGGGAGAAGCGCTGCTGGATTTGTTGCCGAAGCTTGAGTTTGTTCATATGCCGGTCCTGATGGACCATAAATACTACGGGCAAACGGGAGAAAAAACGGCGTTGGAAATTCCGGAGGCTGATGTGGGCATAATAAGTGGAAGCATACGGACTGAGGAGAATAAGCAAGTAGCCGAAGAGATGAGAAAGAAGTGCAAGACGCTGATTGCCATCGGTTCCTGTGCCAATTTTGGTGGTATCCCGGCACTGGCGAATATGTACACTACTGACCAGATATTGGATAGAGTTTATCGTGAAACCATAAGCACCGATGCTGACGGTAGTCCCCCCACTGATGTGCCGCCATTTACCGACCGCGTCTATGCGGTGAGTGAGGTGGTCGATGTTGACGTAGCTTTGCCTGGTTGCCCAACTACCCCGGAGCTAGTTGCCGAGGCTTTAACCTGCCTCTTAGAGGGACAGCCATTTTCTCTGGCTGAGCGGAGTGTTTGCGATGAGTGCCCGGTGAAAAGGGAGAAAAAGGCAATAACAACAATAAAAAGACCTTTAGAAAAGGTTGAATTCGCGCCGGGGCAGAAGTTTGAGGAGATACGCTGTTTTATGGAGCAAGGTTTTCTGTGTCAAGGACCGGCGACAAGGTCTGGTTGTGGTGGCACGGAAAAAACCCCCCGGTGCATAAAGGCATATATGACCTGTCGTGGTTGTTTTGGTCCAATACGGGCTGGCGCCAATCCCATGGTCGATATGATGGGTGCCCTATCTTCCATCGGGCTAGACCCTAAAGAGATAGAAGACAGGATGGCGACTTTTAACCGGTTTATAGGTGTAGTCGGTCGCTTGAGACCCCTACCGACAAGGTAAATATACGAGGTGAAAAAGGAGGTACAAGATGAAACA
>SDBT01012853.1_pt1 | contig 13435 bp, 5 predicted proteins | sample 2277101 | NCBI WGS metagenome assembly SDBT01 (sample SAMN10404973, study PRJNA504765) | marine sediment metagenome | isolation source: marine sediment core GS10_PC15, 103 cmbsf | place: Arctic Ocean: Southern Knipovich Ridge | collected 2010
CTGAATAACTCTCCACGTCCCCGAGCTAATCTCGTTATAGATGTCAACCGGTATTGTTGTTGACCCTATCAGCCCCGAGGTTACATTATCCAACCGTAGCACCGAGGCATCAAACGAGACATCATAGTTACAAGCATCAAAGTCTGTCACCTCGCTGATATTGACATTAGCCGTAAAGTCGCTGCCAGGGGCTGCCTGAGCAGGAGCATCAATGCTAACGATAACCGCAGCAGGTTGCGCTGTCACCGGGACTACTGCTCCACCACCTAGAAGCAGCGCTACAATGGTTATTACACCCAGGATTTTCATCATTCTTTTCATTGCTATTCTCCTTATATCACTCCCTTTAGAGGGGAAACTACGTTTTAACAGAGACTAGTGCTCTTCTAGACTGTTGTTAAGGTCTGTCACCTTTAACCTGTCTTAATCCAGTCCGGCAATTAACCTTTCTACCTTGGTAATGTCCAGGGCATTGACATTGCCATCCTGATTGGCATCAGCCCCAGGCGTTTCAGTATCCAGACCGGCTATGATCCTCTCTACCTTAGTAATATCAAGAGCGTTGACGTTACCATCACCATTGGCATCTCCTGGTAGCACCGTCTCGACCTGGGTTGCTACCCCCGCTGACGAACCGGTAATGGTCGGCTGATACATCAGCAAACACTCAGCCCCCCTTATGTTTATCTGACCCAAGGTTGCTTGCGGAGCTGTCATGTTGTAGTTTATGGTGACGGTGTCATTAGCAACAACGCTCTGCAGGGCAAAGGTGACTTGGTTCCCTGAGACCTCATAGGCAATGCCGGCGGTTATGGAGCTGGTGTCCAGGGTGAAGCCGCCAGGGATATAGTCATTGATGACTACATATCCGACATCACTTGAGGGAGTAAAGTTTAATGTTACCGTACCCTCACCTCCGGGCTCAATAACCGGAGTTATGCTCTTGGTAAGAGTGAGGGTTGAGTCTGTTCTTATGGCGAGCCGGGGGACAAAGTAATCCAGACTTACTTCATAGGTTACCTTGCCAGTACCGGTAGAGGTGAAGTCAAAGGAGTTAATGCCAGTGGCATTCAGATAACTGGTAACATCAATGGTGGTGGAGCTTGGTGACGTTCCTTCAAAATGCTCGGTAGTTAGCGCCGTGCCATTAACACTTATATCCACATCAATATTGAGGCTTCCCGGCGTTACACCGAGCTGGTTAAACATCCACACCGCATCGGCACCATCCTTGGTACTACCATGGAGCCAGGTATCACTATTTACCAGCATCCAATCCAGAGCCTCTGCCACCTCGGCATCGGTATTACTGCTACCGGTCATTAACAGTGCCACCACGGCAAAGGATGTTGTCTCCGGGATGTGAGCAAACCAGTGGTAAATATTCTGCAGGTTTGATTGCCAGTAACGGGTGGCAGGCGCCGGTGAAGGTTGAGGGTTTGATTCACTTATTAGTGAAGTTCGAGCATTCTGAATATAGGTTTCACTGGAAGCCACCCCCGCCTCTCTCAGAGCGACAATGGCTAACCCGGTGACAAAGGAATCACTAGCTTCATCATTAGCCACTCTGCCCCAGCCGCCATCGGTATTCTGAGATGCCTGTAACCAGCTAGTAGCATTGGTTATGGCATCACCGAGTCCCGTTGGGGAATAACCAAGCGTATTTGCCTCAGCCAGGATGTACAGCATGTAGGCGGTCAGTGGTACCTGGTCCTGAATATAATCGGGAGAGCTACCATCCCAGTGACCATTGGTCTGCTGGCTGGCAATCAGCCACTCCAAGCCCCTGGTGACATAGGTATCAAAATCCCTGCCATTGTCGCTCAGCGGAATGGCAATGCTATAGGTATTCGCCCAGTCTCTGGTCTCAAGCAGGGCTTTCAATGCATAGCAGGTAAAGAACGGGGTAGAGCTATAGCTGTAATACCAGCCCCATCCTTTGTCGTCGTGCTGCAGGTCGACAACCCCAAGGGAGCCACTAACTATATCCTGCCTCAGTGTATTATCCAGGGTATCGGTCAGCCTGCCAGCACTGGTCAGGTAGTGGTAGATATTAATATCACCGAGCAGGATGCTGCTCCTCTGCTCCATACAGCCGTAGGGATAGGCAATGAGCCATTCCACCTCATCAACGAATACCAGCTCTATCGAGGGGTGAAGGGTGATGCTACCCTCGGCAGAAGCCGCATCTAAGGGCAGGTCCAGGCTCTTACTGGCGGAGTCATTATCAATCAGTACCCCTGTTTCGTTCTGGCTCTGGGACACAGTATTGAGCGGTCGAATGCTGATGCTGGCTGAGTCACTACTTGATGAGCCGCTTATCGGCTCGACGGCGGTTACACTGATGGTCTTAGCCCCGGTGGCATCGCTGGCAACCACGGCTACCCAGGAGACGGTCCCGGTTCCTCCACCGGATACGTTTATCTGCTGCTCAAGTGGTTCCGAATCTGAGGCAAGGCTCAGTCCTGAGGGCAAGGTTAAGGTAACCGTTATCGCCTTCTGCTCAGTAAAGTAGTTGGTGACACTAGCCGAGATGGACACCCGGTCCCCCTGGACAGCCTCCGCCGGTGCACTCAGGCTGACATGTACTCCCCCGGCCTGGAACTGGTCGGAGATTGTCTTGAGAGTAGCCAGGTCGTCGGGGGCAGCTAAACCGTAGTAAAACTCCTGCTGCCCCCCCGCCGGTATGCTGGTCTGCCAGGAGAAGCCCGTGACGATATCACCGGTGGTGATGGTCTGCCCATTTATGTTTATCCTGGATGGCGGAGACTCAGCAGAATACTGGCCAACATAGAAATCAGTAACATCCTGCGGGGTCTTCATCAGCATGCCGAAGTGATAATCCTGGCTGGCATCCCGCTGATAAATCCAGTTATCCACGAACTGGCCAGAGGAATACTTTGTCTCCACATGAACCCGGGTATCACCGGCAGCCAGCGGCACCATGGCATAGTCATTAGGAATGTCATACAAATCCATATCCATATACTCATAGAACTCAATGTTATCTAAATCCTGGCTACCCTGGTTCTTAATAACCACCCGGCAGGTGACGAACTTCTGGTTGGACTTGAGTGAGGTGTACCTCTCCCAGACTATAGCCTGACCGTCAACTGTCCCGGTGCCGCTCTCCTTGATTACCCCCTCCAGGGGACCGGAATTGGTAATCTCGGTAGTGTAACCGGAGGAGTAATCAAAGTTAACTGCAGCCGTACTTGCTCCGAAGGGTGAAAAGATGGCGGCATCCTCATCCCAGACACGCAAGTTTTCGGGCTGTATTGCCCTTAAAGCTTTCCCCCCAGCCTCCTTCTGAACTGCCTTCTCGGCAAGGAGGGCATCCATCCTCTCTACCTCAGCCAAGCTCAGTGAACCAGGGCTGCCCCCAAACCACTCAATACCGTCCGAGCCATAGAAGCCTATCCTTATTATGCCGTTGTCCATGTAGAAACTGCTGCCCGATTGGGTAACGGTTACTCCCCCCTGGGCCGGGGAGAGTATCGCGCTGAGAAAGTCATCCCATTGGGTATCGGTGGTGAATACAACAAAGGTCTCGTAGTCGGAGAAGTAATCCGCCACAGTTTCAGGGTAGTAGATGGACACCCCGTGGGAATTGGCCACTGATGAGGTGTGCCCCTCGGCAATAACGGCATTGGTTACCGCTGTCATCACTGAACTGGCGGCATTTCTAACCGTCTGGCTGATGCTGGCATCCTGATTTACCAGTTGGGCAAAGTGGTAGAGGTCAATATAGTAATTGTAATAGTACTCCTGCGCCTGCCCTCTGGCTGTCCCGATGGCACTCCAATCACCGGTGGCACTGGTCATGGCTTGAGCAAAGCTGTTAACTGCAGTTGCCAGCTCATCGATAAGGCCTAGTGTCACCGCCGACTGGGTTATGCTCAGGGTAGTGCTGTAGGAGCTTATATAGTCATTAACTATCTGGGTAGCTAGTTGTGTGGGTGTCATCGCTGGATTGGCGGTTAGGGCAGTCATGGTAGCCTGATAATCCCAGCCATCAGTGGGTTCGGTTTCCTCCGAGCCTACGGCTATATCGGCGTAGGGCATGACCTGGTAAGCTACCTCCACCATCTGCATCAGACAGGCATCAAAGCCGATGATATCCAGCGTTTTTCCGGTGGTGGCATAAGCTGCTGCCAGTGCGCTCCTCAGCTCAGTCATAGTTAGCTCGTCATTGGACTGGTCATCAACGATGATGGACTTCATGGCAGTAGTGGGAGTTCTCTGCCTCCAGCCGCTGCCATGGTCCCACAGCACCAGGGCATAATGCTGGGCGGGATAGTTAGCGATAGTCCACTCGATAAAGCTCTGCAGTGTCGCCGGGTCAGCCATATTTACCTCTCCCAGGTCAGCAATCACCGGGGAGTTAATAATCCTGGTGTCAGTATCCTGGGTTACATAGAACCTCTTGGCGCCGGTCCAGTTTCCGTTGCTGGTGTCATCGCCCCAGGCTCCACCTGATGAACGGTCCATCTGAACCAAGATTTTGACACTATCTGTAGAGCCGGCTACCTCCATCTCGTTCAAATCATCGATGCCGGCACTCTCCAGGTTATTATCAGCATCAAGGTAAACCATAAACAGCCAGTCTGCCTCTAGCTCAGAGGCACTGGCGGCTATGGCAGCCTGGATATCCAGTAGCCCGTATCCATCTATGTTATCGTTGCCATCTGCCGAAGTAGCCGTTCCTTGGAGCAGGTTTCTAACTGCTGCTGGCTGCCCTTTTAGCGCCGGCTTGGCCTGGAGCAGCAGCGCGGCTGCTCCGGCAGCAATAGGGGATGCCATGCTCGTTCCCCGCATCACATAATAGTCTGCCGGTCCTGAGCCATCCAGGTTCAAGCCATCGTTGTCAATGAAATAAGCATTGGTTCCACCCGGCCATAGATAGACATCCTGGTCCCGAGCGGAGATGATGGCGCTTCCCGGAGCAACGATGTTTGGTTTCTGTGGCGCTCCGCTATCCACTCTCGGTCCACGGCTGCTAAAGTCGCTTATTGTGTCTACTGTTTCTTCCGGGTTGATAAAGGAATAAGTACTCCCTTGGTAATCAGTCCAGTTCTTTCGGGTGGTATAAGAGCCAACGGCGATGGCTTTCTCCGCATCTGAAGGTGAGGACAGCGTGTAAAACGGGTCGGGGTTCTGGAATTTCACCGAAGCGCCGCTACTAGCAATCCCATCGAAGTAGATGTGGAAGAACTGACTATTACTTGAGTTGTTGGTGACCTTCAGATAATAGGTTAGGTCTCCTGCCGGCAGATAATAGTACCATCCAGCTTCCGGGCCATAACCGGAGAGCTCATGTTCTGTACCCTTCCAGCTCTCCTCTTGTACCCCTGCCCAGATGGGTGTCAATAATGTCTGGTCTGACGCATAGTATTCCAGAACAAGGTCATTGCTACTTGCCAGACCATCATACCAGACCAGGTTAAATCCAAGGCCAGCATTGCTTCCATTGGAGCCGGTAACATTAACCTGGATGAAGCCGGTGGTGCTGTTGGCGTTCACTGTGCCCGAGTAATGCTCGTCATCATTGGCTTCATTTCCAGCGGAGATAAAGACCACGGCTCCTTTACTAAAGGCATAGTCCACCGCTTGGGCGCTTTGCCGAGTCCCATCATGGTAATATCCCCAGCCACCGTAGCTCATGGTTATGATGTCAGCATCATAGGTGTCCACTGCTGCCTTGATGGCGTTGGTCATGGCGTCAAGCGAGGCACCACCTGTGGCATCAGTGCCAATCTTGAGAAATACTAGGTCAGCGCCTGGTGCTATCCCTTTATACTGGTTGGTGGCTCCGGCTGATTGTGTTCCCCGTCCCACAGCAGAGCCGGCGACATGGGTGCCATGACCGGTCACAGTATTAGCGATGATGTCATCCAGTACTGGCCAATTTGAGTAGTCTTTACTGGCTACTGGCGCCGGGATATCAGGGTGAGTAGTGTCCAGTCCAGAATCCAATACGGCAATCCTGACCCCGGTGCCATCATAGCCCGAGGCCCAGACATCATTAGCGTTTATTTTCGTTGCTGCCAAATCATTCTGCGGCTCAAGCATCTGCTCCGCAGTATCAAGCTCCACTACATACTCTTTGCCGGCCAGTTCACCAAGCTTCTCTACGGGCATATCAGCCACTATAAATCCGGTGGGATGCTCATCGACAGGGGGTATCCACGAATCAGGATAGGGGGTGATATCCATCGCCTCTAGTTCCTCTATTTGCTGCACTGTGGGCTCCTGGGAAAAATGAATAAAGACCCTTTGCACATCCAGATTCTCTGTCCTTATCCCCACTGCCTCCATCATGCTCAGATCTTCAGCAGTTAACAAGGCTTGCTGGTAACGCACCTTGGCACTTACCTGCAAAGAGAGCAGAGAGCTGATTTGTGCCCCGGGCTTAGCAGTCTGAGGTAAAGTTACCCGGTTACCGCTTTCTGTTGGGTGAGACAAAACTGCCTGGACATCAGGCACACTGTTAAAGACAAGCAATAGTAAGATGAGGATTGTTCCTATAATCTTTATTGTTGTCTTCATGTTTACCCTCCTTAGATGTTGGTGACAGGTGGCTACAATTATGGCATAAATATTGACTTTTGTCAAGTAGGTCAATGGTACTAACCTGATGATTCTTATTCTGCATGGGGCTCGAGAACCTGCTCTGCGGTATCAAGCCACTCTACGTAAGCTTTGCCTGCCAGTTCACCAAGCTTGTCTACGGGCATATCAGCTACTATGAATCCGGTGGGATGCCCACCTGCAGGGGATATCCACGAATCAGGATAAGGGGTAATGCCCATCGCCTCTAGTTCATCTATTTGCTGCACTGTAGGCTCTTGGGCAAAATGAATAAAGACCCTTTGCATGTCTAGATTGTCTGTCTTCATCCCCCTTGCCTTCATCTGCTCCAATCTCTCCGGGGTGGGGGCAGCGAGCTGCTTCTCCCTCAAATCTATCTGAAGGAGAAGTAAGGCGCTGGCCTTTCCTGCTTTTATCTCTATCTCCTGAGCATATAAATAAGGCTCACCATCCTCGGTTACCCTGACAAGCCCGGTAACCTTTATTGGCCGTCCTACATCGTCCAGGGGATCAAGGCCCGATGGCTTCCCGGTAACATAGAGCCAGCCAGTAGCATCCTGCACCAGCCAGTCGCTGCGGGTTACTGGCGGACTGCCAAAGCCCTCTTTCCACCCCTGATACTTTCCTTCAATAGTAACCACCTTTCCCTCATAGGCTGTCGGGATTCCCCTTATGTCTCCGATGCTAACTTTGGTGGAAGAGGGCAGCGCAGGAGCAGCCTGTTGGCACGCAACTATTAATAAGGCAGCTAGAAAAATAGCCAATAGAATAGATTTACCAGTTAAAAGCCTATCCATTTCTCTTTATTTCCCACTTGTGCTTCCCCTGTCCAACCAAGGTATATTTAGCATTCGTGGCAGTAGCCCTCCTGACAAAGAATCGGCTTAAATGGGCAAGGCAAACCCTTGTTACTGCTCGATATGTTGAGTATTCTTTCCTGTTTAGGTATACTATCCCGCCATCGCGGCCGATATTGGCCTAGTTTAGCTAAAGACCTCCGTAGGTTTTAATCTCCTTTTTTTCCTTTCAGGTCGTTCACATATTTATTTATGTCAAAGCCTAAAATAGCTAGAAACCCCGCTGTTTCGAGGATTCTAATTACGATCTTGAACTCCCCCACCAAATATTGACCGTAAAGCCAGATATTTGAGAAATGCCACAGGAACGTGGCACTCATGCCGATTATTACTCCATCGGTACTTATGCCCTTTATATTCACCCTGCTTGGTCAGGTATAATATCTGAGCAATAAAACGTCTGTCCCCGGACTGTACAGGCTAAGGGCTCAATCTGCTAGAGTGTTTAGTATGCCTTTCTTCTAGCGAGTAAGAATATTAGTAACCCCACCATAATTACTCCACCTATTACTCCCCATAAAACGGGCCAGTTGATAGGCTCGGCTGGTGCTGTTGGTGGTGCTGGTGGTGCTGCCGGTGCTGGTGGTGCCCCTTCCGCAACCACAAATGTACCACCAAGCCCATTAACATCCACTGCGTAACCACCTGGTAAATCCCTCACTGTGGTAAAGCTTACTTTCTGGCTGGCACCAGCGTTAACAGTTATATCCTTGCTTGCTTCCACCACGCCATCTATCTTCAGCGTTACCGTATAGTTACCAGCCTCCTCTCCGGTATTGATTACCTCAACACTGATAGTTATGTTCTCACCAAGAGCAACCTCACTAGGTGATATAATAAGAGCACTTAGGGTAAAAGCGGCTGGATTAGGCACTGGTTCAGGTGGCAAATATGCCAGGGCAGCAAAAGCAGTAAAGTGGCTGACACGAGCAGTTATGGTATTGGCTTCAGGGTTAACCGTGGACTCTGTCTCAACCCACTTGCCAGTTCCACTATCCCACCAAACCAAGACTAATTCGTCCTCAGCTACACCTTCAGGTATCTTGGAAGAGTCATAGGTATATTCAAGGGTTGCTGCCGGGTTAAAGGTGGCCCCGTCAGGCTTAAAGTCATAAACTGAGCCAACCACACGGGCGCCAGAGGGTAGAGCAGGTGGTGCTCCCATTCTGGTCATCTTTACCTCAGATAGTGGTTCACCATCCTCAGTTAAGCCGACGGTATCCTTAGCAATTATCAACTGACATAAGCTATCAGAAGACTCAGCAATAACCGCCTCGCTAAATACCCCGACATTACTGATAATACCGGATACTTCTGTTGTCCCCGGCGGTGGGCCTTCTATAGTGGCTGTCAGGTTTATTTCTGTTATCTCACCACTGTGCCACTCAGCGGTCTGCCCGGCGGCAACACCGTTCACATAGAAGGTTAAGGTAGTGCCATCGGCTATATCCCCTTGGACAATAAGCTTTGGCTCAAATGGGTCATCTAAGCTACCATACTTACCGTCAACGATGATTACTACCGGGTTGCCGTCAACACCGGTCAGGACCCCATCTCCCCTTGCCTCCACCTCAGTCCCTACTGGCGCCGGGTCACCGTTTACCTCGACGGTACCATAGAAGGCCTGAGGCACTGGTACTGGAGGCGGGGCTCCATCGGCGTAAACCGGGATGGCAAAAAGGGTTAATAGCATAGCAACAAATATAAAGGCAATTGTTTTCGCTTTCATTGGTTTACTCCTCAGGTTATTTATATCTATCTTTCTATTTCACCTGCCGCTACCGCTAATGGCAGTTATTACCTTCTTTTTAATCAAGCGATGGCTGTATCGGAGTGATCGTAAACCCGGCCAGGGTAGCCGGATTCTGCATATAAATCCAGTAACCTTCACCGACCAGCATATCCTGATTGGTGTAGCTCTGACCGGAAGAATATGTCCAATCTGCACTGTTCATCGATGGGCTAATAACCTGAGAGTAACCCGGTAGGTTGGTTGAGGTGTTAGCTACAGACTGCACAGCATCATCCACGTGCTTCGTCTCCAGATTGGCCAGACCTATTAGATTCCACCCGGCATATAAATCCTTGGTCGGCGTAGATAAGTCGGTGGCGTTGTACTTCAGCAGCACGGTGTCAGTGGCATTCATCTTAATATAGATGGCGTCGCACGGCTCCAACTGATAGCCGGTGGTTACCTGTTCCCAGTAAGTGCCGTCGGAATCAGCATCATTGGTGTCATACCAGTAGGCAATGGTTATCTTGGCTGAGTCCACCACCTCATCAACGGTATCCCCCGAGGCGTCAAGGATTATCGGCGTTGACAGGGTATTCCAGCCAACACTTAGACTCATTGCCCGGGTATAATAGGCAGCGTTATCAGCGATGACATCGGCTATAGGCTTATACAGCCACTCGTAGTAGGTAACCCGGTCGGTGATATTGTCGCCAGTGCCATCGGGGTTAGATACAGTAACACTGGCACCGGTAGCGGCCGTGTAGGTTGGTCCCGTGGCACTGCCCCACCAGTTATACTTGGTATTCACAGTTGTTACCCCTGAGCGAACATTCACCCCGTAGCCAGTGTTATCGTAGATGTCATTGTAGTTAATAAGATGACTGGTTGATGTAGTCTCCACATCAATGCCGTCACCGAGGTTGCCAGTTATCACATTCTTCTTGATAGTATTGGCGGTGCCCTTTACGTCTATGCCATCAGCATAAGAACCAGTGATGGTATTGCTGGTTATGGTAAAGGTGGCGGTATAAGTGTAGCCCTGAATACCATAACTGGTGGCGTTGGTAATCGTGTTGCTGGTGATGCTGACCGAGGAAACAGAAGCGTTACTGTTGCCAGCAAGGTATATACCCTTACCCTTCTGCCCCGTGATAGTATTGCCGCTTATGGTAATCCCGCTTATGGCATTACTACCCGATGCCGTGATATCGATGGCGGCATCGTCGCCAGCCGGGTCGGAACCGCCACCATTGGTGAAGGTATTGTTGTTTATTGTCCCATTGGTGAAGGCGGCATTTGTTGAAGTGAGCATAACTCCCCGGTTGTATATATAATTAAATACGCAGTTTTGCACCGTGATGTAATCGGCTGACTGGTCATAGTAGACGCCGTAGCTAAAATATATGCCGCTCCTCAATCGGTCGAAGGTTATGCCATCTATGGTAACGCCGTAGGTAGCACTGCCGGTAGCGGTTATATTTATCGCCTTATCAATACTGGTGGTCGGTCTGATAGTGGTGTACGAGGCACCGTTAACCGACTCCAGGGTGATTGCCTCACCTGTACCTATGGTAAGCCCGGTATCCAGCTCGTAGGTGCCATCGCCCAGCTTAACTGTCTCGCCGGGCAGGGCGTCATCGATGGCATCCTGCAGGTAATCCCCACCATGATAGCCGCCGCTTTCAGTTACCGGGGAGGTAGAAGTCGGGGCGTAGGTATTCACCAGATTATTATTGGTGTCATATACTGCAGCCGCCGGGGCAACGGTTATCGTCCAGCTTGCTTCGGTATAGCCGCCAACAGAAGCAGTGATAGTATAGGCTCCGGCAACACTATCCTTGTAGAGAAATGAGAACTGACCGGCGGTTATACCACCGGGGTCACCGACACCATCATATATCGTGGCTGAGCCGATTTCAGAGTCTGCCGCAGAATAGAACCTTCCCGTGCCTGAGGTTGTGCTCAGGCCCGCCGTCAGGTCATTGCTTGGCGCCTTTATGTTTCCATACTGGTCCTGAAGCTGGAGGTATATTGTACTTGAGTACATATTTACCATGGTGGCGTCATCCGAATAGGCGCCACTCGTGTTGGCAAATCCTAGTTTAGTCGCTGAACCGGCAGTTACCGCATAGCCGGGAGCTTCCTCAGCATATTTCGGCTCGGCACTGGTAAATATCTTCACCTTGGCGGTGGCAGAGGTGGTGGGGTTTACCAGCCCGAAGCCTTCACGAAAATAGACATACACATTGGCACTATTAGCCACTGCCTGGGGAATAGTCAGCGTCACCGTGCGACTATCGGGGTAGCAGGTAGGGTTAACATCCAGCGCCGTCAACGAATAGCTAGTCCCACTGCCATCGGCATCCACCTGCACCTGGTTCTTGCTGGCTTCAGCGGGCACAGTGGTTCCTGATGGGAAAATCACAGTGATAGTGCCCGACCCGGCTGCCAGAGCACCGCTGGAACCCACAGTAAATTCAAACTTATATTCTGCCACCGCGCCAACGGTAGCTGGATTGGGATAGCCTGACAGAGCGTCAACACTGTCAACCGCCGTACCGCCCAGGGCGAAGTAGTCGGAGTAAACAGCAGTGGTGTCCCGGCTCGTTTCTACCTTTACCCGGTAGGTAGTGCCTTTTGTTGAAGCGCTTGTTATGGCGGCAGTGGTCTTAAACTTGATGTAGGGTGAGGCGCCGGCGGCTATATCCATTGGCAGTGTTAGCCTCACCCGATAAGTACCAACATCAGGGGCAGTATAGCAATCGGTATAACCAGTGGTGGTGGTTAGTGCCCCATCGGGGTCAACCGCCACGTTGGTCGCTGCTATTGAGCTGGGTAAGCTGAAGGCATATGCTGAACCTTCTTGTCCCGCTGCTGCACCCATTGCCACTGTCCCATCGGGGAAGGTTATTGTAATCGTATCTACACCACCGGTCAGGGCAGTAGTCGCCGTAAAGTGGATAATATACTCCAGGTTAGTGCCTGTTGAATTAAGGTCAGTAGCATGTGATAGCTCTACCCATGCATTGGTTACACTGGACGCTTCAGCCCTTTCGGTTGTGGCAAAAGGCGACACCGCCAGGCCCACAACCAAGATAGGCACCAGGAACCTATAAACTGCTTTTCCTTTCATCATTTTCCCTATCAACCTCATGCCCCCTCCACTCCTCCCGGCAAAGGGAGATAACTTTACCTACAACAAAGGCTTGGCTTCTAATTCTTTTTCCACCGCATATAGCGTAACCATTTGAAGTCACCGCCAATAGGACTTACGAGTAGTCTCTCTTAGCCTCCAGCGAGGTTAAAACCCCGCTGGAGGAACCCATTTATAACTACTTACTACTCTTCCTCGCTCTCCTCTCTCGGCTTTCTGACTACCAAGAAGATAATTACTCCCACTACGACTGTTCCACCTATTACGCCCCAGATGAGAGGCCAATTAACCTCCGATGTCGGAGTTAGTGTTGGTGTCGGTGATGGTGGAGCTGGCTTTTCCTTTACCGTAAATGAGCCACTAAGCCCATTAACATCTACTGAATAGCTACCAGCCACATCCTTTACCGTGGTGAAAGTTACCTCTTCACTGGCACCAGCATTAAGTGTTACATCTTTGGTTGCTTCTACCACACCATCTATCTTCAACGTTACCGTATAGCTGCCAGACTCCTCCCCAGTATTGGCTACTTCGATGCTGATAGTGACGTTTTCGCCAATAGCAACGTCACTCGGAGATATGAAGAGCTTAACACTAGTGAAGTTGGCAACTGGTGCTTCTCCCAGAGTACTGAAAGTATGCGAGTCAGATACTGCCTCATTACCATCCTTATCCGTTGACATTACCCTGAAGTGTTGGGTGGTACCTGGGGTCAGGTCAATAAGGGAGACAAGGTGAGACAGTACCATCCCCGTGTCTAAGGTTGAGAGTTGGCTTGGGCTGGCCCAGTAGAATACCTGACTGTCACTCTTTTCGTGTGTCTCCCAGCTGATATCAGCGCCAGTCTCAGTGATATTAGTAACTGATACATCTGAAATCCTAGGAGACGTGCGGTCGCGGTCACTCCCTACTGTTCCATTTCCTCCAGACGGTTCAGGGCTGGGAACACTCACTGAATCTCCGGTCCAGATTGCCGTTATCTCCTCAGCCAGGTTATTTCCCAGCATGCCGTTGGATAGACTTATGGTACTGCTGTCGCCTTCAGAGCCGATAACATGGAAGTGCAATACCGCCAGATACCCGGAGCCACTTACTCCA
>SDBT01012855.1_pt1 | contig 13434 bp, 7 predicted proteins | sample 2277101 | NCBI WGS metagenome assembly SDBT01 (sample SAMN10404973, study PRJNA504765) | marine sediment metagenome | isolation source: marine sediment core GS10_PC15, 103 cmbsf | place: Arctic Ocean: Southern Knipovich Ridge | collected 2010
ATAGCCACTGCTATCCTTCCTCCTCGAGCCTTGCCGGCCGCACGCCTCGGCGCCCTCGGTACGTCACCGCAATTGCGGAGCGGCACACTATAGCCACCGCTATGCCTCGTCGCCGCGCCTTGCCGGCCGAGCCCGGCATCACTCTCGGTGCCGACGTTTGTCACCTGACATGACACTAGAGGGGTCTGAATCACACGCTACTCCCGACCTTTCCCATCCTCTTCACCACCAAGGAAACCCGGCCGGCCGGCGACCTTGATGCGGTTGCGTCCGGCCTGTTTGGCTTCATAGAGCCCCTTGTCCGCGACATCCACGAGTTCCCTCAGGGCTGAGGCGTCTTCGGGAAAGGTTGTTACTCCACCAGAAATCGACAGCTTCACCGTGCGCTTTCGATCCGCCCCCATAAATCCATGCTCACAGACCAGTTGCCTGATCCGCTCGGCCACGAGCGCGCCGCCCTCCTTGTCGGTCTCGGGCAGGACGATCGCGAACTCATCTCCGCCGTATTTCGCGACCACATCCACCGGACGGGTGGTCACCCTCAGGATGTCGGCGATCTCTTTCAGCGCCTGACTGCCCAGCAGGTGTCCATGCTGGTCGTTGTACCGTTTCAGCCCGTCCATATCGATCATCAGCAGCGTCATCCGGTGTCCATACCTGCGCGCCCGTTCGAACTCCAGCTCGAACTGCTGAGCAAAATACCGGTAGTTGTAGAGGCCGGTCAATCCATCGGTGATTGCCTGCTCGTGGATCACCCGTTCCTTCTCACGGTAACGCTCGGAGAGAGCCGTGGCGATACCCGCAGAGATAAACAGGATCGCGGCCAACGCAACCGTATGGGCCATGATGTAAGCGTCATTGATATAATTCGGACCCTTCATTCCATCCAGGATCAGCTCGGATGTGCTGTACAGTGTGATCGGTTCCAGAATCTTCAGTCCCAGGGGGTAGACGGGATCGAAGATCAGGTAGCACATGGTCACGAAGAGTCCGACGGCCAGGGTTGCCTGTAGAAAGGTCTCCTTCCGGCTCAACAGGTAGGAGGCGGTAATGGTGTGCAGGATATAGAAGAAGACCAGCGGGGAGTCGATCCCGCCCGTCACGTAGATGAGGACGGTCAGGGCCACCAGGTCGAGGTCGATCTGGAGTATCCCCGACCGATAGATCAGACCCAATCCGTGCAGATCGAGGCTCATCCGCTCCCGGAGACGGAAATCGATCTCGAAGGCCACGTTGTATATGGCCATGAACACGAGGACGAGACCCGGCGCGAACGGGTTAAACGTGAATTGTCCCAACCAGGTTACCAGGATGGTCGTCGCGGCCAGGGCCATGATCGCAAACCAGCGGTACTTGATCATCAGGTAGGTGCGCTGGAGGTACTCGGAACGCTGACGTACGATCGCCTCGGGTTCATCGTCCTGAACCAGCAGGCCGTCGCGGAGAGCGTCCCCCTCCTCACCGGGAGGAGGTATCAGGGCTCCCTCATCGCTTACGGTGGACTGCGGCTCTTCTTCCTGAAGCGATTTGCTCAAACTGTGCTCCTGATCGATATCAGCACTTCCTATACCGGACTATACCGGATCGTCCTCCCCCGGTCCTTCATAATCCGTGCCATGGTATTCCTGGAGGGTGGTTACCTGCAAGACTCCTTCCTGCAGGGCGCGGATGCCGTTGGCGGCTGCTGCCGCGCCTTTCAGGGTCGTGATGCATGGGACGCCCCGGGCTACAGCCTCGGTACGGATGATACGGTCGTCGGTCCGCGGCCCCCTGCCGAAGGGGGTGTTGATGATCAGGTCTATCTCCCCGTTCTTGATACGGTCAACCACGTGCGGTCGCGGCCCTTCGCCGACCTTGAATATATGTGTGGACTCGATACCCGCCTGCCGGAAGTACTCTGCGGTTCCCTCGGTGGCCATGATCTCGAAACCGAGATCCTTCAGCTGCTTCGCCACTTCGAGGGCCTTCTCCTTGTCCTGATCGACGACGCTCAGGAAGACCGTTCCCCCGGTCGGCAGTTCGTAACCGGTGGACAGGAACGCTTTCGCGAAGGCGAGCCCCGGGGTAGAGGCCGATCCCATCACCTCACCGGTACTGCGCATTTCAGGGCCGAGGATCGTGTCGAATCCGGGAAACTTCATGAAGGGGAAGACAACCGCCTTCACGAAATATTCGGGAGCCCGCCCCTCATCGTGAATGCCCAGCTCATCAAGCGTCTTTCCGGCCATCACCTTTGCGCCCACCTTCGCCCATGGTACCCCGGTGGCCTTGCTCACGAAGGGAATGGTGCGGCTGGCCCGCGGATTCACCTCGAGCACGAACACCTTTCCCCGCTGGATGGCGTACTGCACGTTCAGCAGTCCCCGCACCTCGAGCGCCACGGCCATCCGCCGGGTGTAATCACGGATCGTATCGATCACATCGTCGGACAGGGTCAGGGGAGGCAGAACGCACGCAGAGTCGCCGGAGTGCACTCCCGCCTCCTCGATGTGCTCCATGATCCCGGCGATCACGACGCGCTCGCCGTCGGCGACGGCGTCCACGTCCACCTCGGTCGCGTCCTCCAGGAAGCGATCGATCAGCACCGGGTGCTCCGGGCTCGCCAGAACGGCGTTGCGCATGTAGTGCTCGAGATCCCCGTCGGTGTAGACCACCGCCATCGCCCGACCGCCCAGTACGTAGGAGGGCCGGATGAGCACCGGATACCCGATCTCACCGGCCACCGCGAGAGCCCCCTCCACCTCGGTTGCCGTGCCGTCGGCCGGCCGCGGTATGTCGAGTTCCTCGAGCAGGGCTCCGAACCGGCGGCGATCTTCCGCCAGGTCGATCGATTCCGGGTTGGTGCCGATGATCGGCACGCCCGCCTTCTGCAGATCGAGCGCGAGGCTCAGCGGGGTCTGCCCGCCGTACTGGACGATCACGCCTTCAGGCTGCTCGGTCTCCACGATGTGCAGGATATCTTCAAGCGTAAGGGGTTCGAAGTAGAGGCGGTCGGAGGTGTCGTAATCGGTCGATACCGTTTCGGGATTGCAGTTGACCATGATGGTCTCGAAGCCTTCCTCCTTCAGCGCGAAGGAGGCATGACAGCAGCAGTAGTCGAACTCGATCCCCTGCCCGATCCGGTTCGGTCCGCCCCCCAGGATCATGATCTTCCGGTTGTCCGTGGGTTCCGCCTCGTCCTCGCTCTCGTAGGTGGAATAGAAGTAGGGAGTGTAGGCCTCGAACTCGGCTCCGCAGGTGTCTACCCGTTTATAAACCGGTCTGAGACCTGTCTCCTGACGCCTTTGGCGCACTTCCTCCTCGGAACAGCGCACCAGCCTGGCCAGTTCGATGTCGCTGTAACCGAACCGCTTGGCCTTGTAGAGAAGCTCGTGCGGCAGGCGCCGGATGTCGAAGGCCCTGATCCGTCCCTCGAAATCAACGAGCTGTTCGATCTGCCGCAGGAACCAGGGATCGATACCGGTGAGGCGCTTCACGTCGCTCAGATCCATTCCCGACTGGAAGGCGAGATGTATGTAGAAGAGACGCTCCCAGTTCGGCACCCTGAGGCGCTCGGTGATCCGATCGGGATCCAGATCGGCGGCGCCGTCGGAGAGCCCCGCGCGGCCGATCTCGAGTGACCTGATCCCCTTGAGGAGTGCTTCCTTGAACGTCCGCCCGATCGCCATCGCCTCACCAACCGACTTCATCTGTGTCGTCAGGGTGTGGTCGACGTTGGGGAACTTTTCGAACGCCCAGCGGGGGATCTTTACGACGCAATAGTCGATCGTGGGTTCAAACGATGCCGGTGTCACACGAGTGATATCGTTCGGGATCTCGTCGAGGGTATAGCCGATGGCGAGTTTGGCGGCGATCTTTGCGATCGGGAAGCCGGTGGCTTTCGAGGCGAGCGCGCTCGAGCGGCTCACCCGCGGGTTCATCTCGATCACCAGGATGCGGCCGTCGTCGGGATTGAGCGCGAACTGGATGTTGCTGCCGCCGGTTTCGACGCCGATGGTTCGAATCACCAGCAAGGCCATGTCGCGCATACGCTGGTATTCGCGGTCGGTAAGCGTCTGCGCGGGCGCAACGGTGATCGAATCGCCGGTATGGATTCCCATGGCGTCAAAGTTCTCTATCGAGCAGATCACGACCACGTTGTCCATGAGGTCGCGCATTACTTCCAGTTCGTATTCCTTCCAGCCGATAACCGACTCCTCGATGAGTATCCGCCCGACGGGGCTCGAGTCGATCCCCTTCTCCGCCAGACTCCGCAGTTCCTCGATGTTCCAGGCAATGCCCGCACCCGATCCACCCAGGGTGAAGGAGGGGCGGATGATCAACGGGTAGCCGATCTCCTCGACGAAATCGACGGCCTCCTCCACCGTGTGCACGTATCCGCTGTGGGGGCACTCCAGTCCCGCTCTCTTCATCGCTCCCTTGAAGAGGTCCCGGTCTTCCGCCATCGCGATGGCGTCCGGTTTGGCGCCGATCATCTCGACGCCGTACCGCTCCAGCACCCCTCCGTGAAAGAGGTCGAGGGAGAGATTGAGTCCGGTCTGTCCTCCAACCGTCGGCAGGAGGGCGTCGGGCCGCTCCCGCTCGATGATCATCTCAAGGACTTCAGGAGTGAGGGGTTCAACGTAGGTACGGGCCGCGATCTCGGGGTCGGTCATGATGGTTGCCGGGTTCGAGTTCACCAGCACCACCTCATACCCTTCCTCACTGAGGGCCTTGCACGCCTGCGTGCCCGAATAGTCGAACTCGCACGCCTGTCCGATCACGATCGGTCCCGAACCGATGACCAGGATCTTCTTCAGATCATCACGCCTGGGCATCGTTGTCCCCCTTCTCGCCGGTGCCCGCCGGATCGTGAAGATCGCGGTGCTCCCCCATTGCCCGCACGAATTCCCTGAAGAGGTAGGCGGCGTCCCGCGGACCGGGTGACGCCTCCGGGTGGTACTGCACCGCGAAGACCGGGTATTCGGTGTGCCGGAATCCCTCGTTCGTGCCGTCGTTCAGATTGACGTGGGTTTCGATGAGCCCGGTGCCTCCGCTCTCGAGATCGACCGCGAACCCGTGGTTCTGGCTGGTGATCTCGACCCGGCCTGTCTCGAGGCGCCTGACCGGGTGGTTCGCGCCATGATGCCCGAATTTGAGTTTGAAGGTCCGGTACCCGAACACCTGTCCGAGGATCTGATGCCCGAGACAGATGCCGAGGGAGGGGAGGCGTCCGGCGAGGATTCTTGCCTCCTCCACGATACCGGGGAGCGCCGCCGGATCACCGGGGCCGTTCGAGAACACCACGCCGTGGGGTTCGATCGCCAGCACCTCAGCGGCGGGTGTGTCGGCGGGGAACACGGTTACTCTGCCGCCGACATCCACCAGCCGGCGAAGGATGTTCTGTTTCACCCCGTAGTCCATCACCGCAACCCGCAGGGATCCCGCCGGCAGAGGCGATTCATTCAGGGGTACCTCTTCGGGGGGAGCCTGCTCCTCCGGTATCCCGAACGGCGCGGGACTGGGCTGTTCCCACTCGTACGGCCTCCCGATCGTTACCTCATGCACCAGGTCACGGCCTTCCATCTCAGGTGAGGAACGGACCCTCTCGAGGAGCGCGTCGGTATCAGATGAGATCGAGACAGTTCCCCGCATTGCCCCGGAGGACCTGATGTGACGGGTGAGGGCGCGCGTATCCACACCGGTGATCCCGGTGACGCCGTGTTCACGCAGGTAGAGGGTCAGATCCTGGCGCCCCCGCCAGTTACTGAAGAGGTCGGAGTACTCCCGCACCACGAACGCCTCCGGCCAGACGCCCCTCGACTCGTCGTCTTCCGGCGTGACCCCGTAATTGCCGATGAGCGGGAAAGTCATGACCACGATCTGTCCGGCGTAGGAGGGATCGGTCAGGATCTCCTGATACCCGGTCATGGCGGTGTTGAAGACCACCTCGCCGGTCGACTCCGCTTCCCCGCCGAACGATTTACCGAGGAATACCCGCCCGTCCTCCAGTACCAGAAATGCGTCCATTACCGCCGGGTTCTCCTCGTATCAGGCTCGCTGATCCTCGCTGTCCTGTTCCCGCTCGTCCCGCGTCCGTTATTCCGCGTTTTCATGCTGTTCTCCATCTCTGTCGCCGCCTTCATCCCCGGCGATCGTGCCCCAACCGCCACCCCCCGGTGTCTCAAGCCTGATCCCCTCTCCCCGTTCCATCCTCCATGTCCCCTTTCCAGGCAGCGGAGTCTCCTCACCCTTACTGCCGATCCTGGTGTTGCGGCCGCACTGCCCCGCCTCTCCCCCCTCAAGGCCGTACGGGCCGAACACGCGCCGCTCGCTCAGCAGGCTCACCGTAGCCGGCGCCCCCAGCATGATCTCCCGGAATATCCCGTCCCCCCCGGGATGGAGTCCCGCTCCCCCCGATCCTGAACGGATCCCGTAGCGTGTCACCCGGAAGGGGTAGGCGTGCTCGAGCGCTTCCACCGGCGTGTTCCTCGTGTTGGTCATGTGGCAGTGTACCGCCGAGGGGCCCCTGCTGCCGGGCCTGCCTCCCATACCGCCTCCGGTCGTCTCGTAGTAGGCGAACGATTCATGAGTCCGGGGATCGATCCCCCCGATGGTTAGGTTGTTCATCGTTCCCTGGCTCGCGGCAGGAACCCGGTCGGGAGCGGCGCGGGCGAGCGCGCCCAGGATCACGTCCACGAGCCGCTGGCTCGTTTCGACATTGCCCGCTGCTACCGCGGCCGGGTGGAGCGCGTTCACGACCGTGCCCTCCGGGGCGATGAGCCTGATCGGCGCGAAGGAGCCGTGATTGGCCGGCACCGCCGGATCGAGCAGGCAGCGGAAGGCGTACACCGTGGCCGACAGCGTGATGGCATAGACCGCGTTCACCGGCCCGGCGCACTGGGGTGCGCTCCCGGTGAAGTCGACTGTCGCTTCTTCACCATCGATCGTGACGCTCACCCTGATCGGCAGTGGTCCACTCCCCATCCCGTCATCGTCGAGCTGATCCTCGAATGTGTACGTCCCGTCGGGCAGATCGCCGATCAGCGCGCAGGTCATCCTCTCGGCGTATTCGATGAGGTGCCCCGTGTATTCAACCGGTTCCTCGAACCCGCGCTCCTCCATCAGTTCCAGGAGGCGACGCGCACCCACATCAAGCGATGCCATCTGCGCGCGCAGGTCCCCCTCCCGTTCTCCCGGCGTACGCACGTTCGCCATAATCAGCGCCACGAGGTCGGGATCGGGTTCGCGCTCGCCCTTCCTGCGGAGGCGCACCGGCGGAATGCGGAGGCCCTCCTGGTAGATATCGACGGCCAGGGCCATCGAGCCGGGCGCGATCCCGCCCACATCGGCGTGATGAGCCCGCGAGGCAACATAGAACAGGGGACGACCTTTCGCATACACCGGCGCCACCATCGTGAGATCGGGCAGGTGGGTGCCTCCGGCGAAGGGATCGTTCAGAAGGACGACCTCCCCCGGCTCGAGGTGTCCCCCTTCGAGAGCAGAGGCGACCGAGAGGGGCATGCTCCCCAGGTGAACGGGCAGATGCTCACCCTGGGCCACGACCCGGCTCTCACCGTCGAACACGGCGCAGGAGTAATCCCTGCGCTCCTTTATGTTGGGGGATGAAGATGTCCGCTGGAGTACGGCTCCCATCTCGTCGGCGACTCCCGCAAACCGGTGCTTGTAGACTTCAAGGAGAATGGGGTCCATTCACTCTGTCCGTGTCAATCAGTGTCTATCCGAAAACTCCGGATGGACACTGATGCAGTTCCCGAGGCGAAAACGAAAGATTTTCCGCGAGATCAAGGAAGTCAACGGGTTGCGCGGAGGCGTACAATGGGTACGCCGCACAAGGAACCCGGCAGATTGACGCCGAGATCGCGGAAAAGAGCCGTTTTCGGACGGGAATCAGTTAGTCCTGGCTGTTCCCGTCCTTTGCGTCAGCCAGGATGGCGTTGATATCCGTAAGCGTACCCAGTGCCAGCGATCCCATGTGCGAACAGGCATGGGCTGCGCAGGCCGATGCGAAGTAGCCGGCTTCCTCTCCGTTGATTCCCCTGAGGAGCGCGTACGAGAGACCGCCGAAGTAGGCGCCGCCCGCTCCGGTCGGATCGACCGCGGGCCCGCTCAGGGCCTGGATCAGCCACTCCTCTCCGTTGTACATCAGGTAGCTTCCCTCCTTGCCGGCCGTCACCACGGTGTAGCGGGAGCCGTAGGTCTCGTGCATGATCCGGCAGGAGAGCCTGATATCCTCTTCACCCGTCAGCTTCAGGGCTGCGGTCTGCCCCGCCTTCAGGACGTCTGTTTTCTGCAGAACGGCTTCGAGTTCCTTCCAGCGTCCGAGGCCTGCCTCCTCAACGAGGTAGATCGGATCGGTGTCGATGTCGGTGAAGATCATGCAGTCGGCGGCACTCGCGATCTCGATGGCCTGCAGCATCGTACGGAGCGGAGTCGTCGCGATATCGGTATGGAAATGGAGTGAGCCGTCGATGCAGCCCACCATCGTCGCGTCGACCTTTTCGGGGGTCAGGTAGTTCAGGATGTTCGGGAATATGATGATGCTTCGCTCTCCGTTTGGCGTGACGGTGACCCACGCGAAGGGTGAGCGCTGGTCCTCCCACCGCTCGATGCAGCTGGTCACCACGTCCTCGTCCTCGAAGTAGCGCAGAATGCGGGAGCCATCCTCATCATCGCCCAGGACCCCCATCCAGGCGGAACTCACGCCGAGGCGGGCAAGCTGAATGAGGCTCAGAGCGGTAGCGCCCCCCAGGGAGACCTCCAGTCCCTGGCTGATCCTTTTCGGCTTCATGAATCCCGTCTCGGGCACCAGCGCGTGGTAATTGACCGTGCAGGTACCCATGCCGACCACATCAGCCGTCACCCCGTTACTCGCCCCCTGCATATGTTCATCCGACGCTTTCCGCGGTGGACTCGATTTACGCCTGGCACTCATAATCTGTCCGTCCCTGTTGTGATCCCTCTCACCCGTCCGGTTCAGGGCACACTCAGAGCGCCGCCAGCCCGGTCTCCAGGTCAGCAAGGATGTCTTCGATCTCTTCGATCCCGACCGAAAGCCGGATCAGCCCGTCGGGAACCCCCATCGCTTCACGTTCACTTATACTGAATTTGTAGTGCGAGGAGACTGCAGGCAATAGCAGGGTGGTCTCAACGCTGCCGAGGCTCGGTACGATCCTGATGAGGTTGAGGCTGTCCACGACACGATGCACGGCGCTGAGGTCGCCATCCACTTCGAATGAGAGCATCCCCCCGAAAGCCGCCATCTGGCCCGCGGCGACTTCGTGATACGGGCTCGACTCGAGCCCCGGATAGTTGACGTGCCGCACCTCGGGGCGCTCCTCCAGAAAGCGCGCGATCTTGAACGCGTTCTCACAGCTCCGCTCCACGCGCACCTTGAGGGTCTTGATCCCGCGCAGCAGGAGGAAGGCCGCCATCGGGTCCATGATCCCGCCGAGGTCGATCAGGCGGGTACGTATATCAGAAACAAGGTCGGCCGATCCGGTGATCACGCCGCCGGTGGTGTCTCCGTGACCGCCCAGGTATTTGGTGAGACTGTGGATGACGATGTCCACCCCCATCTCGATCGGACGCTGGAGCACCGGAGTGGCAAAGGTGCTGTCGGTCACGATCTTCGCGCCCGCCGCGTGACCGAGTTCAACCGCCCTCACGATATCAACAACCTTCAGCGTGGGATTGGTGGGGGATTCCAGGTAGAGCAGATCGGCCCCGGAGCCGAGCGCTTCTTTCAGCGCGGCACCGTCACCCTGTTCTGAACCCACATCCACCCAGACGACTTCAACTCCCCACGGTTCGAGGATCCGGGTGAAGAAACCGGAAGATCCGCCGTAGAGATCCCGGTACGCGACCAGCTTCGATCCGGGCCGCAGGAGGGTGAACATCACCGTGGAAATCGCGGCCATCCCCGAGGCGGCCGCCAGCGCGTTCTCGCCCCCTTCGAGCGAGGCCACCTTCTCCTCGAGAACCCGCACGGTCGGATTGCCCATCCGCGAGTAGATATACTCCCCCTTCGGCCTGAGAAACGCGTCCTCCAGCGCCTGGGCGGTCAGAAATCCGAACGGGGCGGTCTGATAGATCGGTACCGACACCGCGCCGGTCGTAGGATCGATCTTCTCTCCGGCATGGACGGCGCGCGTGGATAGTCCTCTGTTCCGGTTTTCATCAGCCACGAGACTTTTCTCCCTTGTTGAATTTCACCTGGTGTCCTGTCAGGTGACAAACGCCGGCACCGAGAGTGACGCCGGGACCGGCCGGCAAGGCACGGTGACGAGGCATAGCGAGGAGGCGCAACACAGCCGGTCGGGATGCGGCGCCGCTCGAATGCGACGGTTGTTGCGTGACAGGGCACCAGTTCTGGACACTCACTCAACCTGCAGTCGACCCGCGGTCACCCGGACGCTCCGGATCACCCGTGGAGGGTGAGCAGAAGATCGCCGTACGATCCGACTTCGATGCCGGCACCGGGCGGTACGATCGTGGTCGCGGAAAATTCATGGATCAGGAGCGGACCCTGGAGCGCGAGACCGGGTGTGAGCCGCTCCCTCGGTATCTGCGGCACATCGAGGCTCGTGCCGTCCCAGATCATGGCGCGTGTCGGGAACTCTCCGGCGCTGAACTCACCATTGCTGATGTCCGGGGCATTCGATCCCTCATCGCTGATCCGCGGCAGGAGCGTGTCGAGATCGGCCGCTTCCGGACCGCGGCCCTCCACCCTCAGGGAGACCAGCTCAATCGCGATCCCGGGTCGATCATACCCGTATCGTTCAAGGTGAGCGGCCCCGAACCGGGTCTTCATCTCCTCCCAGGGTTCCACCGGTCCTCTTCCCTCCTGCCCGGGAGCGTCCACCGTCAGCTCGAAGGCCTGTCCCCGGTACCTCAGATCGACACGCCGGTGCAATGTGCACTCCTCACGCGACACACCAGCCTCTTCAAGTCCCTCCAGCGCCTCCTCTTCGAGTCTGTTCCAGATCTGATCGAGCGCCGATGCATTCTCTACCGCGTCGGATCCCAGCACCGTCCGGGCCCGGTCGACACGCAGACCGGCCACGAGGGTTCCGACCGCCGAGAGCAGACCCGGCTCCCGGGGTATGAGCACCCGCTCCACGCCGATCTCGGCGGCCAGCGCCGCCGCGTGCATCGCCCCCGCCCCACCGAAGGCGACCAGTATGTACTCCCGGGGATCTTTCCCCCGCTCCACGCTGATCTTGCGCAGAGCGGCCGCCATCGCGGTGATCGCGACCCGTACAACCCCCTCGGCGGCCTCTTCCGGGGTGAGCTGGTGCGCGCCCGGTGCGCGCGCGGCCGCTGAGGCCAGTGCCCTCAGACCCGTGAGCGCGGCGTCGGAGTCGAGCTCCATCGAACCGCCAAGCAGACCCCCGACTGGCAGCCGCCCGAGCAGGAGGTTGGCGTCGGTGACCGTGACTCCCTCACCATCCGGACCGGGATCTCTCCGACCGTAGGCGAGCGGACCGGGATCGGCTCCGGCGCTCTGAGGACCGACGTTGAGAGCTCCCCCGCGATCGATCCGGGCGAGACTCCCGCCACCGGCGCCCACGGTATGCATATCGATCTGTTCGATCAGGAGTGGATATCCCTCCAGCCCTCCTTCACTGGTCAGACGGATCGCTCCGTCGCAGAGCGCCACGTCGGTGCTCGTGCCCCCCATGTCGAAGGTGAGAATCTTCTCGAAGCCCGCGCGCCTGGCGACCGCGAGCGCGCCGGCGACACCGGCGGCCGGACCCGACAGGAGGGTATGAACCGGCTCCCTGGCGGCGCGTTCGCAGGAAAGGCAACCGCCGCTCGAGGTGGTGATGACGAGGTCGGCCTCACCGATCCCGTCCCGGAGAGCTCGGAGGTATCGTCCCATGATCGGCTGGACGGATGCGTTCACCGCAACGGTGGAAGATCGCTCGTATTCACGGAACAGAGGGATCAGCCCTGATGAACAGGTGATGGGGATCCCGGGGAAACGCCGCTCGAGCGCATCGGTCACGATCAGTTCATGAGCGGCATTGGCATAGGAGTGAAGGAAGGAGATCGCGATGGCCTCGGGTGGCGGATCGAGCGAGGAGATGCGATCGATCAGTTCGGTGATCTCCTCACTCCCGGGTGTGAGTTCTCTCTCCACCTGACCCTCGGGACCGATCCGTTCGGCGATGCCGAGCCGCCGGTCACGAGGAATGAGCGGTTCGGGGCGCTTGACTTCAAGATCGTAGAGGGCCGGTCTGTCCTGGCGACCGATCTCCAGGACGTCCTCGAACCCGAGCGTGGTCACCAGCACGGCACGCGCCACGCCTCCGGTCAGGATCGCGTTGGTGGCAACGGTGGTTCCGTGGGCGATCCGGTCACCGGGTCGCAGCGTCCCCTCTCCAATCGCCTCGGCGATCCCGTCGAGTACGGCCCGGGACGGTCCATCGGGCGTACTGCTCAGCTTGTGGTGCACCAGACCCCCGGGGGTGAGCGCCACGAGGTCGGTGAAGGTCCCGCCGGTGTCGACTCCGATGTAGCGTTCTTTCATGGCGCTGCCTCTTAAACGTACACCGTTCCGCAATTACGCTGGCATTCGAGCGTCGATGCATTCCGTCCAGCCGCGTTGCTCGTCGTCGCGATAGCCACCGCTATCCCTCCTCCTCGAGCCTTGCCGGTCGGCCGCCTCGGCGCTCTCGATGCATCACCGCAATTACGGAGCGGTGCACAGAGTAAACACCCTGGCTCCCCCGGCGGAATGGAGATGGTGGACCGGCGGGCGCCTGCCGAACTCACCCTCGAAGCCGTTCTCCACCGCCTCCCTCAGCGGTTCCTCGCATCCCTCGCGATGAAACACAACGCAGCTGCCTCCGAATCCGGCACCGGTGAGCCTGGCGCCGAATACTCCCTCCACGGTGAGCGCGCACTCAACGATCGTGTCGAGTTCCGTAGTGCTGACCTCGTACAGATGCGCGAGCGAACGGTGACAATCCACCATCAACTCCCCGAACCCGGCCGATTCCTCCAGCGCGAGTCTCGTAACCCCTTCCCGCACGCGGGCGATGGCCCCCACCACGTGTTCGACTCGTGACCTGAGCGGCTCGGGCAGGATGTCCTCGACCTCTTCAAACGTTTCAGGACTCAGATCGCGGAGTGATTCCAGCGGCCCCGTGACCTTCCGCAAGATAGTCAGGGATGTCTCGATTTCCTGTCGTCGTTTCAGGTACTCCCCATCGGCGAGTTCCCGGCGCACGCCGGAATCGATCACCGTCACGGCGGTTCCGGGCGGCAACGGAATATTCCGGCAGATCAGATCGCGGCAATCCAGATAGAGCGCCTTGCCGGCCTGTGCCATGAAACTCGTGAACTGGTCCATCACCCCGCACGGAACGCCGGCCCACCGGTTCTCGGCTCGCTGACAGAGCAGGGCCGCCTCGGGCGTGGCCCCAC
>SDBT01012856.1_pt1 | contig 13433 bp, 15 predicted proteins | sample 2277101 | NCBI WGS metagenome assembly SDBT01 (sample SAMN10404973, study PRJNA504765) | marine sediment metagenome | isolation source: marine sediment core GS10_PC15, 103 cmbsf | place: Arctic Ocean: Southern Knipovich Ridge | collected 2010
ACAGTGTTCATGTAATGCTTCCAGGGCCAGGGGTAGGAACTGATTTGCGCAGAAGATTGGAAAAAGAAGGAAGACTTTTTCCTCAAGACATGGTATCTTGGGAAAGATATGACGGAAGATTTGTTTGTTTTAAACCTGATGATAACATGAGCTTGCGGGAGCTTCAAGAATTACCTCTAAAGATTATGAGCAGATTCTATGATCCTCTGAGCTTTATCAGGATTGTTATCAGAACAATTATTTTTCCCGTTGATTATATTGTTAGAGGATGGAAACGTTGGTATCGCGACTGGGATAGAGATATAACAAGGTCTGGAGGACGTCTTCTTTTGCGACGATGGCAGAAAGGACAAAAAGGCAATAAGTTTATAAAAAAGTTAGAAAAATTTTCATTAGAAAAAAAAAGCAACTAAAGTGCCGAGAATAAATTCTCGGCACATTTTTTATTGATTTTTAGTATAAAATTTAATATACTGAAACTAATATGATTTCTTATTTAGACGGCAAAATTATTTTAAAAAAGGAAAAGTTTATTGTTTTGGATGTTAATGGGGTTGGTTATAAGGTTTTTTTGTCCAAAAAGAGTTTGGCTAAATTGCCAGAGACAGAAAAGCCTTTAAAGCTATTTTGTTTTCTTAATGTAAGAGAAAACAGCTTGGATTTATATGGCTTTTTGGATTTTAAAGAACTTGATTTTTTTGAGATTTTAGACGATATCCGCGGCGTAGGGCCAAAGGCAGCTTTGGAAATTTCTTCCTTAGGACCTTTGGAGAAAATTAGAGAAAGGGTTCTTGCCCAGGATGAAAAAGTATTTGAAGGAATTCCCGGAATTGGCAGGAAAAAAGCAATGACAATTATTTTAGAGCTTTCGGGGAAGATTAAAGATATCTCCAGCAAAAAGAAGACAGTAAAGGTTGATGAAGCTGAAGAAGGCTTGATTAGCCTCGGATTTCCCCGCGAAAAAGCAAAAGCTGCATTATCAAAGGTTCCTAAAGATATACAAAATAGCGAACAAAGAATAAAAGAAGCTTTGAAAATTTTAGGGAAATGAACCTGAAAAATCTAATTAAAAAAATTGTCCCTACCTTTTTACTGAACTCCTATCATTATTCATTGGCAGCGATAGGCGCTTTTTTATATTGGTTTCCTTCCCGCCTTCGCCAAGGCTTCGGCGGGCAGGCAAGAAAATTAACTGTTATTGGAATAACTGGAACCAGTGGTAAATCTACGGTGGTAGAATTAACTGCCAGAATTTTTGAGGAAGCCGGCCATAAAGTAGCTTCCTTATCTTCTATTAAATTTAAAATTGGAAATAAAGAATGGGAAAACAAATTAAAGATGACCATGCCTGGAAGAATGAAGCTCCAGAGATTTTTAAAGCAAGCAGTAAGGGCGGGTTGCAAATACGCAGTATTGGAAGTTACTTCTGAAGGAATTAAACAATATCGCCATAAATTTATCGATTTTAGTGTTGCTGTTTTGACCAATTTGAGCCCCGAACATCTTGAAGCCCATGGCGGTTTTGAAAAATATCGGAAAGCGAAATTGAAGCTTTTTAAAGTAACCAAAAACATTCATATAGTTAATATAGACGACAAAAACGCAGATTATTTTTTGAAAATTCCTGCTGAGAAAAAAATAGGATATGGAATAAATGATGCAAGGAATTTACCAAAAGATTTAAAACTTATAGGTAAATTTAATTTGTATAACGCTTTGGCAGCAGTTAAAATTGGCCTGTCGCAAGGAATTTCTTTGGAAGTTTGTAAAAGAGCTTTAGAAAAAGTAAAGGGAATTCCAGGTAGAATGGAAATTGTAATTAAAGAACCTTTTACGGTGGTTGTTGATTATGCTCATACACCTCAAAGTCTCAAAAAAGTTTATGAGACTTTGAGAACTTCCAAATTCCAAATTCCAAATTCCAAACTAATTTGTGTGTTGGGCGCTTGCGGCGGGGGTAGGGACAAATGGAAAAGACCAGTTTTAGGGAAGATAGCAGCTGAATATTGCCAGGAAATAATTGTAACTAACGAAGACCCTTATGATGAAGACCCATACCAGATTTTATCAATGATAAAATCTGGAATTTTCAATTCTCCTGGACGCGAAGCGGACTCCCCGGAGGGCTGCTTTTCAATTTTCAATTTTTATGAAATTTTGGATAGAAGAAAGGCAATTAAAAAAGCGCTTGAATTGGCAAAGCCCAATGATGTTGTAGTAATTACTGGCAAGGGTTGTGAGCCCTGGATGTGTGTTGCTAAAGGTAAAAAAATACCCTGGGACGACCGGGAAATAGTAAGAGAAGAATACAGCAACTTAATATAATAAGTTATTTGGAAACCCAGCTTCCCAAAGGTTGACTTTTTTGTAAGTTTGAATAAAATAAAGCTATATTGTTAAAGATATAGCTTTTTAAAAATTAAAAATGGAAAGGATGCGAAAATGGCTATAGGAAAATTTGAAGAATTGTTTAAACGTTATGAAAAAAATCCGATTTTAACGAAAGATGATTGGCCCTATAAAGTAGGATCAGTCTTTAATCCCGGAGCAGTAAAATTTAATGATGAAATTTTACTTTTGGTACGAGTTGAAGATAAACAGGGATATTCTCATTTGACTAAAGCTATAAGCAAAAACGGTAAAACAAATTGGCGGATAGACAAAAAACCAACCATGGAAGCAGATATAACTAAAGGGGAAGCTAAGATTGGATTAGAAGATCCAAGAATTGTTTGGCTGGAAGACCGGCAGGAATATATAATTACTTGCGTTTCCTTTTTTGAAGGAGTTGTCAAAACACCGCCCGGCATTTCTTTAATAGCAACTAAGAATTTTGTTGAGTTTGAACATTTAGGCCAGCACTTGATACCTCCGAACAAAGATGCTTCTCTATTTCCCAAAACCATCAAAGGACAATACGTTCTTGTAAACCGACCGGTTGTGGACGAAACAGAAGATATTTGGGTTTCTTTTTCAAAAGACTTAATATATTGGGGGAAAAATAGAGTGTTGCTTTCTATCAGGCCTAGAACCTGGGATTGTCATAAAGTAGGATTAGGGCCCCCGCCAATCGAAACTTCGGAAGGTTGGTTAATAATCTATCATGGGTCGCGGGCAACAGCTTCCGGCGCTCTTTACCGAATTGGTTTAGCTTTGTTGGATCTGGAAACTCTTGATATAATTCGCCGAAGTAGAGATTGGGTTTTTGGGCCACGAGAAATTTATGAAAGAGTAGGCGATGTAGACGATATTGTTTTTCCCTGCGGCGCTGTTGTTGACGAAAAAACAAATGAACTTTTAGTTTACTTCGGTGCTGCAGATACTGTTGTTGCCTTAGCCATTGCTGATTTGGACGACATTCTTGATTATTTAAGGAAATGTAAAGAATATTAATTTAAAAAGCTTCGCCTTGGCGGAGCTTTTCTTTTTGAGAAAATAAGTTAAAATGAAAGAAGAATGCTTATGATTTCCAAAAAAGATTTTAAAAAAATAAATGATTGGCTCTGGGAAATTCCCAAATCTTACAGAGCTGACATGCAGGTGCCGGCGCGTGTTTATGTTTCAGAAAAGATGCTGGAAGATCTATTTAGTGACAGATCCCTCGGACAATTGATTAATGGAACTACTTTACCCGGTATAATAAAATATGGTATCGCTATGCCGGATTGTCACGAAGGATATAGCGTTCCAATTGGATTTGTAGGCGCAATCAAAATTCCTGAAGGAGTTATTTCGCCTGGGGCTTGTGGGTTTGACATCAACTGTGGAGTAAGATTGTTAAAATCAGAGCATAACGCAGACGAAATTAATCCTCATTTAGATAGATTAGCAACTGAAATTCAAGGGCAAGTGCCTTCTGGATTAGGAAAAGGGAGGAAAATAAAATTAAGCATTGAGCAAATTAATAAGATTTTAGAACAGGGAACCCATATTTTACTAAAACAAGGATATGGGGAAAAAGAAGATGTTGGGAATTGCGAGGCCTCTGGAAGATTAGATTGGGCAGATGCTTCCGTTATTTCAGATAGAGCTAAAAATCGTGGGAGAGATCAAGTTGGAACCCTTGGATCAGGCAACCACTTTCTGGAAATTCAGAAAGTTGCAGAGATTTTTGATGAAGAAGTTGCTAAAAGCTTTGGGTTATTTAAAGACCAAGTAGTTATAATGATTCATACTGGTTCAAGGGGTCTTGGTCATCAAGTTTGCACTGATTATCTGAGAACAATGATACCAGCTATGAATAGATATGGAATTAAGGTTCCAGATAAGGAGTTTGCCTGTGTTCCGTTTAATTCTTCAGAAGGCCAAAGATATTTTTCGGCAATGGCCTCAGCTGCTAATTATGCTTGGGCTAACCGTTATATGATTGCCCATTATATAAGGAAAGTCTGGAGAGAAATATTAGGGGAGAAAGAGAAGCTTGAATTGTTGTATGATGTAGCTCATAACATTATTAAAAAAGAAAAACACAAAATTGATGGCAAAGATACTGAAGTTATTGTGCACCGAAAAGGAGCCACCAGGGCTTTTCCTCCCGGCCATTCAGAAATTCCAAAAAAATACAAAGAAGTTGGCCAGCCGGTTTTAATTCCGGGAAGCATGGGAACTGCTTCTTATGTTTTAGCAGGGAGTAAAGATGGGGCAGAAGCATGGTACTCTACTTGTCATGGGGCGGGCAGAACAATGTCTCGGAAAGAAGCAACCAGAACTATTTCCGGGCAGGAGGTAATAAATCAGTTGAATCAAAAAGGGATAATTATAAAATGCCGGTCAATGAGGGGAATTGCCGAAGAAGCTCCCTTGGCCTACAAAGACATTGATAGTGTAGTAGAAATTGTCCACAATGCCGGCCTATCCAAAAAAGTAGTAAAATTAGTTCCCTTGGCAGTGATAAAAGGAGAGTAGCATTGACTTGAGGTTATGGTATAATAAAATATAAAAATAAAAACAAAGAACAAAGAACAGAATTTATTCGTAGCCGAAACCGAAGATTCGTAAATTCGTACATCGGTTTCGGTACAAAGGTCGTTCGTTTTAATATTTAATTTTTTAAACTTATGGACGAAACACCAAAAAGTGAATCACCGAAGACAGGAGATAAAAATATGATAGCAATTTTCAGTTATTTTGGCATTCTTTTTTTAATTCCTTTACTTGCCGCTAAAGACAGTCCTTTTGCTCAATATCATGCAAAGCAGGGTTTGGTTTTGTTTATTGCTGGGATAGTCAGCAGCGTGGTAATGGCTATTCCTTTTCTCGGCTGGGTGATTGCGCCAATACTTTGGATAATATTAGTGGTTTTAGGAATTATCGGGATTATAAATGTTGTTCAAGGTAAGCAGGCTCCACTTCCAATAATTGGGAAATTCGCTAGCAAATTTAAGTTTTAAAGAATGAGTGGAAATTTTTCCCCCCACACCCCGCTAAGCGAGTGTGGGGGCTTGATTTTTATTTCATTTTGGATTAAAATATTGATATTGCTTTATGGATTTGTTTCTTGATCTGAATTTTATAACTTTAACTGCTCTAACGAGAGTATTATGGCAAAGAAGAAACGTATGCCAAAATCAGCTCGCAAATTTATCAGAAAAGAAAAAGCCCGGATTCGCCGGGAGGTTTTGGATATAAAAGAGCAGGAGAAATTAATTTCAGGGTTATATGAGAAAACAAAGAACAAAAATAAAAAACATTAGTATAATTAGTATGCATTCGCATATTAGTATCGCAATATAGATGACAATTAAAGAAATCTACAATTTGGCTATTCAAATGGGGATTAAAGCGGATTTTCGAGGAGAGGAAGGCGTTAAGAAGTTTTTGGAGAACAAAAAAAAGAAATATGAAAAAATGGATGAAAAGGAAAAAGAAGAATTTGATATTGAGAGCTTCGAAAATCCCTATCTGGACTCAAGAATTTATCATATTGCTGACGACAAGGAAATAAAAAAAGTTTTAGTTGGAATTGATATTGAGCCAGCCGAAATTTTAATAACAAAAGAAATCGGCAATATAGATTTAATTATTGCTCATCATCCTGTTGGCAAGGGTTTAGCGCATTTGGCAGATGTGATGGATCTGCAGTGCGATGTTTTAAATTTCTACGGCGTGCCAATAAACATTGCCGAAGGACTAATGAAAGAAAGAATTGAAGAGGTAGCCAGAGGGGTTAATTCGGCTAATCACCAAAGAACTGTTGATGCTGCTAAGCTTTTGAAAGTAAGTTTAATAAACTTTCACACTCCCTGTGATAATTTAGCAGCCAAGTTTCTCAAGGATTTAATTGAAGAGAAGAAACCGGAAAGAATTGGCGAGCTGATTGATTTGTTAAAAGAAGTCCCAGAATATAAAGAAGCGATGAAAATTGGAGCAGGTCCAAAGATTTTTGTTGGCGCTCCAGAAAATCGCTGCGGTAAAATTGCTTTAACTGAAATCACTGGCGGCACAGAGGGTTCTCCAAAACTTTTTGAAAAAATGGCTCAAGCTGGTATTGGCACAGTCATTGGTATGCATATTTCAGAAGAGCATAAAAAAGAAGCTGAAAATTCTCATTTAAACGTAGTAATTGCCGGCCATATTTCCTCTGATTCTTTAGGAATGAATCTATTTTTAGATAAATTAGAAAAACAAGGAATTGAGATTGTTCCTTGCTCAGGTCTAATTAGGATTTCCAGAATAGAAAAATAAGGCCCCCTATTAACGGATATAAAAACTGGTTGGAAGACCAGTTTTTTGTTAAAATAAAATGATATGCCGAGAGTTGGTATTGCTACAGTTCCATTGGATACTGGCCGTTGCCCCCGCTGGCTTTTTGAAAAGATGAAACGTCTTTCCCGAGGCATGTTTTTGGCTATTCGGGAAGAATTTGGGCCAGAAGAAATTTTGAATAGATTAGCTGACCCGATTTGGTTTCAAAGCTTGGGGTGTGTGATTGGTTTTGACTGGAACTCTTCAGGTCTTGCCACAACTACTTTAGGGGCTTTAAAAGTTGGACTTTTTGACATCCAAGACGAACTTGGTATTTATGTTTGCGGCGGGAAAAAAGAATCAAGAAAAACGCCCCAAGAGATTGAAGCATACGGGATCTCCCGGGGTTTTTCTTTTGCGCCAGATTTAATTTATGCTTCAAAGATGGCGGCTAAGGTTGATAGTTCTTTAATCCAAGACCCTAAAATGCCATTTCAACTATATCAGCACAACTTTATTTTCACAAAATCCGGCAAATGGTGTGTAATACAGCAAGGATTAAATTTAGATAATCAAACTGCTCGACGTTATCACTGGTTATCTTCTACCCTTCGGCAAACTCAGGGCAAGAAAGATTTTGTGGAAGAACCCCATTTTGGGATTGTTTCTGATGCTCGGAGCAAACCCTTAAATTTAGTTGCTAAAGAAAGTAACAAGAATAGAAAAATTTCAAATGAATTAGTAGCTGAAGAGCCAAAAACATTTTTAAAAGATATGAGATTAATTTCTGAAAAACAAAATAGTTTGATTAAGCAAAAAAGGCTTCCTAACTTTACAGAAATGGAATTAAGTGATGTTGAATTCCACTGGCATCCAGTTGTTAACGAGAAATTTGATTTAAAAAGATTAGAGAAAACCATCTTTTTCGCTAACTCCCAAAATCCTAAAAACTTTGAACAGCTTCTATCTTTGAAAGGCATAGGGCCTAAAACAATTAGAGCTCTGTCTTTAGTTTCAGAAATAATTTATGGGGCTAAACCTTCTTATGAGGATCCTGCAAGATATTCATTTTCTGTGGGCGGAAAAGACGGCACGCCTTTTTTTGTGAAAAGAGATGTTTATGATAAGCTATTAGATATAATGGAAAAAGGGATTAAAAAGAGTAAAATTTCAAATAAAGAAAAAGACGAAGCTCAAAAAAGATTAATTAAAACTTTAAGATGAGGTTAAAGAGGAGATTGCCATTTTATATTATCTGTGATAATATTCGGAGTTTAGAGAATATCGGCTCTATTTTTAGAACCGCTGACGTTTTAGAAATTGATAAAATTTTTTTATGCGGAATTTGCGGCAGGCCTCCCCACCAGAAAATTTCAAAAAGTGCTTTAGGTTCAGAAAATAGGGTAGTTTGGGAATATTATAGTTCTGGCTGGAGGGTGGTAGAAAAGTTAAAAAAAGAAAAAGTTTTTATAGTTGCTTTAGAAAAAACAAAAAATAGCTTAGTTTATACTAAATTTAAGCCTAAATTTCCTTTAGCTTTAGTAATGGGAAATGAAGTCAATGGAGTTTCACCTTCTATTTTGAAAAGAGCAGATAAAGTAATTTCTCTGCCAATGTTCGGCCGAAGGGATTCTTTAAACGTGGCAGTGGCTTTCGGAGTGGCTGGTTATGAGATAAATAAAGCCCGGATTTCGCCCTCGTAGTTTAATGGATAAGACATCTCCCTCCGGAGGAGAAAATGGCTGTTCGAATCAGCCCGAGGGCACATGGGCGGGATGCTAGAGTGGACGATCAGGACTGTTTCGAAAACAGTTGTACCGAAAGGTACCGTAGGTTCGAATCCTACTCCCGCCGCATAAAAATTTAAAGTACTGAAAGTGCCTAATTCAAGAGTATATGTTTATACAATAACGAATTAAGGTTCTTGAGGAGCGAAGCGACGAAAGGTTCTTATAAATTTTCATTGGAGTGTGTTGAGAACCTACTCCCCGAATTGCGACGACCCCGCCTTGGCGGGGGAGGAGGCAATGTCCTTCGGGCAACTCATTCGAATCCTACTCCCGCCGCCATTGACTTTTATAAATCATAAGGTATGATTACCAAGAAAGTTAACAAACGTTCTTTGATAACAAGGAGTTAAAAATGATTGCATGTCCAGCGCAAAAGGTTGAAGAATCACCGGATTATGAACCATCTTGTATCCCGCAAAAAGGAGTTCCTGCTGCTCAAGGATTGGTGTCTTGGGCAACTTGTATCAAATGTTATCACAATAAGGGTTCTAACAGAAAAAAATTTACTATTAGATGTGGTTTTAGCGATAAAGTAGTTGAATTAGAGTCTTTGTCGCTATAATTATTTTAAGCTATTAATTTCGGTTAATAGCTTTTTTCTTGAATAAAAGGCGGATTTATTCTAAGATGATTGTATATGTTTAAATTTTTTAAAAAAGACAAAGAGCCGAAAAATTTAAAAGAGGTTATAAATCAATTTAAAAATCTGGAAGAAAAAGTTGAAGAAATTTCAGAGAGATTGGAGAATCTAAAAAAAGAAAATAAATTTTCTGTTCAGAAAGTAGGAATAATAAGATATAATCCTTTTTCCGGAGTGGGAAGCAACCAGAGTTTCTCGATTGCTTTACTTGATGGAAATAATGATGGTATAGTGATTACTTCTCTTTATGCTCAGGACGGAAACAGGGTTTATGGGAAGCCAGTGAAGAAAGGAACTTCAGAATATTCTTTATCTAATGAAGAAAAAAAGGCAATATCAAAAGCCTTGACCGTTGATAAAAATTAGGTATTTATGCTATAATCTCTTTATAAAGAATAAAACATTGGGTTTTATTCAAAGTTCTTTATCAGCCAATTTTATTAAGCAAAGAAAGGTTGAAAAATGTTCGAGTTGACAAAAAAAGAGAAATTAGAACAGCAGAAAAGAATACAAATGATAGAAGCACCCACCACAGATTCTGCAACACTGTTTCTCCAGATGGATGGTCTGAAGAACAGCGTAAAACTGATGCAAGAGGAATTCCCAAACATAGGTAATGCAGCCATGAGTGCTATTTGTGCCGAGATGAGGCATATGACATAAGTGTTATTATGTCCGATGGATAAATAGTTTGGGGATGAACATGGATGTTTCTAGTTTAAGCGAAGAGAATATCACTTTATACTCTGGCTTTCGGTATTCGGTTGGCGATGTTCCAAGCACCCACTGGTTTAGTGACAAATTCAAGGTCTATTGGTGCCGGTCGTGGACTGCCAACCTGCTTTTACGTGCGCGCGCCAGTAGTTTCTTTCTAAATCTTGTAATTTGTTCCTTGAGTTCTTTAGGCCCTGTTCTATAAATGGAACAGGGCTATTTTTATTTCCCAATCTTGAATAAAAGAGAAATTTGTTCTAGGATAGCTTTATGATTAAGAAAACTAAAAAACAAAATAATAAACTTCAAACAAGGCCGCCGGTGGTGGTTGTTTTAGGTCATGTTGATCATGGCAAATCCTCAATTTTGGAAGCGATCAAGGATTTAAAAATTACAGAAAAGGAAGCGGGAGGAATTACCCAGCACATTGGAGCCTATGAAGTTGAGCACCAGGGTAAAAAAATTACTTTTATTGACACGCCTGGCCATGAGGCTTTTTCAGCAATGCGCTCTCGGGGAGCTAAGGTAGCTGATATTGCTATTTTGGTAATAGCTGCTGAAGAAGGAATAAAGCCGCAGACAAAAGAAGCTATCTCTCATATAAAAAAAGCGCAGATCCCAATGATTGTAGTTTTTAATAAAATGGATGTGCCGGGAGCTAATCCCGAAAAAGTAAAAAGGGAACTCTCGGATAAAGATGTTTTGGTTGAATCAGTAGGTGGCAAGGTTCCTTCAGTAGAAATATCGGCAAAAACAGGCAAGGGGATTACAGACCTCTTGGAATTAATTTTATTAGTGGCTGAAATTGAGGATTTAAAAGGTGATGTTTCAAAAGCTGCCGAGGGCGTAATCATTGAGTCATATTTAGATGCTAATCGAGGCCCAACTGCTACATTGATTTTACAAAACGGAACTTTAAAAAAGGGTGATATCCTAGGGACTTTGACTGCTGTCGGAAGAATTAAAATTACGGAGGATTTCCAAGGAAGCCCTATTAAAAAAGCCCTTCCTTCAATGCCAGTCGTTATTCTTGGGCTTGAAAGTGTTCCTGGTGTTGGAGAAAGATTTAAAGTTTTTCCTGACATTGAAACAGCTGAAAAAGAGACAGAGGGTCCTCATAAGCCAGTTCCAGAAGTGTTGGATATTGAGCCTGATCAGAAAATTTTGAATATAATTTTAAAAGTCGATGTTTTAGGATCGCTTGAGGCAATTGAAGAAGTTTTAAAAGATCTTCCCCGAGAGAAAGTTATTTTAAGGATTTTAAAGGCAGAAGTTGGAGAGATAAACGACTCTGATGTGAGATTGGCAATAGGGGCTAAAGCCAGAATTGTGGGTTTCAGAGTGAGAACAAATCCAATTGCCCAAAAATTAGCCCAGAGAGAGAAAATAAAAATAATGACTTTTGAAGTAATTTACGAATTAGCCCAGGCAGTTAGAGAGCTTTTAAAGAAAAGAGTTGTATCCGAGGTGATTAGAACAGAGTTGGGAAAAATTAAAATTTTAGCAATTTTCCGAACGGAGAAAAACCGTCAGATTATCGGCGGGAAAATAATTGAAGGCAAGATAAGAAAAGGAGCGTCTCTTGATGTTTATCGGAACGAAGAAAAAGTCGGTCAGGGAAAAATTATTAATCTTCAACGGGACAAAAAAGAGATTGGAGAATTAGAAAAAGGATCAGATTGCGGGATGCTTTACGAAGGAGATATAAAAATAGAGGAGGGGGATATTTTGGAAGTATACATAAAAGAGAGAAAAAAAGGAGAATTATAATTATATTATGTCTGATCGTATTCAGCGCGTAAACGCATTAATAAAAAGAGAATTATCGCAGATTCTTTTAACAGAAGTTGATTTTCCAAAGGGTATTTTAGTTACTATTACTAAAGTAGAAACTTCAGCAAATTTAAAAGAAGTAAAAGTGTATATTTCAGTAATGCCTGACAGCAAATCCAGCCGGATTTCGGGAATTTTAAATAAAATAATTTACGGAATCCAACAAAACTTAAACAAACGTCTAATGATGAGGCCGATTCCAAGGATAAGATTTAAAATAGAGCAAAAAACTAAAGAAGCGGCAAGGATTGAGGAGCTTTTGGAAGAAGTAAAAGAGAAGAAATAATTGAAAAAAGCTTGAAAAAATGGTATAATAAGATAATGGTCGCGTAGCCAAGTAGCTAAGGCACTTCTCTGCAAAAGAAGTATACGTCGGTGCAAATCCGACCGCGACCTCAAAACTTGCCCGGGTGGCGGAATGGTTTACGCGCACGACTTAAAATCGTGTGCCGAAAGGCATGTGGGTTCGAGTCCCACCCTGGGCACAAAGTATGGGTTCGCCCGGTGATAAACACCAGGCGCCCTGTGTTAATCACAGGGCGAGTCCCGCCCTCGGCACCAGTGAAAAAAGCCCCCCGCTAAGCGGGGGGCTTTTTGATTGCAATTTTAACTTTCTAAAATCTCAATATATGCTCTTTTTGCTCCGAAGTCTTTTGCTTGTTGAGTATCAGAAAACCAAATATCAAGATGATAATAACCCTTTTTCCAATGCATTCTGTCTTCGATAACAAAAACTTTATCACCGTATATTTCTGGTATCCTAATTTCTGTCCCAAAAGGTAACAAATTATTTGCCACAATTCCATCCTCCACTGTTTTTCCCGAAGCAGTAATAAAAGGGGTATCATCAGTTTCCTCCGGGGTGCTGGAATAAGCAGTAACCACCATCTTTATTGTCTGAGCCGGCTCAATAGGGTCAGCGGGATTAGATATTGGCAATAAGCTGTTTTCTTGAGTTGTGGCTAATTCTAAATTAAAAGGTAATTTTTCAGCTTCTGCTTGTTTAATTATTATACTCAACCCCAAAATACTGATTAGAATACCACCAGCCATTAAAATGCTTAAGATTTTTTTAACCCTCAGATGAGGGTCTTCTTTTTCAATATAAATACAAATATCCATTTTAAAACCCCTTTATAGGGGTTTTAACATATTAACTTATCCACAGGAGTTGTCAAGAGTGTGTGCAGGGTGGGTAGCAAGGGTAGGTAGTATGAATTTGAATGAGCGGGAGACGGGGATTGAACCCGCGATCTTCTCGTTGGCAACGAGACGCTCTACCACTGAGCTACTCCCGCACTAACTTTTGTGCCGCGGGTGAGAATTGAACTCACGACCCCTTCTTTTTCAGAGAAGTGCTCTACCACTGAGCTACCGCGGCCTAAATTTCCAGTGGGCACTGAGGGATTTGAACCCCCGACCTTCTCAGTGTAAATGAGACGCGCTAAACCACTGCGCCAAGTGCCCTCTTCGTTTTGCTCAGAGTAAACTTGTTTACCCTGAGGAATAAAATGACGAAGGGTGCCCAGGGTGGGACTTGAATGAGTTGCCCGAAGGACATTGCCTTCCGAGCACTCAACGCCTTGAGTGTTCGGTCGCAATTCGGGGGGCGGATTCTTCGGCACACCCAGACAAAATGTAATCAAATATCCATTAAGGATATTTTGCTTACATTGTGCCCAGGGTGGGACTTGAACCCACACGCTCTTACGAGCCATGGCCCTCAACCATGTATGTATACCAATTCCATCACCTGGGCTTTTATTTACTTT
>SDBT01012857.1_pt1 | contig 13433 bp, 10 predicted proteins | sample 2277101 | NCBI WGS metagenome assembly SDBT01 (sample SAMN10404973, study PRJNA504765) | marine sediment metagenome | isolation source: marine sediment core GS10_PC15, 103 cmbsf | place: Arctic Ocean: Southern Knipovich Ridge | collected 2010
TGCGTAGTCGAGTGATAGTTCGTAATCCCCGCTGGCGGCGATCGAAAAGAACTGCTCGATTCCACCGCCGGCGGGTGTGGGAACGAACGAATTCTGCCCGACGCGGATTTTCATGGCATTCGACGCAGTGCCATCACCCGTAGTGTCGAAGGGTGTAACCATCGGGAAGCCGGGGGTGATGTTGCCGTTGGGCGTGGTGAACGACGTCCAGCCGGTGAGGTCGCCGGTTTCGAAGTCACCGTTGATGAGTTGTGCCGCGGCCGGCTGCCAGGTGGCCAGCAGAGCAACAAGAAGAACAATCAAACCTAGCGAATTCCTACTCATTGTTTTTCTCCTTTTCCTTTCGCGCGATCCGACAAACGGAGCACGTCGTCCTCGATTGCGGCCTCAACCAGCACTGCGATCTCGGTTAGGCCAGGGGTTCCAATCCGGCCAGGACGCGCTAATTCGCCCAGGCTACGGTGTGGGGTCTATGATCGCCTGCACGAAGAGCATCTCGTCGGCCGAGTCGATCACGCCGTCGCCGTTCATGTCGGCGCAGGCGTTGAAAACCCCCAGGTAGGCTTCGACAAAACCGGCGATATCCAAACCGCTCAAGACGCCGTCGCCGTTCGTGTCACCGAGTAGCGTCGGGCAAGGTGTTGTCCCGCCGCATTGAAGACTGCTCACCAGGAAGGCGTCGAGGCCGGATTCGTTGACGCTCTGAGGCTCGGCGTCGTTGGTCGTGAAGCGCAGCATCGTGGCGTAGCTGAGGACAACGCCCAGGGCGCCCAACTCGGCCTCGGATATTTCATGATGTCGCCAGCCGAGGCCGCCGTCGGTGTCGTGCCGGGCAATCTCCGTCCAAACGCCGGCGCCGGCGGTGGTGTTGATCTCGACCAGGATCCGGTCCACGCCGCCGGTGGTGTCCGTCAGGCGGAGGAAGTAGTCGTAGGCGATGACGATGCCGCCGGCGGTCATGTCGATGGCCGGCGAGGTCAGGCGAACGGCGCCATCATCAACGTCGGAGTTTCCAATTGTATTCTCCGTAAGGTAGCACTTGCCGCTGCCGTCGGAGTCCGCGACGGGATCAAATGCCCAGCCGGGATCGTTGACCGGAATGCCACGCTGCCAGTCGCCGCTGGAGGCCCCGAGGTTTTCCGCCGTCCAGTCCTGGTCGATCTCGAAGTCGTCGTGCATGACGACGACGACTTCGCCCACCGTAGCGGTATAGACATTGACGGGAGCATCCGGCGGCAGGGAGACCACGCCGCTCTGGTCGCCTTCGACGCTGAAGTAGAACTCGGGCGCGTCGCCACAGCCTGCCGCGGGAATGGTCGCCACGAACAGCTCGCCACCCTGCGCGGCCAGAGGAGCGGCCTGGAAGACGCCGGCGTCAAAACGATAGTGCAACGTTGCCGAACCCGGCAAGATGTTCTCGCCGCCCTCGGATATTCGCACGGTGATGTCGGTCGGTTCTCCCGGGATCAAGAGGGACGGCACACCGTTCGGCAGGCCGATGGCTATCGCCGGTCGGACACGAGTGTAGTAAACGTCCTGCTCTCCGTTGAACGTCGCGGCCCAGGCCAGGTGGGCCCCGTCCGCATCGGAGACCATGTCGAAGTAGTCGCCCATCTTGTTCTGCTGCGGCCAGCCTTCGTGCGGGTCGAAGGAATCGCTCATCACCCGGTTGGGCGACCAGGTCTCGCCGGCGTCGTCGGAGAACGAGTAGTACAGCTCGGAGTCATAGGTACCAGGGTTGTTTCGAGTGTCGAGCCAGATGACGTCGATCCGGCCGGTCGGGCCGACGGACATGGTGCCGAACCACTGCCAGGCCCCGTTGCCGGCGGGATCGTCATTCACCCGCACCGGCGAACTCCAAGTCAGGCCACCGTCGCTGCTGCGGGCGAACATCACGTCGAGGGGATCGGATGTCGAATACCGCCCCACCGACGCCAGAAGATACACGTTGCCGCGCGTGGCCCCGGTCGAGCTGTCGACGGCGATCTGGGTCTGGCCCAAGAGGCCCGCGGGGTTGGGACCGGCGCTGTAGACCAAGTCGCCATCCAGGCTCACATTCGTCGAGAAATCCCACTGCGCCGGCAGGCTCGAGTCCTGCATCGTCGTGGACTTGGCCACCTTGAAGCCCCGGCCGGCCGTGTACAGCTCGCCATCCGGGCCGACATCCATGGTGCCCCACTGCGGGGAATCCGGAATGCCCGTGCAGTCAACGAAGCTCTGCCCACCATCGTAAGAACGGGTAAACTGCCCGCTGCAATGGCTGTAGACCTGCGTCCAGTACGAGTAGATAGCGCCCTGGCCGATGCCGCCGGTGCGATCGATGGCCATCCACTGCTTGTCGCCGCCGAAGGCATAAATGCCGGGCTCCTCCCAGGACATCCCTCCATCGGTGGACCTGAAGACATGGCACCAGAAATCCCCGACAGGATCGTAGCTCAGGCTGTTGTAGTAGAAGTTGCCGTGGATATCGAAATCCAGCACCGGATCGGAGCGAAAGACGCCGGGTTCGAGGACTCCCGGGAAGGCCCAGGTCTGTCCTCCATCGGTCGTGTAGCCCCAGCCCGCCTGGCGGAAGTCGCTGGTGATGCTGTCGAACTGACGCCAGCCGATGGCCATACGGTTTGGATCGGTCGGGTCCACGGCGATCGAGGGCTCGTTGGCCGCATCGCCGAGAATGTTGTTGTACTCAGAGTCGACATTCACCTGGATGCTGACAAAGCCGCCACGATCCCGGGGGATGCCGGGACTCCGAGGGCTGGTTGCGCGAGGCACGGGAATGTAGGGGTCTCTGGGTACTTCTCGACGAATCCTCCAAGGGGTCTGCGTCGGTGTCGACTGCTTGGACGATTCGGTCCGTCTCTTGTCGGCGGGTGGCTCGTGCTCGACCGGCTGGGCCGCGGCGGGACTCGATGCCGCGATAGCGAGAATCGCCGCCGTGGTTATGAGGAGCCTGTACCTGAACATCTTCGCCCTCCAGAAAGATGGCTTTTCCGCACGCGGCAGCATGCCGGAATCTCGCCAAGAGGCCGGAAGTAGACGTTGATGGCTGGAGGACGATCACCGGTCCGCTGAGATCGCCGACAATCCCCTGCCCACCATCCGACCGCCGATCGACCCGCCTGCTCAGCCGGTGACGTTGGCCATTGGCGCATGATAATCTAATCGGGCCCGATATGCAATGGACCCCCGGTTATCCAGACGGTGCCCAAACGCCACGACAGTGCCACGAGTCCCCAACCTTGCCAAGAGCCCCCCTTGCCAAGAGCCCCCGACCTTGGTCGGGGGGTACCCAGTGACGGATTCGATAGCACTCCCCGCGCAAGCTCGATGACTTTTTCGCCGGCAATCACGAGGACCACCGATGCCAACCGACGCCCGGCGAGGCATGACTGCCGGCCGCCGCCGCTGGTACGAGCATCAACAGAAGTATCGACAGCATTCCGCGGGACATGATCGCCGACCATGCCGGGATCGACGACGCACATGAATGATCGTGACGGGCGGTTACAATCGACGAGCCGATCACCGACACCAGGCGCGCCATCGGCCCGGAGCCCCGGGTGATGTTCACTCGGGGCACAGGGCCGATCAGCTGAGCTGAACTACGAAGACCGCGACCTTGCATCTCTCGCCGATGATAAGACCGTCGGCGGAATACCCGAGCGGCAGACCAGGCCGCACCGACCTCGCAATCCATCGCCACACGTCAACCCGCAAGAACGGGCAACCGCCTGGCGAATGCTCGATCCGAATCCCAGCCGCTACTTCTTGAACAGCGAGGAGAGCTTGCGGCTCATGAGAATCTCTTTCGCCGACTTGGCGGCTTGATCCAGGGTGTTGTTCATCACTGTCTGAACCGCCCGGGGCATGCCCTTTACCAGGTTCTTGGGCTTTTCGAGACCGGTGACCGCCTCTACTCCCATGAAAAGATCGAAGAGGGTGATGTCGTCGATCGGCCTCTCCAGTCGGAAGCCGCCGCCCGGACCCCTGTCGGACCGCAGTATCTCGGCGGCCGCGAGCTGGCTCAGGATCTTCGCGGTAAACGCCTTGGGCAGCTTGTACTTCTCGGCGATGTCACGCGCCAGGACACCTCGGGGATTCTCGACGCCGCGCTGCAGCCTGGCGATTTCGTACATGGCCAGCAACGCGTAGAGTGCTGTCTGTTTTCGCAACATAGTTTTTAACCCTGTTCTTGGTGACTCCGTCCTTTCGGCTGGACCTCGCAAGGCGGCCGCGGGACCGCGCGAGCGACTTCCCGCCGACTCTTACGCAAATCTCGACCCTCGGCGAATACTACGCCGGAGCCTGTTCCTGCCGGTATCCTAGCCGAAGCGCGGCCAGTGGGAAGCGCCATATTAAAAAAAACGAGAAAACGATCGGGCCACTATGTTTCCGGCGTGGTTGTCGAAGCCAATATCAGGTTCACAGGTCCGCTGACAATGGAGAATCACGGTCACGACCTCGTACCGGCAATCGCATTCACAGCGAAGCTGGCCGGAGCTCTCGATGGGTGCGACGGAAGATGTGCCTGAAATGATGGTGATTCTTCACAATGCAGGAGCACCACGATCCCCACATCTGATTTTCAGCGCCGCCCCCCCGAACTTGCTCATTCTCATCCAGAACATCCGACGATTCGCCCAGGGAGTTCCACCGCCGCTATTCCCGCCCCTACCTATACTGTTATTCGCTGAAGTCGTTGCGCCCAGCGAAGAAGACTGTGGCGCCGGCGTCTCGCCAATTCTGTCCGGGATTTCGCGGGGAGCATCGGCGTCTCGCCGGTGCGACCCGATGATTCGCCTCACGCCAGGTCACAGGTGTGCCACGCGACTCGCAAAACACACCGGCGAGACGCCGATGCTCCCCAGACAGGACGCTTGTTCCGTCCTGGCTTCTGTGGAAGGAATCCCGGACAGAATTGGCGTCTCGCCGGTGGGGTCACAGGCAGGATGCCTGTGCCACAGTCTGAATGAGACCCGGGGTCGCGCTATGGAACCTCCGCCCGGGCGGGCGCCGGCGCGCTCCCCCCTCGGGTCGCGGCTAAACGCTCTTCGCCGGTCCTCTGCGATCTCTGTGGTATAAAATCGTGGTCGGCGGCCGGCCCGGCCCCGGAAATGATCCTACATGCCGTAGGTCGCCGGGTCGAAATCGGCTCCGGTGAGCCCGACATTGAAATGGATGTTGCGAAACTCGTACTTGCCCAGAAGATTCGAGGCCTCCTTGGCCTCGTCCGAATAGCAGTACACGGCGACGGGAACGCGGTACTCCTGGTCGATGAAGATCTCGGCCGTCCGGTCCGGATATGGGCCGCTATCGCCGGTGTAGGGCAAGTTCCGCTGGATGACCCACATCGGACGTCCGTTGAATCTCGTCTCGCCACGATACTCGAGGGTCAGTTCATCACGCGACTCCGCAATCTTGCAATACTTGATCAGCAGGTCGAGCGTTCGCATGAAGCCGAATTCGTCGATGCTGCGGCGAGCGCTATCCTTGGCCAGAGAACCTCGGGCCGGCAGTTTGAGGCTCTTGATGAAGCGACGGCCCAACTCTCCCGGCTGACACATCATCAATTCCCGCTCGGCGGCGTTGGTGGCCTTGGGGTCGATCCAGCGTCCCTTGACGTAGATTACCCGGCTGGCCATGCCACCGTTGCGGACCCAGTGCATGACGACGCTGTACGGCTCCTGCCGATACTTGACCTCGATCTCCTGCTCGGCACTCATGCGACCGGAAGGGAGCAATTCCTGTTTGATGAAGGTCAGTCGATAGTCGCGCACTTCCCCGACATGGCGCTCGCGGGCTTCGATCAAAGCGGCAAGCGGTTTCTCGCGGAGCAGTTTCTCAAAGGGGTCGACGGCCACCTGGGGCGCCGCAAGGACGATCGCCGCGTGTCGCGGGGCCACCGGGGCATAGTCGCGGTCGTAGAATTCGATGTAGAGAATTCCCGCCAGGGCGAGACCGAAAACGAACTTGATCCTGCGGTGCTTCGACGGTCGCTGGGCAGGTGGCATGAAGCAGGTACCTCTTACAATGGTCGGCGAGGGGCTGGCCTTGTGGGCTCGTGGACTGCCGGCTGGTCGATCGTCGGCGGCCGGGCGTTATTGGCCCCTCTACACATTCATCGGTATCAGGATTCCCTGGCGTTAGTGGGGCGGCTTTCCGCATATGTTGTGGCGAGCTAGTCGCCACAGGCCAGGGTTCAACGCCAGTGCTCACGACCCGCGCCATGGCCGTGGCAGTCGCGCACGTTGTCCTCCGCTGCCGCCGGTCACTCGGCGAGCGCATCAAGTGTAGCTCAGGATTCGCATCCTGTCAAAGAAACGCCCCTCTCGTCTTGGACGGTCCGAGAAAACCGCCTCGCGTAACCACCTTCGTAACATAAGGTTATGTCAGCCCACCGTCCGGTGCTTGTTACCGGGGCAGGGACGCCGTCAGGGAGACGTCCTATAAAAGCTGCCTGACTCAATGTACGAGACGACGGCCGGCGGTGTCAAGTAGCGGATCGAGAGGCCATTGCCGACCCTTGATCTGATGTCAGTGGAACTGATATCTATTTCAGGCGTCGAAATGCAATCGCCCAGGACAGCCCTCATGCGTTCCTGTCCGATAGCGCCCGCCAGCCCCTGGGAGCCTGGTGTCTTCCAGCCAGGTCGGGCCGCGGTCACGATTCTGACCGAATCGACAATATCCCCGATTCGATGCCAGGTGGGTAGCTCCGGCAGGGAATCCGCCCCGATTATCCAGAACAGCTCGATCGGCGGCCCATTGAGCTCCACAAACTCGAGGACCGTGTCAATCGTGTAGCTAGGGCCGGAGCGGTGGAGTTCGCAATCCGACACCTCGAAGAAGGGGTCCTCGGCGACCGCGAGTCTGGCCATCGCCAGCCGGTCGTCGGCATCGGCGACCGGCCCTCCCTCCTTATGAGGCGGACGGGCGGCGGGAATCAGCACGACCCGGGAGAGGCCCAGGCGCTCTCCGATGCTGCGAGCGGAGATCAAGTGCCCGAAGTGGATCGGATCAAAGCTGCCGCCGAATAGGCCGATTCGTTTGTTCATGCCGCATCAGTACGGTGTATGTCAAGTGTGTGCGCCGCGAGGCGGTCACAACGGGGCCCGCGCAGGAGAATCATCAGCCGTCCGCTGTCGCCGTGGCGCGGCTCCACACGATCTCGATGGAGTACTCGGTGACGTCGAGCGCACAGGCCGCCGCTCGCGATTCGCCTGCCTTTGCCTCTGTTCGACCATCGACAATCAGGTAGTAGCCGTGGCCGGGTTCAAACCGGGCATCGAAAACCACGTCGTGTTTGGTGCTCCTGGAGTCCCCACCTCGTTGCAGGCTGGTTTGCAGCAGGGCCTCGTTCTTGAGGTCGAGGCCGGTCGTGGCATCCTTGATGAAGAAGACCAGCGACGTCCTGGAGGTTGCCGAGGTACCAGCGGATCCGGGATCTTCGTTCTCTGTCGTCGTGGATTCCGTCAAGGCGAGACGAATTCTGACCCTCGCGTCGAGCGGAACTCCCGACATGTTGTCGAAGCAGTAGCCGAGTTGGAACTTGCCCCATGCGGAAGCCCCGCCGGCTGCTTCGGCCCTGCAGGACGCTCCATCGGCGCGCAGGCTCGCGTCGCCGGTCGCCGATCCTGCTTCGCCGGAGCGGTCGGACTCGAAGAAGGTAACGTTGAACGGAGCGTCGGCGGGGATCAACAACGCCCCCCTCGCGGCCATCGCCTGGTCGACGTCCGGTCGCGTGCCGGCAGGCCTTCTGGCTCTCACGATCGTGTCGCCGCTTTCGCCACAGCCAACAACCAGGACAAAGACCAGGGCAAGAGGTAAACGTTGCGCCATCCGAGCTTTGAGGGCAGACATGCGGGGTACTCCGACAGAGAATCGAGGCAGCCTATTGGGCGATGCTGCCCGTGTAAAGTCAGCCTGCCAGATCCGCAGAAATCGACATTCTTGTGGGGTGGCGGATGGGCGATATAATACCTGACCGCCACCTGGCACATGACTGTGGGCGGCGAAAGCGGAGCACCGGACCTCTGGTCGCGGGCCCGCACTCTGGAGAGGTGTCCGAGTGGCTGAAGGAGCCGCATTCGAAATGCGGTCTGCGGGTAACCGTAGCGGGGGTTCGAATCCCTCCCTCTCCGATCTAACCGGCCTCGAATGAGCGTAAGTGCTTATTCCATCGGGGTTTAGCAATTTCGGGGAATCTCCGTTTGTGCATATTTATGCACAGGAGGTTCTCTGCGATGCGCGTTGGTGGGCGACCGCCGGCTCGAGAGACGGTGGGAAAGCTGAGGATGAATCACGTCCACGGCACTCCGTCCTGCATTCCGTTTTTGATGGTACTTTGGGGTCTGGGCGTACAGTAGCGGGAACGCCGATCGTGGCATCGCATGGCACTGAGAGCACCACTAGGCCGACGCATGGATGGTCGAAGGGTGGTGAGGAAACCCCTGCAAACAAGGGCGATTCTGACCGTTCGCGGCACTCGCTGGCACCGCATGACATGGAAAACGGAGAGGGGGGGATTCGAACCCCCGGTACGGGTGTGACCCCGTACGACGGTTTAGCAAACCGTTGCTTTCAGCCACTCAGCCACCTCTCCAAATGCTCTATTCACAAAGACTTACGTAGCGACTCCCTCCCAGTGAGATTCCTAGACGACAACCGCTTCGCATGTTGGGCTTCTCCTCGCCTCAGCCTCACCAAATTTGGAAGAACAGGGTCGTGGTCAAGGCCAATCGTCAAAGCCGAAGAAACCTCATCCATCCTTCCCTCGCACAGCTCATCCCAACGGCCAAGGGTGCAAGAAAAACCTTTAGCAAGGTCCACTTTTTCGGAGGCTGGGCCGATCCGCAAGCTGCCCTGGATCGCTACAGAGCGGTCGCCGCTGACATGGATGCTGGCCGTCCCTTTCAGCCGTCTAAACCTATCCGCCTCTGAGCTGACAGTCAAGCTCGTAGGCAACGATTCCTTGAACTGGCACAAGGCCAGATGGACGCAGGGGAAACTGGAGCACGGTGGTTCGAAGACTGTCGCACAATCGTCGAGAAGATCGCCGAGGTGGAAGGCAGACACCGGCGGATGACCCGGCGCGGCGACGATCGGATATGCGTCACTCTGATCGGATGATCGCTATTCAGGGAACCTGCTTCGACAGCTCTTCTGGGGTCTGTGACTCAGCCTCGTAGTCGCTGATCAGCGCTTGGGTGAGGATGATCTCCACGCGGCGGTTGGCCTGGCGGCGATCATCAGTGTAGCTCTGACGAAGAAGTGGTTCGTGGGGCCCGGCGCTGGTGACACGGAATGCCTGGGGCGATATCCCGAGCTCGACCAGGCGGTCGCGCACTTTGCGAGCCCTGGCGAAAGCCAAACCCAGAGGGTCGCCATATTCGGATTCGATAGGTAGCGGCTCATGTGTGGCATGGCCGCGAATGTCGATCTTGTTCTGCTTCCCACGAAGTTCGGCGGCAAATCTCTGCAGCAGCGCATCAGTAGTAGGCTCGATTGCGGCACTGAAACGAGCGAAGGCGATGGGACCGCCGATGACTAACTCCACCCCATCGCGGACTTTCTTGACGCGGTAGAACTCCCCGTCGACGCCGGGTTCGTCGGAATGGCCCAGGCTCTTCTTCTTGTCGGGGATGACAAGAGTTTCGAACTTCACCAGGAAGCTCTTGAAGTCGACGGTATTGTCGGGCAGATAACCGGACTGACCGGCGCTGCCGAACGCCTTGCGTATCGACTCCAGGGCGGCCATGAACAACTTCTTCTGGTCGTCGAAGTTGGCCAGGGCGGCCAGCATGACGAAGAAGCACAGCAGCAGCGTCATCATGTCGCCGTAGGTCACCATCCAATCCGGACAGCCGGCGGGCGGAGGTTTCTGCCTTCTGGCCATTGTCAGGCTCTCGTACACGAAAGAGGTTGAGAGCGGCGGGCCGGTCGGTCAGACGGACTGATCGAGATGATCTCGACGCCCGCTCTAGTCATCCGGTGGGTGTGCTCGCTCTGTTGCATGTCTCACCCCTGATTCGCCGGCATCATGCCTTGTCCGCTCCGGCGATCTCCAGTCGGGCCTTGGGTGACAGAAAGACGGCGAGTTTCATTTCCAGAATTCTTGGATTGTCACCGGCCTGCAGCCCGAGGATGCCGGCCTTGCCAATCTCCAGATTGAGCATTTCTTCGTCGTGTTTTGCCGTGAGCTTATCAGCCAGCGGCAGGCAGATGACGTTGGCGATCGCCGCTCCGTAGAGCGTCGTCAAGAGCGCGATGGCCATGCCGGGGCCGATCTTGGAGACGTCGTCCATGTTCTTGAGCATCAGCACAAGGCCGACCAGCGTGCCCATCATGCCGAAGGCGGGGGCATACTTGCCGGCCATGTCCAGCACGCCCTTGCCCTCGCTGTGACGCTGCTCGAGGGCATCCATCTCCATGTCCAGCACTTGCTTGATGGTGTCGGCGTCGGTGCCATCGACAACGAGCTGCAAACCGTTCGCCAGGAAGGGGTCCTTCAACTCGGCGATGGTGTTCTGCAGGGAGAGGATTCCCTCCCGCCGGGCAACGTCGGAAAGTTTGACCAGTTGACCAATAAGCTCCTTCGGCTTGCTCGCGGGCACGAAGAAGGCGTTCTTGACGATTTTGGCCAAGGCCAGGAAGCGATCCAGGCGACAGGCGACCATGGTCACACCGACCGACCCGCCGACGACCAGAATCACCGACGGCGTATCGATGAAGGTATTCATGAAATCGCCATCTGCCCCGGTAACCATGGCGTAGAGTAGCATCCCGAGGGCGGCGATCAGACCGAGGATGGTTGCCAGATCCATGAAGGTTCCCTTCCGGGCAGGAAATCCGCGCCGACCGTCGATAGCAACGACGGCGTTCCAACCTGATCTACATCGGACGTTTGGCGGAACAGTTGGAGAATGAAGTCCGTGATGGAACGGAGTAATCCTGCCGATGACAGGCCTGAGGCAGCATCTTCTGAACCAAAGGCGTGGCGACGAAGCAACAACGACCGATAATACCTAAGGCGACTGGACTAGGAACCGGCATAGCAGTTGAATGGGCCTGGCGACAATGCGCTAAGTTTATGTATGAGCGAAAGTTACGGCTGATGGCGAGAGCCCCATGCAGCGAGTCAAGCCACGGCCGTGGCCGTCAGCCGGAATAATCCGTCGCCCGACCCCATCCGAGGACATGCGGGCACGGGGCCTCGCTCTACTGATGGATCGCGGGCACATAGGCCCGTAATACTGCGGCTGGCTGGCCGGATATTCCGACCGCCTCGCGAAGGCGCGGCAATGCCGGCTTCGGGGCTCTGTCTGCTCAGTGCGACCGGGTACAATGGGCGGGAGAACCTAAGGAAGGAATCCTGACGCGCCGCGGATCGCCGGGCGCACAAGCGGGGAGAACGTTCATGTGCGGGATCGTGGCATACACAGGCTTTCGCGAGGCGCGGCCCATCCTTATGGAAGGGATCAAGCGTCTGGAATACAGAGGCTACGACTCAGCCGGCATCGCGGTCACGAACGGCGGCTGTCTGCACGTGCAGAAGTACGCCGGGCGGATAGCGGTGCTCGAATCTCAGATCGACGAAGAGGTGATCAAGGGGACATGCGGGATGGCCCATACCAGGTGGGCGACGCACGGCGAGCCGAACGACGCCAACGCCCATCCACACGTGGACAGCTCGGGACGCATCGCCCTGGTTCACAACGGGATCATCGAGAACTATCAGTCCCTGCGCACCTACCTTCAGCAGCACGGCGTCGAGTTCGCCAGCGCGACCGACACCGAAGTGCTGGTTCAACTCGTCGGGCATTTCTACAAGGGCAATCTCGAAGAGGCCGTGCGGGCGGCGCTGGCCGACGTCCGCGGCACCTACGGTATTGCGGTAATTTGCAGCGATGAGCCTGCCAAGATCATCGCCGCCAGAAAGGGCAGCCCGCTGATTCTCGGCGTTGGCGACGGCGAGTACCTGGTGGCCTCCGACGCCGCGGCGATCATCCAGCACACCACCCAGGTGATCTACCTCTCCGACGGCGAGATGGCCACCGTTTGGGACGACGGTTTCCGCACGACGACATTGGACGCCGCCCCGGTGACCAAGGAGGTCAAAGAGCTCGAGATGACCCTGGAGGACATCGAGCTCGGCGGCTACGAACACTTCATGCTCAAGGAGATCATGGAGCAGCCAGAGGCCGCGGCCAACTGCATGAGAGGCCGGGTGAATCCCAAGGAGGGTCGCCTGGTTCTCGGCGGCCTCTCGGAATTGGCCAGGGAGCTTGTGCAAACGAAGCGGTTCATCATCACCGCCTGTGGTACCGCCTGGCACGCCGGCCTGGTCGGGGAGTATCTATTCGAGTCCCTGGCCCACATTCCGACGGAGGTGGAGTACGCGTCGGAGTTTCGCTATCGCAACCCGGTGATCGAACCGGGAACAGTGGTGATAGCCATCAGCCAGTCGGGCGAAACGGCCGACACCCTGGCGGCCCTGCGCGAGGCCAGCGACAAGGGGGCCCTGGACCTGGGCCTGGTCAACGTAGTCGGTTCGACAATCGCGCGGGAAACCGACGCGGGTATTTACCTTCATGTCGGCCCGGAGATCGGCGTGGCCAGCACGAAGGCATATCTGGGACATGTTCTCGTGCTTACCATGATGGCTCTCTTCCTCGGCCGGCGGCGTCATCTGTCGCAGCCGGATCTTCAGAACTATCTCCACGCCCTGGCGTCGGTCCCGGACAAGATCAAGACGATCCTCCAGCAGAGCGATGCGATCCGCGAAGTGGCCGACGAGTTCAAGGAGTCGGAAAACTGGCTCTACCTCGGCCGCGGCTACAACTATCCGACGGCCCTGGAGGGAGCGCTGAAGCTCAAGGAGATTTCCTACATTCACGCCGAGGGCATGCCAGCGGCGGAAATGAAGCACGGTCCGATCGCCCTGATCACCAAGGACATGCCCGTGGTCTTCATCGCCACCCGCAACAGCCACTATGAAAAGGTAATAAGCAACATCGAGGAAGTGCGTGCCCGCCGCGGCCGGGTTATCGCCGTGGCCACCGAAGGCGATACGGAAATAGCCAGGCTCGCCGAACACGTCTTCTACGTCCCCGACCTGCCGGAGCCCCTGGAGCCGCTGCTGGCGATCGTCCCCTTGCAGCTTCTTGCCTACCACGCGGCGGTCCTCCGCGGCTGTGACGTGGACAAGCCGCGGAACCTGGCCAAGTCGGTGACGGTGGAGTAATGCCGTCGGCTCGGGGAGCATCGGCGTCTCGCCGATGCGACTTGCGCATTGCGTACCACCTCGGAGGTTGGGTGTGTGTCGAATCATCGGGTCGCACCGGCGAGACGCCGATGCTCCCCGCGGAATCCCGGACAGAATTGGCAAGCTGCCTGTGCCACATTCCGAATGCGACCCAAGGTCGCGCTCTGCG
>SDBT01012858.1_pt1 | contig 13432 bp, 11 predicted proteins | sample 2277101 | NCBI WGS metagenome assembly SDBT01 (sample SAMN10404973, study PRJNA504765) | marine sediment metagenome | isolation source: marine sediment core GS10_PC15, 103 cmbsf | place: Arctic Ocean: Southern Knipovich Ridge | collected 2010
CGCCAGATCACCAGGCCGATGCCGAGGATCACCACGACCCCGACGAGGCCGATGAGTCCGGCGACAAGGCCAGCCCCCATGCGCCCCCACGCGTGCCGCCTCGCCGCGGATCCGGAAACTGGCTTCCCGGAAATGTCCGAGGCAACGACATGGTGGACCGTCAGATAGACGAAGAGGGTGGCGATCGAATGCAGTGCAACCACGATCACTACCGCCCGTAAGAACGGTTGGGAGACTTCGAGGAACACATCGGGAGGAAGATTGTTGAGGGCTCCGGGGTCGTTGAACACCAGCTCGAGGAAGTCGATGGCACCTGTCATCTGAAAGGCGATAAGAGTCAGGATGCCGACCGGGATGAAGACGATGAGGGCCGTAGAGGCCAGAGGCTTCCAGATTCCCCCGATTCTGTTGAGGGCGTCGCCAAGTACCTGGCCAAACGGGCGCGGGACTATCTGCATGGGGATGGGTACCGTAACCGGGCCGTCATTGGAGATCTTGCTGCCCGAACTCCCCGAAGTCGAGATCACACGTCGCCATCTCGAAGAGGCCATGGTGGGACGGAGGCTTCAGAGTGTTCGGGTCACTCACGCCCGTACTGCTCGGTATAACGCAACGACGGGCGAGCTGGAGTCCCGGCTGTCGGGTAGACGGGTGGACACGGTCGGTAGGCACGGCAAGTTCCTGGTCATCGGCTTGGACGACGGCTACACCCTGGTCGCCCACCTCGGCATGTCGGGGCGGTTCAGCGTTGCGGCCAGATCCGATGCCGCCAGATCCGAAGAAGAACGGGCCCCGCACACCCACTTTGTCGCCGTACTCGATGACGGTGCCGAGGTCAGGTTCACCGATCCTCGGACCTTTGGCTTCATCGCTGCTTTTGATGAAGATGAGCTTGCAGAGTCTGCTCTTTCCAGGCTTGGCCCCGATGCCTGGGTCGATCCTCCGAGTGTTTCAACTCTCATGAAGACGCTGAACGGTCGCTCCGCCCCCATCAAGGCTCTCCTCCTCGACCAGGGTCCGATGGCCGGCATCGGCAACATCTACGCCGACGAAGCCCTTCATCTCGCAGGGATCCATCCTTTGACACCGGGTGGAGATCTTGATGCGACCGAAGTTGCCGGGCTGCTGATGGCCATACAGGCGGTCCTGTCCGAAGCGATCAAGAGCGGAGGAACCACCCTCGACGATCTGGCGTATCTGCTTCCCGACGGCCAGGCAGGGGACTATCTGAGTCGTCTCGGTGTCTATGCCAGGACCGATGAGCCGTGTCTTCGGTGCGGCACACCCGTCGAAAGGATCGTCGTCCGAGCACGATCGACTCACTTCTGTCCCCGGTGCCAGCCACGATGACTCAGGGAGCCGTCCATGCATGGGTGAGCGGTCGGGTGCAGGAGGTCGGATATCGCCAGACGTGTCGGAGCGTTGCCCGCTCGCTCGATCTCGCTGGTTGGGTGCGCAACCTCTCAGACGGTAGGGTCGAGTTGTTCGCTCAGGGGGAGACCGGCGCTCTCGACCGGCTGATCACATGGGCCTGGGCCGGCCCATCGGCGGCGGCGGTCAGCGGGGTCGAGTCGGAGACGGCGCAGCCCGATGTGACGCTGACCGACTTCTTCATCCATCCGAATGTGGCAATAACCGGCTAAACAACTGGTTTTCGTTAGCCTGACCGGACAATCACAGACGTGTTATTCGCCAGGTAGTCAGCTGTGTATCTGAAGTCACTAAAACTCACCGGTTTCAAGTCGTTTGCCGATAGCACGCGTCTCGAGTTCCGCCCCGGCGTGACGGTGGTGGTTGGTCCCAACGGCGTGGGCAAATCCAATCTCGTCGACGCTCTGTCCTGGGTTCTGGGCACTCAGTCGACCAAGACACTCCGCACGGGGAAGATGGAGGATCTCATCTTTGCCGGCACAGCCACCCGCCCTGCGCTGGGCAAAGCCGAGGTGACCCTTGTGGTTGATAACGCCGAGCGCATGATTGACCTCGATCTCGATGAGATCTCGGTCACCCGGCGGCTCTATCGGGATGGCTCGAGTGACTACGAGCTCAACGGTGTCAACTGTCGTCTTCTCGACATCCAGGATTTGCTCTCCGACTCCGGCGTCGGACGTCACCAGCATGTGATCATCGGCCAGGGCGAGATCGGCACCGTGCTCAACGCCTCACCCGAGGAGCACCGTGCGGTCATCGAGGAGGCAGCCGGGATCCTCAAGCATCGTCGACGTAAGGAACGCTCCGAGCGACGGCTGGAGAGGACCGATGAGGATCTTGTCCGTCTCCATGACCTTCTTGGCGAGATCGGACGCCAGATGCGCCCGCTCCGTCGTCAGGCGCGGGCCGCCGAGCGATACGACGGCCTGAAGAGTGAGGTGACAGCTCTCCGGCTCTACCTCGGTGGCCAGGCTCTCGCCGAGCACGATCGAGATCTCACGATGGCGACGTCAGAGAAGTCCCGGCTTCACGAAACCCTCGACGTTGATCGGCGCAAGGTGGAGGATCTGTCTACCCGGCTTGCCGCTCTCACAGAAACAGCCAACCAGGTAGGGGTCGATCTCGATCGTGAAACCTCCGCGGCTGCGATGCTGGAAACCACCGTTGAGCGTCTTCGACGGGTTGCCTCCGTTGCCCATGAGCGTCGTCGCGCCGTCAGTGGACGGCGTGAGGCTGCGGTCGAGCGGTGGGACGACCTCGAGAACGAGAAAGAGGCTATCAGCGAGGAAATATCGTCCATCGACGGGGACCGCCGAGATGCGATGTTGCTGGCCGATACGGCCGAGACGAGGTTCCGACGGCTCGAAGACGAAGAGCGAGCCGTTGCCACCCAGAACGCTCTTTCGCCCGAGGGGGCCCTCGCCGCGGCGCGGGGAGAGCTGAGTTCTCTGGACTCAGCCCAGATTCGCGATGACCGCGAGCGAAATGGAGTGACTCGTCGGCTCGAAGTGCTTGTCTCGCAAAGACGCCATGAGACCGCGGAAGTAGATCGAATCAACGTTGAGATCAAGAAGATCGACGAGGAGATCTCAACGATTCAGGCGGTCTACGACGAGGTCTCTGCTCAACGCTCGACAGACCAAGAGGCCTGGTCGACAATCGAGGAGACCAGGGCGACGAGTCGTCTGGCGGTGGCGTCGGCAGAGGCCCGGGCGGATGCGATCAGGGCTGGCATCGAAGGCCGGTTCGATGCCGAAGCGCGCCAGTTGGTCGAAGCGGCGCCGGGAGTGGTCGGATCCTTGATCTCCCAGCTCGATGTCCCCGAGGGGATGGAAGCTGCCGTCGACACAGCCTTGGGTCGTTGGGTGACTGCGGTTGCGTTTGAGGATGTCGATGCTGTTCGCAACATTGTGGAGAGTGTCAAGGGCTCCGGCGGAGGTTCTGTTCCAGTGGTCTCCGCCATGTCTGAAGGCCCGGCGCCCGCCAGGGAAGTCGCGGAGAACCTCGGCGTCGAGGCGCTGATCGACCGACTCGGGCCTCGTGCCCACCGGGGTCTGGCCACTCGTCTCCTGGGTGATGTTGTCCTTGTCGAAGGGTGGGTGAGCGGATGGGACCTGATCGCCAAGTACCCGGCACTCCGCGCAGTGACGCCGGAAGGCGACCTCATCTCAGTTTCTGGCGTGCACATTGCCAATCCTGACGGTGCCGGAGTGGCGATGTTGGAGACGGCAGAGGTCGCACTCGAGAAGTCATCAACAGCCTTGGCTCGCGCCGAGTCGCTGTACACGGCCGCACGACGCGACTTCGATGCCAGTCGTAAGGTCGAGAGGGCAGCGCTCGAGCGTCTCGAGTCGGCCGAAGCCGGATTGGCTGGACGATCCGAAGCCATGTGGAGACTCCAGAAGTCGGTCGACTCGATTGAGGAGGAACAGGCCAGGTTGGAGATGCGAAAGGCTGCCTTGACCGATACGATTGACCAGGGGCAACGTCAGATCGCGGAACTGAGATCCCGTCTTCAGGCCCTTGCCGGCGAAGATGCGGAGCGAATGAGAGTCTGGGATGACCTGGAGGGGCGGCGTCTCCAGCTTGCCGCCGATCGCGAGGTGGCCCGTTCCGAATGGCAGGACGCCGCCGGGAAACTCCGGAGCATCGTTGAGCGCGAGCGTCTTCTTCGGGAGCGATTGGCTCGTATCGATGTTGAATTCCGGCGTCTCGAGCCCAGCCATGGATCGGAAGCCGACCCGGACAGACTTGCGGCAGTGGAGAGCTTCGCCCAGCGCGCAGTGTCGGTGCTCACGCGACGCATCGAGGAGCTCAGGGACCGCCAAACTCTTCTACGGCATGAGAAAGACGACGTCCTTGGAGACCTCGAGGCCGTACGCGACGAACACGACTCAGTGCTGACGGCGATCGACAACGCTCGGGAACGTGCCGCCGAGCTCGATGTTCGACTGGCGGAGCTTCGTCTCCATCGAGAGGCGATTGCCGAATCGATTCGCCGTGATGCCGATTCCGATGTCGATGCGGCAATGGGTGCCCCCCGACCCGAACGGCCGGAGGACACCAATCTCGAGGAACTCCTCGAGTCGAGAAGCGCGCAACTGAGCCGTCTTGGACCGATCAACCCTCTAGCCGCCGAAGAGTTCCGGGAGTTGGATGAGCGTCACACCTTCCTGTCAGACCAGATGAGTGATATCGAGTCATCCCGGTCCGAGCTCAGAAAGGTAATTGCAGCCCTCGAAGAAGAGATCGAGCTGCGTTTCCAGGCTGCTTTCAGCGAGGTGGCTGAGGCCTACGAGCGGTATTTCGGTGCTCTCTTTCCCGGCGGCCGCGGCCGGCTTCGGGTGATTGACCCGGACGACACTCAGTCAGGTGTGGCGATCGACGCACAACCGCTGGGGAAGAAGGTCAGCCAGATGACCCTGCTCTCCGGTGGCGAGCGGAGCCTGGCAGCCCTGGCGTTCCTCTTTGCAGTGTTTGAAGCCCGACCAAGCCCCTTCTACGTCTTGGATGAAGTGGAGGCTGCCCTCGACGCCACCAACCTGCGCCGCTTTCTCCGTGTCGTCGACGAATTCAGACAGAGGGCCCAGCTTCTCATCGTGACCCACCAGCAGCAGACGATGGAGGCTGCCGACGTTCTTTACGGGGTGACGATGGAGCCCGGTGGTTCGTCCCAAGCGATCCGAAAGGACATGACGATCGCCGTCTCCGAGCAGGTGGCATAGATTCCAACTCCGAATGGATAACTCGACACTGGTCATGCTGGTGATCATCGCCGCGGTCGCGGTGCTCATCGGGCTGTTGCTGTCTCGCCGGAGACGTGAAGTGAAGGCTTCCGTTTCTGAGCGAAGCAGAATGGCGAGGACGGCGGACGCGCTTGGGATGGCTCTCCGCAAAGCGTGGGGTTCAGGAATCGAAAAATCCACCTGGGGCGAGATCGAGGAGGCCCTCCTCGCTGCGGATGTCGGTGTCGAAGCGACCATGCACATCGTGGAAGGGGTTCGTTCCACGAAGCCGGAGACCGCCGATGAGGCCAGGGCGGCGCTGTCGTCACAACTCCGGGGAGAGTTGGGCAGTGGAGAGCGCACTTTGGTCACGAGGAGTCAGCCCTCGGTGTGGCTGGTGGTCGGAGTCAATGGCACCGGGAAGACAACCACGGTCGCCAAACTCGCCAAACGACTCAAGGACGAGGGCAAGACGGTGATTCTCGGAGGAGCCGACACCTACCGGGCGGCCGCAGGCGAGCAACTTCAGACCTGGGGAGACCGCGCTGGGGTCGAAGTGGTGGGAGGCCAGGTTGGCGGTGACCCTGCCTCTGTTGTCTTCGACACCCTCGCTTCGGCTCGAGCGAGACGGATCGATGTCGTGATCATCGATACCGCGGGCCGGCTCCACGGGAAGAAGAACCTGATGGCGGAGTTGGGCAAAATCCACCGAGTCGCAGCCGGGGACGAAGGCATCGACGAGGTGCTCTTGGTCTTGGATGCAACCGCGGGCCAGAACGGTCTGGTCCAGGTTCGTGAGTTCGCCGAGACCGTGCCCGTGACGGGCATCATCCTGACAAAACTGGATGGCACGGCACGAGGTGGCATCATCATCGCCGTGGAGAGGGATCTTGGCGTTCCGGTGAAGCTCATAGGCGTGGGGGAAGGATTGGAGGACCTGGTGGTATTCGACCCGGATGTCTTTGTTGATGCTCTGCTGGAGGAATCATGAACACCGATGAGCTTGCTGTGGCAGCCCGAGAGGCTGCCGAGGGCTCCTACTCCCCGTACTCGCACTTCCGGGTTGGGGCCGTTGTGGTCAGCGCGGATGGAGAGATCTTCACGGGCGCCAACATCGAGAATGCCGCCTACCCGGTTTCTTCGTGCGCGGAATCCACGGCGATCAACACAGCCGTCTCCTCGGGGGTCCGCAAGATCGCCAGCATTGCTGTCGCCTGTATTGACGCAGACGACATCGAAGGGGCCTACCCCTGCGGTCGTTGCCGTCAGGAAATGGCGGAATTCGACGTCGAGAAGGTGATCGTGACTGCCGGGGACGGGTCAGTGGTCAGGGAGCACACTCTCGATGAGCTGATGCCTCACCGATTCAGCCTGTGAACTCAACCAACGTCCCAGTGGACGGCTTCTATGGCAGGCAGGGTATTTGCGGAGATGGAAACGCTGTCGTCGGCCGTCTGAACGAAACCGTCGCTCCAGATTCCGGCCTTGACCGCCACCGAGCTGCGCCCGTGTCCTGAACTGCCCCACTCCACATAGCTGAGGATGTCGGTCGAGGCGCCGAAGTTCCCCGAATCATACAAGCCGACTTCTCCATCGCCGGGTCTGAGTGTGCCGATGGTGGCGACCTGGTCGATGGTGATCGCGTCGGGCGGGGGTTGGAACACGGTCCCGCCGGTGCTGATGGCGACAAACTGACCCGGGGGCACCTCCACATCGGGGATCGCGAAGTAGGCCGGCCGTTGACATAGGAAGTGCCCGGCGAGGTTGCCGGTGGCATCACCGACGTTGGTTATGACAATCATTCCTCCATCCCCGAGAGAGACGCTGGTGAGGACGAAATGGGCACCGGAAGGGGAGGGTGTTGAAGTGGTCGCTTCCACAGCGGCGCTGGTGGTCGTCGCCGCGGCGCTGGTGGTTGTCGCCCCGGCGCTCGTCGTCGTATCGGGTCTGATCGTGGTTGTGGGCTCTGATTCGGCGGTAGTGGCTGTCTCACTGGCTGTGCCGCAGGCAGCAATCACGAGGGTGAGCGCGGCAAGGATGGCTTGGGCTCGCATTGGAAGAGTTTACGCCGATTCCTGGGTATAGGGGAGAGACCTCTTACCAGTCTGCCGGTTCTCTCTTCTGACCAGATTCCCACTGTCATGGCTTCTTCGATACCCGGCTTCTCGTGAAGCGGGGTCCCGCTTCATCCAGTCATCGGTCAGCGGTTTTCCAGCGCCTCGATCAATTGAGGGAGCACCTTGTGGACGTCACCGACGACCCCAAGGTCGGCGACCGAGAAAATGGGAGCATCGGGATCCTTGTTGATGGCGATGATGGTTCCGGCGTCCTTCATGCCGACAAGGTGCTGCATGGCGCCCGAGATACCGACGGCGATGTAGACGTTGGGCTTGACCGTCTTGCCCGTCTGCCCCACCTGCTTCGCATAAGGGACCCAGCCGGCGTCGACGATGGCCCGGGTGGCCCCGGTGGCGGCTCCCAACGGCTTGGCGAGTTTCTCGACCAGATCGTACGCATCGGCCGAACCAAGACCCCGTCCCCCGGATACCACCACGGCAGCATCACCAAGTTGCGGGCCCTCGCGCTCTTCGACGTGTGACTCGACCACCCTGGCCTCCGAGCCATCCACTTCGGGGAGCTCGAAAGTGACAACCGAAGGGGCACCACCGCCTATCGGCTCCGCGGGGAATGACTTGGGACGAATGAGCACGAGGAACGGCCCGTTCGATGACGATGCGGTGGCAACCTGGCTCCCACCAAAGATCTCGTGGTCCGTCTCCACACCATCGTCCGTCAGACGGACGTCAGAGGCATTGGAAAGAACTCCGACGTCGAGTCGAGCGGCAAGACGCCCGGCAACGTCCCGGTCCGTGTAGGCCTGGCCGAACAAGACCATCTCGGGCGACTCGTCGGCGATCCGGTCGGCAAGAGCCGCGGCCAATGGTCCCGACGGGAGCCGGTCGCCGGCGTCGGCGTGTAGCACCGAGCTTGCCCCATGCTCGCCCAGGACGGCGAACGCCTCGTCGCTTCCGGTGCCGAGGTAGACAGCGGTGACATCGCCAACACTTCTGGCCTTGGCCAGAAGCTCCAGTCCCAGGACCGACGGCGCTGCGTCGACTTCTTCGATGAACACCCACACTGACGCCATTTCAGATCACCTTCCTCTCTTCGAGGAGGGCGACGATGGCCTGGTAGGCCTCACCGTCGTCTTCGACCTTCTGACCGGCCGCTCGCCCAGGCGCATCGGAAATCGAGACCACCTTCTGGTCGGCCGATGTCTTAACGCCGAGATCGGTAAGGGTCAGATGCTCCACCGGCTTCTTCTTGGCGTCCATGATCCCTTTGAAGGTGGGATAGCGAGGCTCCACGACGCCCGCCGTCACCGATACGACGACAGGCAGTTCGGTGGCGACCACGTCGTAGCCGTCGTTGGTCTGGCGGTCGATGGTGACCGTCCCGTCGCCGATGTCGACCTTCTTCGCATAGGTGAGTGCGGGAGTGCCCAGGTGCTCGGCGAGCATCTGAGGTATGACGCCCGAATATCCGTCGGTGGACTCGGTGCCGGCGATGACCAGGTCAAAGCCCTCCCTTTCGATGGCAGCAGCGAGAACCCTCGAAGTTGTCAGGGCGTCGGCGCCACGGAGATCGCCATCCTCGATGATGATTGCCTTGTCGGCGCCCATGGCCAGTGCCTGGCGTATCCCCTGGGCGTTGCCGGCCGGTCCCATGCTCACCAACGTGACCGTGCCCTCGTTGCCCTGGGCTAGCTGAAGACCCATTTCCACCCCATAGCGGTCGGTGTCGTCGAGGATCTGGTCGTCAGGGCGTGTCAACCAGTGTGTTCCCTCTTCGAGGGTGTAAGGGTTGGCGGGATCGGGGATCTGCTTGACACAGACGACGACCTTCATACCGCTTTGCTCCTTGTGTCGAATTCGGCGGCGATGGTAACGACCTGAGGGACTACTGAATCCACGATCAGAGAGCAGAGGCGTCGATTCGTTCGATGATGAGATCCTGTGATCGTGTCAGCTCATCGGAGATCGACCAGGCGGTCTCGAGGGTGCCTCGCTGAGCCTCCCATTTGCTTTCGTCGCTGTAATGGACGATGGCCAGAGGATCACCCTGGTGCACAGTGTCGCCGTGTTTCGCCTTGAGGGTGATCCCTACTCCAGGATCGATGGTGTCCTCCTTGCGTTCCCGGCCGGCGCCGAGATGGGTGGCAACAGTTCCGATTGTCAAGGCGTCGCACCATGTGACATATCCGGAATCAGGAGCAACCACCACTGCCTCGCGGGGTGCCACGGCGAGAAGAGACGGGTCGTCGATAACCAACGGATCTCCTCCATGGGCCTCCACAACCTCGATGAACTTCTGCAAGGCAGCACCTGAGTGTATTGCCTCGTCGAGTCGGTCACGGCCGCCCTCGATGCCTGCAAGCTCGAGCATCGTCTCGCCAAAGACCATGGTGAGCTCGGTCACATCGGCCGGTCCATGGCCTCGGAGCACATCGATCGATTCCCTGATCTCGTTGGCGTTGCCAACTTCGTGGCCCAAGGGCTGGTCCATTGTGGTGATGAACGCGACTGTGTTGACACCATGGGCTGCGCCGATCCCGACCATCGTGTGGGCCAGCTCCCGAGATTGATCGAGTTTCTTGATGGACGCCCCGGATCCAGTCTTCACATCCAGAAGAAGCCCATCGAGCCCCTCTGCGAGTTTCTTGGACATGATCGAGCTGGCGATGAGGGGTATCGACGGGACAGTTCCGGTGGTGTCTCGCAAGGCGTAGAGCTTGCGATCGGCGGGGACCATCGTCTCCGATGCTCCGGCGAGCACGAGACCGTGTTCGATGAGGAGGGTACGAAAACGGTAGGCGTCCAGGCTGGTGGTGAAGCCGGGTATCGATTCCAGTTTGTCGAGGGTCCCCCCGGTGTGTCCCAGGCCACGTCCGGAAATCATCGGAATCAAAACTCCACAGGCGGCCACCATTGGCACCAGGGGTATCGAGATCTTGTCACCAACGCCCCCGGTGGAGTGTTTGTCGATCTTGGCGGCGGCGATATCGGAGAAATCCATCACCTCGCCGGAGTGGAGCATCGCCTCGGTCCACGCGGCGAGCTCCTCGTTGTTCATCCCGTTGAGCAGGATCGCCATTGCCATTGCGGACATCTGGTAGTCCGCCACGCTGCCATCGGTATAAGCAGCGATGAGCCATCCGATGGCGTCAGAGGAGAGAACACCCCCATCGCGTTTGGTCTCGATCAGATCGATCGCCGAGTACGTCATGGGCACAAGCTATTCGCGATCAGAGGATCGCGACGAACTCCGGTTGAGCGAAGGCGAGATTGAGATTCTGCACCGCCTGGACTGCCGCTCCTTTGAGGAGGTTGTCCTCGGCGCCCACCACCACCACGTTTCGGCCATCTTCACTCACGTGCACCCCGCCAAGCAGCACGCCCAGACGTCCGGCACCGTCGCGCAACTCGGGAATCTCCTCCTGGATGTCGATCAGGGGCTCGTCGGCATAGGCATCAACCAGACGTCGCACCGCTTGGTCGCTGGTGATCGGGGTGGCGACCGGGATATGTGAAGTTATCAGAAGACCCCGGAACGCCTGATGGACGTGGGGCATGAAGCGAACCGGGTGACCCAGTTGTCGGCTGGCCTCTCGCTCATGATTGTGGCCCACGAGCTTGTAAGGCAACAGGTTGTCGGCGAGACGATCCGGGTCATTCTTTCTCGATGGTGTGGTGCCGGCCCCGGAGTATCCAGAGACACCGAACACAGCAGGCACTCCATCGAGATCATCGATGAAAGGTGCCAGCGCCAACTGCATCACGGTGGCGTAACAGCCCGGATTGGCGATTCGCCTGGCTCCGGCGATCTGCTGTCTGTTGAGCTCGGGGAGACCATAGATCCAGGTGTCATCGAAGCGGTGGTCCGAGGAAATGTCGACAATCACGGTATCGGTGGGCAGGGCGGAGACGAAGGGCTTGCCGACACCGTCGGGAAGAGCGAGAAACACTGCGTCCAGATCCAGGTCGACCACCCCATCCGCGTCCAGGTCTCCGAAGGTGAGCTCTTCGATCTCGGGAACCGGACGACCGGCAAGCTCTCTCGACCCCGCGTATTCCACGGTGAAGCCGGGGTGGTTGTCGAGGAGACGGAGCAGTTCACTCCCGGTGTGCCCGCGAGCGCCCACCACACCGACGGATTTGGCTTCAGACACCAGAGGAGTCCTTACGGAACGCTGCTGGAAGCCCGGTCAGTCTTTTGACGGCACGACCAATCGTGTCGAAATCGGTCTCGCCTATCCAGTAGATGCTCCAATGGTCTCGTTTCACCGACCCATCTGCTTCCTTGGCGTAGAAGGCGTTGAAACGATTGTCGCTTCTCGACCTCCAGAAGAGCACCGGGAAGTCCCTCGTCACATGGGTCCAGACAGTTCTGGCCAGTCCTTCCCCTTGAGCGCTCTCATGAATTGCGAACTTGTCGAGATAGGTGAAGTCGTCGATGTGAGTCACCACCGCTCCGGCCCGATAACTCTCGGAGACATACGCGGCCGACAGGTCCAGCCGGTCCCACCAGCGGGGCTCCAGCTTTCGACCGAACGCTTCCTGGACGAGGTTTTCGATACGGTCACGGTCGAGATCGGCCTTGTCTTCGTATTTGAGGATCTCCTCGCCTTTGCGGACGAGGGTGCCGGCGCCCCCATGGGTGAACAATTCCTTGACCAGGGTGGCGGGGCTTGTGATCGACACTGAGGTCGATGGAGGCGAGTCGTCCAGAAGACGGCGGATTTCGGCGAGCTTGAGCCTCATCCCGGAGTGGACCCAATCCTGACTCATCAGGTCGTCGAAGTCGGCAGCGAGGTTGATCGACTCGATGATCCGGCCGTCGCCGTCGCGGAGACCACCGGTGTCGACAAGGAAGATGATCTTCATCGGCTGGATGACGTGGACAAGGAGACGGGTTGCCGAGTCGGCGTTCATGTTCACCAACTGTCCTCCGCGAGCCACACCGAGACAGGTGAGAATCGGGATCGCCCCGGATTTTACGATCGATCGCAGCAGGTCGAGATGGAGGTCGGCGGGCTCGCCGACGAAGCCGTATTTGTCCTGATCGATGATGTCAGCGTCGAACGCGCCCTGAGTGAGCCCGTGGGCGGACACACCCTGGCCCCTCACCGCCTCGACGAGAGAAATGTTCTGCGCTGTGAAGATGTCGCGGGCTGCGTCGAGCACCTCGCTGGTCGTGACTCTCAAGCCATCGACTCTGTCTGTGACGATGCCGTCGCTCGTCAGCCGCTCGTCGAGTTGGGGTCCGCCGCCGTGGAGGACTATCGGAGTCAACCCCACGGTGTGGAGAAGAGCGAGAGCGGCTGCCGTCTCCTCGAGTCTGCTCTGGAGGATGGCCCCGCCAATCTTGATAACGGCGAATCGAGACTGATCGAGCCGGGAGAACCGGCTGAGATAGGTGCGAATCTCCTTCCCGTCGCTCATGCTCGATAGGAGCTGCACGATCGTGTGGCGAACGTCCTGGTTGGAAGTCATCGTCCGCCGTCCCCTACCAGGGCGCTCATGATCGCTTTTTGGGTGTGGAGACGGTTTTCGGCCTCGTCGTAGGCAAAGCAATTTCGGGCATCGAACACGGCGTCGGTCATGATGACGTTTCGCCTCATTGGAAGACAATGACTCACCAGGGCATCGTTGGTGAGAGCCATCTTCTCCTCGTCCACGATGAAGTGTCGGTACTGATCCCTGATGGGTTTCTCCGTTTCCCAGTTGCCGAAGTAGGGGAGGGCGCCCCAACTCTTGGCGTAGACGACATCCGCCCCTCGATAGGCGGTGTCGATGTCATGGGTGACGGTGAGGCTCCGTCCGTTGGAGTTGGCGTCTGCACGCGCAATGTCCAGGTAGCGATGGTCGAGCACGAACTCTTCGTTCGGGCACAGGAGCGTGACGTCCATTCCGAACTTGGCGGCGATGACCAGAGCGGAGTTGGCGACGGCTGTGTTGAGAGGTTTCGGGTGGTAGGACCAGGTGAGAACGAACTTCTTTCCGTCGAGTTGGCCGATCTGCTCTTGGAGAGCCATGGTCATCGCCATCTCCTGGCAGGGGTGTGTGATCGTCTCCATGTTGATGACCGGGACGTCGGCGTGGTTGACGAAGGAGTCGAGGATTCGGTCCTTGCGGTCCTCCTCCCAGTCCTCGAACTTGGGGAACGCACGGATCCCGATCAGGTCGCAGTAACGGGAGAGGACCTTGGCCGCCTCC
>SDBT01012859.1_pt1 | contig 13431 bp, 11 predicted proteins | sample 2277101 | NCBI WGS metagenome assembly SDBT01 (sample SAMN10404973, study PRJNA504765) | marine sediment metagenome | isolation source: marine sediment core GS10_PC15, 103 cmbsf | place: Arctic Ocean: Southern Knipovich Ridge | collected 2010
CAGGAGAAATCGCCAAACAGAAGAGTATGAAGGAGTATTCTATGTTTTTGAAGCTAGTCGCATGCGAAGTATTTATGCGGGAGATTTGTCACTGCGTGGCAAGAACTCCTCACACAATTGATAAAGTAAAATTACTCCTCTTGCCAATAACTTTACTTTTACATAAAAACCCATTTGGCTAACTGCAGTATCGGAAAGGCGTGCCCAATAGAGAGTGAATAGGGCTCCCAGGAAAGGGGCGCAGCTAATTAGTGCCATTTGAAAAGAATTAACCCCCAATCTCCTGGCTATTATCGGAAAAAAGCTTGCCGAAAGACCGGCAAAAAAAGCAAAAGTAATAGTACCCAAAGAGTCGTAATAATAGGACTCCCGCATAAAAAAAGGTATTCTTCGATTAAAAAACAACTTTGATCTCCTAAGTATGTAATTAACCGCGATCTAAGATATAGATAAAATGGGGATTTCACTTTAGGGGAAAAGGGATTCATGGCATACTATGGTCTATTTTCCCCCTTAATTTGAGGGATTATTTCAAAGAGAGTAAACTCACATCAGGATAGCTTTGTCTCTTTAGTTGTATTATAAGCAGCAAGAACATTCTCTATAGGGACATCTGCGGTAACCGTATTTGCAGGGGCAAGGATTAAGCCTCCGTTATTCCCACACTCCTTAATACGGGATAGAACCTCTTCTCTTACATCCTCTGAGGTTCCAAAGGGCAGTGTTTTCTGCAAAGATATTGTTCCTTGGAGAGTGATTCTATCCCCGTACATTTTCTTGATTTTTGCAGGGTTCATGCATTCTGGCTGAATAGGATCGATAATGTTGAAGCCTATTTCTATAAGGTCGGGAATTATAGGTTCAATATATCCATCACTGTGAAAAGACCAGTAGACATCTTTGTTTTGTCTTCTGCTTTCCCGGATGAGAACCCTCAGTTGGGGTTTAAAATACTTTCGCCATATGTCAGGAGCTATAATCATCCTGTCCTGCATACCAATATCTCCGCCGATACTAATAATGTCAGCTCCCAGTTTTGCATATTCTCTTACTTGTTCTAGCTTGAAAGCTAAAAGTCTGCCTAGGAGCTCCTCTACAAATTGAGGATTAAGATAAAGGTCTTCAAGGAAGGTCTGAAAACCCCTTAGTTGCCAGGAATGTTTGAAGAAATTCCAAGGAATGGAGGCAACCACCATGTAATTATCCTTGTAATTTGAAATAGTTTCTTCTAGTTTTTCGAACCTGCCAGGAGCGGAAATATCTGGGAATGTATACTTATCTAAGTTAGTAGTAGCTGACAATGGATGATAGATATACTGGGGAACAGAAAATCCGAGTTCTCGACAGCGAAATCCCCACTCGCTTTCAAATACATTGTTGCCGACAAAAATCCCCCAATCTTCTTCAAACCATGCACAGTTCTGTTTCTGGAATCTAAGAGGAGGACTCATAATTCCTCCTCTTAGATCTATTCCCAACTTTTCCCTGGTTTGCTCATCACTTTTGGTTCTGAAATGTTCTCTTAATTTTGCCCAGATTTGGGGACAGAATCCTCCGGTCAGAGGTACTCTATCCGGATTCTCATGCCGTAAGCTCCTCAGTACTCTTTCTCGAGAATTCACAGTAACCTCCTGGTATAATCTTCACTTATAGTGAAGATTGTTATTTGACTTGTTATGGTTTCAAGATTAAAGTTTGATTAGTTCTTCAAAAAACGGTTTTGAAGAAAGCAGGAAGAAGGCTTGCTTCCTCCTTATGGCCTCTTTTCGCAAAAGTGGACCATTTGTCAAAAGACTGCCCTTCCTTTATCCATCGAGTCTAAACATTTATTTAGTATGCTACGAGCCTAATAAGGCATCATTTATCGAGAACCCCCAGGCTACGTACTCGATAAGGATAAGGAAGCCTGTTTTCTTTCAAACTAAAAATCCTGAGGAGTATTTATGTATTATCTAGGGTTGGTATTTCAAAGAGGTCCTTCGGGGTCTCGACCTTGAATGAAGAAGGTGAAGCTAACACTAAGCCTCTCACTTATTCTTGTAACCGCAAAGGGTTCGAGAAACTAGTAGATAAAATCTCTTCCCTTAAGCTTGAAAAGGATAAGGTTATGATAGGGATTGAGGCCACCGGAAACCTGTGGGAGAATCTTTATTCCTTCTTAGAAGGATACAAAGTTACCATTCTCAATCCCTATCAAACGAGAAAATATCACCAGGTGCTTTCTAAAAAGGCAAAAACCGACAAGGTTGGTTCCTTGGTAATAGCTGGACTTCTTCGCTCAAAAGAAGTCTTAGCTTCCTATGTCCTGAAGATGAAGTTCAAGTTCTCCGGGAACTGGTAAGACTGTGCCATCACCTTCAAAAAGATAAGAAAAATTACATAAGGAAGGCCTACACCTTTTAAATTTAGTATTTCCTGAATATACCAACACAGGTCATACCGACGTTTTGCACTCTCGTTGAATATGACTATATTGATATTCTTTCCTTTTGCTAGGTTTCCTTTTAGCAGTTAAATCTATGCTCTTTAAGCTGTTTAGCCGAGTTCTCATCCAAAAATAAAAATGCATTTTTGTGTTTTCTTAATATGGAAGCGGGATGATATGAAGAGATATCGCCCTCAAGGCAATCCTTGACAGCCTGTGCTTTACGGCTATCCGGAACAGTGCAGATTATGTTCTTTGACTTCATAATTTGCTTGATGGACATTGAAATTGCCTTGCAAGGCACCTCATCGAGGCTTTTAAACCACCCCTCACCAAGCTGCTGTCTTCTACAGGCCTCATCGAGTTCAACAACTAGATATGGTCTTTCAGTATGAAAATCAGCGGGGGGGTCATTGAAGGCTAGGTGTCCATTTTCACCGATCCCAACAAAGGCAACGTCGATCTTCTTCTCACTGATAATCTTACTTAGACGCTCACATTCTGACTTCGGGTCCTCGATATCTCCGTTAATTAAATGGACAGTCCCAGGATGTACTTTATTAATTAATCTTTCTGTTAAATATCTCCTAAAACTTGCTGGATGAGTTTCTGAAATACCTATGTATTCATCCAAATGAAACATTATTGTCTTTGACCAATCAATTGAGGGGAAATTAATAAGGTTTTTCAAAAATTCAAATTGCGATGCGCCGGTAGCTGCCGCAAAGACTACTTCACCCTTTTCCTTTACTGCACTTCTCAATATCCCTGCTGCTTTCTCAGCAGCGGCTTTACCCATTTTTTGCTTGGTTTCGCATATTTTTACTTCAAACATCTTAACTCAACTTCCTTCGTATAATTTAATCCTGCTAATAGTGATATAACTAATCTCTGCGTTCTCTTTCTTTTTCAAAAATACCCAGCCAAAAAAAGTCTTTTTAATTGCTATCTTTCAACTAATGTTCGCTCGATATTTTCATCAGTATGTGATACGTAATGAATAGTAATCCATCTCCACTAAAAAGTATACCTCTTTTAGCCATTTCTTGTAAGAGAAGAATATTCATATTTTTGCCAAATCAGGATCTTTGAATTTAAAAATAGACTTAGGAGGAAAATCTTTACATTCGGCATTAACACCGATTTTTGCTGTTATTTAGTCCTTTCATCTACTACCCTTGTATATCCTATGAATAATCTCAACCGCCTTCTTTCCCTCTTCCCCATCTATCAAGGGTTTTCTATCAGAAAGAACGGCGTCTATCATATCCTCTATTTGTCGTTGGTGGTACTGAGTAGAAATGCCTGTCGCCTCTTTTGCCCCTCCGCTCTTGTCCTCCTGCCCTATTAACTTTATCTGTTCGTCCTCCTTCCTTTCCTCTTTAAATTCCCATGCTGCAATTCTATTTCCTTCTATACAGGCACATCCATTTTCTCCATGAATCTCCAGACGCTCATCGAAACCAGGATAAATTGAGGTTGTCCCCTCTATTACCCCTAGGGCTCCGTTTTCAAACTCGAGTATGGCGAGTGCTGTATCCTCTACTTCAATATCATGGATAAGTGTTCTTACTTTGCTCTGAATCTCCTTCACTGGGCCCATTATCCACTGTAACAGATCAATAGTGTGGATACTTTGGTTAATAAGAGCTCCTCCTCCATCATACTTTTTTGTTCCTTTCCACCCTCCCTTCCTGTAGTACTCAGGAGAACGGTACCACTTAACCAGAGCATTCCCTAAAACGAGTCTGCCAAATCTACCATCCTCAAGAGCAGAACGCAAGGCCTGCGCTGCTTCCTTAAATCTACTTTGAAATATCACTGTAAGCTTTACTCCATTTTTATGTGCAACATCAATGACAGCATCACATTTTTGAGGAGTGATATCCAAAGGCTTCTCTATTATAACGTGTTTTTTGGCTTCAGCTGTCTTTATCCCTAAACTTCCATGTAAACTACTGGGTGTGCAAATACTCACAATTTGAATATCATCCCGGGCAAGAAACCTCTCTAGGTCTGTATAGGCTTGTAAATTGTACTTTTCAGCAAATTCTTTTACGTTCTTTTCGTCTACATCATAACAAGCCAAAAGCTTGCCCTGGTCGGCGTCCGTAATAGACTCCGCGTGTACACTCCCTACAAAACCACAACCGATAATGCCAAAACCAATATCAGGCATACCCACCCCCTGTTATTCAATCTCTTTTAGGATCTTCTTAAGAGTTCTTGCAGCTTTTTTAAAACCTTCCTTCCCGCTGAATCCTCCCCTTTCTCCGGCAATCGCTAGGTGTGGCTCAAGGGAAAGAAAACCTTCAAAGCCCTTTTTTTTTAAAGATCCAAGAATTCCTTTTATATTTGCATCACCTTCCCCGGGAACTACCACCTCTCCTGTATCGAATAAAGCATCTTTAATATGTAGGTATTCAATGTAGGGAAGAAGATGGGGGAAGGCCTCTTTTAGGGGGTCTACCTTAATTTGAACAAAATTAGCTGGATCAAAAATGGCTCGAAAAAAAGGGGAATCGACGGCTTCTAAGATCTCCAGACATCTTTGAGGAGTGTCGCCGTAGATCCTTTTCTCGTTCTCATGAAGAAGAACAATGCCCTTTTTCCTGGCAAGTCCGGTCTTTTCTCTCATTCTCTCTATTACTTGTTCTCGAAATTTTTCAGGCTTCAGTCCTGAAGGAATGTAATAGGAGAACAACCGTATGTATTTAGTTTCAAAAAAACAGGCTAGATCCAGGACTTTTTTGAACTTTTCCAAGGAAGTACTAAAATTTTCGGTAACATCTACTTTCCCGATGGGGGAAGCTAAGCAGGAGACGTTCATTCCGCTGTGATTCAGTATTTTCTTTATTTCACGAAACTTGTGTTCATCAAGGTTCAGTACTCCCTTTCCCTCAACTTCCCGAAGTTCAATGTAGCTCAGTCCCTCACTTCTTAAGAGATCCAACTGCTCCTCTAGGTGAGGAGATATCTCATCTCCAAAGCCAGTTAAAGTAAACCAGGTCTCCATTTAATATTCCCGTGATTGTGTATGTTCTGCTATAATTCTCTGCCCATTTTTTCCATCTGATATCCTAAACCACACCCTTTTATACTCTGTGTACTCACCATGCCATTTCTTCGCCGAAAAATATTTGGGTGAACCTTTGCTTCTTCCTTTGATGCTTCTGGAAAGAACTGACAAGAATTAGTTTCAACCCCTTTCATAGGATACGTTCGTGCTGCAAGACCCACCGAATGTATGAGGGCAAGGCGAGGATTGGTTAGATCTTGAACCGTATAAGGAATATTTTTTTGCGAGGCTTTGGCTATGAATAATAAATCCTCTGATTGGCACTTGCAGGTCTTCAACGCTATGCCTGACCAGCCAAGCTCCACGGCAAGATCAAAGTCCTCGATACCGGTTAGACTCTCGTCGACAATAACAGGCTTCAGTTTTGAGAGTTTACGCATGTCAAATCGGTGTCGGTTAAGCTCTCTTTCTGTGGGTTGCTCAATATACAAAAGCTCATCGAGAAACCGAGGGAGAGATTCCTTGACTTTGTTTAGCATCTCAATTAGGTACTCAGGACTCTCACACTGTTCATTGGTGTCCACAGAGAAAAATAGATTCCTTTCTCTTTCAATATCATGAGAGATGCTAAACACCTCCTTTATCCTGTTGATATCCCATTTTAAGTCATTTCCCCGCAGTTTTATCTTCAGGCAGAAAAGCCCATCCCTCCTTATCCACTCATCTAAGGAGTTGGGAAGACCATCCTGAGGGTCAGTTTTATCTAGCTCGGATCTTCTCAGCTTGTCCTTACCCCCTATTAAGTGAAAGACGGGTATTTTTCGGGCATAATCCTTTCGGATATAGTTAGCAATATATTTCCCTTTAAATTCCTTGCCTAAGTAATAACTTAAATCATGGTCCACAAAGTCTTTCCCATATCCCTTGTAGGTGTCGACTCTGTTTACATTACCAAAGGCATCATGGATAGCAGCATCAACAGGGGAGGCAGATACAAGGGCTGCCAGAAATGGAAGCTCTTTTTCAAGTTTTCTCTCCTTTGAAACCTCCCTTGCTGTTCTCTTTAACTCCTCTCGCAGATTCCAAAATACGTCTATGGGATGAGAGAATTGATTATATTCGGTCACCTTTTGGCAAAATCTTCTCGTCACCTCCTGCATGGCTTCATTTTTTCTCTCATGGGGCACTGAAGGATCCGGAAAAGCCCAAAGATCCATGAGGAATATACCTCCGTATCCTTCAGCTATCCTGCCTTCTCTATTTTCCACTTTCACCTTTACCTCACAAAAAGGACATTCTTCCACCACAACAGCTCCAAATTTTAAGGGTGTTCTTGCCACTGCCTCTTTGATACTAGGCTGGGCAGACAAAACTCTGATATTTGAATTTAAAGGCATCTCTACCTCCTTCCTCTTATCATATACTCCTTCACAAAGCAGTAACCCAATAACTCCTGGGATAGTCTATGCATTTGGGAGGCCTCTTTTACGGATCGCCTAACAGCTGGTACGAATAATTTCCAGAACCATATCTCCTTAAATAGGAGTATTGCCCCCACTCCCAGTTCCAGCTCTAACATTTTCAAATTCAGACATAAATTTCTGTATACTATGTTCTTCTACAACCTATAGGCCATAACAATGGAGGATTCCAGTCTCCGACCCCGATTTCTATGGCTGCATCTACATCTATCACATCCGGGAATTGCTTGACGTATGCTACTCAACTCGCTTGGCAATTTCATATCCTATTCCTCGCTTATCCAATCTCAATGATTTACTTGAGAGAATTTACAGGTACTTTTGAAATTTCAGTCAAACCTTTATTTTGAAATTCCTTGATTGCATAAACCAGTTGCATTGTCTTCAACGCCTCAGAGATATTGTTTTCCTCAATTTCCTTATCCTGCTTTATGCCCTCAATGAAATGACTTACCTCGTCAAAGTAACCGTAAGCATGGTGAAAAGTAGCGATCTTGCTTTCCTCCAATAAAATACATTGATTACCTTCATATACTTGAGCGTAAAGAGGAGGTCTGATGTAGGCAGCTATGTTCCTCCCATGAATTTCGAATCTTTCATACCTGGTCCCGGAACTCCGGTAACAACTCAGTATTCCTACACAGTTATTCTCAAATTCTATAACTGAGTTAAAGCTATTGTTTTCGTCTCCGTAGAACTGAGAGATTTTGCTGAACAACCTCTGAGGCTCCCCGCATAAGTACCGGAGAACATCAACCACGTGTATGATATCCCAAACAAGATCATCGCCGTAGACAGCTGGTTTGTGAAAACTAACAAGGCATTGAACGATCTGTCCCCTCTTCTCAACCATCTCCTTTGCCTTCCGTACTAAGGGACAGAACCTTCGATTGAACCCGACCATTGTTTTACATCGCTTATCTTTAGCTGCCTGAGCCAGTTTCTCTGTCTCCTCTAATTTTGTTCCCGGAGGTTTCTCAATAAAAGTATTTAGTCCTTGTAGGAGACAATACAAAGCTATGTTTGCTGTCACTGGTGGAGGAGTTACAACAAACACAGCATCTAGAGGAATCTTTTCAATCATCTCCTTATAGTCACTAAATTTTTCTCCGATTTGGTACTGCCCGAACATTCTGTCCAGACGTTCCTGATTCACATCACATATCGCAGCAAGATTTACATCATCTCTCTCGGTGAGTACTGAGAAATGTACTTTACGGGCAAAATTACCTGTCCCGATAATCCCTATATTGAGTTTATTCATATATTTACCTCCCCTATAATTAAATCTCCTCTTGCTTTTTGACCTTTTTGCTAATCTGAAAACTGGGTTAGTCTGCCTAGTCAAAAAGTTCTTTCTCATAATCTAAAGGTGAGGGTGGTTTGCATTCCTCTCCTAGACAAGCTTTAAGACTACCTTGTAACCTAGCAGGTGTTACCCGCTTGATTAGTTTAAACATCCTTCTTTATTTGGTAAATCCACTGATTTAGCACATCGAAGTTTTCCTTGGTTGTCTTTATCTTATTGTAAAAGGTGTGAGTTTCAATGGATAAGTATCCTGAATAACCAATATCTTGAAGTGCTTTCAGTTGCTCTTTCCATCTAACTTTGCCTTTTCCCAGCACTGTCCACAGCGGACCTTCGCTCTGACCTGAACTCATTTTAACACAATCCTTCAGGTGCACATAACCAATCAAATCCTTGACATGCTCAAACTGTTCAGGATAAGACACTTTTCCTGCAGAGTAGATATTAGCCGGATCCCAATTAACCCGAAGATTCTTACTATTCACCCCCTTTATTATCTGAACCATAGACTCCCCATCATTCCCATAATGATAAATCTCAGGCTCGAGGTAAAGGGTTACTCCTTCTTTTTCTGCCATCTGCGTAGCCTGGCCGAGCTTGTCGATAACCCACTCGATACTAACCCCTGCCTTTTTTTCGAAACTAAAAACTATCATATTCTTGACGTTAAACTCCTCACAAAAACGTAGACTCTGGGGTAATTTATCCTTAAGTTCTCCTTTAGCATTGCCTTCGGTAGCCTCACATCTGATGAACAAACCTGGGGAGATAGCTACAATATCTCCCCCATATCTCTTCAGGTTAGATTTCAAATACTCCTTTTCCTGTGAGCTAAAATATGGAACTCGTGTCTCTGGACTGAATACTTGCCTAAGCTCAAAATGTTTTACTCCCCAGTCCCTACCTAGCTCAAAGGCTGTTTCTGGGTCTAAACTAGCCTCACATGTTATTAACGCGATATCTTCTTTCTTCATCTTTCCATTTCCTCCTTTTTGGTTTCTTTGGGGTGGTCTAAAAACTTCTCCTCCTATATTTTAACTTAAGCTCACTTCCGCATTTCTAGAAAGAAATGTGGTGTTTATGGTAGTTTACGAGTCCGTTCAGTCACTATATTTGAAGATTGTCATGTTTTTATAGGTTTCATAATCTCAGAGGCAATGCTAAGATTCTTATAGACTTCAAGATGCCTTGGTTCTGCATTAACTCCTTTGCGAGTCTTTAAGATTTCTCCGCTGGTAGTAGGCAAGATTACTGTTGCCACCTGATGAGTTTTTAGGGCATCCTTAACTGTCAGCCATGAGGTATGGATACCCTCATCAAGCAGAGTCTTTTCGGTTTCCAGAGAAAATTTCATGGGCTTTGAGAAAGCCATCTCGAACAATGACTAATCCTACGAGGACTTGTTTGCAGTCAAATCTTTTATCTCTTGAATAACCGCTCTTTGCCTGGGGATTCAAAAGACACATTCCCTCAAAATAAGTGGAGGTCAAATCGTATAAATAGATGGTATCATCAAGGTCAAATAGAGTTTTCTTCGGGTAGTTACCGAACTTTGATAAAAATTCAAGGAAAAACCGACTCTTTCGCTTATAATTAACGGGAAACAACGTTACAGTGATCTTTAAATCACCTCAGAAAATAGATAAAGCTGATCTTTCTAAAAGTATTAAGAAGGTTTGTACACACATTCAAGCTTACACTCTTCTTAAATACTCTTTGGATATCTTTAAATTAACGGGAATACACATATCTATTCGCCCCAACCTGTTTTGGTTCATTTGCTGGCAAGAAAAAAAATTTTGCCAACAAACAGTTGCAAATCGAGACACTTCAACGTCTGTTATTTTTACGTTTTTTCTCTATTGGTCTTCATCGATTATTGCTTCATCTTAAAGATAACGCCGAGTATTCTGTCAGGCTCTTTGATAATAGCAGAAATTCCTGCATCTACATCCTCTAGAGGAATAGTATGGGTCGTAAGGCAATCAACAGTAAGCTTACCCTTGGCGATCATACGCATACATATCTCGAGATTCGTGCGGGTCGTCCACCGCATATATACGGGTGGATAATCCCGACCAAGCTCCCATTCTTCATCATGATATCCAGGACCTGTCCTGGCAGCTACACGGATATCAACATTTGCTGGTGACCAAGAGCAAGCCATGGAAGCAGCGCCTACAATGACAATTCTTCCCATTAGATGCCCGTCAGGTGAGCATTTAAGAGATTCATAGATTTTCTCTCTAGCTTTGTCTCCATTGCCTCCAAATGCAATGATAGCCGCATCAAGTCCGTGTCCATTCGTAAAAGCCTTTGTAGCTCCTACCTCATCTCCTGCGTCAACTATTGTCGTAGCATCGATACCCCACTTCTGGGCAATTTCGATACGGAACGGAATAATATCCCAACCAATCACAAAATTACCAGCTAATTGGTAAAACATGGCAGTTAGTTGTCCGACCAATCCCAATCCAACTACGGCAGTATACTCGCCGAATTCTGGCTCGCCACGACGCAGTGTATTAAGTGCAGTAGCAGCAATCATAGCATAAGAACCCTGAGCGAAGGTCACTTCTTCCGGCAGCAGTATACACAGATTTTGCGGAACGACAGCATAATTTGTGTGTAGAGCATAATTGAAGCCAATGCAAGCAACCCGATCACCGACCTTAAATTCTTTCACCCCCTCACCTATTTCTACTATAATGCCAGCGTTTGAATATCCAAACGGCCTAGGTTTTACGTTACAATTAGGATTTTCTAATTGTTCCCGTAATTTATGCCACCCAGCTAGTTCGGTTCCTGGACTCACCAAAGAATTGTATACCTCGACCAGAATAGTTCCTGGATGCGTTGGAGGAGTATCCTCTTCGATGAGACCAATATGCCCATTCCCCATTCTAGCTGCCACTATACGTTTTCGTCGTCGACTAGACATCTTTGAATACCTCCTTCTCCTATCACCCCGGTATTGAGAAGATGGCCGATAAGTCTTAAGAAGTGCGGGTCTAAAATCCTTTGCTTAAGACACCTCATCAGCCATTCTTGCTTAACTTTCTGCCAAAGTTTTGTCTTTCTTTACTCTGATAATTACTTTTGATGAAAGGGGAGCTCTAATTTCAGCTTACTTCGTCTCCGGCAGCATCGCACTTACTTTTTGATCAAGATAGTTAAGTGCTTCTTCCACAGACTTCTCACCTCGTAGCATCAATTCATACTGGCCCACTTCAAGATCCTGTATTTCCTTTCCTCTTATATGCCACCGGTCTATTCCTGGCATTTTCGATGGGTTTCCGATGGCCATTTCCGCCATCTCACGCAGTTCTTTTACAAATTGGAAGGGATAATACGATGAATTGAGTGTGTTTTCGTCCAAAATGTCCTTGAAGGGTGGTATTGCACCGAATTTGTGTATCCAAACAAGAGGAGCTCCTTCTTTCCAAGCGTAAGCTTTGAGTAATTTCCAAGCTAGTTCAGGGTGCTTCGTAGTTTTGAATATCCAGGCGGAATCTGCGAAGTTAGCTGGTACGACTATCGGCTTACCTTCGGGTACTGGGCATCTAGTAGCCCCCCAGTTGAAGTCAGGAAAGATCTCTGGCCTAAAGGTGTAAGCGTTGGATCCGCACGTATACCACATAGCTACCTTTCCTTCCAAGAAGTACTTCGATTCCATCTCCCCTGAAAGTGGCAAAAGGTATTCGTCTTTGGCTAGATCCACAAGAAATTGGAAACCTTCCACATTTTCCGGAGTAGAATAAGTAGCTCTTGTTGCCCTATGTCCGGGGACATCTGTGAAGCTTCCCCCATTCGTCCCTACAAAACCATCTATTACGTAGGAATACTCTGATAGTAGCATCCCGTACCGTTCGACCTCACCAGCAGAAGTTTTCTGCGTTAACCTTTTAACTGCTACTTCAAGTTCACTCCAAGTCGTAGGAGGAACTACACCTGCCTCTTTGAGTATATCCTTATTATAAAACGCCGCGGGTGCTCCCTCCCAAGAGAACGGGAGAGCATATACTTCCCCATCCCACATTATTGAGGGATCAGGAAAAACCGCCTCAAAGTATTCATTCGTATCGATCCCGTCTGGCCCTTCTATAAGCGTCCCTAGCGGTAGAAGTAACCCCCTAGATGCGAAACGAGCGACAAAACCGTACCTCGCACCATCTGGAAGAGTACCAGCGATGCCACCTGTAAGGATCTTCTCTGTATAGTCACCCCAAGGTATTCCTTCGAACTCAACCTTTACACCAGGGTTTTCCTTCTCGAAATTGTGCCATATTATTCTACGCCCCCTGTCTCTCAAGGCAGCAGCTGTTCCCCAAAACCTCAGTGTAACTTTCTCTTCCCCCGCAACTGAAGACACAAAAAAGATGCTCACGAGAGAGACCGATATTAGAAACACCAACATCACGCTCACTATTTTTTTCACTTTCTTCTCCTTTTTCTTTTTCTTGGTTCTTTGAGCTCCCCTCTCAATTAAATTCTCTTCACCCTTTAAGTCCTGTTAAAGCCACTCCTTTTGTGAAGTATTTTTGAAGAAGAAGGAACACGAGCACAGCGGGTAAAACAGATATTGTAGCCGCAGCCATCATCTCATTCCATTGTCCTATAGTTCGCTGCTCATTTTGAAAAATGGCAAGTCCCACTGCGATTACTCTCATCTCTTTACTTTGGGCTACAACAAGAGGCCATAGAAGTTTATTCCACCTCCAAGTAAAAGTAAAAATACACAAAGCTATTAATGCTGGTTTAGCTAGGGGAAGCATTATCTGTAAGAAAACTCGAAATTCTGAGCACCCATCTATCTTGGCCGCATCTGCCAACTCATTAGGAAGCCTTAGGAAGAATTGGCGAAAAAGAAAAATACCAAATCCTGTTACCGCAAAAGGAAGTATTAAGCCAGCATAACTATTCACAAAACCTATGCCCCCTTGGCCGAGAAGATTATTCCCACCGGCAAGAGGAAAAAACTTCACTATTATAAACCGTGGAATTAGCGTTGCTGGCTCAGGGATCATCATGGAAAACAATATAATCAGAAATAGGGTATTTCGGCCAAAAAACCTTAATCGAGCAAATGTGTAGCCCCCTAATGCAGAAAAGAATAAGGTAAGCATGGTGCTCCCTACAGTAAAAATAACTGTATTTAAAAAATACCTAGCAAAATTCGCCCCCACCCAGGCATCAA
>SDBT01012860.1_pt1 | contig 13431 bp, 11 predicted proteins | sample 2277101 | NCBI WGS metagenome assembly SDBT01 (sample SAMN10404973, study PRJNA504765) | marine sediment metagenome | isolation source: marine sediment core GS10_PC15, 103 cmbsf | place: Arctic Ocean: Southern Knipovich Ridge | collected 2010
TTTTCTATGCCAGATATAGGTCAGATTGCCAAATGCGGCATGCGAATGGGCTGCCGGTGCAAGGGCTGAAGAGATATTAATATCATCACAGGTCACAAAAATTGGTGATTGGGCTCCATCTCCTACAAATCCATTGGCTTTGTATATGGTAGCTGTGCTATCAGTGGTCAGAGGGGGCGTTGGTGAGGTGTTTGAGCAAGATATAAGATTTTGCCCTGATACGGTTGAGGCAGATCCTATAACAACCGTATTACCTTTTATGCCATAGGTTTTTTCGGGGATTGTGCAGCAGATTTTCTCGCACTGTTCTGCCGAGCGTCCCCAAAAATTATATCCAATATCAATGGTCCATTCTTTATTAGAATAGCTTATCATAGTGCTAATATCCGCCTGTAGGCCAACACTTACTTTGATTAGTTGAGCAAATAAATTCGGACCCCGCTCAAGCGCTGAATAGCTGGTTCCATGATTGCCAAATTCTTTCAATAGAAGGTATCTGCTAAAACAGCCATTCTCTTTCAAATCAAAGAGTCTTTTATGCCATCGAGAAGTAAATAAATGGGTAATGTCTGCATCAAAAAACCATTCAAGTTCCTGCGTTTTATTGTTCCAAAGCACCATGTTGGCGATAAGGCCTGCACCAAGCTCCCAATGGCCACCATTACCCACAATTGGCTCAAACATACGCTCTGCATTTGGGCTGTTTCCTGTTGGTGCTTTTACGATCAATTTATATCCGAGCCGATAGTTTTTTGCTTCAATGCCATTATATCCCAAAACAGCTTGCAGGTCAGCGATTCGCGTTTTGCGATTTTTTGTATTGCAGGTAATTTTGCCAAATTTTAAGGTATTTTCAACATCTCCCCATGTCGTATTGCCTTGCAATGCGGTGACGGCGTTTACTGTACCAACAACGTTTTTTAATCGATTTTCTGAAGCAGTCATTTGTCCACAAAAATAAAAAATATTTGCTTGTTTTAAGTTTTCATCTTTAACGCAGTTGATTTCACTGAATGTATAAGCAAGGGGCGCATATAGATCAAAAAATAACCTTGGGCACTCAAATGGTGCAACAAGATGTAGGCTTACTTCCGCGATATAGCTCGATGTCTGAGGGCATAAATAAACGGTGGAAGTAATGGGTTCAGGAGGATCCTTTACGCCAAAAAAGAAGTTTGCCGGAAGGCCAAAATCGGCAGAACGTAAAACGTTCGGCTCTTCATCAAAACCAAACGTTAAACAGTTACCGCAGCATTGAGGAGCAAAATAGATGCCAATTTCTGGTTTATTAAAGGATCGTTGGAATACATTGGTTATATTAAAATATCCATATACCCCCTTTTTATTAAATATATAGGTATAGCGATGATCGCCCACAAGGCGACGAGCGGTATCGGATCCTTCCGAGCGTTTTGCAAAATATGATTTGCAAAAAAACCTATCATTGCAACAGGTATCTTCAATTGTCTCGCACGTTTGGCATTCTTTAGATAATAAAGACGGGATAGCCATCACGAAGGGAGTAAAACCAACGAGAGATAGTATAATAAAAACTAGATATCGCCTTTGGTTCATAATGCTCTAATGTACCCATTTTTTTACGCGTTGTTCAATGATAGGCCAATTAATATTATCAGCAAAAACATTTAAGTATTTCTTTCGATTAATGCCAAATTCAATCATATACGCATGTCCATAGACATCTAATACGATTAAAGGGACAACCATAATAGGCACATGATCATTATGGGAATCGAGTACATAATTTCGCACGGATCCATCAAACAGGCTGTAGCATGTCAGCACCCAGCCACGAGCCGCTATTCCACAATCTTTTAAATCTTGCAGATAGGCATCAACTGATCCGAAATGTTTATCTAAAATCTTTTTTGTTTCTGGAAGCGGTTTGCCAGAGGCCTGCCCGCCGTAGCCTTGGCGTAGGCGGGGATCGCCGAGATTTTCAAAATAGAGTTCATGCAAAATGGTGCCGTTCATTGCATATGTTTCGCCCACTTTTAAGGCACGGAATGGAGAGTAACTATGTGAAATATTTTCACGGCTTACTGTTTGCAATGCATCTTCAATTTGGTTCCATTTTTTCACATACCCTGCATAAAGGGTGAGGTGTTGATCAATTTGATTGGCGCTTAGTCCCTTTACTTTGCCTGTAAGATTGAAGGGAACTACTTTGTAGTCTGACTTTTTAAAATCCCGCTCACCCTGAGCTTGTCGAAGGGTTTTTTCTTCAACAGCAATTACTTCGAGAACCTGCTCATTGCCAATATGCTTCATATCAGATTTGAAATCATCAGCGCTTGTAGTTTGAACTGGTTGAGTGAAATAGCGGGCACAAAGAAAAACTGTGCAACTAAATGAAAGAAATGCCCAAAGATAAGTTTTTTGCTTCATAAAATCCTTTTCAGAATGAATATGATCCGTCTTCGCCAAGGCTTCGTCGGACTAGGACAGAGCTTATCAGGGAAAATTAAAAGGTCGAGATGAGCTTGTTTTCTATGAAGCTAATGATGCTTGGCGCTGTTCTTTTTCAGCTTGATATGCATCTGATTCTAAAACCAAATTGCGTATTTCTTCTAGCTTTTTAATGAGGTTGTTGATTTCATCAGTATCGAGTCCACGTCTGATGAATCGTTCTTCGAGGCGTTGAGCTTTTATGAGTTCTTCATTAATCCAATAGGCATATCGCTCAATCGGATATGGTGCGAGTGTATCATTAGCTGGATGAAAACTTTCCCAGAAACCCATATTTCCACTGTCCATTTTATATTGAATCTCATCAATAAGCGGCTGTTCTTTTTGGTCTAATGTGGAAAAGGGATCAGCAATGATATCAAATTCTTTTGCATAATCAGATTTAATACGTTCTTGGTAATTTACATAATCATTAAGGAATTTTTCTATGCGGTGTTCAGCACGTTTAATACGAATTCCTTCATGCCTTTTTTGTACTCTTTGGCACGCATCAGGATTACTTGCGCAGCCATTAAGTAGACTTAAAGATATGATATAGGCCATGTAACGAGAAAGCATACTGTTCACTAGATTCCTTATTGATACACATTCAACGTATCTTAAGCGTGCCAGTATTACTGCTTACTGTAAAGAAGGTTTAAGGCCGTCGATTATTCTGATCATAAGGAGGGGGATAATTCTGATACTGGTTATTTTGATTATTTTGCTGATTATTTGGCCTGTTTTGATTATTGAGCTGATTTTTTAACCTATTAACTTCGATGCGCAGGGCACGAATTTCCTGAACGAGTGCTGCGAAGTTTTGTTGTTGATGATTCTGGGCCATATTTTCAAGCAGGCGATAGATGGCATAAGTGGTTTGGCGAACATCATGATTCTTTTGCTGGTTTTTCACTTCGGCAATTGCTTGCTTTAGCTCCTTAACAATGTCTTTAATGTCACGCACGTCTCGTATTATCTGTTCTGAAGCATACCGCTTTTTCTCATTTTCAAACTGCTCACTCGTTACAATGAGACGTTTGATTTCATGCATGAGGAGGGTGAGAGAATTTATTTTTGCAATCAGTTCTTCTTTTGCAGCATCAAGCTCATTTTGCCACGTTGCAATCTGTTCGCCCAATGTTTCTTTCTCTACTCCTTTTTTTGATTTGAGAGATTGCTTAGCTTTATCAATCAGCTTTTGGGCTGATTCAGTTATTTGAAATAGATTCTGCTTTTCTCGAACAAGTTGACGGATATTTTGCTCTAGTTTTGATTTGTATTTTAAATATGGATAGTTAATCGTTGGATTTGAATCATTATAGCCACTCTCATCACAGGTAACCAGCACACATGGATGAAGAGCCGTTTGCTGCTCAGCATCGCAGAGCATATCATTCATGATAATGGTTCGCTCTTTTTCATAGACGAGTGCAATGGTATTTACCCGCTGATCAATAGCACGCAGTTTTCGTTTTATCTCATCTATCTGCTTTTGAGGATCGCATCCTCGCATTCCAGCCAGCAAAAAAATTCCCATTCCAGAAAATAGTACTTTGAACTGTTTCATAAAACGTTCCTTATTGAATTTTGCAACAACAATGTTAAAATCTTAGAATGAAAAATAGTTTAAAAATGATGCGAGTAGCGTAATCATTACTGGTATTCTGACCGATTTGAAATCATACAACTTATATAAAATGTTGCAGAGAGTCAGAATTATTACTGCAGGATAAATAATCATAATCAATGGTATTGAAAATTCTAAGATTTTTCCAAGTCCAAAGTTTGAAGGTATCAAGGTAAATAAAAGTGTGAGTAGTAAGCATGATACATAGCTTCGCTTTTCTTTGAATACTTCAAACTGTAGATATTCCGTAAACACTGCTGAGAGTGCAATGATGGTTGAAAAGCAGGCCATAAGCACAGCAGTTGCCACGATGAGCGCGCCTTGAATACCCAAGATTCGGAATGAAATTTTACTAAATAAAATTCCTGGATGTACATTTTCCAGACCAATACCATGAAATACGCCCAAATAGCTCAAGCCAAAATATACAATGCCGAGTAATGTGGCACCAATTACCCCTGCAATTAATCCGGTGGTAGCAAGTGTTTCAAGTGATTCCCCAGGTAATTTCTTTTTCAATATATGAATAATAATCGAACTGAAGAAAATTCCGCCTAATACATCTAATGTTTGATAACCAAATTTAAGATTTTCCCAAAAGAGCGTTACGCCTGATTCTTGGGATAGAGGTATTGGCCCAGCAATCATGAGCCCTTTTATAATAATGATGCCCAGAGAAAGCAAAAGCAGCGGACTGATCACGTACCCAAGCAGATCAATGATGCCACTTTCTTTAACCGTTGCTAAAAAGGTAAATCCAAGGAAGGCAACACTAAATATAAAAAGCTCTGGATTGGGTAAAAGATTTAAAAGAGGAACTACAGTATAATTTAACGCTGGGAAAAAAGGAGAAACCATATCATAAGAGAGCCCTACAATGCGTGGCATTGCAATAATAGGCCCAATAATCAAAACGCAGATTGAATACATAGCTAGCCCAGGGATTTTGCCTAGTCGGCCAAAGAAAGCCTCTGCATCACCATCAAATAAAATAATACCCACTAATCCAAGTACGGGTAGGCATACTCCGGTAATGAGAAAACCGAGCATCGCCCAAAAATTATTATCTTTAGATACTAAACCTACACTAAGAGGAAACATTAAGTTACCAGCTCCAAACAACATGGAAAAGATGGCCAAGCCGGTAGTGATGGTGATGGCATTAAAAAAACGTTTCATGAAATTCCTTAAAATTATAAACCACTTAAAGAAAGAGGAAGGAATGAAAGCATATTTTAGACGGAAAAGTATTTTCAAGTGTAAAGTATTCAACTACCTTGTGCAAATGGGAGGCTTGCGCTCTCTTATTTTCCTGCATAAAGTATTCAAGAAAGAAAGGGATATTCTTGCATATACTGAGAGCGTAAATGAACTATATAAAATTATTTAAAGATATTCGCCATACAGATATCCCTTCAGTGGGTGGTAAAAATGCATCATTAGGTGAAATGATTGCCGCTTTGACTGATAAGGGCATACGTATTCCCGATGGATTTGCGATCACCGCGCAAGCATACCAATATTTTTTACATCACAATAAGCTTGAAGAACCGATAAAAAAAGCATTAGCCCGTTTAACCGATCATACAGATATGGATCTATTGCAATCAGTTGGCAAAGAAGTGCGCACGCTCATTGAATCGGGAAAATATCCTGATGATTTGGCCCAAGATATAAAAAATGCATATAAGAATCTTTGCAAAGAGTATGATCAAGAAAATGTGGATGTTGCCGTTCGTTCATCTGCAACGGCAGAAGATTTGCCAACCGCTTCATTTGCGGGCCAACAAGAAACTTTTTTGAATGTGTATGGCGATGATGCACTATTAGAGGCGGCAAGAAAAGGGATGGCGTCTCTTTTTACTGATCGAGCAATTGTCTACCGGGTGGAGCAGGGTTTTGATCATTTCAAGGTTTTGATTTCGATTGGTGTGCAGAAGATGGTTCGCTCCGATAAGGCAAGCTCGGGTGTTGCCTTCACACTTGATACGGAAAGTGGTTTTAAAAATGTGGTATTCATCAATGCTTCATATGGGCTTGGAGAGTATATTGTTAAAGGGGTGGTTAACCCAGATGAATATTATGTGGCCAAGTCGACGCTTGAGCAGGGGTTTCGGCCAATATTAAAAAAGCGTCTCGGCAACAAAGACAAAAAACTCATTTACTCTCCGGATGGTGTAAAAGAAGTTCCTGTGCCCGAAGATGAGCAACAAAAATTTTCGCTCACTAATGATGAAATTCTTGATCTATCTAAGATGTGCATCATCATTGAGCAGTATTACACTGATTTAAAAGGTGCTTGGTCTCCCCAAGATATTGAATGGGGCAAGGATGGCATCGATGGCAAGCTTTATATTGTGCAATCACGGCCTGAAACGGTCCATGCACTAAAAAAACATGATATATTAATAACCTATTCAATCGAAAATGGATCGGATGCTGATCTTAAAGCAAAAATAATTGATAAAGGGTTGAGCATCGGCCAAAAAATTGCAGCTGGGCCTGCACGACTGATCAAAGATGTGAGCGGTATCGATACGGTGCAAGAGGGGGATATCTTGGTCACTTATATGACCGATCCTGATTGGGTACCGATCATGAAAAAGGCTGCAGGCATTGTGACCACCCGCGGTGGAAGAACCTGCCATGCTGCGATCGTGAGCCGTGAGCTGGGCATCCCGGCTATAGTGGGTGCAGAGCACGCCATGGAAACAATTAAAAATGGACAGGAGATCACGATCGATTGTAGCCGCGGAAAAACGGCCTATATCTATGATGGTAAGTTGCCGATAAAAACTACCGAGACTCAACTGAGAGATATTCCTGAGCTACCAACAAAGCTTATGGTGAATGTGGGAGATCCGGATCGCGCGTTTACCAATTCTTTTTTACCGGTTTCAGGTGTGGGGCTTGCGCGCGTTGAATTTATTTTTTCCAGTACCATCAAGATTCATCCGATGGCCCTCATTGAACCAGAGAAGGTGGAAGATCCGGCTGTACGCAAAGAGATTGATAAGCTTACAGCCGCGTATCCGAGCAAGAAAGATTATTTCATCGATTGCATGGCCCAAGAAGTGGCCACGATTGCAGCTGCCTTTTATCCGCGCCCAGTAATTGTGCGTACCTCTGATTTTAAAACAAATGAGTATCGGGATCTGATTGGCGGGAAATATTTCGAACCGGTTGAAGAAAACCCGATGCTGGGTTTCCGCGGCGCATCTCGGTATTATAATCCGCTTTATGAGCCAGCATTTGCGCTTGAGTGTGCGGCGCTTAAAAAGGTGCGAGAAGAAAAAGGATTTCAAAATCTGATCATTATGATTCCATTTGTGCGGACGGTGCAAGAGGGCAACAAGGTATTAGATATCATGAAAGATCATGGCTTGGGCCAAGGGGAAAACGGATTAGAAATTATCATGATGGTGGAAATTCCCTCTAATGCATTATTGATCGATCAGTTTAGCGAAAGTTTTGTGGGTTTTTCTATTGGATCGAATGATCTCACGCAGCTCACCCTCGGCGTTGATCGAGATTCCGCGCTAATTGCCCATTTATTTGATGAACGCAATCCGGCCGTGCTTGATTTGATGCGTATGAGCATTGAAGGGGCACATCGGAATGGGCGCTATATTGGTATTTGCGGCCAAGCCCCATCAGACTTTGAAGAAATCCGCACCTTTTTGCTTGATCTCAAGATCGATTCAATGTCGCTCAATGCCGATTCGGTGTTGCCATTTTTGATGAAATGGGAGGCTTAATAAAACCTCTTATAAGGTAAATTTTGGTTCTTGAGACGTATATTCCCTTATTCCCAGGAACATGCATATCCACCTATATGAGTCCAGCAGTAGGCTTGACAAGAACCCTTTGATGTGTATGGTCCATAGTCGCACGATCCGGAAGCATCGCAACACCACCATTTTTTGGCTTGGACTGTGTAAACACCGGTTAGAGTGAGGGTTATAACCATCATAAATAATAGTTTTTTCATATTAGTTCCTTTCTTATAATTATAATTTATTCTAATTATACTGCTATATAGTTCCAAATTGCAATAAATCGCTCAATTGGCTTTATCAATTGCCATAATGAGCAATGTTTGGCAGATTTACACCTATATTTTTAAATAATGAAAGCAGCGTGTGACTAAGTTGAACCATTCGATTCTTTTTTTAGCCATTCTCACTACCCAGGCATATACCTATGCCCAGGATCTGGTATTTGGTATCGATCCAATTTTGCTTAAAGGAGGCAAAATAGAGTTGGCCGCAATTGGGCTTTATGTAAAAGATAAGGAGCGTTTGAAACTCTTAATCGGTGCACCTCGTTTTAAATGGGGTATCACTTCGAGATGGGAATTAAATGTAACCGTGCCACTTGTGAATGTAAAACGGACGCTTTCACCCCCAAGCCCATTTCCACTATGTGATAAAGGGAATGAAGTCGTAACTAAAGGGGTAGGGGATGTTATTACATCCATTAAATGGCAACCATATCGATATGTTGATCGAGATGAGGGTGAATTTAGATTACTCACACTTCTAGGAGGCGTTGCATGGCCTGGGAATTTGCCAGCAGCTCCTTTGGTTGCGGAAGATTTAGTTGTCACTGGTACCGATCTTGGTTGCGATAAAGCCAGTTTTTTATTGGGTGCGTCTACATTACTCATTGGAGCTCCCTGGGCTCTCCTAGCTTCTTTTTTGCTTGGGGTTGAAAGAGAAAATGAATGTGGTAATAGACCGGGCCATTTCTTTAGTTATTCCTATGGTTTCGGTAGAAAATTTGGCAATCAGAAGTTTGCGGATATTTATGGATTACTTTCCTTTGATTGGGTATTTGAGAGTAGTGCACGAAGAAATTTTAAGAAAGTACCCAATTCAGATCGGCACATCTTATGGTTTGGGCCCAATCTATTGATAGAACAAGGTAATACCCGTGAATTTAAGTTTGGTATTCAGGTTCCATTAGCTGAAATAAATATCAAAAGGGATTATCGCTTGTTTGTAGCTATGGAATGGGAGTATTGACATTGCATAGCTACCCAAATATACCTAATTAAGCGATCAGTAATTTTATGCGTCATCGTTTTCATTTTCATATGATGCGCCGATTAGGACGGTATCATTTAGACTAAATGGGCTTGCCTTATCTTGAGGTGTTGTTTCTTCCAGTGTAAGTAAGGTACCTTTTGGGGTTGCTATTACAAACTGTGCTAACCGCCCTTTATCATAAGATATTTCTTTTTCTTTTCCGGGAGCAATAGTTTTCTCGGTCATGCTACCACCAACCGTATGCTTTCTTATCACAAGATTTCGCTTGGTATTATTTACAAAATATTTCTTTATTACAACAGCGCTCACCCCTATACCAATAGAGCTTATTGCTACTATAAACAGTAGTTGTTTGCTTATTTTCATATTAAGATCCTTCAATTTTTTTTGATTTCGCTATAATTTTTATAGTTATCATTAAGTATAAGGGGGTTTAATTGCTATATGTAAAGAGTTTATAGCTCTAAATGTGTATTACAAAGTAGTTTTTCTTAATTCGCCATTATCCATCAGATCAAATGCCACATCTTCATTAATTGCACGCATATTGCCGTGAATTAAATAATTAGGTTCATACACTTTAAGTTGATACCCATTAGCATGCCAAACACGCAATCGATCAACTGGATGGGTTAATTCAAGGGTTGCTTGATCATTAAAGAGCCCAGTTTTTCCTAAAATAGAGGTGCCCCACAATGCGTGAATATCCATACCATGTTTGCCAGGCCACCGGCGCTTAAAAGTGATCTGGTAGGCATAAACAAGCGAGCCAGTGATCACTAAGGCAATAAGCGTTATCAAATGCTGCTTTTTCATTAGATTTGCTCCTGCATCTGCAACTGAGCTTTACATTCCGGAGAACGATACACCCAAAACCAATAGACGGTGAATAGAGTAATTATGGTAAAAATAATCAGAAGCAAATTTTTATTCATGGATCACCCCATTTTTTGTTATCAGTATTTTGGGTTGCGGAGCATGGTAATGGCCACATTTGAGGCATTTGTCACGTTCAGCCACATGAGCAAATTCGCTACATGGGCAGCTACATTGCACATAATGATATTGCTTAAAATCAGGCCATTTTTTCAGGTGAAAGCTATTATCAATACAGCCAACACGCGTAAGGAGCGGCAAACTGATACTTATAATAAAAAGCATTGTGAGTAATGCTTGAATTCGCCCGTATCCTTCGACTCCTTCGACAGGCTCAGGATGAGCGGCTTTCGATGGAGCCTTTAGTCTTGAGTTTATCGAAAGGTCAGGACGAGCGGTCGAGAAATATTTTTTTCCGCTCGCCCTGAGCCTGTCGAAGGGTGCGAGAAGGATAAAAATTAGCTTCCAATTCATCACTCAGCCTTCTTTGCAGTAGCCTTTGCCTTGCATTTGCTACATGTTTTCTTTTTTCTACCCTTACGCCGACGGGTCTTAGAAGATTCATTTTTCTTCTTAAGCTGTACATAAACGGCGTTTTTAGGCATTTTTGGGTTTTTTTCTGCCAAACTAATGCAGGTCGCACAGCCAAAAATTGCCGTCTGGCAGCTCAAAAGTAGGCATAGGCCTACTATATTTCGTTTCATAATTCTCCCCTATTTAGGCGGCAGAAGCCGCATTCATCCCCCTATACATAAAATACAGTTAGGCATTAGGAAAAATCAATGGATTATAAAAAGTTACAATATGTTGATTTTTTCAAAAGATTTTATGTAAAATGTTACTATGATAGGTGTTTTTCTTTAAACCAAAAAAAGGAGATCTCATGAAGAGAAAACTAGCTCTAGTAGCACTATTAACTATGACAGGTGCGGCAGTTGTTGTTCCAACTATGTCTGAAGCACGTTCTTGCTGCAAGAAAAAGTGCTGTAAGAAGAAATGCTGTGGTTGTAAATCATCATCATCATCATCTTCTTGCTGCTGCTAATTACTTATAATTGGCCAACCTGAAAAGGCTGGCCAATTATTCTGCTTCGCTGTCTATTTTTGAGTCTGTTGTAATGCTTTTAAGCCATTATAGAGGAATGATTCAGGCGTATTGATCTCTTGCAAAAGCTTTTTAATCTCAGGCCCATATACCGGATCTTCAAGTGTCGTTCCGATTACGCCTTTAAGCCAGCCAATAGGTGTGCCGATATCATACCGGCGCCCCTGGAGCTTATAAGCAAAGACTTTTTCTCCATTGCGAATCATGGCTGCGATTGCTTGTGTGAGCCCAATTTCTTCATCAACATTATATTCGCTTATTTCTTCGATGGCGGGGAATATCTTATGTGAAAGAACATATCGCCCAACAATGGCTAAATTAGATGGTGCATCTTTTGCATCTGGCTTTTCAACTAAATTAGCTACTTGAAAGAGGTTTTGAGTGAGATTTTTCTTAATATCAATCACGCCGTATGAGCTAATATAATCTAAAGGTACTTCTTGCACCGCGATCACGCTCCCTTTTTCTTGGCGAGCAACCCGTATCAATTGAGAAAGGCCTGGATCTTTGCCAGTGATAATATCATCTGGAAACATTACGCCAAAATATTCTTTACCAATGATATGGCGAGCGCGCCAGATTGCATCCCCAACGCCTAGGGGCTCTGGTTGGCGCACAAAGATAAAGTTTGCGGCTCGAATAATGCGATCAAGCTCAGCTATTTTATCAAGTTTATCCCGCTCTTTAAGGTAATGCTCGAGCGCAGGATCATAATCGAAATAATCTTCAATGGCCTGCTTGCTACCGCTCGTCACTATCCCATAATCTTTAATGCCCGATTTTATACCTTCCTCAACGATATATTGAATCGCTGGTTTGGTAAGCAATGGCATCATCTCTTTAGGAACAGATTTTGTGAACGGTAATAGGCGTGTTCCAAGGCCAGCGGCAGGAATAATTGCTTTTGTGATATCCATAATTAGAACTGCTTCAAGAAGTTAACCTTCATGCTACTCAGTAGACGAATATCATTAATCCCATATTTGAGCATCACTAGGCGTGTTAATCCAAAACCAAATGCAAACCCAGAATATTCATCTGGATTAATTCCGCCACAGCGTAATACATTTGGATGAATCAGTCCAGCACCGCAAATTTCCACCCATTTACTGCGCGAACAGACAGAGCAGCCATCAGTGCAGAAGGGGCAACTCATATCCACTTCCACTCCCGGTTCAACGAATGGGAAGTAGCTTGGACGAACACGAATAGATAAATCTTGTTTTTGGAAAATGCCTTGCAAGAAGGTTTTAACCGTAGCCAGAAGGTTGCCCATAGTGACATCTTTTCCGATGAAGAATCCTTCTGCCTGCATAAACATAAAATCATGCGAAGCATCTGTCGCCTCATGCCGATAGCATCTTCCTGGTGCCACAATAGCAATTGGGGGCTTATTATTTTCCATCCCATGGGCCTGAGCTGTTGAGGTATGCGTACGCATCAGCATGCCAGGAATGGTGAGCCAAAAGGTATCATGCATTTCCCGGGCAGGGTGATCATCAGGAATATTGAGTGCTTCAAAGTTGCGATATTCAGTTTCCACTTCAGGGGTATCGGCAATTTGGAACCCCATAGAGATAAAAATGTTTTCCACATGCCGGATCACATGCGTATAGGGATGGAGCGAGCCATAGAGCTGCTCAGCGTTATAAGCTGTTACATCAAAGTATTGAAGATTTTTTTGTGCTGATTGGGCTGATTTGCTCGTTAGGGAGGCTATTGCGTCCTCATACGCTGCTTCCAGTTCTTGTTTAAGGGCATTCAGCTTAGGACCAAATTCCCGCTTTTGCTCAATGGGAAGCGTTTTTAATGTCCCTAATAGATCAGAGAGCTTGCCTTTTCGGCTTAAAAATTCAATCCGTACCTGCTCAATATCATCACTGTTTTGAGCTTGGGATAGTTTTTCTAAAAATGCTTTTTGTAGCGTTTCGATTTGTTTTTGTAGGTTCATAATTTCTTAAAAGCCTTCTGTTGGTAAGCCATTACAGGTTTAAGATACCAAAGGGTTTTTGAGCTGGCAATTCAGTAGCGGTTTGTTGACAATTATTGCCCATCCCGTACACTTTTACTATCTTTTCTTTATTTCTCAGATATGCCGAGGTAGCTCAGTGGTAGAGCAGGAGCCTGAAGAGCTCCGTGTCGGGAGTTCGATTCTCTCTCTCGGCACCAGTCATTTCTCAAAACTAAGCAAATTGTATCGTTTAAATATAGACGATGTTTGTGTAGAAAACTTACATTATCTGTATGAAATGACTGGCAAGCCAATCCATTTCCTTGTTTTTATCTATTCACTGTTCTAT
>SDBT01012861.1_pt1 | contig 13431 bp, 12 predicted proteins | sample 2277101 | NCBI WGS metagenome assembly SDBT01 (sample SAMN10404973, study PRJNA504765) | marine sediment metagenome | isolation source: marine sediment core GS10_PC15, 103 cmbsf | place: Arctic Ocean: Southern Knipovich Ridge | collected 2010
TGGCAGCATGATTTAGTTTTAAATGGGGCTGAAATTGCTGGCGGAAGCATTAGAATTACTGATCCAGAAGTTCAAGAAAAAGTTTTAGATTTAGTTGGAATTAGCCAAGAAGATATAAAAGATCGATTTGGTCATTTATTGGATGCTTTTGAATATGGAGTCCCGCCTCATGGAGGAATTGCTTTTGGTATAGATCGTTTATGTGCAATACTATCAAACGAAAAATCTATTCGAGAAGTAATTGCTTTTCCAAAAACTGGTGATGGCCGAGATTTAATGATGGGAGCACCTTCAAAGGTAGACGAAAAACAGCTTAAAGAACTAAATATAAAAATAGAAAAGTAGATGTTTGCAAAAATTCTTTGGACAATATTTTTTGTATTATTAATTGGATTTTCAGTGGCTGTTGGGGCAAATTTAAGAAATAATTCTTCTAAAAGAATTTCTGGTGTTAAAGTAAGCCTTCCAGAATTAAGTAAAGACAATTTATGTAAAATACCTAAAAAGAACTCTAATTATTCAGATCCTTATATTAATTCTAAGGTAGCTTTATTAATTGATTCAGAGTGTGCTTATCAGATGTATTCGTATAATGCTGAGATGAAAGTACCTATTGCTTCAACAACAAAAATAATGACAGCTTTAGTTGTTTTAGAAAATTTCCATGATAAATTAGATGAGACTGTTACTATTACTAGAAAAATGATAAATGTTGAGGGGTCAGATATACAGTTAAGAATTGGTGAAGAAATTACCGTGAATAATTTGCTTATTGGGTTGTTAGTGAAGTCAGGAAATGACACAGCATATGCTTTAGCAGAGCACTTTGGCGGAAAAAATGAATTTGTAAAATTAATGAATGAAAAAGCAAATTATTTAGGATTAAAAGACACAAATTATCAAGGGCCTGCTGGATTAGATGATGAGGGATATTCAACCGCTTATGATTTGGCAATTCTATCAACGCATGCAATGAAGAATGACAAATTTAAAGAAATAGTCAGAACACCAAATGTTACGGTGACCTCTACTGATGGAAGGCTTATACATGAATTAGAAAATTCTAATAGAATGTTGAGATTAGAAGAACATTACTATTTTTCATTTGCAACAGGAATAAAGACAGGTTTTACAAATGAAGCAGGCCATTGTTTAGTAGGGTCGGCCCAAAAAGATGGCAAAGAAATAATTTCAGTTATTTTGTTTACTGACGAAAATTCAATTACAGCTTCTGCTAGAGAAAGCAAGAAACTGCTTGAATGGGGATTTGCTAATTGGACATGGTAATAAAATAACTTGACGCTCGTTTGATTAGATGATATATTTGATCTCGAAGGAAAAAGCAATGACATTAATGCCAATGCAAGAAATTTTTATATTATTAGAGGATGAAAAAGAAGTTCCTCTATTTCGTTTAAACCGTTGGGGTAAGAAAACCAGAGGAGTTCTTGCTAAACTTAAGAGAATGGGTTGGATTGAAAAATCTGAAAGAAATAATGAAGTAAATTATAAAATTACCCAAAAAGGCGAGAGGGAATTTGATAAAGTTTTAAGGCCATTGAAACTTACTGGTAAATGGGATGGTCGATGGAGATTAGTTATGTTTGATGTTCCAGAAACAAAACGAGATGTTCGAGACCGCTTACGTAGGGCTTTAGTTAAGATGGGGTTAGGAATTTTACAAGCAAGCGTTTGGATCTCACCTCATGATATAAAAAAAGAAGTTGAAGATATTGGCAAGCGTTTAAATTTAGAAAATTCAATAAGATATTTTGAGGTTTCACGCAACCCTAATTTAGATAGAACTATAATTGAGAAATCATGGAATTTACCTGAAATTTCTGATGCTTATAGAAAATTTAACTTTGGGGTAGAAAGATATTTAAGAATTGCCGACAAGGTAAATAATCAAAGGTTTGCGGCTAAAAAATTAATTTACGAATACGCTCTTATCTTACAAAAAGATCCAATTATGCCAGTAGAATTCCGCGATAAAGATGAAATTAGAAAAAACGCCCACAAAAATTATCTTAAAATACGAGATTTAATATATTAAATTTAGAGATCTAATATATTAATTAAAGTTTTTTACTTCAGTCCAATGTTCTATGGCCGATGATGCGGCTGAAAGTTCGGCTGATTGTTTGGAGCTTCCAGATCCTTCGCCAATAAGTTTTTTTCCTAAAAAGCAGCCAACAGTAAAGCTTTTAGCATGATCCGGGCCATGTTCTGATAGGATTTGATAAGAGGGGGTAATTCCTCTTTGATCTTGCGAAAGTTCTTGAAGATGACTTTTTGGATCAAGGTAAAGTTTTTGATCGATTATATTTTTTAAATGCTTAATTAGATGAGTATTTATGAATTCTTCGGTCTTTTTAATTCCCTGATCTAAATAAATTGCTCCAATTAGAGCTTCGAAAGCATTAGCTAAAATTAATTGTCGAGATTTACCTTCAGATTTAGCTTCTCCTTTTGATAAAAACAAGTATTTTTCCATCTCTAAGTCGCTTGCAATTTTCGAAAGCATTGAGCCTTTTACTAAAGCAGAACGTAGATTAGTTAATTCACCTTCAGGATTATCAAAGTTTTTATAAAGATGATCAGTAACTATTAATTCCAAGACAGCGTCACCTAAGAATTCCATTCTTTCATTATGATCAAGATCAAAGCCGATATTTTCATTTAGATAAGAACGGTGAACAAAAACTTGTTGAAGTAATTTTTTATTTTTAAAAGTGATATGGTTGATTTTAGCGAATTCTTCAATATTATTTTTCATTCTTAGTCTCCTTTTTTATGTCTTTTGGACTTTTGTCATCTTCTGGATTATATCGAGGACTTTTGCGATAAACCGTTCCTAAAACCCCATTAATAAATTTAGATGAATTTTGCCCTCCAAAAGTTTTTCCTAGTTCTACAGCCTCATTAATAGCTACTTTTGGTGGAATTTCATCTGAATAGAGGATTTCAGAAATAGCAATTCTAAGAATTGTTTTATCAATGGCGGCAATTTGTTCTAAAGGCCATTCTGGGGCAGCTAAAACAATTTTTTTATCAATTTCTTTGATATTTTTAGTAATATTTTTAATAGTTAGATCAATAAAATTTTCATCAGCATCTTCTTGGTAATTTTCAATATTTCTTTTTTTAGTCTCTTCAATATCTGAATTAGGCCGAAAGTCCCATTCGTATAGGGTTTGCATAATAATTACTCTTGAGAGATGTCTGTTCAATTTTTCTCCTTCTCCTCTTTTTCTTTTTGCTTTCTTCTTTCTTCTTTGGCTTTTGATTTTTCTTCAATTTTTAAAATATTCTTACCTTTATAATAGCCACAATTAGTACATACTTGATGAGGTAAAGCCGCAGATTTACATTTTGGGCAAGTAGAAAGAACTATTTTTCTTGAAAATAAATGACTTCTTCTTGCACCTGATCTTGATCTTGTTAGACGTTTTTTTGGTTCTGCCATTTTGTCTCCATTTAATATTCCTATCTTTTATTCTATCACAAAATTAATTATTCGTCCAGATATATATATAGTTTTTGTAATTTTTTTATTTTCTAAAGCTTTTGCAACTTTAGTTCTTTTTGTAGCAACATTTTGAACATCGTCTTGTTTTGCATATTCTTCGATTTTCAATGTATCTTTTAATTTTCCGTTAATTTGAATAGCAATGGTTATTTTTTGATCTTTTATTATTGTTCCATCATATTTTGGCCAAGATTCTTTGAAAATTGATTGATTATTTCCTAACTTTTGCCATACTTCTTCTGATATATGAGGAAAGAATGGCGAAAGGAGAATATTTATTTTTCTAGCATAGCTTAATGATATTTCTTTTTCTTTCTTTAAATAATTAAAAAGTTCCATTAGATGACTAATAGCAGTATTAGGTTTTATTGTTTCGATTTCATTTGTAATAGTTTTTATTGATTTTTCTATAAAGATGTCCTGTTTTTGATTTTCAGAAAATTCTTGACTAAAAAAATGCCAGACTTTTTCTAAGAATCTATAAATTCCACTTATGCCATTTGTTTGCCATTGGCTATCTTGGTCTGGAGGACCGACAAATAATTCATAACCTCTTAAAGCATCAGATCCATATTTTTCAATTAATTCATCAGGTAAAATTACATTTCCTTTAGATTTACTCATCTTTTTTCCATGAAGATATACCATACCAATATTAAATAATTTTTTAAAAGGTTCGCCCTTAGGATTACAATCAATAATTTTTAACTTTGTTAATGCTTTGCTGATAAAACGGGCATAAAGTAAATGCAAAACAGCGTGTTCAATTCCTCCAACATAAAAATCAACCGGCATCCAATAATTTAAATTCTTATCGTTGGCAATATTTTTTGTATTTTTTGGATCTAAATATCTTAAATAGTACCAAGAAGAACAAACAAAAGTATCCATAGTATCAGTTTCTCTTTGGGCAGAGCCAAGGCATTTGGGACATTTTACATTTAGAAATTCTTTTGATTGTTTAAGGGGTGAATCACCTTTAGGCTTAAATTCTACATTTTTGGGTAACTTAACTGGTAAATCTTTTTCAGGAATAGGCACTTGGCCGCATTTATGACAGTAAATGATTGGAATTGGTGTTCCCCAATATCTTTGACGAGAAATTAACCAATCACGAAGACGGTAGTTTGTCGCAAAATCACCCAAATTTTTCTCTTTTAATTTTTCAATTATTTTATTACTAGCTTCTTTGGAGTTAAGTTTTGAGAATGAGCCTGAATTTATTAATGATCCATAGTTTTCAAAAGCTGACTCTTTGTTATCAATAACTTTAATCCAGTGTTCATAGCTAGCACATATCATTCTTTTTTCAGTTATCTCCTCTCTTGATAACCAAATTACTTCATGAATCTTTTTTTCTTTATCAGTAGGCTCATCTTTTTCCTCATTTTTAAGCTCAAATAATAAGCCAATATAATTTCCCAAACGATTACAATTTTTGTGAGCCGCGTGAAATCGTAATCTAGTTTTCCCTAAATGTTTTATAAAGCGAAGGTTTTTGTAACCAGTTTCTTCATGAATTTCTCTTTTTGCGGCTTCAACAGGATTCTCGTCTTTATCTATTCCACCAGTGATGAAACATGTCCAAGGAAGCTTTTTCCACTCCAAACACATATATTTCTTTGTTTTGGGGTTATATATTATCGATTCAACTGCGTCTCGTTCGACCCATTTTAAACCTTTTTGTGGTGGTGTTTTATAATAAGAAATTTCTGGAGCAATAACCTGTTTAATTTCAATATCGTATTTTTTGGCAAATTCAAAATCTCTTTGGTCGTGGGCAGGAACTGCCATGACGGCACCAGTACCATAACTCGATAGGACGTAATCGGCAACCCAAACTTCAACTTCTTCATTGTTGATTGGATTTATCGCCTTAAGACCTTTTATTTCAACGCCAGTTTTTTGTTTTTGTAATTCAGTTCTTTCTAAATTAGATTTATTTTTTGATTGGTCAATATAATTAGAAACTTCTTTCCAATTAGAAATTTTTTCTTTTATTTTAGTAATTAATTCGTTTTCTGGTGCTAAAACCATATAAGTACAACCGAATAATGTATCAACTCTGGTAGTAAATACTTCAATTGAAAATTGAGAATTAGAAATTAGAAATTTTACCAGGGCTCCTTGAGATTTTCCAATCCAATTTCTTTGTAAAGTTTTTGTTTTTTCAGGCCAATTTAAATCATCAAGGTCTTTTAATAAACTTTCCGAAAAATCAGTAATTTTGAAAAACCATTGAGTAAGATCTTTTTGAATAACTTTGCTGTCACATCGTTCACAATTTCCAGAAATTACCTGTTCGTTAGCAAGAACTGTTTGACAGGAAGGACACCAATTAACAGGAGCTTTTTTCCGATAGGCAAGTTTATTTTTATATAATTGCAAGAAAATCCATTGAGTCCATTTGTAATAATCTGGATCTGAAGTATTAATTTCTCTTGACCAGTCAAACATAGCCCCAATTTGTATCAATTGCTTTTTAAATTTTTCAATAGCTTTTTTTGTATAAATTTTTGGATGAAGTTTAACATTGATGGCAGCGTTTTCTGCTGGTAAACCAAAAGCATCCCAACCCATTGGATGAAGAACATTCTTTCCATTTAACATTTGAAAACGGGCGATGACATCTGATAATACAAGCCCTCGCCAATGGCCGACATGAAGCCCCTCTCCAGAAGGATAAGGAAACATATCTAAACAATAAAATTTTGGCTTTTGATCTAAATCTCGGGCTTTATATATATTATCCTTACGCCAGTAATCTTGCCACTTTTTTTCTATTTCTTGATGATTGTATTTTTTCATATTTAAACTTAAAATTATACTTGCAATAACAATTGTAAAATAAAATTAAAATAATACTTTCATTTCTAATTATATGTAATTTTTATCAGTAATACAACCTGTAATATTTAATATGAAAAATATCAAAAAAGTGAAAATTATCGTTGTTATGGGAGGAATTTCTTCTGAAAGAGATATTTCAATTTTAACAGGTAAAGCAATTTATAAAGCTATAAAAAGACAAGGTTTTAAGGTAAAAGATTTTGATTTAAAAGAAAAAAATCTTGAAAAATTAATAAAATTAAAACCAGATTTTGTTTTTATTGCTCTTCATGGGAAATGGGGTGAAGATGGCCTAATTCAAGCATTTTTAGAGATGAATAAAATTAAATATTCCGGGAGTGGAGTGCTTTCAAGTTCTCTCTGTATGAATAAAATATTTTCTAAGAAAATAATGATATATCATGGTATTCCAACACCTCAATTTTGGCTTTGGGAAAATCAACCCTTAAAATACTTTGAAAATAAGTTACCATTAGTAATTAAACCTTCCTCAGAGGGATCGACTATAGGAGTAAGTATTGTTAAAAAAATATCTGAAATTAAAAAGGGAATAGATGATGCTAAAAAATATGATAAAGATATTTTAATAGAAAAATATATCAAAGGAAAAGAGCTTAGTGTCGGAATATTAGGAAATATGGTTTTACCAGTAATTGAGATAATTCCAAAAAATAAATTTTATGATTATGAATCAAAATATAAACCCGGAATGTCTGAGCATATAATTCCAGCTAGAATTCCTAAAAAAGTAAATGATAAAATTCAAACCCACGCTCTTAAAACTTTTCATGTGCTTGATTGCAAGGCAATTGTAAGAATAGATATAATGTTGGACCAGAAAAATAATCCATATATTTTAGAAGTAAATACTATTCCAGGGATGACAAAAACCAGTTTAGTCCCAGAAGAAGCAAAGTATATTGGAATTGATTTTGATAAATTAGTAATTAAAATTATTGAATACTCATTGAATTAGAATTAGTCAATTTTGGATATAGTTGACTCTTGTTGTTTTTTGTGATATAATATATTTTTGCAAGCGAAAGTTTGTAAATCAACAAAGCTAAAAGGGGGATACGGAATGACTGATGTCAGGAAATCGAAGAATGATCGTAGGATATGGTTGACAAAAAGAGAGATTGAGGTGCTCTCCTACATTGTCAAAGGACACATCTCACAAGTTGTTGCGAATGCATTGTATGTTAGCAAGAGAACAATTGATTTTCATCTTGCTAGAATATTTGACAAGCTTCAAGTCTCCAACAGGATACAGGCTTTTCGACGCGCAACCAGATTAGGTTTTTTGCCCATACAGGTACAACAGGAGTAGTCTATCAACGGCTCACCGCAGTGAGCCGTTCAATATTTGATACCAATACGCCAGGAATGTCTTCTTGGCGTATTTCTTTAAAAAAAGGTCCGCTTACGCGGACCGTCTTAATATCAGTCTAAATGCCGTAAGGCATCCTAGGCCGAGTATTATGATTGTAGGAGGCTCAGGGATCTGGGAGATTTCTACAATAACGTCATATTCTTTAGACTGTGGAAGAGAGATCGGTAAAGTATTGAAGCTCAAATCAATTGACTGGTCTCCAAAAAACACTTCACCTGAAATCCTTAGTGTGGGGTCACTTGTGTACCACGAGGCATAGACTTCAAGATAGAAAGTTTCTAAGTCTTCACCCCAGATCTTTGCTCTCCAAATCTTAGGATAAGATGTGTTAGGATTACGGTTATCCCTTTGAAGAAGGGTATCCGCTGAATCCCATTCATCGACTCCATAAGTCTTATTGAATGCGATTTCTGGGAAGAATCTGTTTGTTATCTCGAGGTCAGTCTTATCTGACCCATCTAGACAGCCATTGTAGATGCCTCCGGTTACAATTCTATCAAGCATGAACCCAGGCAAATACAAGTTGAATTCTGCTCCAGCCCATGATGGGCCTAGAGAAACAACTAACAGAACTAACAGTATTGAGGTTTTCAAGACTTTTGCTCCTTTTCTTAGATTGTCAGGTTCGAACAAGACGCAATTAATATACCATATTTTTTACTGTTTGTCAACCTTTTTACTGCAGTATGCTATACTGAAATTAAGGAGAAAGATTGAAGATATCTTCAAAATATATTTATATTTTTGTTCTGTTCTTAATATTAAATATAGTTTTTAATGGTAATAAAACTAGTGCTAAAGAGTATAATTTTCAGGAATACTTGTCTCAAAATACAATACTAATTGAACTACCTAATGAAATTGATATTTTAGATTATCAAAAATATCTTGATAATTCATTAAGTGATACTAAACAAATAGAAATAGAAAAAAAGATAGATAAGGTAAAAGAAAAAGTATTTAAAGAAGTTGATATAGAAGATTTAGATAAAGAATATATATATGTAGAATTTATTGATAATAAAGGAAATATTATTTTTCCTTTAAAACCTGATGAAGGGGCAGCTCCTCAAGAAACATTAATTGGGCCACCAGAAGGTAATGATATTGAATTTGATTTTATTACTGATCCAAATGATTTAGATTCAGATCATCCAAATTGTCCTGGTCTAAGAGGTAAAAAAAACATGATTTTAGGTTGGCAACCTTCTGAAGTTGCCATATTAGAACAAACAGTAATTAATGGAAAAGATATATTAAAAGAATTAATTGGGCCGTCTTTTATAAACTATACTGGTGAAGGAAATAAAATGTGTGTTGCTCATATTCCAAATTGGGGCTCAACTGGCCAATTTTTTCCTAGTGCTAATGCAATAGTTTTAAGGCATCCTTGTGATAGTTCTGATTTTAATTGTTGGAATCCAATAGATACAATTGAAATCGGAGCTTTTTGGCATGAAACAACCCATGCTTTTTATGGAGAACATAGTTTAAGGTTTATGTATGATTACCAACCTTGGTCAGAAGCCTTTGCGCAGATGGGGGAATATATTGTTTCAAAGGAAGTTGGATATGAGATTCCACATCTTCCGATTGAAATTTCTGACTATGAACAATTCAATAAGCCTTATTTTGACTCTCGTTCAATGCGATCAATGCCTTACGACCCAGAATTAATTCCAGCATCAGAACAAGTTACTACCCGTTATACGACAGCCCCAGCACTTTGGTTGAAGCTTTATCGAGAGTACCCAGAAATTATAAAAGATCTAAACACCCAAATTTATGAATTATATAAAGATGGAGGAAATCCTTTTATGGATGGTTATGAAATTGATCGAGAGTTTTTATCGATTGTACAAACAATTATTGATAATTACTCAAATAATACAATTGAGGGCGAGCCCTTTATGGATTGGTATGCCAAACAGTATCCTACTAAACAGACCGCAGGCTATAAATTTGGCGTAAGACTTATTTCTGATTTTGAAAAAGTTAAAATTAGATTAAGTTATTATTATTCAAGAATATCAAATGATATACATTCTAACGACGATAAAAAGAGCGGACAGGTAAACTATGAAATTATTAATAGTCTAGGGGAAGTAATTTATCAGTCTTCTTTGATTAGTATTGATGGTTACATAGAGACAGATATCACAAATATTTTTGGAGCCAGTATTCCTCAAGGAAAATTTTGTTTTAAAGCTCATTTGAGTGCTCCAGATGATTATATAGAAACTGATAATTCTTCTTGTTATTATTTACGCGGAAATCTAGAAAATGAACAAGATTTAGGTTTTGTTGGGACAATCGGTGATCATGATGATGTCGACACAGACGGAGAAGTTTTAATTACACCTTTAAGAGATCAGACCGTGCCATCCAGTACAGTTCAAGTTTCTAATGGTGGTTTTGTGGCTCCTCTGTATTATGATCAAGGAGGACTTTATCGTTTGGATTACACTTCTCAGGATGGTTCTAAAAAAGCTACAAAATATATTACTAAAGATAAAAATGACTACTATTACACAAATATATCCTTAGAAAGCCAGCCACCTTTGATAATGGCACTTTCTTCAAATCAAATCTCTTCAGGCGATTCGGCAATAATTTCAACCACCGAACTTGACACTGCTTTGATTTATTATGTAAATCAGGTCGGTAAAGATAAATATCTATATAAAAAAGATTGGAGTATTGGCTTTTCTTATTATCGTTTTATTACTGAACTCGAGCTTCAAACAGAAGATACCTATTCTCTCCAGGCAGCACGCCCTTCTGGAAAAAGTGCCAATGGGCCTAATTTTCCTTTCGGCAGGACTGAAGAGGCGTATTTGAGTAAATGGGCTGAAAAATATGAAGGAGTATCTGGCGAAAGTATTAATTTTTATATTAGAGCTTCTAGAATGGCTGATAGACAGTTTGAGATTAATGTAACTGATGATTTGACAGGATTTTCCTCTGAACCTTACGATATCTCTAGTGGTGGTACTTATAGTAATGGACTTATTACTTGGCCTACCAATTATTTAGTTAGACCTCTTATCATTTATTCCTTTAAAATTCCCCTATAAGCTTAAACGTTTCAACGGGCTGAGGCGTTTGAAAAGGTTCAAATAATCATGATTTGTCCAAATTGTAAGTCAAATTTAAAAAAAGTTAAGATCTTGAGTGTAAATAAGGGGTTTTTCATCCAATTAGACCAATGTCCTAAATGCGGTGGTATCTGGTGTGATAGATATGAGGCCTATCAAATTCCAAATAAAGAGGCCAAGAAAATTGATAATTTAGATATAAATTTAGTTCAAAAAGACACTATTATAAAAAAAGAGTTAGCATGTCCTAAAGATAACTTAATATTGAAGCAAATTAAGGGGCCTGTGATACCTGAGTTCTTAAATATTAACAGATGTAATAAATGTCAGGGTATTTGGTTTAATCAAGGAGAGTTAAAAAAGTATCGCCAACATTTTACTAATAAAGATTGGGCCCAAAAGGAAAAAAAGAAATGGAAAGATATCAAAGATGATTCCGGATTAATTATTAATAGTCTCGGAAAACAAATGATACCTTTTCCTATTAGTTCAGGAGCCGGCTTATTCGGAAAAGGGGTTAATGTTGAAAGACCGTTTGTTCTGACGCCAGCAGGGGTAGAAATTATTAAAAAAGTACCAAAGAAAGAAAAAATAGAATTATATAAATCTTTAGCAGACGAACATAATAGAACAGTTGAAAGTGAAGAGCGGTTTATTAATAGTACTTTGAAAGTAATAGAAATTATTTTCCATTTGTTAAGAATGGGAATTGGAGTTTAATATACTATGAGTGTAATAATAAAAGAATTTACGACATTTAAAGAAACAATTCCAAAAATTTTATCTGAAGGAAATTTAAAAGATCTGATTAAAGATCAAAAGCAGATTTTAATTAAACCTAATCTTACTTTAGTAAAAGATCCGCCGACAACAACACCAGTAGAATTAGTGGAAGAAATTATTAAATTTTGTAAAAATCATTCTCAAGCAAAAATTGTTGTAGCTGAGGGCGCTGGCGGTGACGATACAAAAAGAGCATTTAAAGTTTTGGGATACGACAGATTAAAAAAAGAATACGATGTTGATTTAATTGATCTCAATAAGGAAAAAAGGATTTTAAAAGAAAATCCTGAGGCAAAAAAGCTTAAAAAGGTATATTTACCAGAAATTGCTTTTAATAGTTTTATTATTAATGTCCCCGTTTTAAAGGAACATAGTGGTGCTATTTTAACTGCTGCCATGAAAAATGTTTATGGGTTTTATTTAAATAGTAAATATATAAATAAAGTGGGAGGGGTGCTTGGGGGACTATTATTACAACATGGATGGTGGAATAAGAGTGAACTTCATATGTATGGGGTTGATGAGACAATTGTTGACCTTAATAATTATATTAAATTTTCGTATAATATTGTTGATGGGTCTATTGGCCAAAATGGCAATGAAATTGATGGTCCTTCGTGTTCGCCGCCGATTAATAAAATAATCGCAGGAGAGGATCCAAAAAAAGTTGATATTGAGGGCGCAAAAATAATTGGTTTGAATCCAAAAAATATAGAATATTTAAATTACTAGATAGGATGACATGAAACAAACTCAACAAAACTTACTTAAAGCTATAACAGGGGAGTCTTTAGCTCGAAATAAATATACCTTTTTTGCTAAAAAGGCACGAGAAGAGGGAAATGAGTGGATTGCAAGAGTTTTTGAAGAAACTGCTGATAATGAAAGAGCTCATGCAGAACGTGAGTTTCAATATATTAAAGGAAAAGTAGAAATAACCAATGACTATAATATCCATTCTATCGGAAGTACTTTAGAGAATTTAAAACAAGCGGTTGCTGGTGAAAAATATGAGTGGGGGACAATGTACCCGGAATTTGTAAAAATTGCTAAAAAAGAAAAACAAACTAAAATTGCTGAAGTTTTTAAAGAAATTTCTGAAGTAGAAGAAAAACACGAAGAAAGATATTTAAGACTTGCTCAGATGGTTCAAGAAAAAACACTTTATAAAAGTCCACAAGAGATTGAGTGGAAATGTTTAAATTGCGGCTATATCCATAAAGAAAAAGCAGCTCCAAAAGTTTGTCCGGCTTGTGCTAAACCTCAAGGTTTTTATATGGCATTAAAAGTTTTACGCTAAGTATGAAAAAAATAGATATAAAACTAAAAGACTATATTTTATGGGGACTTATTTTCGCATTCTCCGGAGAAATACTTGATAATTTTATTATTAATCATCGTCCATATAATTTACTTTTAATAATAATCCCGATATATACTCTTCTTATTTGGGGAGCATTTTATATTTATAAAAGATTGAAACTAAGTCCATTATATTTTTGTTTATTAGGAGGATTAATTGGTCTAATTGTAATTGAGAATATTATCTTAGGAAAATATACCGAAAGCTGGCCTATACAGATATTTATGTTCTCATACTGGTTTTCAATTATTTCTTACCCGTTTTTAATGATTCAAAAACAATATAAATGGCTGCTTTTACCTATTTCTATAGGGATATTTGCATCTATTTTAATGTATATTCAGTCATATGATCTATTTTTGACGTTAGCCTTATTCCAATTCGTATTTTGGATAATATCTGCAATTATGAA
>SDBT01012862.1_pt1 | contig 13430 bp, 15 predicted proteins | sample 2277101 | NCBI WGS metagenome assembly SDBT01 (sample SAMN10404973, study PRJNA504765) | marine sediment metagenome | isolation source: marine sediment core GS10_PC15, 103 cmbsf | place: Arctic Ocean: Southern Knipovich Ridge | collected 2010
CTGGGTCGATTATTGATCAGATTGACAGCTTTGTCTAACTGTTTCTGTTTGAGCCATTTTAGATTCTCTTTCTTGGGAAAGAATCTCCTAAGAAGACCATTGGTGTTTTCCACAAGCCCTCTTTGCCAGGTAATATGGTTTGTTGGCAATCTCATACTACCAGCAAAGTCCTCATGATGCACGATTCATTTAGTGCCATCAATTGCACTTCAAACTTGAATTCAGGATAGATTAACCGTGTGCTGCAATCTTTATTTTTGAATCGAAGAGCGACTTAAAAAACAATCTCTGATCACCGCTGTCCATGGGGCTGATCCATTCTCTCATACCGTCACCTTCATCATCGATGTCTCTGTTCGTCTTGAATTTGATTCCGATCTGTTGAAGCATGTACTGGGCGGTCAAAGCTAAACTCCTGCCGGAATGTATGACAAACTCATCAATTCTCAACAGGTTTGCATCCAAGTCTTTGCATTTTCCCGAAAGCTCAAACAGCCTATTCGCATTTGGATTGTCAGTGAAGTGAATAAGCCTTATGTCGAAATAGTCTTGCTCGCTGTCTATCTTCCAAATCGATATAAACAAATTGTTCATATGATTATCTTTTGTGCTAACTCCCCATTGATTCATTTTAGAGCACCCATCTGCCTGTTTATAATAATCCTATGGACTTTAATAATGTTTCCACCTATACCCGAAAACAGGCGATAGAAGATGGTGTTCTAATCGACATAACCGACACTGCAAAAGAAATAGGATTCATTTCTTCTGTTGCAGTTACAAGCCCTGTCTGGCATGGATATATCGTTCCAGCCAAAGAACTAGAATATTTTGGGCAGTCGGTTAAAGGTCGGGTGTGGGATGTAATATCGAGATTGTATTTTCAAATCCAATGCTCAGAAGCAACGGATGTAATCTACTTCAAAACCGTATTCATGATGCCGGAGGAACGGCATATCTATAAACAAGAGAATGTAGAACTAAAGGCCGTTGTAAGCGCGGGAGATAATGGAGAACCAGTCTTAACGATAATGTTGCCGGAAGAGGACTGAGTATGGAACAGACTATGGATCAAGCAAAAATCCAATTATTTTAAAAAAGATTAAACTATGCTATAATGTTAAATAGTATGAAAAAACCGTCATACTTAACAAAATCAAGGTTTAAGCTCGCATTAGAATGTGAAACGAAACTCTATTACACAGGCAAGAATGAATACCCAGATAAAAAAAAGACAAACGATTTTCTAAAAGCGCTCGCTGAAGGTGGATTCCAGGTTGGTGAATTGGCCAAGCTTTACTTTCCTAATGGTATAGAAATTGAAAGCTTGGATAAAAAAGAATCTTTAAAGCAGACTAATAAATATTTGAAACAGAAAAAAGTTGTCTTATTTGAAGCAGCAGTAAAATATAAAAATCTGTTTATCAGAATCGATGTGCTTGTAAAGGATGGAAAGAACTTCGAGCTTATAGAAGTAAAGTCTAAATCGACAGAAGATACAACTACCAATGCTTTTATAAAGCGACGTACTCTCTCTTCATCCTGGAAGCCTTATGTATATGATGTTGCTTTCCAGAAATATGTTTTACAGCAATCTTATCCGGATTATAAAATAAAGTCATATCTCATGCTTATTAACAAAAATGCTTCCGCTAAGATTGATAGCCTTAATCAGAACTTCTTCTTATACAAAGAAGCTGGACGTATACATGTTAAGACAAAGAAAAGATATAAGCTAGAAGAATTAAGTGATTTGCTGGTTAAGATACCTGTTGATGATCTGATACAGAGAATATGGGATGGCGATATTACTTTAGAGAATCAGAAAGGTAATTTCTCTGAGTGGATTCGTTCATTAGCAAGTAGTTATGAGGGCGATGATAGGATAGAGACGGGTTTGGGCAGAAAATGTAAAAAGTGTGAGTTTGTTTGCTCTAAAGAAGAAGAGCTTATCGGCAAGAAGAGTGGATTTAAAGAATGCTGGAAAAGAGTTATTAGCACCAAGGATAATACTAACAATTTAGTAATTGAATTATGGAATTCCAGAAATATAGACAAATATTTTAAACAAGATAAATACTTATTATCCGATCTAACAGAGTTAGATATTTTAACATCTAAAATAAAAGCTGACAAAGGTTTGTCTGCTGAAAAGCGGAGATGGCTTCAAGTAACGCGTGCCAAACAAAACAGTTCAGAAATCTATATTGACAGAGAAGATCTGAAAAAAGAAATGGAGGGATGGAAATACCCTTTACATTTTATTGACTTTGAAACATCTATGGTAGCAATACCCTTTTATAAGAACCAGCATCCTTATGAAGGAATCGCCTTTCAGTTCTCTCACCACTGTGTTTATGCAGATGGAAAGATAAAGCATAAAGCACAATTTATTTCAGATGAGAGAGGAGTATTTCCTAATTTTGAATTTTTACGAGTTCTAAAGAAAAAACTTAATTCTGATAACGGTACAATATTTCGCTACGGTTCTCACGAGAATACTTATCTTAACTTCATTTATAATCAATTAGAAAAGTCTAATGAAGATGATAGAGATGAATTACTTACATGGATAAGGGAAATAACTCAACCTTCTTCGGCAAATAAAGATAGATGGGAACCAGGAAAAAGGAATATGGTTGATATGCTAGATCTAGTAAAAAAATATTATTATAATCCATTAACTTGTGGATCTAACTCAATTAAAGCAGTATTGCCTGCTACAATCAGATCCTCAGCTTTTTTGCAAGAAAAATATAGTAAGCCAATCTATGGAAAGGGCAAAGAAATAGATAGTCTTAATTTCGATGAAGTTACTTGGATAACACGGGATGATAATGGAATTATTGATCCTTATAAACTATTACCACCAGTTTTTCCTGATCTGAATAAAGAGGAAATTGATAACTTTTTAGTGGATCCGGAATTAAGAGATGGTGGGGCAACTATGATAGCTTTTGCTAAACTCCAATTTACCGAGATGACAGATCGAGAGCGAAAATATGTGATTAACGCTCTACTAAAATACTGTGAACTTGATACACTGGCTATGGTTATGATTTATGAAGCCTGGAGGAATTTTCCTAGTTCCCGTATTTTTGCGCAATTTAATAAAACTTGACTTAGGCGCCTACCTGAATTACGCTATTTGTACATCTGTGATTTTTCTGTCTAAGGAGATGAAATGCCTCTGTTCCAAGAGTGGGTGAACGAACTTTACAATGGCTTTGTTGGCATGGGAGCAGGATACGGACCCGGCAACTGGCCTTGGGCAACTCACAGCCACGCACCATGTAATTGTAAAGATCCCTCTTTAGTCGGCAATGGATTCTGGCCTTTTTCCAGCTTCTTTGATTGGCAGATTAATGTAGCCAATCCATCTCCAGATAAGGGATTTCTTCCGCCCATAATGAGTCTAAATGTCGGTTGCGGAAAGCCCTACGGACTCAACGAAAACGAAGGAATCTATAATGTAAATCCGGAATTCCTGTTTGTAGGGTTTAATCCAAGCAGGGATTTGTGGAAATTACCGATTAGAGATCACAGACGTCCAAGCGGTTTGCATGATCCGAACTGTGGTAATTTTCGGAATTTCAATTTAGCGAGTGATATCAGGGCCAACTGGACTAGCTATAAAGGCTTTGCATCTATAGGCTTGCTTGTTAAGTTATTCGATAGAAGTCAGCCCCCATGGACGCCAATTGAGGATATCGGGCTATGGTACGAGCAATTTAAAAGCTCATATATGATTGATATTATGCCTACTAAAAAAGCAGCAGACGCAAACGATGCCAGGGCCGCGTGGCAGGATAACAAATCGGCCCATGTCAATTCGGCTGTCCCTAATCCAAAAATCCAACCCCTAAGCATAGATATATTTAATTTGGAAATCGCACAGTATCAAACCTTTGTACTAGGCCCAAACAATGAATCTTTTCCGAAGATCATTTGCATTGGCAATGACGCTTTTAACATACTCACTTCATTAAGAGGTTCTATCGTAGGCATTCCTTGTGGTACGCCTATTTACAAGGTGCGTCATTATGCCCACAATGGGCATAATGAGATGGTTTTCAATTTGGTACAAATACTTAATCAATTGTATGGTGCGCTTTCTCCACTGTTCGGTGCGAAAATTGGGCAGTTTAGTAAGGTTGTAGGAAACGGCTACTATGATAAATGGTAGAAATCATTCTTGCTTGAAAAGACCTCCTTGTTCCAGTAATAAAGAGCATCAATCCTGTTGATGGACAATAGACCTGGTGCTTGGGTTTCAGTCCTTTTTGAATGTTTTTAGCCAGCACAGAATGAGGGACCGGATCGAGCGCTACAGGTTGCTAAAAGAGCCAGTAGAAAAGTTCGCCGGTTATGAGTCGGTTTTTTGGAAGTGTTTCTTTTTGATCTAATTCTGGTTTATCATCTTCACTTTTGAATCGAAGAGCGAGCTGATAAACAATCTCTGATCTCCACTGTCCATGGGGCTTACCCATTCCCGCATTCCGTCACCTTCTTCATCAATATCACTGTTCTGCAGTATAGCCTACGACTCCGCACTGTGTGAAATGAGGCTGATTTGACGATTTGACGGCTACGTCTGACTTGATGCAATTCTTTGTAAGTTGCACTGGATTTAAATACAAATAATTTTAGAGGGCCACCATGTATGGTATAATACATGTAGATGATGAAGAATCAGTTGATCGCAAAGAAATACAGAACTAGGGATCGAGTCGAAACGGGCGAATCAGATTCATTCTAACACAACAGCAAAAATAAATAATGAGGTTTTTCTGGTACATCTATCTCTCCTGGATGCGTTTCTGTGGAGACTCAATGTATCACAATAGTCCCAATAAGGAGAATCTTGTATGGAATCGTATTTACTAATCGATCGCTCAAGAAGCATGTGCGAAGATTTTGACAGAGCCGGGATAAGGCGGATTGATGCTGTGAGGGATACGCTTAATACATCCCTTTCGCATTATCTCAGATCCGGAGCCTTTACGCTTGCTTTCTTCAACGGAGAGGTTGATCTTGTTTTAAGATCTGAGAGCCGGGATAAGGTTATTGAAGCATTCGACAGCTACATTGAAAACAATCAACCTGAGGGAACGACTTGCATCTGGGATTCTCTGATAGAGCTTCTTGATGGTGTTGATAAAAATGAATCCTCTCGAATAATCTGCATTACCGACGGCGATGACCGTGAAAGCTCTTTGTCTTTTGAGGAAATAGAAAAACAGCTTAAGCAGAATGACAACACTGCTCTCACTATAATAGATCTTATTGGAAACTTGACTTTAAATATTTCCTCTCAGGATTTGACGATCAGACAGGCCTTGAATAGCAACGAACTTCAAGATGCAATAGAAAAGGCTTTGGGCATTCAACAGGAATGTGCTGACAAGATCAGGTCGGAATCCGTAGACAGGTCTGTAGCAGTATTTCCGTTGATTGACGTGACTGAAGAAGAATTCGGGTATGTGAATGATGCAGTACAGACAGCAGCTCAATACATAGAAGAGCAGACAAACCTCATTTATTATCCCGTGCCTACTCTAATTGTTGATGAGTACACCATTCATGAAGCACGCAATGAGCCAAAGCTGCAAAGAAACAGAGTGGATCCTGATCTCGAAGAAGATATTCTTGAAATCCTGCATTTCCTCGAGGCGGTATGTCTTAGCTTTCATACTGGAAGGATCAATCCGAGAGAAACAACTATTGGTGATGATTTCTACGGCCTGTATTGCAGCCTACCTGCGGAAACAAGGCAGAAACTCGTGTTTGGCATTGAAACGATAACATTTACGATAAGAAATTTCATAATGGGGGATCCTGCCTATCGGAATGGAGTGCTGCGATCAGAGGAATCCGACTGGGAAAGATGGCTATTCATTCCGGAACTCTCACTTTCAAAGGATTTTTACAATGTCTTGTATGATGATTTTTATGAAGTATTAAAAATCATGCAAAGGATGGCAGAAGCTCATCCACAACAGATTGTCCTTTCAGACAAATATTTCGTCGACACTCGGCGTGACGGATCGGATCTAAAAAGAGAGCCTGCTGATCTTAATGCCTGGAAGAAACATCTCAGCAAAGAAGAATCACGTGTGATTCGAAAATGTCTTTCACGAGATGGAATGTGGAAAAAAGACTTGGAAAGTATAAACATCGGTTTTGAGATTTCTGTAAATCTCCTTTTCCATCTTTTCAGGAAAAGCAATTTGCTAAAGAGTGTATTCCAGCCACTCATAGAAACCTTCCACACCTACGGAGTGTATCTCCCCCCATCCGGAGAAAGACCGGAAAAACTCAAAAACCTGCTGTTAGCAAAGGGGTTTCCTTGCTGGTTCACTATGAAAGACTCAGGAATTGTTATTATTTCACTTGATAGGTGTCGGGATAAAATTGACCAATGTGCACAAAAAACAAATATACCAAATAAAGAGCTTCTGCTCAAGGACTTTATCCTGGCAATCGCTATCCACGAGCACACCCATGCCGCTGTCCGGGAAGGAATTCCGATCATTCATCATCGAAATGGTCTTTCTGGAAAAGGATTCGATCCTGAAGAAAGATCTAGAGGAAGCTGTGACTGGCCTACGGAGGTGGATGAAAGTCTTGCTGAGTGGTGTTCTTTAAGCTATTTTCTTGAGGCTTCGATGATATACCGGATTATTCGGCAGCACGCTCTTCTTGGAGATTATCCTGAATGGCCATACCGGGGGGCATTCTTCTTTGATAAGAAAGATCCTAACGAAAGCCTTCTTTCATTTCAAACGGCAATGCGATATCTAAGGGAAAGTCCAAGCAAAGCTGCAAATCTGATTCGAATTGTTTAGTAAGGTCTGGTCGATGACGGCAAGCATGCCCCATTACATTATAATAATTGAGAACTTTATGGATTCTGGATTAAAATAAGGATGATAAATTGGCTAATTGGTGTAGAACAACATTAAGAATGGAAGGTTTCAAGGATAGTTTAGCTCGCGCGGGCGCGCACAGCTTTTATGACATCGTTAAAAACTAAACCGGAATATAAAAAAAAGGGTGAATGGGATGAAAAAAGAGAGTTTTCATTTCAGAGCATATTACCTATTTCAGAAGAGATAAGAAAAAAAACAATAAATGAACAAAAGAAATTTCACCCACACGTTATGTCAGATGAACAGTGGAACTGGTGCGAGGAGAACTGGGGAACAAAGTGGGATGTGTCTGCTGGTCAAATGAAATTAATAGATGGATCAGAATGGGATGAAAACTTATTAGGCGTGACATATGAGTTTGAAACGCCTTGGGCACCACCACAAAATGTAATTGAGAAAATAGCTACAAAGCATAATGAGTTACAATTCTACATTCAATATATAGAAATTGAAGATAACTATCGCGCATATCAAATATATAAAAATGGAAAACTAACAGCACGCTTTTTTGTAGAAAGCGAAGATTATTGGAATTTTTTTGAAATGAAAAATTGTTTTCGCACTGAACAGATAATCAATAGGTAGAAGCTGAAGTCAGGAGACGGAAAAAGAGGAATACTCAGAATTGACGAAAGATGATTATTTCAAAGCAAAACAAAGATCTCACTTGTTCAACAATTCTACTGAGTTTGAAAAACAATTAATAAGGAAAAATAAATGAAAGATTTTTATTTATTTTCTAATTTGTGGCCAGAAACGACCGGGCTTTTAAGAACAATTTGGATTTCAGTAAAAGGTAAATTTGAACGCCTACCAAAATTATATGCTCAAATAGATAAAGGCATGAGATTTAAGAATTGTATTACCATATCTGATAATCCGAAGATTATAAAAGGAAAGAAGTACATTGATTCTAAAGAATTTAAATTGATTAAGAAATGGATTCTTTTGAATAATGAAGTTCTATTGGATCATTGGCATGGTCGTAATGACACAAAGGGGACTGTTGATTCTATGAAGAAAATATAAACGAGATGCCCCCCCCCCGGTGGATAGGGCACGGCCATTCGATTGCGAATATCGTACGTTCGAGTCCTGAAATATTGAGAGAAACTATAGGCCGTCTAGCAACCCGCTTGCAGGACAAAAAGATCCACCTCAATTGAAAAAGGAAGAGATGTCTGATAAAGCCATTAAACTAGAGATTAAAGGCATTCAAAGTGATGTTGAAGAGTGTGATTATGTTGATGAAGATGTCAAGGTTATAGATTTTAAAGAATGGCTGGGATCCCCTTGTCCAAAATACTGAACTCCGCTGCTGTCAGTGGCAGACTATAAAACATACTGATGTTCGAAGCTCTCGTTGAGCAAGCCAATAGATTACCTCATGATAATAATTCGCCTGTATCCAGTATGTCTATCAAAGTGGATGAAACAGGCAATATAGAGTTTGGAGATATAATTCCGGTAAAGGATTAATGGTGATCAAAGCAAAATATCACATTAATGCAATGGTTTGGTTTTTGAGAAATAAATTTTTCAATAATAACTTTGATTTCAAACTTAGTTGGAATAAGAAATACTTAAAATTTAAGGACCCTCTTGATGCAAAATTGGCTGTTGCAAGAATGAATGAAAGATACTAGATGGGATGAATTTTTTAATGCTATGAAGCAAAAAGGATATGGGACGATTAAAGCAACTAGTGGATCATTGCACGAATTTAGTGATGATGGCAATCATACTTTTAGAATTCATAAGCCACAAGGGTCAAGATCAATGCCACAAAATGACATTAAAAGAATAAGGGAACAAATATTATGAAATTTATAAAAGCGCATGATTTGAATGAATTTACATACGAAAACTTAAAGCCCTATAATGGATTTTCAACCACTGATATCCAAAAAGACAATGACGGTAGATTATCTGGTGTAGTAGCAAATCTCCCAAAAGGTAATTGCCTAATATTTCAAGGCTATTCCCTAAAAGAATTAGAAGAAGATTTTCACAAAGCTATTGATAGTTATACCCTAAAATCCCGCTGAAATGTTATAACTATGTGATTCTGCAATGGTTTTTGGTTGCGTCAAATTCAACACCAACAGCGACTTAGAGAGGTCAGAAACTTCGACGGGCAAAAGGGCCCACGGCCGTCATTCCGTTATTGGGTGCCACCGTCAGTGAAGCTCCCCATCGATTCATTTTAGAGCACCCATATGCCTGTTTATAATAATTACATGGACTTTGATAATGTTTCCACCTGCACACGAAAACAGGCGATAGAAGATGGTGTTCTAATCGACATCACTGATACAGCAAAAGAAATAGGATTCATTTCTTCTGTTGCGGTTACAAGTACTGTATGGCATGGGTATATCGTTCCAGCCAAAGAAATAGAATATTTTGGACAGTCGGTTAAAGGTCGGGTGTGGGATGTAATATCGAGATTGTATTTTCAAATCCAATGCTCAGAAGCAACCGATGTAATCCACTTCAAAACCGTATTCATGATGCCGGAGGAACGGCATCTCTATAAACAAGAGACTATCGAGCTAAAGGCCGTTGTAAGCGCGGGAGATAATGGAGAACCAGTCTTAACGATAATGCTGCCGGAAGAGGACTGAACATGGAGCAAATCAGAATATGGAACAGACTATGGATCAATTAAGAATATCAGCTAAAAACTTGGGACAACTCACTCTCCCTTCTTTCTGCTCGAGATGCTTCTGGATTAGAATGCACATGAAATTCAAACTGCCTTATCAGATATTTCCCGGTATTTTCAGCTCTATCGATTCTTATTCTAAAAAGATTACCAATCACTATAGCTTTTAAGAAAAAGATTTTGGTGTTCGCTATGCCTCTACCAGATTTTCATAGAAACCAAAAAGAGAAAGGATTTCATTCTTCAAACTCTTGAATCTGATAAGAGCTTCTTCCACCTTGTCTTTCAAAGATTCAAAAGTAGGGAAGTAATGGAGATGAATCTCTTTTTCTTTGATCTTTTTCCACAACTTTTCAATTGGATTGTAATCTGGGGAATATGATGGAAGCTGATATACAGTAATACGGTATGAATGTTTTTTAAAGAATTCCTTCATAGCTGCGCTTGTGTGATATCGAGCTCCATCTTGTATGAGAATGATATGTTTTTTGGTTCTTCTCAATACTACCTTCAAAAATGTAGTGTATGATTCTGAGTTTAATCGACCTTCATAACCCTTACAAAAAAATCGACCTGTGAAATAGTCTATGAGCCCAATTACCTTATATCCTTTTCGTTTACCAGAAGTTTTCACTACAGGTTGTTTTCCTTTCTTCGCCCACGTATAGGTTAACGAGCCCCACTGGGGAAAAGATGCTTCATCCCCGAAGAGTATATGTGCGTTCTTTTCTTCAGCCAGTTTTATTATTTCAGGCCATGTTTTTTCTAGCCATTCTTTACGTTTTTCAGGATCTTTATGGTCAGAAACAAATTTAGCCTTTTGGTAAGAAAAGCCCATGTTCTTCAGAAGCTGTGCAATGTAATGTACTGAATAGAATACTCCGAACTTTTCATAAATAAGTGCTTGTATCATTGGGCTGCGCCAACATGCCCCAGGGAAACCGGCTGCTGCAGGCCCTTCTGTGATTATTCTGTCAAGTTCCTTCTTTTGAGTCTTTGTTAATTTAGATGGCCTGCCCGAGCTTCTTTTAGCAATAAGCCCTTCAGGGCCCTTTAATAAAAACTCTCTTATCCATAACCGAATAGATTCTTCTGAAACTTTCAAGATCTCGCTTATCAAATTATAGGCATGTCCTTCCACTACCGCGAGAATGGTTAAGATCTTTTTCACAATAGCAAGATCGCCTTTATTTCTTGCAGATTGCAATAGACGCTCTAACTTTTTTCTGGTATTATTCGCTAGTCTTAATCTGAAATATGCCATAGTTCCCCTCCCGAGGGATAATAATGAGCTATGGCATTATTTATTTATCTTATCGTCTGGTCTACTCTTTATCCCAAAATCTTTTTCTTGAGTTCTATATTTTGCCAAACACGGATCACTTCCAAAATGGCTTGGCGGTTTCAATCTTTCAGAACCAATCAAGGCGCCATCTTTGCGGGATTTCTATACAGTCTATTCCGAAATGAATATCAAGATGACCGGTGTTCCGGATGAAATGTTTTTACGGAAAGATGGATCGTATCTGATTGCTGACTATAAGACGGCACGGTATACGAAGCATCAGGATGAGCTGCTCCCGATGTATGAGGTACAGTTGAACGGCTATGCCAGCATTGCGGAAGATATTGGATACAAACCTGTGACCGGACTGCTTCTCGTTTATTATGAGCCATTCACAGATATTGAACCGTATGAAATAGATGAGTATTTAGACACCGAGAGGTTTTCTTTGCATTTTTCTGCATATCTGATGGAGATCAAGCAGGATAGAGAGATGATTCCAGAGCTGTTGAAAGAGGCGAGAGGGATCTATGATAGTCCCATTCCTCGTCGCTCATCAGAATGTAAGGATTGTGAGATTCTGGATCATGTACTATCCTTCGTCAGAGACTGAAAAAATATCCAGCAACATATCTATAAAATCGAATTTGCTTTTCGGCTATTCAAACGCACGGTTTCTTTGATACAAATACGAATTATGGGAATGATATCCAACAGATTGAAAAAGATGTTTTCAGATTTGAAAAGCCAGAAAATTGTCAATATTGATGATTTATACAAAGCACAGAAGCAAAGCGAAGAAGATCTTAAAACAATTAAAACGCCCCAACAATTGGGATCAGATTACCATCCTTCGCATGCTGTCTACGCTTCAACACAAAACCTTGTTTCCTTAATAGCTGAGAATTTATCTGGTCTTGAAGAGATGGAAGAATTTGTTAAGATCTTTGAGAAATCCGAGGATACTTATATGCCCGGGTATCCGCCAATGAGTCCTATAACCAAATCCTTTTTCACCTTCTGGGCCTTTTTTGATGTAAGATTTGGAGTAGATAAAGAAACAATAGGCACATGTTTGACTGAAATTGGAGAAATCCTTCAGATTGAAGAGGGGACTATCGAACTAATAAAAAACCTTCAATCTTCAAGAATGGGTATCTATGAGAATCAAGGTAATGATGAAAACGGCAATGTCTATCTCTACGAGATATTTACGCACAAGAGATATAAATGCTATTCCTCTTCAAGCTATACCGGTGAAGAAGGCCAGATTTGGTTTGTGAGAATTGCTCCGCCGCCTTTTGAAATAAATGACCAATACATAGCAATCACAACACCCTACGTAATTCTTGGTACAAGTCAACGAGACTGGGAAAGCTATTTTGAAAGAGTATTGCCAAAAATGGCTATGCATCCTCCGTTGTTGGCATATAACGAGCTATTGAAATATGGACTCATACCGGACTATTGGAATGAATATATCTTTCAGGCCTATTCCAATCATATAGATAACGCCATATATATATAGTCGGTATTCCGGATAAACCGGAAAGTTTGCCTCATTTTGACTCGAATTCAAGCACATGTATCGATTTATCCCAGATACGAATGAAAGAAGAAAAGAAGCGAGCTGTCAAAAAGTTCATGAAGAAGCAGAAAAAGCGAAAGAAATAGAATGGTGCGATTGATGGTATGAAATACAGGTATAGTCTTTTTCTCCAAGAGTATGTAAAGACACATTTTAAATGGGACAATTGTCCCAGTTAGGTTGCCGAGTTCGCTGTGAGTATAGTGGGTCCATTTATCTGAGCGGTGTAGTAGTATGGAGTATACAGATCCGTCTTGTCCTTAGAATATTGGCTGTTCTTGTTGCTGTGGCTATTCTCGTTCTTTCATTAAATCCAAAACCTCCGCCTATCATGTCTAAGACTCATTTGAGGATCCATGTAGAGCGATCTTTGGGGCAAGGTGTTACTTGACACACCACCCGGAAACAAGCCGATAATATTCGCATCACATAAAGCAGAGGATTTCAAAATGATAATCGATGTGAGAACGGCAACCATTTCACCGGGGAAAACCGACGGTGCTGAGGAGTACTGGAAGAGCAGGCCATGGAAGACAGCTGTAGTAATTACATTTATCATTCTGCTATCAGAGTGCCTCAGTCTTGAAAGTCGCTTTGCAAATTTTGTCTTGACAATGGGGTCTACTTCGGGTGATTCTGCGTTAAGGGTGTTCTCTTTCTGCAGAATGAGAATCCATAGTTAAGATAGGGATTGATTGTCAATTCGGCGTTTCAGGATATATTCACCTTTAAGCGAAGCAACTATTGCAATAAATATGTTGTATCAGCTGAACAATTACATTTAAACGAGATTGACCGATGAACTTCATGCCGTATATTTGGGGCCTTATTGGCCTTCTCCTGATTGCCTCAGAATTTATAGTCCCAGGATTTGTTATCTTTTTCTTCGGCATTGGCGCAATATTGAACGGTGTTCTAACAGGCTTGATTCCGGGGCTCAAATCCCATATATGGCTG
>SDBT01012863.1_pt1 | contig 13430 bp, 14 predicted proteins | sample 2277101 | NCBI WGS metagenome assembly SDBT01 (sample SAMN10404973, study PRJNA504765) | marine sediment metagenome | isolation source: marine sediment core GS10_PC15, 103 cmbsf | place: Arctic Ocean: Southern Knipovich Ridge | collected 2010
CGCACGACCCGGGCGACTTCGAGGTGGACAAGGACTGGCTGCTCTCGATTCAGCGCACGCTCAACGACTCCCTGGATGACTACGGCGTTAAAGCCAGCGTTTTCGAGATACTGCCCCCGGGGCCGCGGGTAACCCGTTTCGAGCTAAAGATGGACCCGGGCGAAAAGGTCAGCGCGATACGCAATCTGGAGCAGGAGTTGGCCATCGCGCTATCGGTAACCCACATCACTATCGCGGCGACCCCGGGCAAAGGCACGGTATCGGTCGACGTACCCAACCCGATGTCGGCTCGGGTCTCGATGCGCGAAGTGTTGAGTGACGATACTATCCGACAACCTATTGAAAAGGCGGCGCTCCCCCTGATCTTCGGGCGGCGCGGCGACGGCGTACCTCTGGTGGCCGACCTCGCTAAAATGCCCCACCTGCTCATCGCCGGGACCACCGGCTCCGGCAAGAGCGTGTTCCTCAACAGCATCATACTCGGTATGCTGATGAACCGTACCCCGAAGCAAACCCAGTTCCTCATAGTAGACCCCAAACGCGTGGATATGATATCCTTCGCCGACATCCCCCACCGCTTCCGCTTCAAGGAGATTATCACCGATGTCGAAGACGCCATAGACGTCCTGCGCTACGCGGTGAAGCGGATGGAAGGGCGCTATAAACTGCTGGGCCATTTCGGAGTACGCAACATCGAGGGCTACAACGAGCTGTTCACCAGCAAAGATGGCGAAGCCCGTCTCATCGACGCCGCCGACAATATCATAGACGAGGAACAGGGCCATCCCCTGCCCTACATCGTGATTATCATAGACGAGCTGGGCGACCTGATGATGCAGGAGGCGCGCAAGGTCGAGGAGCATCTGGTGCGGCTGGCGCAGATGGCGCGCGCCGTAGGCATTCACCTGGTCGTCGCTACACAACGCCCCTCGGTGGACGTCATCACCGGGGTCATCAAGGCCAACTTCCCCAGCCGCGTCGCCTTCAAGGTTATGAGCAAGACCGACAGCCGTACCATCATTGACCGGTCGGGCGCGGAGGCCTTGCTCAAAGAGGGCGATATGCTCTTCTTCCCGGTGGGGGCCAGCGAACCGTCCCGGGTGCAGGGCGTATTCGTGGACGACGAGGAGATAAAACGGGTAGTGGACTTCCTCAAGAAGCAACCGCCGCCCAAACCGCTGGTCTCCATCAAGGACGGCGCGGCGGTCAACGATATTCCCGATTTCGCCGACACGCGCGATGAATATGAGGATGAACTGTACGATGAGGCGGTGCGTACCGTGGTCATCGCCGGGCAGGCCAGCCAGTCAATGCTGCAGCGCAAATTGCGCGTCGGTTTCGCCCGCGCCGGGCGGCTGATAGACATTATGGAGCAGCGCGGAGTCGTCGGCCCGCCGGTGGGCACCAAAGCCCGCGACGTGCTAATCTCGCTGGATGATTTGGAATAGGGATAAATGCCTATACCGCCGGTTGAAACCGGCGGTGCATAACGTGCCGAAGGCCGCGAACGCCTAATTTATTCGGCGATTAAAAGATAAACTACCGCCCCCCATTTCCGTCTAATACCAAACCAACAGGAACTTAATATGCGAAAGAGTATATCTATAATTATAGCCGCCGTCCTGTTCGCCGCCGCAATCGCTCCCGCCGGGGCCATAACGGTGGACAAGATAGTCAGGAACGTGGACAACCGCTACAAGAGCCTGGACACCTTCTCGGCCTCGATGTGGCTCATCACCTCCTCGGCATACCTGGGCGAAGAGACCTACAAGGGCAAGCTGTACGCCAAGCACCCCAATAAGTTCCGCTTCGAGTATTCCGAGCCGATGAAGCAGACCCTGGTCTTCGACGGCGCGACCTTCTACGCTTATACCCCCAACACCAAACAGGTTATCATCTACGACGTGACCGGGATATCCGGGGACGAATCGGTGTGGGATATGTATCAGAGCGGCAAGGAGGATTACGACATCGAGTTACTGGACAAGGTGAGCCTCAAGGGCGGCATCGAGACTTACAAGCTGAAGCTGACCGCCAAAAGCTCCCGGCAGTCCTTCCAAACCATCCACGTCTGGATAGACAGCGAGGAGTGGGTGGCGCGCCGGGTGGATATGGAGGACGGCGAGGGCAACAGCAACAGCTACCGCCTGTTCAACTTCGACTTCAACCCCAATATCAGCGCGAGCAAGTTCAAGTTCAAGACGCCCGAAGGCGTATCGGAGATCAGGGCCGAGGATATCGGGATGTAAATTAGAATGTAGATTGTAGAAAAAGTAGGGGCGCGAGTACAATCGCGCCCCTTTCATATAAACGTAACGGAGGTCTCCCGGCCTCCGTATATCGTACGTAGGGACAGCGTCTTGCACACCTGTCCGGTCGGCGAAGCCGACACCGAACCTTATATCTTGTCCGAACCTACGGTTCGGCGGACAGACATAAATGTATGTCCCTACGGATATACGGCGGAGCTTTGGAAAGCTCCGCTACGATTATTTGTCCGGGCAAATCTTCGCGAGCAGGGCGTCCACTTCGGCGCGGAACGGCTCGAAGTCGTCGTCGGTTTTCGCTTTCTCGCAATACTCATCATCGAGCTCAACCGCTCTTCTCAAGTCGACTTCCATCCTCTCCCGTTCGCCGAGAAGCGAGTAGGCACAAGCGCGGTTATAAATGGCCGTATTAAAATCCTCCTTAAAGCCGATAGCTTCATCGAAGGACGCTATCGCTTCGTCGTAACGGCCTAATTTACGGAGGGCATTACCTTTGTTGTAGTAAGCCTCGTGGTAATCCGGCTTAAAGCGGATAACTTCGTCGTATGCCGTTATAGCCTCTTCGGAGCGGTCCAATTCGTAAAGAGCGTTGCCTTTGTTGTTATAAGCCACGTAGTCATCCGGCTTAAAATGGATAGCTTCGTCGTAGGCCGATATCGCTTCCGCGAAACGGTCTAATTTGCACAGGGCGACGCCTTTGTTGTTATAAGCCTCACTATAATCCGGATTATAACGGATAGCTTCATCGTATGCTGCTATCGCTTCCTCGTAACGGTCCAGTTCGTACAAGGCGTTGCCTTTATTGTTATAAGCCGCATGGCTATCGTGTTTATAGTGGATAGCTTCTTCGCAAGCGGCTATCGCTTCTCCGTAACGGTCTAATTTACACAGGGCGACACCTTTGTTGTTATAAGCATCGTGGTCATCCGGCCTATAACGGATAGCTTCGTCGTAAACCGTTACCGCCTCCTCGTAACGCTCTAATTTACCGAGAGCCACGCCTTTATTGAAATGGAATACCGAATTCCCGGGTTCTCTCTCAATGAGGATATCGGATATATTAACCGCTTTTTCGTAATCCTCGTCATAGTATAACGTTTCGACGAGATTATCCAAAGTATCCAAGTCGAATAAAACGCCTTTTATCGCCGCGTTATATAGGAACTCGGCGTCGTTGCGTAGCGTAGGATAGCGCTCGAATACCTTTTGGATCAAATCTTCGTCTTCCTCCCCGGTCCCAATATCGGGGAGTTCTTTCCCGGCTTCGCCTAACACCTTAACTTTCTCGGCCTGGATTGATTTCAATTCGCCTTTCGCATCTTCTAAATATCGATTTGCTATTTCTATTATACCCTCCGCATCTTCAAGGGTTTCATCCGCTCGTTCTCTAACGGCTTTCACGTTTCGGAACTGAAGATAGAATGAAAGGCCCGCTACGAAAACTACAATAAGCGACCCGATTCCAACGAATATGCTCAATATCCCAATCTGCCTACCAATATCCCCAATCCTGTCGTCTAAATCATCGCTCTCGTCCTTTATCTTCTCCCTTAACCGCTCGTCCTCGCGGCGTAGTTCCTCAATGTCGCGGCGGATTAGCTCGGTCTCCCCGTCGGTATCTTCAACCGCTTTCTCGGACGATTCGCCCTGCGCTAGCGCAATCCCAATCGGATGCAGTACCGCTATCGTAACCGCAATCAATATAGCCTTTTTCATACGCTGTCCTTCTATAAATAGAATTATTACATACACTATACTATAAATATACGCACCGCGCAAATAATATTACTTACAAAAGCCGATACCTACAGATACTATTCCTCACCAAAAAACCTTGCTTTCGCCCCCCCGATAAGTTATTTTAGCGCCAATGGGTAAACTAGCCGTAATCAGCCTGGGCTGCGCTAAGAACCTGGTGGACACCGAGCGCGCCGTCGCCGCACTCCTCGCCTCCGGCCTGGAAATGGGCGAAGGCCCGGAAGAGGCCGACGTCATCCTGATAAACACCTGCTCCTTCATCGGGCCCGCCCGCGAAGAAGCCGAGGAGGTTTTTGCGGAGATTGAACAGGTCGCGTCGCCGGACGCGAAGGTCATCGTCGCCGGCTGTTACGCCCAGATGATGGGTAAGCGCATCTTCGAGCTGTTCCCCCGCGCCGACGCCCTGCTGGGTACCGGCCACTACAAACGCGCCGCCGAGGCGCTCGAAGCAATCGAACGCGGGGAGAAGCCGGTTTGGACCGGCGACGCCGGAGTCGGACTTTCCGACAACTACGACCGCACCCTGCTCACCGCGCCCCACTTCGCTTACCTAAAAATCGCCGACGGTTGCGATCACAAATGCACCTTCTGCGTTATCCCCCGCCTGCGCGGGCCATACCTTTCGCGGCGAATCGCCGACATCGCCGACGAGGCAAAAACCCTGGCGGATATTGGCGTCGTCGAGCTAAACCTGCTGGCGCAGGATACCACGGATTATGGCCAGGATTTACCGGGCAAACCGACGTTGGCCGACCTGCTGAACGAACTGGAGGGCTGCGGCGCGCAGTGGATACGGGTCAACTATATGCACCCGGACCACCTCGACGACGGCCTTATTGACTGCATCGCTTCGTCGAAAGCCGTTCTCCCCTACTTCGACATCCCCCTGCAGCACGCCTCGCCGCGAATACTCAAAGCGATGGGCCGTACCCCGAACCAGCCGGAGGCCGTCGCCGAGCAATTCGCTCAAATCCGCGAGGCAATACCGGACGCGACGCTACGTACTACGTTCATCGTCGGTTTTCCCGGCGAAACCGATGAGGATTTCGCGCGGTTGGTCGAACTGATTGAGACGGTTCACTTCGACTATGCCGGTATCTTCGAGTACAGCGACGAGGAGGGTACTCCCGCGTCGCGCCTGCCGGACAAGGTAGACCCGAACCTGGCCGGGGAGCGCGCCGACTTCCTCAACGGAGTACAGTCCGCAATCGCCACCGAACGTAACCGCGAGCGCAAAGGGACACGCGACGAGTTCGTCGTGGATATGCTGCTGGAGGGCGCGGCGGTGGGGCGTATCCGTAGCCAGGCCCCCGAGGTTGACCCCTATACCTACGCCTACGACTGCCCCGACGATATCGAACCGGGCGATATTGTCCCGGTGGAGATTACGTCGTTTCAGGGGTACGAACTGATGGCGGAATACCGGGGGAACGATGATTAACTGGGCGAACGTCATGACTATGCTGCGAATGGCGCTGGCGCCGGTGTTCCTGTTCTTTCTCATCCGGGGGACCGCCGACGACCTGCTTATCGCATTAATCATTTTTATTGTAGCGATTATAACCGATATGCTGGACGGCTATCTGGCGCGGAAGCTGGACTGCGTCTCCAATTTCGGCAAGTTTATGGACCCCCTCGCCGATAAGCTGCTGGTGCTGTCGGCCTTCATCACCTTCGCGGTTACGGGGCGGATTACGCTGTGGATAGTAATGGCCGTGGTGCTGCGGGAACTGGTGATTATGGGTTTCCGGGTGCTGGCCGCGGGGCGGGGCATATACATATACGCCAGCAACTGGGCGAAGTGGAAAGCCGGATTCCAGATGGTTACCGTAATCGCCTTTCTTGCGCTGGGCTATATCCGTCTACTCCCCGGCGGCGTCATAACCAATAAACTCTCCATTGTGCTTTACTACACCAGCCACGGCATCCTCTATGTCGCGCTGGCGCTGACCCTTTTCAGCGGGGCGCTATATCTGTGGCGCAACCGCCAGGTCATCAAGAGCGGGTTTTTGCGCTAACAATTTAACGAGCACATCTCACCCCCCTAAAACCGTTGACCCATCCCCATTATCGGGGTATAATCGTATATGGTCGAAGATAAAACGAGCGAGGGTAAACCCCGGGGTTGTCTGGCGGCGATTATCGTATTCGCCGTAATAGTCATTATAACCGTTGCGGGTATCTGGTTGTGGTCGGTCTATACCCCGGGCGGCGCGGTTTTCCTCAGCGTCCTCAAGGGCGAGAAGGGCATCGAGGACCTTACCACCAAGCTGATTATGGATTCGATGATGAAGCGGAGCGGGGTTCCCGAAGCAGAATACCGCGAGTTAGAAGAGAGGATGGGCGACATTAAACCGGCGGTGAATGAAATGGACGAGGGTGAGAAGCAGATTTTCGCCGATAAAATCCGCACCGCCGCCGAAGACGGCCATCTCAGCGAGGGGGAAATAGAAGACATAGTTTCCTATATGGAAAGTTTTACCGAAACAAGGGGAGGGTGATATGGGCGTAAGAAAACCGATAGTGTCCGGGAGCTTCTACCCGGGCCGCGAGGATGAGCTGGCGCAGGTAATCTCGAGCTATACCGGCGACGTGTCGGGGGCCAAAGAGGGATTCGGAGGGTTAGCGCCACACGCCGGTTATGCCTATAGCGGTGCAACGGCCGGCAAACTATTTTCCACGCTCAAGCTGAACGATACCGTCATCCTCATCGGCCCCAAGCACAACTACGCCGGGGCCGAATACGCAGTTTGGGAAACCGGCGAATGGAAAACGCCGCTCGGTTCGATTGCCGTAGACGAGGATATCGCGAAAGAAATACTATCTTACGACTCGCCCCTGGTTCCCGACGAGAGCGCCCATCTCCCCGAACACTCACTGGAAGTTATCATACCCTTTATCCAGACCGTTAACCCGGGCGCTAAAATCGTCCCTATCGCGGTAGCCCCGATGAATGAGAACGCACGCATCAAAATGGCGGCGGCGATGGTTAAGCCGTTATCGGAGCGGGGGGATTGTTCGATAATCATTTCGAGCGATATGAGCCATTACGTATCAGCGCAGGCCGCTGAGCGTATGGATAATTTGGCTATCGAGCAGATGCTCGTAATGAACCCGCCCGGCCTGATCACTACGGTCAAGGAAAACCGTATCTCGATGTGCGGGGTCTGGCCGGCGGCGCTGGGGATAACGGTTATGGCGGAGCTGGGGGCGAGTAAGGGAGAGCTGGTAGAATACACCAACTCCGGCGAAGTTTCCGGCGATCTCGGCCACGTCGTGGGTTACGCCGCAATTAAGTTTGTATAATTGTAAACTCAACCTAATAAAAAACCTGCCTCGAAAGGCAGGTTTTTTATTTAGCGAAGTACGTTACTTGTCCGTCTTATCGCCGCACTTGGTACAGATTGCACAAGCACCGGATTCCAAATCTGCCGCGCGCTCTTCGGCGGTTTTGCCGCAGGTATCGCAGACGCCGTCGCTGTCTTCGTCGAGAAAGCATTCCGATACCGCAACGTCTTTAATACTGGTAGCGGTAGCCGCTTCTTCACCGGCGAAAGCGAAAGCCGAGGTCAGGATAGCCGCGATAGCCAAGATTAACATCAGGTTTTTCATTATTTTGAACCTCCATATATGGGTTATTGATAAGTTGCGGGATAATATATAAATAGGGAGGGAAAGTCAAGGGGATTTGGGGTACAGAAAAAAACACGCGGGTTGGTTCGTTTAGGTAGTCTATTTCCACGCGGGGAGTATACTATACGGGCGATGAGGGTTAAGGGTAAGAAAAAGCTTCGCCGCGTGGCGAAGCTGGTAACTACTGACATTAAAAAAGTCATATGGAGTTATTTATTTTGCGATTAATCCGAATCGTCGTACGGTTCTAAAAAAATCTTACCTTTATTATGATTAAGCGTTACTTTGAATCTATCGAAAAAACCGAACGTTCCTAATATCCCTAAACCTTTTAAAGGTGAAACGTCCACAAAACAACCTCGTATTTTGCCTCGATAGCCCCCAACATCTAGGATAATATCGTGAAAATACCCGCCGATTTTATCTCCGGTGATTCCGAAAATCTCAACTGTCGGGCCCGTTTCGATATCTATACCGATTACGCGCCCTGCGTCGGCTGGAAATATAGTATAGTCGGAACCTGAATCTATGAGGGCTTTAAAATAAAGCGTTTTCCTTTCCCCGTTTATCAGCCGCACGTTTATCCACGGTCTGAATATGTGGGTAACGCCGGGCAAAGCCAGCGTTTTTTTATGAGGGTGTTTCTCGTATTGCTTCTTAATCTTCATTACAAAATATAAGAACGACCCTCTTCCGGTACAGGTGATAACACGGCATCCTCTATACCCATCTCGGTAACTTTATTATATACATCGTCGAAGGAATCGCCCTCTACGATGATTTCTGTTTCGGCGGCGTTATACGCAACCCATTTATCTTCCTGCGGCATTACTACTTCACATCCTTTTTCCCATGCGTATTATGCTATTGACATAGGAACAACCAACACTGATTCTACACTTCTTCAAGGCGGTCAGTTTAAGAATATCCTAGGTTTCGGTATGAATACGTTTGTTGGTGTCCACCAGCGCTATACATTGACATATATCAATCTACCTGTCAAGCCGTTTTTAGCGAACATCTTCACCAATCTGTTAGTAATTTACTGCTTATCTCGTTACATTAATAGGATGTATATCATAGACTTACGGTTTAAACGGTTTCGGCATCTAAAATTTACGGAGTTTACTATTTCGGCTACCGAACTCTCGTTTTAACCCCCTGATAATTACTTAATTGCAATCCCCGCGCTCACGCCCCCCGTCCAGCCTTCGGTGCCGTAGCCACCGTAGCCGCCAAAATCGACGTTCTTCCAGAGGTAAATACCGGCGCGCCGCCGACCCAGCCATATGCGCAATTTAGTACAATTATCATTTACTCGAATTCGATTTACTACGTCATCCTTTTTAGATATACTGTATAAGAATAAGTAATATATTCTCGCAATAGCATTTAGGGGGCTTAACAATGTTAAAGGTTACGTTATTATCATCTTTTCTGTTATCCGCTCTTTCGATTCCCGGTCTAGCCGTTACGGTAACGTTGAACCCGACGGACGATTCTTATATAATGGAAGCCTACCCCGACCATAATTGGGGTAATTTCTCTGAAGCATACGCCGGATCCGGCGCTGGGGGTTAGATATACGGTACGTTTCAGTTCGACCTTACGGAATATTCAGGGGTTACGGTAAACGACGCTTCTCTTCAGATATATATCGTTATATCCTTTGGGGCTTTCCCTCCAAACGGCCCGTGGATTGGCATGTTTAATGGCAGTTGGAACGAATCCACTATAACGTGGAGTAATCGCCCGGGCTATGATGATTGGTACTATACGGCTGACGAACCTCCTATGGATGATTGGTGGGATATAGACGTTACGGCTTGGACGAGTACCTGGGTAAGCGGTGTTTATAATAACTACGGGGCATTTATAACCGCCAACGCACTCGGAAGCGATGATTGTTTCGGGTATAAAACGAAAGAATATAACGACCAAAACTTTCACCCGAAATTGATTCTGGATTATACGGCAACGTCGATTAAATCGGCTTCAATCGGCTATATAAAAGCGGTATTCAAATAAGTGATAACTACCCCAAAGGGCGGCTATTTATAGAATACTCGAGTTTCTTATTTAATGGCTATCCCTATGGAAATTCCTGCGCTAGAACCCTCGTCGCCGATAGCCTTGCCGCCGTAACCCCCGACATCAACATTCTTCCATAGGTTATATCCGGTACCAATACCTAACCAACCGGTTTTATTGAGGTTGCCGCCGATAGAAGGACCGACATGAAATCGCCCAATACGGAGCAAATCAAGCTCAACGCCGAGGCCGACAGTCGAGAAGTCGGTCGTCCCCATAACCTTTAGCCGGAACTCGGCCGCAACCCACGGCTCCGGGGTCCGGTAGGCGGTTATATCAAAGTCGCCAAGCTCGTAGACAAAACCCTGCGGCGTCCGGTATATCAGGCCCGGGTCACGCCCGGGTATCTCAACTTCATAGACCTCGGTGCCGGGCGGCAAATCCTTCGTCAACTCCTCGGCCCGGGTAGGTTCGTAGAACGGGTTCAACCGCTCCAGGACCGTATAGCTGTCCTCGATGATCGGCACAGGCTTGGAGTCCTCCGGTATCCCGACGTCTGCCGGCGGGGGCGGCGTTGATATGTTTACTCCATCCGGTTCGACCCGGAAATAACCGCGTATCGCGTCGTAACCGCCGAATACCAGCCAGAGAACAGCCGCGACGATGATAACTACCGGGATTAGCCAAGACGAATATTTTAACCGCTTTATAATATCCCTAACTGTCTGCATACTTGCCCCCGTAGTTTTTGAACGGCTTTCGCTGGCCGCCACTTGCTCAACCCGTTCGGGATATATTTACCCGACCGCGAGAAATGCCACCATTCGCCGTACTTATTCAGATGTATACGGTATAACCCTGCCTGCTTTGCCGCTTTCACGAAAAATCTCCAATCCTCGTAGCAACCGAGAACATTCCGATACCCGATATCTATCGCCAGTCCGGACCAGTGGCCGCGAGGGTCGGAAGCATCCCTGAGCCAATGTCCCTTCTCGTATAGCAGAAACGGGCGGTAGCAAGAGGACACGGGTAGAACAAAATCGCCGCCCCAACGTTCCCGGCAAAGGGCGACCAGTTTAGCCAGCTTTTCGCGCAGGCGAGAGTCTACCCGTAAATCCGGTTCCCAGTCGCCATAACCCACCGCTATATCGGCTATCGAAACGAACTGTTTCTCGGCCTTATCCCGTACTTCCGAAATTATTTCATTAGCTGTCGCCGTTACCATTGCTCCCTCCTTTCTTCGCCCGGTTCACCCAATCGGCCGCGACGTTACCCCCGATATATACCGACACTAAACCGGCGGCAGCGCCGTAAAGAGCCGCGGTATGTTCTTGCAACCAATCGAAGCAGTTAATAGCCGGTAAAAATAAGGCCGCTACTATCCCCGCCCCCGCCGCGAACGTCACCAGCCAGAACTTACGTGATTTTAGCCGGTACATCTACACCCCCCATATCAACTTAGTGAAGTAGGTGACGAGCAACGCCGACATCACAATAGTAAAAACCCCCAGTATCCAGTTCACCACGCGAAAATTAGCGTTTACCCTCTCCGCAAATCTATCGATTCGTGATATCAACTTATCCACCTTTTCGTCAACGAAGCCGAGTTCCTGCTTGTAGACACTGATGTCGCTGGTATTACGGGCTACCTCTTTCGACAACCCGGCACCAATCGGGCATTCTCCGTTCGGCATTATATCCCCCAGGTTAGACAGTGAACGACGGCGAAGGCGTCCGAGCCCATCGCAAGATCGTCGGCGTCGCAGTAGACGCCGAGCGTACCACCGGAGCTAATATACACTCCGGTTGCGTAATGAACGCTCTAATAGTCCTCACCGTTGCCGAGGTCAACCTGTAAACTGGTTTCGCTTGCCCCGTCTACTTTCGGGTAAAACTCGTCGGTTCCCAATCCCGAAGTCTGCTCGCTAACCGTCATACCGTAAGCGATACAGTTTATCCCGACCGGTATCTCGCCGGTTATGCCCTGGCAGTCCATAAGGCCATCGGCTACGGTCCCGGGCATACCGAACTCGAACTTGACGTATTGCCAGGGGGTAAGGCTGGTATAACCTATCGGATGAGCCGTTTGGGTAAACATCGCTCCATCTACGTAAGCCGATATTGCAGCAGCCCCGTTGTTCTTTATAATAACCCTGATATAGTCAGCGCTATTGCTTATTATACCGGTAACCGCTACTTGAGAAAACACGGTGTAATCGTTTACCTCGAAACTCGCGGAGGCAACTTCCGACCAGGCCATACCGACATATTCCTCGATAATTAAATCGAGGTCTTCGGTGTTCGCTCCGTTCTTCATTAACAAAAGCGAAAATGTTACCGGTTTATTAATAATCTCCGGGATAACATTAATTCGGCCGACATTGTATTCCAGCCCAATATAGTGCTGAAAATATTCTCCGGGGTCGAGGTCTATGACCCAGGTTCTACCTCCGAGATAAATACCACTATCGCTAACGGACGTAGCGCCGGTGCCATCCCAACCAACCGGCGGAGCGCTAGTGCCGTTCAACCAGGCGTGGCCCGGTTCGTTACCCGCTTCATTTCTGGCGAAGTTACTGAACGGAATATAGTTATATACCCGGTTATTGAGCGCGTGATTTACAGTCGAAGCGTAGACACTGGGCGCTATCGGATCGAAGGCAGTTTCGCCAATGTAGATACCGGCGATATCAACGTAGTGGTCGGTAAATACCGCATCAGTAGATAATACTAATCCGTAAACTTCAGTAGCAGAAGCCCCAATGGTAATAGTTACCGATACTTTCGTCCAGGTATCCGCCGCGTGAGTAACGGGGGTGGTCTGTATACCGGCGTCATCATCGTAGAAGCCTAACTCTAATTTGTTGGCATTATTCGACCGTACCCAGGCTACTATCGTCATCTTCTTACCGGCAAGGAGGTCGTGGTCTATCAGTTCATCCAGGAGTATTTCGATACCCTGCGCCGAACCGTTACTGCTGAACTTCTGCGATACCGAGCCAGCCTTAACGATAGTCGTTTCGACATCGTAATCGTTAGCCGGAGCCGCCGATTCCTGCAACCCGTACAACATATCGGTACGATATAGCGCGTTGTCGAACATCCCGCGAGAGAGGTTGCGTGGCGAGTCGTCCGCCATAATCGCATCATCACCGGACTTCACTAGCGCGGCGGCCTTAACAGTAGCGTCGTTGACAACCCAATCCGCACCGTCGGCCTTCACCACGTCGTCCAGCTTATCCTCGTGGTCGGTAATATAGGCATCCCCTTTTGTGGTATCAGTAAGGCTGGTTTCGAGCGCAGCCAAAGTCAACTTATCGGCGTGAGCGCCGGAGATGATAATATCGTTCTTCCCGACCTTATCCTTGAACTTAACTATCTTGATTATCAGGCCGTCGATGAAAGCGCTGTCGGAGTAGTCGGCGGGCCCGGCGCCGGCGGACAGGTGAGTATCGCTAAACGATAGCTCGTCGTCGCCAACGGTATTCTGGAGATACCAGTAGTTTGTACCACCATCCCATATCTGAACCCAATCGTTTTCGTCCAGTAGGCCGGTTTCACCCTCGTTGGTCCTAATAGTCAGATTGGCCTGGCCAACGACGCTGGCCCCGTTAGTCGCGTTGGACTCGTCGGCGTTGACACCCTGGGCCTCCACCACCGCGATGATGTCGCGCAGCGTATAGTAGTTATCCATAACCCGGTCGGCGTCAACCCGCTTCTGGGCGTTGGTTTCACCCGGAC
>SDBT01012864.1_pt1 | contig 13428 bp, 5 predicted proteins | sample 2277101 | NCBI WGS metagenome assembly SDBT01 (sample SAMN10404973, study PRJNA504765) | marine sediment metagenome | isolation source: marine sediment core GS10_PC15, 103 cmbsf | place: Arctic Ocean: Southern Knipovich Ridge | collected 2010
GGTGATCTATAGCTGTGTCAAAAAGTCAGGAAAGACGACTATTGGTGCTTCTGTGGGCTCGTGGGCAATGGACACCTTTGTACCGAATACAGAGGGTTTCTGCTTGGCTGGTGACTTCGAACATGCAATGGGTCGTATGTTCGACGACATGCTTTATGATGCCAAGGATGCAAGTAAGCTCTCCGCCACCCCTCGAAAAGACCTTCTCAAATATGAGGATGGCCGCTACATGCAGGCTTTGGCGCAAGAGTATAAATCAGCATCCGGCTCACGGCACGCCCTGACGTTATGGGACGAACTCTGGACCTATACGTCCGATGGGTCACGCCGGCTGTGGGTCGAGATGACCCCAATTAAGATTCCAGGAGTGCCGTTATCTCTACGTTTTGTAAGTACTTACGCAGGTTTCGAAGGCGAATCAGACTTGCTCTGGGGCCTGTACAAGATGATAGTTCTGGAGGGCGAGCCCGTCCCCGAACTTGCCCACATTGTACACGACAGCGGGGAGCCGACCTGCTATAGAAACGGGCGTATGTTCGCATACTGGGATAGTGCCCATCGGATGCCTTGGCAGACAGAGGACTACTACCTGGAGCAGTTGGCTTCAGGGATGTCCCAGAATGAGTATGCCCGCCTCCACGAGAATGCGTGGTCAACGGGCTCCGAATCGTTCATGCCAGTCAAGTGGTGGGATGCCGCAGAGAAATTGGAGGGTAGTTTAGAATACGATGTCAAAAACCCTAGACGAAAATTACCGGTCGTGGTCGCCTGCGACGCTTCGACTAAGCACGACTCTACTGCTCTCGTCGGACTACAGTATGACTACGATTCCGATCTCGTTACGCTCGCTTTCCATCGTATTTGGACTCCAACACCAGACGAACCAATGGACTTCGAGCACACTCTTGAGAGATACTTATTGGAACGGCATAACGAGGGTTTCAACATTACATCTATAGTCTATGACCCGACGCAACTCCACAGGTCAATGACACGTCTGGGAACTGTATTTGACAACGTCGAGGAGTTTCCCCAGACCCTGAACAATATGATCTCGGCGAGCGAGACCTTGTACGGACTATTTAAGAACCAGAAGATTGCTGTCTATCCTGACGAGGACCTGCGCGCTCACCTCCAGTACGCAATGGCGGAGGACAAGGGACGAGGGTTCCGCATCGTTAAGGCTAAGAAAGCTGCCCACCACCACACGGACGCCGCAGTTGCTATGGCCATGGCGGCGCACCAAGTTATGAAGACTGGTGGGTTTGACGTCAGTAAAGAGATTAGAGTGGAAGTTCCCTTCTCTGAAGATTCCGAGTGGGGGCCCGTTGAGAATGAGGAAGCTATGGCAGAGCAACTTGGACTTCCTTATCAGTTAAGAGATGCTGGAATGAATCAATCAGAATATGATGCAGAGTGGGAAAGGCGAGTAGACCCCTCCAAGCATTAGTGAGGATTTGTGGCTGAGCATATACTAGAAGAAGAGACGCTATCGAATGTGCAGGACAGGCTGAGGGCCGCAAAGGTTCTCGTCAAGCCCTGGCACAAGCAGATTATGCGGTGGCGCTCCTTCTACAACATGGCGCATTATGGCAAGCGCCCCAAGATGAACGAGATTCAATACCCCGATCCTACGCCGACTAATGTGGTGGACGTAGCTGTCGGAGTTTTGGGTTCCCATCCCCTTGAATTTAAAGCGGTTGGATGGTCGCCCAGTCCTCAAGAACAACAGGAAACCGATAAGGTTGAGAAGTTCTTAAACGGAACCATAGCCGCTGCCGATGACCGTGAGGATACGGGAAACCAATACATGGTGAACCTTCACATGGTTCGTGATGGCGCGGCCATAGTTAAGAACCTGTGGGACCCATACCTAGCTAATCGCTGGTCCTATATGACGGAGATACCTGATCCGGATGCCGATCCTCAAGACCCGGAGGCCCAAGGAATCCCTATTCGTGGATTTTATGAGGTTCCGATTAAGACTGAGGTAATTGACCCTATTGAGATGTACATGGTCCCCGGTGGTCGTCAGCGTTGGCTGTACCTCTTCCATGTTACGAAGATGTCTGTCCACGACGCTGAGACGTTGTATGACTTTGAGGACGCTGATTATGTGGGCGTGGCTCTCCACGAGAAGATGAAGATTGAGCATGAGTTCGTGGACTATTGGCGCGTGGCTCACTACCCCGATGGTGATTCAATTATTAACGGCGTGATGTTTAATGAGAAGTGGATACCTGACTTCAAGCCTCAGATCATGGATGGCTATGAAGAGCTTCCTTTCTCCATTGCGTTCTTCAAACCGATCGATCGTAAGGACCCCGCACAGTGGGGGCACGGAGTTATAGCTCCCTTGGAGCCCTCCGTTAAATTGATTGAGCGTAACGTTAATCGACGGCAGCGACAGATAGATGTGTTCAGTGCTCTCCCCATGATTGTTAAGTCCTTGCCGGGACGAAGCGTTACCGTAGATGCCGGCTTCGGGAAAGCGCTCAATCTGAGTATTGATGAAGACATCGCCTTTCCTACGTGGCAAGGTAATGCTCCTGACAGTAATCTACAAATTGATTACTTGCGCTCGCGCCTTCAACAGTCCGGATTCTCAGATATCCTATTCGGGATGGAAGGGAGAGGCGCGGGCTTCGCTATATCGCAGATGACCGACCAGAACCGTATACGACTGATTGAGCCCATCAAGCAGATAGAACGCTTATGGGGTCGATGGGCGAAAAAGAGTCTTAAGCTGATTCGCAACTTCGCCAATAATTCCTTGCTGCGGGTTTACGGTACCCTCAAAGGTATCGAGTTCGCAGACCAGATAATTGGCTACGAGATAGCTGATTATCTGGTAATCGCTAAAATCAAGGCTGAGTTCCCCAACCAGTCGGTAACTAACGCCGCTCTTAGTACTCAGTCGGCAGATGTGTTATCGAAGCGTACACGGCAGGAGCGGTACTGGGATATTGATCAACCTACGGATGAATGGGACCAGACGATGTTAGAGCTGGCTGAACAACATCCTGCTATGGTTAACTACGGAATTATGACAGTCCTCCAGAAGAAGGCTGCTATGGGTGACGTACCCGCAGGCATGGCTCTCCAACTTATGATGGCAGAACAGGGTGGTCAGCAGCAGGGCGGAGCCCCTCAGGAAGAGGCGGGAGCCCGTACCGACAACCAGCTGGGTACAGCCTCAGCTACTGGAGAACGTACTCCTCAAGAGGAAGGTCGGTCTAATCCGGGGCAATCTACCCTAGAGCGAGTGGAGTCTTTAGCTAATGCGGCTCCCAAGCTTGACGGGGGACCGGTGGGGGTATAATGCCAGAAGGGTCTGTATATGAACGAGCAGCTAATAATATTGCAAAACGATCGGGTGCGGAGACGGATACGGACCTTCTCGTCTACAATAAGCTCGACGATTTCAACTTTCGCGGGTTAGTGCGGCGTTATGGGTTCAACGACGTGGCGCGCTACATTAAAGTAATGGAGTCAAAGAGACAGGGTATTCCCCGACTTTTTGGGAAAAAATAAATGACACATGTATATTGGCATACACCAGGTTTTGAAGATTTTGAGGCTAGTGGTCAAACCGTATCACCCAGTACCGGTACTTTAGGATTAGGTACTTCTCCAGTTCCTACATCTCCCGGTGGTGATGGGGGCGGCGGAGGCGGTGGCGGCCTATCCCCCGGTGGACCCACACCTGACCAGCTCTATTCGATGCAGTTAGACTTCCTTAATGAATGGCTTGGTAGCGCCGAATTCCAGACGAATGCCTTTGACGAGCAGGGTAACGCCATAGGTTCTGGTCTTCCATTAGGACTTCCTCTTGACTTCGATGCTAAGTCAGCTCTGGATGATTTAGGATTTGCTGGCTTTGGTGGTGGTGAAGGAGGCGGTTTTATCCAAGACACTCGCATTACCGGGGGCGGAGGAGCATCCTTACCGGCAGAGGCCATATTTAGTGAGATTGACATCCCTGTAGCCGGAGCCCCCGAGTGGTGGAAGGCTCTTAATCCGGATGTACTCAATCCTATCTCTGAATACCAGACTTTTTCTAATTTACTGATTCCGTTCTTGAGTCCCGAAGATCAACGAACGACAGCATCAAACTTATTTCAGTCTGATCCGGATCAGTTTTCGTTTTACGATCCTGAGATTCTCAGCACGTTGGCACCCCCCTCTGAGATTACACCTGAGTTGAGGCAACAGTTCTTTTCCGGAGATCGCGCACAGAAGGCTCTTGATTCCTTTGATCGTTTATTGGATATTAGCGGGAAGACAGCCGAGGACTTTGGACCCGGATACAACTTCTTACGAGGTATCGCAGATACTCTGCGTGACGTTAAACTAACGTCTGGAGCTACACAACTAACCGGGGGACAGCAAAACCAGTTGCTTAGTGCGCTTGATCCGCAACTCGCGGGTACCAGTGCTAGGGAACTTAGTGCTTTCGGTCCTTTAGCACGATCGTTTGCAAACCCGTTCTTCTCTGCGGGCTCTTTGTCCGGAGAAGTGAAAAATCGCTTTGGTCAGTTAATTAAAGGACCCAATCCGGCATTCAATTAAAGGAGGATGATGATGAGTTACGACTACAAGTTTCGCAATATGGCGCTGGGTGAAGTAGCTGAAATCTGCAATGATATGTCTGCGGATGGCTACGGTGTTGATGAGATGTACAAGGAAGGACATAAAATGTATGTCTTGTTCAGCAAGTATGTAGAAGGTGAGGGTGACTCGGTAGACGAGAGCGTAACCGATGAAGTTTATAAAGAGCTTGATAAACTTTCTACTAGAGTGAGGGGTTTGGAGGACACTCTAGCTCATTTAGTTCCGGAACCTGCAATGAAGAAAGCCTCGGAGTAACGCTTGAGTTTCCACGAACGGTTTGAAGAATTCATTAAACAAGCTCGATCTGGCGGCGGCATAAACGGGAATCAAGGATTTCAACCCCGTTATCCTGACCGCCAGTTTGACATTGGATCAGACATATGGATCGTTCAGCCCAATAATCTAACGTGGGATGGTATCGCCGATGAAGTATATGGCGCGGACTCCGGCTATGGTCAGGACCTGAAGGACGCTAACAACTCTATCTTTGGAGACGTTCTGTGGCCCGGGATGAAGTTACTTCTTCCCGACGCTCTGGAGAATCCCATAGTCCCTACGGGCGACGAGGATATATGGAATACGCCCGAGTTCGGTAATTTACTGAACGCTCAAGAGGAGCAGCGTCGAGCCATCTCTGAATTCAGACAGGCAGAGATAATTTGGCCAGAGCACGGAGAGGAGTTGTACCTCACGTTCGACGAGAATAATAATCCCAACCCAACGACCGACGCCGCCGGGTGGCCCATGTATTGGGACCCAGACACCAAGCAAATGGTTCCCTTCGACACCGGCATCCGTTATACGATGGGGATGGTAAAGAACGACTTCATTCAACCCCTTACACGAGAAGAGCAAATAGAGGCTACGCAGCGGGGCGTGGAGAGGTTCCGCCCCGAGGCTTTGGCGTACTACGCGCAGGCAGCTGAGACGGAAGCGTTTCGAATACGAGCTCTTGAGATAAAAGAAGAAATAGAAGCAGACCCGAGGGGGTTTGATTTAAAACGCATAGCTACACAAGGACTTTTGTCTGGTGTAGGTTTAGGTGGTATTGAAGCCGCCCTCACCAGACCTATTCCCCGAGATTCAGCTAGCGTCCAGACACTCAATGACGAACAAATTTTCATTCCCACTAAGTCGCGCTGGTGGGAATCCGCCATCGATGCCTTTGGTATGGGAGAAGAATTCTTCCGTGGTGTATTTAATGTATTAACAAGAGACATAGGGGATGACAACAGAGAGGGCTTTAATACCACAGAGATACTGGCACAGGTTACTACGGCTTTGGGTACGACTATAGGTCCGGGTGCAGCTAGTGCATGGACTGGCATCAGGTCGTTCTTTGCCAACATAATGAATAGAGACCTGATTCCATATGCGGTTGATCCCGATACACTCAACAAGCTTACTCCTGAAGAAGTACGCCAGCGGGAGCAGCCGGGGCGGGCCGTCGGTGAGATTAAATATATGAGCCCCCAGGACTACTGGTCACTAGAGCTGGACCGTAACTTCGCTACGGCTCTGCGGTGGGGCATGACTGCGTTCAAGAAGGACCCAGAAACCGGACTTCCCGTGCACATGGGCGGTATTTACGCCGACCAATTTGAATCTCGGGATGAATATGAAGCTTATATCGGCGGTCTGTATGGTATGTATCCGGAAGAACAGGACGAGGCAATTATTAGAAATATTGCTACGGAGAAGTCGGAGGGGGGCACACGATTAGAGCATAAAGAACTACGTGACAATCTCATGGGACAGGCCTTTGATCATATGCAGGCGGGCCAGGGTGAAGTTGCTCTTCTGGTTATGCGAGAAGCAATGGAGGAATCCAATCTCGCGGCCCACTGGTACAGCCCCTACTTTATGTGGGCACAGCAGAATGAGCCTTGGCGTTATGAGGCGTTCATGGAAGCTGTCACTATCATGACGTTACAAAACGGAGAGGAGTTGGACTCCCGCGTGGTGCGTGAAGTACGACGTCGGTATGAGCATTTAGGAACAGACGTTGCTATGGGTGTTACCTTCGACTTGCTGAACTTTGTTGGTGCGATCGGTGCGGTGGCCGAGATTCCTCGACAAATAGGTAAATTCATTGACGCTATGGGAAACTTAGGATTGGCCGGTAAATTAAAGGACGCTCCTTCTACAGTATTAAAACCGGCTAAGACTGTCTTACATTTCTTTGAGTGGATTACTGGCATGGCGGACAATGCTACTGGCGTCATGTACAGTCGTAAGATGGGCAACCTTGCACACAACGTTGCACGAGGAGTAGATTCTTCTGTCTCTATCCAAGGTGTACGGGGTATGGATGAAGAAATGGAGTTACTTTTCCGGGGCATCAGAGAAGATCCGGAGCTTCTACAGGGCCTTAGCGCACATGCGCGCAGCCCCCTTCAAGTACAGAATGCAAAGGACCTAATCAATTTGTATGATCCTACCTCAGAAGTAGCGGCTATGAAGAGGATCAACCCAGATAACATTGGTGCATTAGTTGAGGACGCATACAGGTTTGTGTGGGATCAGGAATACAAACGTGCCCTTAGAGAATTAAAGACAATTAATGATCCCCCTCTACCTACTCGTCAGCTAGAGGCTGAGGCCGCACGTATAGCAGATCAAATATCTAGTGATCCTGTTCCGGTAGGCCGTGCTCTTAGTGTTTTTTACGAGCAGGCGTGGCGTTCAAGTAAGACGACTAATTTAGGTCAGCAGACCCTCGATGATAATATATTCGTCCAGTTCGGTAAATTAACAGGGACGGAGGGTGGAATTGATAAGATGAAGAGCGGGTTCAAGTGGTACTATGGGGTACGTAACGAACTGTTCGCGTGGTGGCTGGGAGGTCGTCCCGCATGGACATCCATTAACTATCAAGACTCCACTATTCGCGCCCTGAGTACAGGCATGCGTATGTTTGACGACATGGGGAATGCCCACGCCGTGAACATAGAACGTTTGTTAGCGCGTAATCTCCAGCGAGCCGAGTTTACGTCTACGATGGTTCTTGCTCTTAAAGGATCAGACGATGCCGATCTTCTGATTGAACCTACTATCCATAAGGCTTTACGAGGCCAGAAGTTTAAATGGGGTCCTCTCTCCCATGTTCTCGATAAGAGACGGGATGAGATTATACTTCGAATGGCTATGAGGGATGCTATGGGTGTCCCTAAAAACCAGGTTGCCGCCGTTACTCGGTTTATATCCGATCAAACTAGTATAATGAAGAACTCCCTGATTAAAGGCAACGTAGCGCTAAACGAAGTAACTGAGCACGGTCTCCGACAGAAGACATTCGCTAAGCTCTTTGACGATGCCTTCGAGCCTATGGATGCTCACAGCCTTGAAGTAATGGTAGAGAAGGCTACAGAGATGGGAGCAGACGAAGCTACCATAGGTGTACTTCGTAAGTTGTGGCTTATGGGAGGAGACGATGCTGAGAAGTTGTCTACTCTCTTGACGGTGCGTAACACCCAGGGTCGCGCGGGTACGCGTCCCGTTGCATTCTCAGAACTTCTTCCAGATAACTTTGAAGAGGTTCTGCACAGACTGATGGTTGATCGTAGACTCCGTACACTGGTTTTCAGGCCTATCATGGAAGCTAACGAGGCTTCATTGTTACGTCATGGTGGAGATGGACCTTCCGCTGCCGATGATGTAGCTGAGACTATGGCAGATGCAATTCGTGGCGTCAACGACGAGTTTACGACACATGCTGATGACTTTGTTCCTCAGCCTACGCGCATAGATGATGCCGCCGATCCTGTAACGGATGGCGCTAGAGCCGCCGCCGTTAGTGATGAGGGTGCAGAAGTAATTGATCTCGGTGCCGAAGGAGAGGCTGTTCTTCGAGTAGAAACTACCTACTTAGAAACTGAGGGCGGAATCATCAACCCGCTCAGCGATGAGTACTATGCTATGGGTGAACTACAGAAGGAGGGTATGGCGCGTTTATTTGACGAGATACGTCCTCTGACAGAAGCAATAACCGCGGGGAAGGGAGAAGGAAATGAGCTGGCCCAAGCCGCTCTTGATGTAGCTCATCTCACGGAAGTCGCTAATAATACTCGTCTCTACAGAGATAGAACTCATAACTTCCTAGTAGAGGTATTCCCCGGACCTAAGCGCCTGCCCCGAGGCCCAGCCAGAGATGCTGCGTGGGATGTTTATCAATCCCTCATGACCAAGGCATATGAATCCGTCATAACGTATACTGACGAAGCTATCATGGCATTCCGGTCCGGAGCCGCCGAAACCGGTACGGTAGCGAGAGAGATGCCTTCTCTGGATAACCTATTACGGACGGGCGGTATCGAGCTCACATATGACGGTACTCGTCTAGTAGGATTTAATTTTAATAATGATATCTTAGGAACCATGACTGCGTTCAGCGGTCCCCGCGCCTCCAACTGGTTACTTGGTCACTTCCTGAAAAACTACTTCGGCGTCAGAGCCAATCTTCGTAATGCTGGAGAGTTCTTTCAGGCTCCCTTTACCTCCGAATTCTGGAAAGCTTCTGACGTACCTATGACCCGAGCTGAGGTAGCTGAACAGCTAGCATCCCAGTTTGGAGAGGATGCAGGCAGAGCGACAGATCAGGCTATCCGGGAGGCGGACGCCGCTTGGATGGCCGTGGTTAGAAACCCCGCACAGGGCGGGGGTATCAGTTTGCGGCAACAGTGGGGCAGCCGCGTGACGGGCACTCGTCAGGATTTCCTGGAGTTTCTGGATGATGAAATACGTATCCTACAGGATATGGGTATAAACGATGAGAGCATTGGAGCTGTTCAATCTCTACGTGACGAGATTCACGGCATCGGACTGACTATTGAAACACTCACAGACCCCATGGCCGTCGCCGATTTCATTCCTCGACCGCTACCTCGATGGATGATGGAGCGTGGAATCCAGTCCTGGCTTCAAACACAGCGCGGCCTCGCCGCCGAACGGTCTAGTGTTACTCGTGCCCTGGAACAGTGGGCTGATTGGCTGGACACTAATTTACGTGCCGGCACTATTGGCATCGAACAATTAGTGGGGGATCAGGCTAAAATCCTCGCCGACCTATCAGTGGAAGCTGTAGATCGGAAGATGATTGCAGCTCTCATTGCTGCCGACGGCACCAAGAAGGCTAATGCCAGCATCGATACGTTCGAGACCGCGCTGACTAGTCGTCAGCCACTACGGGACACGGTGACAGAGTTGGACGAGGTTGTAATGGGCGTCTCCTCTAACAGAGGATTGACCAACGAGTTCAAAGGCGCAGTTAATGTTACTCAAGACAACCTTCTAGAGTACGGTGTGAACTATCGCTTCGACAACATGATTAAGTTCTTCTCTCCGTTCTGGATGTTCCAGAGCCGCTCCCCCACGTTCTGGATTCGCTCTTTCGCCCAGCACCCCGAGTACTTGGCTTGGTACAGCAGATACAATCGTGCAACTCGTAAAAATGCTATAGACAACGGAGCTACTGACTCCAGCGGGCGGCCCCTGAACTCCAAGTTCGGGTACATTCTAGTTCCGGGTTCTGAAATGTGGCTCGCTCCTCTTAACAGCATATCATCTCGGTACGTAACGCCCCGGCCCAATCCCTATCCCGATGAGTTTTCTAAGGACACATCTGCTATGGACCGAGCTATCATCCAAGTCTATGAGTATGGGTCCATGTTCGGTTTCCGACCTGCACCCTGGATTACGTATCCTTTGCGCGCGATCGGCACATTAGACCCTAATCGCGTTCCCATCGGCTCGATCATGTCTCACATTGATCTCGTGCCTCCGTGGATTCAGCGAGATATCCGTCGCGGTCTACGTATGGAACGTTACCCTAACGACCCGGGTCTCTTCAGCCCCGACGTAGGGTGGCAAGATTACCTTATTGTTAATAACATGCTGGCCGCGGCACTCGAAGAGGTAACGCTTAATCCCGATGCTTGGTCTAAAGTTCAAACCGAGCTTTATGATGCCATGGGTTATGTTCCCGGAGAGTTGGACGAGTTTGGCGCGCCAAAGAGCTATTCTCCCATCGACGATCAAAACCAACCCTTCCGAGATAACCCGAGATGGATCGCGGCCCGCGACAGAATAGAAAAAGGCAACTGGGAGAATCAATGGGTTGGGTTCCTTACGGGTATGTATCCCAAGGAAGGAACTGACGCGGAAGCAGCGCTTCTTCAGAATCGAGATGAATTCAACTTCCTGGCTGACTCCATCAACAGTATTACGAATTCGATTGTATTTGATTTGGACCCCGTTGCTGAGAGTCGTCACGAGTTATTCACAGAACGTCAGTTCAACACACCGGCGGGATTTATTGATAATTTGTATGGCGCGAATCGCTGGACACAATTACCGGATGGGGGTCAGGCTTATGGACCCGAGCGTAGTGATATTTTAGCCTCTCGTATTTGGGAAAATGAAGTAACCCAGGCTATGCACGACTCCATGAACTTAGCTAAGGATGCATTCGATGACTGCCAGAAACAACGACAGATCGGGGACAACCCTGCTCTCAAGCGTGCTTGCTGGGCACCATTCCTGTCCCAGCTGAATCGTATCGATCAGCATCCTCTCTTCGACATTGCTCGCCGCGGCGGCTCCATTGGATACAAGACTTCGGGCGAGATTCAAACGTTCTTTGAGAATGGATGGTGGCGCATGGTTAACGCTACATTCCCCAAGTATTACTTCGAGGACGGTGAGGAATACGATAACTGGCAGGGTCGTATTGTAGAGTGGAAGGAAGACTTACCTTTAATTGCGGCGGAATTGGCGGCTACCTACGCAGTCAAAGAGATTCAGCCTAAGACGGGCGACTTCGAGACAGGTGAAGGACAACAGATTCCCGGTGGGCGCGAGCTCATTGAGGAAGCTCTCCTGACTAAGCTGATTGAGCAGACGAACGAAGAGGGCTGGGAAGCGCACAAGGCTGCTAACGATACCGGATTCGACGTCATGAATGACGCTTGGGAGGCATTGCGCTGGGCTCCTTGGCAAGAGATGATACAGGGTCTGGAGGATGTGAACTCAGCTGAGGGTGAGCTTATACAGCGAGCCTTCATGGATAAGTATGGTGCCGCCCCGGAGGCGGACGAGCTCATTCGTTGGGTAATGGAGAACAGCGAAGAAGGTAGATTTACACCCGAGCAGCTGCGGCAAGTGTATGAGGATCAGGGTGCGGAGAGCATTGAGCATCGCCTACTCCCCACCACCCCCAGCGCCGTAGACAACAATGAAGTGTGGGATAAGTTAAGCTACCTTGGACCTGGGGAGAACTTCAAGATATTCGAAGAGGAATACATTCTGGCCGGCGGGCCAACGGAACTCCTCGATGCGTGGTATGAGACAGGTGGTCACTTTGCAGACAATGAGATGACCGGGGAATTACTCCGTTACATCAGCCTCGCTGAGGCCAAGCTGAATATAGGAGTCCCGTCCCAGGCTCAGCTAGTGGAGTATGGTCAGGCTAAGCGCCTGAACGATGACTTCCGCCTCGGGATAGAGAATGCATTAGGCGAAGACTTCTACCAGATTCTTAGCATTTGGGGCTCCTTGCCTAAAGGCGCAAATAAAGATAGGGTTAAAGAGGAGAACGAAGTAGTCCTGGAGCAGTACTTCGACGCGCGCGAGTTCTATTCTAAGGAGAACCAGTTGTGGGCCAAGTACTATTACCCCAAGTTCTATAAGGGCGGCGTAGGCCTTCGCGGTGAGGGTGTAGAGGGTCGTCCCGAATTCTCCGCCGGTACTGGCAATGATGGCAAGCGTAAGAGTTCATTCAAACCTAAGTCACTATCTTCGCGGGGTATAGACCCGCCTCCTATAGTACCCATGGGGTATCGCTCTACCTACTTCGTAGATGAGCTGCACAATCCTAACAAGTTGGGTTCCGGTGGAATTGGAGGACAGCCCTACTGGCCCCCTGGGTTTGGTGAAGGAGTACCGGGCGGCGTACTGACCGAGATTGTCAACCTGTTCGAGAAGGACGAACCTCTATCCAACCCCGCTATTGACTTTTTAAAGCGTAGAAATGTGTGGGCAGAGTATGTCAAAGAACTGCTTGGGTTTAATGGTACCGCTGGTAGACGTAGTGGTAGCGGCGGCGTAAAGATCATATAACACTTGACATAGAACAAATGTTCTGGTATAATTAAGGAACAACATAATGGGACTACCAGAGTCCCCCATAGGAGGAAACAGCTATGAGTCCAGATAAGGATAGCTTAGCTTCCGGAGCCGACGAGGTAGCCGGAGACCCTGAGGGTGAGATAAACTGGCAGGAAAGAGCGGAGAAAGCTGAAGCCGGTCTCGAAGAGGTGAACCAATCTGTTGAAGGCCTCAAAGTAGAGCAGGATCAGAACATCCGCAGACTGCAAAGTTCACTTACGGCCCAGGGCAACGCGCAAGCGTCACAGTCGAATGACGAAAAGAAGCGCTGGGAAAACGCATACCACGAAGAAAAAATGAGTGGTATGGAGGCCGAAGAGGCCCTGCGGTACGACAATGCTCGACTAGCTCAAGAACTTACTGATAGTCAGGGGCAGACCACGCAGGCTCAGAGGCAAGTTGGTGAGATGAATGCGAAGCAGAACTACATCAATCACTTCACCACAATGGGCGTACCGGTGGCCGAATTAAATCGAGGGGGAACCTTACAAGAACTCTCCGACAGCGGCTATAAAGGCCTAGAAGTACTGCGAGCTTCGGAAGCAACACAGCTTGCAGAGACGCGATTGGCAAACGAAAAGATGACGGCTGAGATTGAAAAATTGAAGGGCGGCACTGGAAGTGACCCTAACGCGTTAGCAGAATCACAGG